>MDTG01084222.1_pt1 | contig 45560 bp, 38 predicted proteins | sample 811421 | NCBI WGS metagenome assembly MDTG01 (sample SAMN05326645, study PRJNA326480) | marine metagenome | isolation source: seawater | place: Pacific Ocean: South East | collected 2011 | reverse complement strand
TTAGCTGTTTTATTTGCAATACTTTGTATTGGAGGTTCTTTCGGAGGTGGTAATATGTTTCAAGCCAATCAAGCTTATGCTCAAGTAGAAGGCCAGTTTCCAGCTTTAGCTGGCAATGGCCCAATGTTCGGTTTAATATTAGCAATTTTAGTAGGGGCTGTTATTATTGGTGGTATTAAATCTATTGCAAATGTTACAGAGAAGATAGTTCCATTTATGGCTGCTTTATATGTGGGTACTGCACTAATTATTATACTACTTAACATTACCGAAATTGGGAATGTATTTATATTAATTTTTAAAGGTGCTTTTGCTCCAGCTGCTGGTCTAGGTGGTATAATTGGAGTGCTTATTCAAGGATTTAGAAGAGCAGCCTTTTCAAATGAAGCTGGCGTTGGTTCTGCTTCTATAGCTCATGCGGCAGCAAAAACAAATGAACCAGTATCAGAAGGTATTGTTGCTTTATTAGAGCCTTTTATAGATACGGTTGTAATTTGTACCATGACAGCACTTGTACTTATTATCACAGGATTTCATAATGTACAAGGTGTGGAGGGAGCTCAAATGACCTCACAGGCTTTTGGATCTGTATTTTCTTGGTTTCCTTACTTACTAGTAGTTGCTATCTTTTTATTTGCTTTCTCTACTATGATTTCTTGGTCTTATTATGGTCTTAAATCCTGGACTTTTTTATTTGGAAAAAGTAAAATTTCAGAGTACTCATATAAATTATTATTTCTTCTATTTATTATTATAGGCTCTTCTGTTAGGCTGGGGGCTGTTTTAGATTTCTCTGATATGATGATATTAGCAATGGCTTTTCCAAATATTATTGGATTACTTATTTTATCTAAAGAAGTTCGTGTTGATTTAGATGATTATTATGGTAGATTAAAGAGTGGTGTTATTAAGAGATTTAAATAGACTTAATTAGATAGTGATGATTAGTGATAAAATAGATCTATTAATTAGAGAAGTTCCCAATTTTCCAAAACCAGGAATTAATTTTAAGGATATTACAAATCTTTTGTTACATCCAGATTTAACTTCAAAAATTATAGATGCTTTTATTGAAAAATTAAGAGGAATACAGGTAGATGCTATTGTTGGTGTAGAAAGTAGAGGGTTCTTATTTGGATTTCTACTTGCTAATAGAATGAAGATACCTTTCATACCAATTAGGAAAGCAGGTAAGTTGCCAGGTGAAACTATAAGTTATAGCTATAAATTAGAGTATGGTTCTGCTGAAGTTGAGGTACATAAGTCAGATATAAGGAAAGGATGGAGTGTTGTTGTGCATGACGATTTATTAGCAACTGGAGGTACAGCCTGCGCAACATCTGAACTTATTGAAAAATTAGGAGCAAAAGTTACTGCTTTTGCTTTTGTTATTAGTCTTGATTCCCTGAATGGACAAGATAGATTAGAGAAATATTCAAAAGAAGTGATTAGTTTAAAAAGATATTAAATGGATTTTACAATTAACGAAAATCAGAAAATGATTTCTGATATGATACAGAAGTTTGGTAAGCAGTATATTACCCCTTTTGTACGTGACTGGGATGATAATCAAATTTTTCCTGTTGATATTTTTAAAAAATTAGGAGAGCTTGGTTTAATGGGTGTTTTAGTGCCTACTAAATATGGTGGTTCAGGATTTTCTTATACAGAATATATAACTGCAATTGAGCAGCTTGCTATTTTAGATCCATCTATTGGACTTTCTATGGCTGCACATAATTCTTTATGTACAGGACATATCTTACAATTTGGTAATGAAGAACAAAAGAAACGTTGGCTTCCAAAATTAGCCTCGGCTCATTTAATTGGAGCATGGGGTTTAACTGAACATAGTACTGGTTCAGATGCTGGTGGTATGGATACAACAGCTGTGAAAGAAGGAGATTTTTGGATTTTAAATGGCACAAAGAATTTTATTACTCATGCAATTTCTGGAGATATTGCTGTGGTAATTGCCAGGACTGGTAATAAGGGTGATTCTCGTGGTATGACAGCATTTGTTATTGAAAAAAGCGAACCAGGAATTTCTTCAGGGAAGAAGGAAGATAAGCTAGGAATGAGAGCTTCTGAAACAGCAGAACTTATTTTAAATAATTGCAAGGTCTCAAATTCTAATATTTTAGGAAATGTTGGTGATGGATTTATCCAGGCTATGAAAGTGCTTGATGGGGGTAGATTATCTATTGCTGCTTTAGGGCTAGGAATTGCAAAAGGTGCTTATCAAGTTGCTTTAAAATATTCTAAAGAACGGGAGCAATTTGGAAGGCCAATATCTCATTTTCAGGCAATTGCTTTTAAATTAGCTGATATGGTAACACAAATTGAAGCATCAGAACTACTTATTTATGATGCGGTAAATAGAAGGAATAAAAATGAAAGCATGACTCAACAAGGCGCAATGGCTAAATACTTTTCTTCTGAGGTTGCTGTAAATGTTGCAAATGAAGCTGTGCAGATCTTAGGAGGTTATGGATATACAAAAGACTTTCCTGTTGAGAGGTACTATAGAGATTCTAAACTTTGTACGATTGGCGAAGGAACTTCTGAAATTCAGAAACTAGTAATTGCAAAACAAATATTAAAATAATTGTGTTAGTTTTAAAGATATTTATATTTTTGCAAACCAATTAAAAAATTGTCAATGATAATTATACCAGTTAAAGAAGGTGAACAGATTGATAGGGCACTTAAAAGGTTTAAGAAAAAATTTTTAAGAACAGGAACTATGAAACAATTACGTTCTAGAAAACAGTTCACTAAAAAATCAGTAGTTTTGCGTGAACAGAAACTTAAAGCTGCCTATTCACAGAAACTTCTTCAAGAAGAGGAATAATTTACTATCTATATTTTTTGTGTATTTTTTTAGTATATTCGTTGTAGATATTTAAGAATATATGTTCAAAGATAAATTTCTTCATTTTTTAGAGCATGAAAAAAGATATTCAATTCATACTCTTAAATCTTATTCTTGTGATTTGCAACAATTCTTCAATTTTCTTTCTTCTAATTTTAAAATTAAAAAAGTTAAGGATATAAATTTTCAACTAGTTAGAGGCTGGATTACTCAATTATTGAATAATAATATTTCCACACGTTCAGTGAATAGAAAGATTACTACTTTAAAGACCTATTTTCGTTTTTTAATAAGAGAAGATATTATTAAGCAAAGTCCAATGATTAAAATTGTTTCACCAAAGACCTCTAAAAGATTGCCAGTGTTTATTGAAGAAGCTAAAATGAATGAGTTGTTAGAGGATATAGATTTTGGCACAGGTTATGTTGCACAAAGAGATAGATTGATTCTAGAGATTTTTTATTTTACTGGAATCAGATTATCTGAATTGATCAATATAAAAAAAAATGATATTGATTTTTCAAATAATACAATTTTAGTTCTTGGAAAGAGAAATAAAGAGAGACTAATTCCTATAACTGTTGATTTAATTTATAAAATCAAAAATCTAAATAATCTTGATAATAGCAGCTATCTTTTTTCTAATGAGAAAGAAAAGAGAATGTCTAGCAAACAAGTTTATAGGTTAGTCAACAAGTATCTATCTAAAGTAACTTCATTAGATAAAAGAAGTCCTCATATATTACGACATACATTTGCTACGCATATGTTAAATAATGGTGCTGACATAAATGCAATAAAGGAATTACTTGGTCATACTAGCCTAAATGCGACACAGATTTATACACATAATACTATTAAGAAATTAAAGAAAGTTTATAAACAGGCACATCCACGAGGATAATATAGGAATATATAATCAAAAATAAACTTTCATTTTACTTGAATAATAGTTAATCTATTCAAATATATGGTAAATTGCATAAATTACTAGATTAGAATAATTTTATAAAAAATCTGTTTTAATGTTTAGAAAAATAAAAAAACTTTAATACATTTGCAACCCCTTTTTAGGGTATTTATAGTTCTTTGTTATTAAATAGGAAGTGTGATTGCCGATATAGCTCAGTTGGCTAGAGCAGCTGATTTGTAATCAGCAGGTCGTGGGTTCGAGTCCCTCTATCGGCTCTATATAGCTGGGGAGATACTCAAGCGGTCAACGAGGACAGACTGTAAATCTGTTGGCATAGCCTTCACAGGTTCGAATCCTGTTCTCCCCACGAAATTACTAGCGGAAGTAGCTCAGTTGGTAGAGCATCAGCCTTCCAAGCTGAGGGTCGCGGGTTCGAATCCCGTCTCCCGCTCAAAGCTATATTTAGCCGATGTAGCTCAGAGGTAGAGCGTTTCCTTGGTAAGGAAGAGGTCACGGGTTCAATTCCCGTCATTGGCTCTTACTAGTGATAACGGAAAATGATAAATAATGATTTTGATTAATAAAATAAAAAATAGTAACTAAAAAAATAAAGCAATGGCAAAAGAAAATTTTAATCGTACCAAACCACATTTAAACATTGGTACTATTGGTCATGTTGACCATGGAAAAACAACTTTGACTGCAGCAATTACTAAAGTGTTGTCAGATAAAGGATTAGCTCAGGCAGCAGCTTTTGATTCAATTGATAATGCTCCTGAAGAAAAAGAAAGAGGTATTACTATTAATACAGCTCATGTGGAGTACGAGACTGATAATAGACATTACGCACACGTAGACTGTCCAGGTCACGCTGATTATGTAAAGAATATGGTTACTGGTGCAGCTCAAATGGATGGCGCAATATTAGTTTGTGCAGCTACTGATGGACCAATGCCTCAAACAAGAGAGCATATTTTACTAGGGAGACAAGTTGGTATTCCTAGGATTGTAGTTTTCTTAAACAAGGCTGATATGGTTGATGATGATGAATTACTAGAGCTAGTAGATATGGAAGTAAGAGAGTTATTATCTTTCTATGAGTATGATGGTGATAATACACCTGTTATTACTGGTTCTGCTCTTGGAGCATTAAATGGAGAAGCTGACTGGGTTGGTAAAATTGGGGAACTTATGGATGCTGTTGATTCTTATATAGAAGAACCAGTAAGAGATAATGAAAAACCATTTTTAATGCCAATTGAAGATGTATTTACAATTACAGGTAGAGGTACTGTTGCTACTGGAAGAATAGAAACAGGTGTAGCAAATACAGGTGATGCAGTAGATATTATAGGTATGGGAGCAGAAAAATTAGCTTCAACAATTACTGGTGTTGAAATGTTTAGAAAAATATTAGATAGAGGTGAGGCAGGTGATAATGTTGGGATACTATTAAGAGGAATAGAAAAATCTGATATTAGAAGAGGTATGGTTATATGTAAGCCTGGATCAGTTACACCACATACAAAATTTAAGGCTGAGGTATATATTATAAAGAAAGAGGAAGGTGGAAGACATACTCCTTTTCACAATAATTATAGACCTCAATTTTATTTATGAACAACTGATGTTACAGGCGAAATACAATTACCTGATGGTACAGAGATGGTTATGCCGGGTGATAATTTAACTATAACAGTTGAATTGATAAATAAAGTAGCGATGACAGAAGGATTAAGATTTGCTATTAGAGAAGGTGGAAGAACAGTTGGTGCGGGACAAATTACTTCAATAATTGAGTAAGTACTAGAGTTTTATAAGCAATAAAGGGAGGCTTAACACCTTCCTATTGCTGTATAAACGGGTGTAGCTCAATTGGTAGAGTAGTGGTCTCCAAAACCATTGGCTGGGAGTTCGAGTCTCTCCACCCGTGCTAAAAGAGAATTAAAAGTAGTGATAAAGATAGGTTCATACATAAGAGAGTCAATAGACGAATTATTACATAAGGTGAGTTGGCCTACTTGGTCAGAATTACAAAGTAGTGGAATTGTAGTTGCAATAGCAACAATAATTATTTCATTACTTATTTATTTTATGGATACTATTTTTAGTGGTATGATGAAGATTTTTTATGATTTCTTTGGATAAAATAATAGATGGAACAAGAAACAATACAATATAAATGGTATGTGGTTCGCGTAAAAGGGGGGCAGGAGAAGAAGATTAGTTCATATATAGAGAAGGAAGTAAATAGGCTGAATTGGAATGAGTATGTTCCTAAAGTATTAGTTCCTACAGAAAAAGTATACCAGATAAGAAAGGGGAAGAAAGTTAGTAAGGAGAGGAATTTTTTTCCAGGATATGTTTTGATTGAAGCAAATTTAGTTGGTGAGATTGCACATACTTTACGAGCATTACCTGGTGTATTTGGTTTTTTAGGAGAGAAGAAAGGAGGAGATCCAGTACCAATGAGGCAATCTGAGATCAATAGGATTTTAGGAAAAGTAGATGAGTTAGCTGTTAGTGACGAGCATGTGAATATTCCTTTCGTAGTTGGAGAAACTGTAAAGGTTATAGATGGACCATTTAATAGTTTTCATGCTGAGATAGAAGGAATAGACGAACAAAAGAAGAAATTAAAATTAGTAGTTAAAATATTTGGAAGAAAGACACCTTTAGAGTTGAATTTCATGCAAGTAGAAAAAGTATAAACAAATGGCAAAAGAAGTAACAGGAATAATCAAATTACAAATTAGAGGAGGTGCAGCAAATCCTGCCCCACCTGTTGGTCCTGCGCTAGGTGCAAAAGGAGTAAATATTATGGAGTTCTGTAAACAATTTAACGCTAGAACTCAAGATAAACCTGGGAAGATAGTACCAGTTGTTATTACAGTATTTGCAGATAAATCTTTTGAGTTTATTATTAAAACTGCTCCCGCAGCATCGCAACTTTTGGAGGCTGCTAAAAAGAAGAAAGGTTCTGGTGAACCAAATAGACAAAAAGTAGGAACAGTTAGTTGGGATCAAATAAGAGTCATAGCAGAAGATAAAATGGCTGATTTAAATGCCTTTAAAATTGAATCAGCAATGTTAATGGTAGCAGGAACTGCTAGAAGTATGGGGTTGAAAGTTAAAGGTACATCTCCTATAAAGTAACATGAATAAAGTAAAACAAATAATAATATAATTTAAAACAAACAATTATGGAAGGTACAGTAAAATGGTTTAATGCTAGTAAAGGATATGGTTTCATTGAAGGTTCAGATGGGACAGATTATTTTGCGCATTTTGGAGAAATCCAATCGGAAGGTTTTAAAACATTAAAAGAAGGACAATCAGTAACTTTTGATGTAGCTGATGGAGAAAAAGGTCCTGTTGCAAAGAATATAGTAGCTGCATAGGTTTTTTGTAGTTACTTAATCACTCTAAATTAAGAATTAAAGATGAGTAAGTTAAGTAAAAAAAGGAAGGCTGCATTAGATAATTATGATTCAAGTATTAGTTATAGTCTAAATGATGCTGCCGATATTATTAAGAAAACAGCATCTGAAAATTTTGATGCATCTATTGATATGGCTATTCGTTTAGGAGTAGATCCCAAACAAGCAAATCAGATGGTAAGGGGAGTTGTTACCCTTCCTCATGGTACCGGTAAGGATGTTAAAGTACTTGCACTTGTTCCTGCTGATAAAGAAGATGAAGCAAAAGAAGCGGGAGCTGATTTTTTTGGTCTTGATGAATATATTGAGAAAATCAAAGGTGGTTGGACAGATATAGATGTTATAATTACAATGCCATCTGTTATGGGTAAGATTGGGGCATTAGGTAGAGTATTAGGACCGAGAGGTCTTATGCCTAACCCTAAGTCTGGTACAGTAAGTAATGATGTAGGTAAAGCAGTTTCTGATGTAAAAAAAGGTAAGATTGATTTTAAGGTAGATAAAACAGGCATTGTTCATGCTGCTATTGGAAAGACATCTTTTGATGCGAAGAAGATTGCTGAAAATTCTGAGGAACTGATTCAAACTATTGTCAAATTAAAACCATCATCAGCAAAAGGAACCTATATTAAAAGTATTTCTATTTCTAGTACAATGGGATTAGGTATTTCAGTATCAGCATCAGGATATTAAAAAGAGAAAAAAGAGATGAAAAGAGAGGAAAAAGATAAGTTTATTACAGATTTAGATATTTTGCTATCAGAAAATAAGAATTTCTACCTAGCAGATATTTCAGGCTTAACTGCTGAAGAGTCTAGTGATCTTAGAAGATTATGTTTTAAGAGGGATGTAACTTTAAAAGTTGTAAAGAATACTCTTTTAAAGAAAGCAATGGAAAGAAATGATTCTGATTATGAGGAATTCTATCAAACATTAAATGGTAATACATCAATAATGTTTACAGAGATTGGTAATTCACCTGCAAAAATTATTAAAGAGTTTAGAAAGAAACATAATAAACCTATACTTAAAGCAGCTATAATAGAAGATTGTTTTTATTTAGGAGATGATAATTTAGATTCTTTAGTAGAGTTAAAATCTAAAGAAGAATTAATAGGAGAGATTATAACCTTACTACAATCTCCCGCTAAGAATTTAATTTCATCGTTACAATCAGGTGGTAACAAATTATCTGGAATTATTTCTGCTTTGAAAGAGAAATCAGGTAATGATCCTTCTGATAATAAACTAAAAGTAGAAGAATCAAAAGTAGAAGATACTTCTGTGGATGAATTAGTTGTAGAAGAGACAACAGAAGTTCAAGAAGAGACAACAGAAGTTCAAGAAGAGACAACAGAAGTTCAAGAAGAGACAACACAAGAGCAAGAAGAGACAACAGAAGAGCAAGAAGGTAATAAGCAATAAAAGATAATATTAAATAAAAGAATGCTTCCAACATTATATAATTAACCAAAGTTGAACAATTAAAATCCAAATAAAATGGCAGAATTAAAAGAATTTGCAGAAAAGTTAGTTAGTTTATCAGTGAAAGATGTAAATGAACTAGCAAATATATTAAAAGAGGAGTACGGAATTGAACCTGCTGCCGCAGCTGTTGCTGTTGCCGGACCGGCAAGCGGAGGTAGCGATGCAGGTGGTGATGAAAAATCAGAGTTTGATGTTATTCTTACATCAGCAGGTGGTTCAAAACTAGCAGTAGTTAAGCTTGTAAAAGAATTAACTGGTCTAGGACTAAAAGAAGCTAAAGGTATAGTTGATAGCGCACCAAAAGCAGTTAAAGAAGGTGTTGCTAAAGATGAAGCGGAAGCTTTAAAGACTCAGCTTGAAGAAGCAGGTGCTGAGGTAGAGTTGAATAATTACTCTTGCAACATAGAAGGTTCAGATCTTATCTTAATTTTAAGATCTGAGCCATTTCGTTTTAATAGAATACGTTTTTTAATTTAAAAGATTACTCCCTTGAATAAGACAAAAAAACCAGAAAGAATAAATTTCGCATCAATAGGAAACCAGATAGATTATCCAGATTTTTTAGATATACAATTAGAAACATTTAACAATTTTTTCCAATTAGGAACAACAAGTGAGGAAAGAAAGAAAGAAGGTTTATATCAGACTTTTGAAGGTATTTTTCCAATTACTGATTCTAGGAATAATTTTGTACTAGAATTTATTGATTACACAATAGATCCGCCAAGATACTCAATTGATGAGTGTATTAGTAGAGGTCTTACCTATAAGGTACCACTAAAAGTAAAATTGAAGTTATATTGTACTGATGAAGATCATGAGGATTTTGAAACAATAGTCCAGGATGTATATTTTGGTAATATTCCTTATATGACACCTAAAGGCACATTTGTTATTAATGGTGCAGAGAGAGTAATCGTTTCACAACTCCACCGTTCTCCAGGAGTATTTTTTGGTCAAAGTTTTCATGCTAATGGAACAAAGTTATATTCTGCTAGAGTAATACCTTTTAAAGGTTCATGGATTGAGTTTGCTACTGATATTAATAATGTAATGTTTGCTTATATTGATAGGAAGAAAAAATTACCAGTTACTACACTCTTAAGAGCTATTGGATATGAGAGTGATAGAGATATACTTCAGATTTTTGATCTCGCTGATGAGGAGAAGGTTACAAAAAGTGGGCTAAAGAGATTAGTAGGTAGGCGGTTAGCTGCTAGAGTACTCAAATCATGGATTGAAGATTTTGTTGATGAAGATACTGGAGAACTTGTTTCAATTGAGAGGAACGAGGTAATTATTGATAGGGAAATAGTTTTAGAGAAGGATCATATTGATCAAATAATAGATTCAGGTTCTCCTACTATTTTACTTCATAAGGAAGATTCTAATGTTGCAGATCATGCATTGATTTATAATACTCTTCAGAAAGATCCAACTAATTCAGAGAAGGAGGCAGTTGAGTATATATATAGACAATTAAGAAGTGCTGAACCACCAGATGAAGATACAGCAAGAAGTGTGATTGATAAATTATTTTTCTCCGATCAAAGATATAGTCTAGGTCATGTTGGTAAATACAGGATAAATAAAAGGTTAGGCGTAGATGTTCCTGAAAACAAACAAGTTTTAACGAATGAAGATATTGTATCTATTATTCAGAATTTGATTGAGCTAGTAAATTCTAAAACTGATGTTGATGATATTGATCATCTATCAAATAGAAGGGTTAGAACAGTAGGAGAACAATTATCTAGTCAGTTCTTTGTAGGATTAAATAGGATGGCAAGAACAATTCGAGAGAGAATGAATGTTAGAGATAATGAAGTTTTTACTCCACTTGATCTTATAAATGCAAAGACTCTATCATCTGTAATTAATTCATTTTTTGGAACAAGTCAACTTTCTCAATTTATGGACCAAACCAATCCATTAGCTGAAGTTACTCACAAAAGAAGAGTGTCAGCATTAGGTCCTGGTGGTTTATCTAGGGAAAGAGCCGGATTTGAGGTTCGTGATGTTCATTATACTCATTATGGTAGATTATGTCCTATTGAGACACCAGAGGGACCAAATATTGGATTAATATCTTCTCTTTGTGTATATGCTAAAATTAATGATTTAGGATTTATTGAGACACCATATCGAGAAGTAAAGGATGGTGTTGTTCAATTGGATAAAGATCCTATATATTTGAATGCGGAAGATGAAGAAGATAAGATGATTGCGCAGGCTAATGCTCCAATAAATGTTGACGGAAAGTTTAAGAATAAAAGAATAAAATCTAGATTGGAGGCGGATTATCCAGTAGTGACACCAAAACAAGTTAAATTAATGGATGTAGCTCCTAATCAGATAGCATCTATTGCTGCATCTCTTATACCATTTCTGGAACATGATGATGCAAATAGAGCGCTAATGGGATCCAATATGATGAGGCAAGCTGTACCCCTTCTACAGACTGATGCTCCAATTGTTGGTACAGGACTAGAACCACATGTTGCAAGAGATTCTAGGGTTCTTATTAATGCAGAAGGTAATGGAATAGTAGAATATGTTGATTCATGTAAGATCACTGTTAAGTATAACTATACATCTGAAGAGCAACTTCTTGTATTTGATGATCATATTAAGACTTATGAACTTACTAAATTCAAGAAGACTAATCAAAGTACTTGTATGAATATAAAGCCAATCGTAAAGAAAGGTGATAAAATAAAGAAAGGTCAGGTACTCTGCGAAGGTTATGCTACTCAAAATGGGGAGCTTGCTATTGGAAGGAATCTAAAAGTAGCATTCATGCCTTGGAAAGGATATAATTTTGAGGATGCAATTGTTTTATCAGAAAGAATTGTTCGAGAAGATTTATTTACATCATTACATATAGAAGAGCATAGTGTATCAGTTCGTGAAACTAAAAGAGGTGCTGAAGAATTAACTGCAGATATTCCTAATGTAAGTGAGGAAGCTACTAAAGACCTTGATGAATATGGAATGATACGAATTGGTGCTAAAATTAGTGCAGGAGATATTCTTATTGGTAAAATTACACCAAAAGGAGAATCTGACCCTACGCCTGAAGAAAAGCTTTTAAGAGCAATCTTTGGAGAAAAGGCTGGAGATGTTAAAGATGCTTCTCTAAAAGCTAAACCATCTTATGAGGGAGTAGTTATTAATAAAACACTTTTTTCGAAATCTATTAAAGATAAATTATTAGCTGCGAAAGATAAAGAAACAATCGATCTGTTAGAACAAGAATTTCAAAAGCAGACAAATAAACTAAAGAAAATTTTAATTGATAAATTATATACAATAATTGGGGGCAAGGCATCACAGGGAGTTAAGAATGTACTTGGTGAAGTTGTTATTCCAAAGAGCACAAAATTTACACAGAAGTTATTACAAGAAGTTGATTTTCTAACTGTGGACACAAAAAAATGGACTACTAATTCAAATCATAATGAATTAGTAAATAAAATTCTTCTTAGTTATATTAAGAAATTTAATGAAATATTTGGGTTACATAAGAGAGATAAGTTTGCTATAACTGTTGGTGATGAACTTCCAAAAGGGGTTCTTCAATTAGCTAAAGTTTTTGTAGCTAAGAAACGTAAGGTTAAGGTTGGAGATAAGTTAGCTGGTAGACACGGGAATAAAGGGATTGTTGCAAAGATTGTTCGTGATGAGGATATGCCATTTCTTGAAGATGGGACACCGGTCGATATTGTCTTAAATCCACTTGGAGTACCTTCAAGGATGAATCTTGGACAGATATATGAAACGATTTTAGCTTGGGCAGGTCAAAAATTAGATAAGAAATATTTCACCCCTGTCTTTGATGGTGCAAGTATTGAAGACATCAATAAAGAAATGAAGGAAGCAGGTTTGCCCGCTTACGGTGAGACTTATTTGTATGATGGAGGTACTGGAGAGAAATTTGATCAACCTGCAACAGTAGGAATCATATATATGCTAAAATTAGGTCACTTAATTGATGATAAGATGCATGCTCGTTCAATTGGACCTTATTCTCTTATTACACAGCAGCCATTAGGAGGTAAAGCTCAATTTGGTGGACAAAGGTTAGGAGAGATGGAAGTTTGGGCATTAGAAGGATATGGTGCCTCTAATATTTTACAAGAAATGCTAACTCTTAAATCGGATGATGTTATTGGTAGAGCTAAAGCATATGAATCTATTGTTAAAGGAAATCCACTTCCAAAAGCAGGAATACCAGAGTCATTTAACGTTTTACTACATGAATTAAGTGGATTAGGATTAAAAGTATCTTTTGAATAAAAATTTGAATAAAAATTATGCCAAGAATTAAAGATAGAACACAACAGAAAGATTTTTCACATTTAAAGATTAGTTTATCTTCTCCTGAAGATATACTCGGCAAATCATCTGGAGAAGTATTAAAGCCAGAAACTATAAATTACCGAACATACAAACCAGAAAGAGATGGTCTTTTTTGTGAAAGGATCTTTGGGCCAGTAAAAGACTTTGAATGTCATTGTGGTAAATATAAAAGAATTCGTTATAGAGGAATTGTTTGTGATAGATGTGGCGTTGAAGTAACAGAGAAAAAGGTTAGGAGGGAAAGAGTTGGACATATTAACTTAGTGGTTCCAGTTGCTCATATTTGGTATTTCCGAACCCTTCCAAATAAGATTGGTTATTTATTAGGACTTCCAACTAAAAAAATGGATATGATTATCTATTATGAGAGATATGTAGTGATCCAGGCTGGTGTTGGAGGTTTAAATGAAGAAGGTGAACCTATTAAAGATAATGATTTTATATCTGAAGAAGAGTATTTAAATATTTTGGATACTTTACCTACTGAAAATCAATATTTAGATGATGAGGATCCAAACAAATTTATAGCTAAGATGGGAGCAGAAGCTATTGCTGATTTACTTTCAAGAATTGATATGGACTCTCTTTCTTACGAATTAAGGCATAAAGCAAATACAGAAACATCACAGCAAAGAAAGACAGAAGCATTAAAAAGATTGCAAGTTGTTGAAGCTTTCCGAGAAGCAAATCAACATACAGAAAATAAACCAGAGTGGATGGTAATTAAAGTAGTACCTGTTACACCACCAGAATTAAGACCACTTGTTCCACTAGATGGAGGAAGATTTGCAACTTCAGATCTTAATGATTTATATAGAAGAGTTATTATTAGAAATAATCGACTAAAAAGGTTAATGGAAATAAATGCTCCAGAAGTAATTTTAAGGAATGAGAAAAGGATGTTACAAGAATCTGTTGATGCACTTTTTGACAATTCTAGAAAATCTTCTGCTGTAAAGACAGATGGAAATAGAGCATTAAAATCATTATCTGACAATTTAAAAGGTAAGCAAGGTAGATTCCGTCAGAATCTTTTAGGAAAGAGGGTAGATTATTCTGCACGGTCTGTTATTGTTGTTGGACCTAGTCTTGAATTGCATGAATGTGGGTTACCTAAAGAAATGGCAGCAGAACTATATAAACCTTTTGTAGTTAGAAAATTAATAGAAAGAGGTATTGTTAAAACAGTAAAATCAGCTAAAAAGATTATTGATTCAAGAGAGCCAGTTGTTTGGGATATTTTAGAAAATGTGATGAAAGGTCATCCTGTACTTTTAAACAGAGCTCCAACATTACACCGTTTAGGAATTCAAGCATTTCAACCTAAGATGATTGAGGGTAAAGCTATACAATTACATCCACTTGTATGTACTGCATTTAATGCCGATTTTGATGGTGATCAAATGGCAGTTCATCTACCTTTAGGGACGGCAGCTATATTAGAGGCACAGATGTTAATGTTAGCTTCACATAATATCTTAAATCCTGCAAATGGTGCACCTGTCACAGTTCCATCTCAAGATATGGTTCTAGGTTTATATTACATGACAAAAAAGAAGCTTACAGCAGATGCTTTTAAAGATGAAAATGGTAAAATTATAGAGGATGCAGTTAATGTTAAGGGAGAGGGTATGAAATTCTATTCTGCTGAAGAGGTTAATATTGCTTATAATGAAGATGTAGTTGCGCTTCATGCTATGATCAACGTACTTGTAAAAGATAAGAATGGAAAAAAGTTAATGATTGAAACAACTGTTGGTAGAGTGTTATTCAATGAATTTGTACCTAAAGAAGTTGGATTTATTAATGAGCTTCTAACTAAAAAAGCATTAAGAAATATTATCGGGGATATTCTTGACAAATGTGGAGTTTCTAAAACAGTAAAATTTCTTGATAGTATAAAGAATATTGGTTATCAGATGGCATTTAAAGGTGGACTTTCATTTAATCTTGGAGATGTTATTGTACCTCCAGAGAAGGTTAAGATGGTACAGGATGCATATGACAAGGTAGATGAGGTATATTCACATTATAATTTAGGTGTTATCACTAATAATGAAAGATATAATCAGGTTATTGATATTTGGACCAATACGAATGCTCGCTTAACTGAGACTGTTATGAATAGACTCAAAAATGAGAGACAAGGGTTTAATTCACTTTATATGATGTTAGATTCTGGGGCTAGAGGTTCTAAAGAACAAATTCGACAGTTATCTGGGATGAGAGGCTTAATGGCAAAGCCACAGAAATCTGGAGATTATGGTGAATCTATTATTGAAAATCCTATTATAACTAATTTTAGAGAAGGACTTTCTATATTAGAGTATTTTATTTCTACTCATGGTGCTCGTAAGGGTCTTGCTGATACAGCATTAAAAACTGCTGATGCTGGATACTTAACAAGAAGGTTAGTAGATGTTTCTCAAGATGTAGTAATAACAGAGCAAGATTGTGGGACTTTACGTGGACTGGTAACTACAGCACTTAAAAATAATGAGGATATTGTTGAGAGTTTATCTGAAAGGATTGCTGGGAGAGTATGTTTGCATGATATATATCATCCTGATAGTGGCAAAATAATTATTAGTTCTGGTGAAGAAATCACTGATCTAGTTGCGAATAAAATAGAAAATGCTGCAATTGATTCAGTTGAAATACGATCTGCACTGACTTGTGAGACAAGAAAAGGTATTTGTAGTAAATGTTATGGCAGAAGTTTAGCCTCAGCTAAAATGGCTGAAAAGGGAGAAGCTGTTGGGGTTATTGCTGCACAATCTATTGGAGAACCTGGAACTCAGTTAACACTTAGAACTTTCCATGTTGGAGGTACTGCATCTAGGACTGCAGCAGACTCTAGTATTACTGTTAAGAGTGATGGTAAAATAGAGATTGATGATTTAAGAACTGTTAAAACTAAAGATGATAACGGTAATAGTGTTGAAGTAGTAATTAGTAGAACAGCAGAACTTAGGTTGATTGATACTAAATCAGGAGTTACACTTGCAACACATATTATTCCTTACGGTTCTAATATATATCAAAAATCTGGTAAAGTTAAGAAAGGGGATGTTGTTTGTAATTGGGATCCTTATAATGCACTTATTATATCTGAAATAGCTGGAAAAATAGAGTTTCAACATATAGAAGAAGGTATTACATATAGGATTGAGTCAGATGAGCAAACTGGTTATCAAGAGAAAGTAATTATTGACAGTAGAGATAAAACAAAAAATCCTGCAATTATTATTAAAGCTAAAGGAGATGAGAGGACATATAGTATACCAGTGAAGGCGCATATTGCTGTCAATGAAGGAGATAAAATAGTACCAGGAACTATAGTAGCGAAGATTCCTAGAACACAAGGTTCTTCGGGAGATATAACTGGAGGTTTGCCTAGGGTTACTGAACTTTTTGAGGCAAGGAATCCTTCTAATCCTGCTGTAGTATCTGAAATTGATGGTATAATCTCATTTGGACCAAGAATAAAAAGAGGAAATAAGGAAATTATTGTAACACCTAAATCTGGTAAAGAGAAGAAATTTTTAGTCCCGCTTTCAAAACATATTCTTGTCCAAGAAAATGATTTTGTAAAAGCTGGAACACCTCTTTGTGATGGAGTTATTACACCAAGAGATATTCTAGCAATTAAAGGACCTACAGTTGTTCAAGAATATATTGTTAATGAGGTGCAAGAGGTTTATAGATTACAAGGGGTTAAAATTAACGATAAGCATTTTGAGGTAGTAGTAAGGCAAATGATGAGAAAGGTAGAGGTAGTTGATTCAGGAGATACTAAACTGTTAGAGAAACAGTTAGTAAATAAGACTGATTTTATGGAAGAAAATGATTGGATTTTTGATAAAAAATATATTGAAGAGGCTGGTGATTCAGATATCTATAAACAAGGACAACTAATCACTGCAAGACAATTAAGAGAGGAGAATTCAAGATTAAAGAGGAAAGATATGAAGGTTATAGAATATCGTGATGCAGTTTCAGCAATTTCTCGTCCAATTCTGCAAGGGATAACTAGAGCTTCATTACAAACTGATAGTTGGATATCTGCTGCATCATTCCAGGAGACTACTAAAGTACTTAATGAAGCAGCAATTAGAGCAAAGAGAGATGGATTGCGAGGACTTAAAGAGAATGTAATTGTTGGTCACAAGATTCCAGCTGGTACTGGTCTAATAGATGGTAGTGATATAATTGTTGGTTCTCAATCTGAATTTGATCAGTTAATAGAGGATCAGGTAGTTGAAATTAGTCAAAACGAATTAGAGATTATTGAAAATAAAAAATAAAAGTCATGTCTAAAGAAAAAAAACAAGAAGGATTAAATATTGAACTTACTGAAGAAATTGCAGAAGGAACTTATAGTAATATAGCTATTATTAATCATTCACCATCTGAGTTTGTTGTTGATTTTATACAGATGATGCCGGGTGTTCCTAAAGCTAAAGTAAAATCTAGAATTCTTTTGACGCCTCAACATGCAAAAAGACTTATGAAAGCTTTAAATGATAATATAATGAAGTTTGAAGTACAGCATGGTGAGATTAAAGATATAGATCCTACTGGGGGTATTCCTATGAATTTTGGAGGTCCTACACCAGAAGCATAGATATTATCACTCTGTTTGCTAGATTAATGTTAATTATTAAATATATAATATAATTTCTTTAGAATATCATCCTAGATATATTATATCTAAAATAACAAATACTCCAAAAATAATTGATGCACATCCGTTAGTGATAAAGAATACAATATTTATATTATCTAGATTACTTGGATTCACGATTAGATGTTGATATATTATTAATAGCGTAAAAATGGTAAGTCCAATCCAATATAGTATACTAAAGTTATAGAATACACCTATATTAGTCAGAACAATTAAACATAGTATATGTAATATTTTTGATATTATTATTGCTTTTCTTCTTCCTAATAAAGCAGGTATAGAATGAAGTTTCCTAGATTTATCAAATTGATCATCTTGCAGTGAGTATATAATATCAAAACCACTTACCCATAACAGAACTGTAATTGAGAATAGTATTGGTAGAAGATCAAATATATTACTTACTGCTATATATGCTCCAATAGGGGAAAGTGATATACCTAAACCTAATATAAGGTGACAGAGAGATGTGAATCGTTTAGTGTAACTATATCCTAATATTATGATTATAGCTATCGGAGATAATAAAAAGCATAGATTATTTATGAAGTAAGTTGTAATTATTAATAAAATAATATTAAGTATAATAAATATAAGTGCGTTTCTTGGGGGAATTTCTCCATTAGGCATTTCTCTGTTACTAGTCCTTCTATTATCAGCGTCAAATTTTCTATCAATAAACCTATTAAAAGCCATTGCAGATGATCTAGCAAAAATCATGCATAGTACAACTTTTACTAGAGTTAACCACTCAAAGCCAAATTCTTTTGTTGCTATAAAGAATCCAATAAGAGCAAATGGCATTGCAAATATAGTATGACTAAATTTTATTAATGATAGGTACTTTTTCATTGAAAATCAGTTTTACTTTCTACTGTTGAATCTTTTATTATTAACCACTTTTTATCAAATTTTTGAAGGTCTAACCAAAAGAGCCCATTAGGATTGTCACTTTCTCTAATCAATTCCCATTTTCCTTCTAAACTTGCTGTATTTTTTGAAATTAGTTTCAAATCTAAAAATTCAAATTTAAGTTCTCCCATACTTTCTTTTGTTGGGTAACTGTTTTTATATCGCTCTAAAGTATTCTCCCAACCAAATGCTGGTTCATGGCTTAGTGATGTAAAAATTAATTCTTCAGAATTCCAATACCCTTTCATAAATCCATCAATATCTCCATTATTCCAACATTTTTGTTGAGTAATTAGTACATTTTGAATTGCAATAATTTCTTCTGGGTTTTGTTCCAAAATCTCTGTGTTTTTAGGGCTTTCTATATTACATGCTGAAAATATTAGTAGAATTATTATTGTAAATAAATGTTTCATATATTTTTGAAGCAAATCTAATTATTTTTATCTATTATATTTTACGATATTTGCAACAGTTATGAGAAATAAGCCAACTATACCAAAAGGAATGCGTGATTTCACACCAGATGTGATATTTATGAGAAATTACATTCTTGAAACTGTGAAATCATCTTTCGAGCGTTATGGTTATGCGCCTATCGAAACACCAGCAATGGAAAAGATTACAACATTAAGTGGTAAATATGGTGATGAAGGTGATAGATTGATTTTTAAGATTCTTAATTCTGGAGATTTTCTTTCTAAATCTAAATATTCAGAATCTATTGATTCTAAATCATTGGCAAAGCAAATCACTGAAAAGGCATTAAGATATGATCTTACAGTACCTTTTGCGCGTTTTGTAGCCCAAAACAGAAATAAGATTACTTTTCCATTTAGAAGATATCAGATGCAAAATGTATGGCGTGCAGATAAGCCGCAAAAAGGAAGATTCAGAGAGTTTTTTCAATGTGATGCTGATATTATAGGTAGTGATTCTTTATTTTGTGAAGTTGAGTTGATTCAAATTTATGATGAAGTTTTTACATATTTAAACGTACCAAATATAGAGATATGTTTAAATAATAGAAAGATTCTTATTGGAGTAGTTGAGTTAATGGGGGCTAGTGATAGGTTTAATGATATTGTTATTATCCTTGATAAATTAAGTGATATAGGTATCGAAAAACTTGTTCTTCAGATGAAGGAGAAGGGAATAACCGATGAATCAATATTAATTCTGAAAGAATTTCTAAATGTTAAAAATATACAAGAATTACCAGATTTACTGAAAGACTCAATTGTTGGTAGTAAAGGAGTACAAGAATTATTATTTATAATTAATAGTATTAATGATATTGGTTTAAGATCAGCTAACTTAAAATTTGACATCACACTAGCTAGAGGTTTAGATTATTATACAGGATGTATATTAGAGGTAAAAAGTAAAGATGTTAATTTTGGCTCTGTAGGTGGTGGTGGACGATATGATGATTTAACAGCTATTTTTGGAATGCCAGATATCTCTGGTGTTGGAATATCCTTTGTAATAGATAGAATATTTTTATTAATGGAAGAATTGAACTTATTTCCTGAAGATATTGGAATTTCTACTAAATTAATGTTTGTGAATTTTGGAGAAAAAGAAGCGCAATTTTGCTTATCACTTCTTAAGAAATTAAGAGATAGTGGGATAAATTCAGAGTTGTATCCAAAGGCAGATAAGATGAAAAAACAGATGAATTATGCTAATAATAAAGGTATTGAATTAGTTGTTCTGATAGGAGAAAATGAAATGGATTCAGGTTTATTATCAGTAAAGAATATGAAAACAGGAGATCAATACAGCATAACTATTGATAAATTTATTAACGAACAATGTAATGTCTAAAACATTTAAAATAGGACAAGTATCACTGACTTTAGCTGTTATATCAGAAATTATTGAAAGTAATCAAAGATTAGTATTAGATACTAAATCAAAGAAGAAGATCAGTGATTGTAGAAAATTTTTAGACAAAGACATTGCATCTTCAGAAGATCCTGTATATGGAATTAATACGGGCTTTGGATCATTATATAATCATAAGATTGACACTAATGATCTCAATAAATTACAGGAAAATCTTGTTCTATCGCATGCATGTGGTACAGGGGATGTAGTACCTACTGTAATAGTTAAAATAATGATGCTTTTAAAAATACAATCTCTTTCTTATGGTTATTCTGGCGTACAATTAAGAACAGTTAAGCGTCTTATAGATATGTTTAATAATAATATAATTCCTGTAGTTTATCAGCAAGGCAGTTTAGGTGCCTCAGGAGATTTAGCACCACTAGCTCATATGTCGTTACCTTTAATAGGAAAGGGTGAGGTAACTATACCTGCAATAAATAATAATGACTATTATAAAAGAACAAAATCTTCTAGGATATTAAAGGATATGAATTGGGATAAAGTTAAGTTGAAATCAAAGGAAGGGTTGGCATTATTAAATGGAACTCAATTTATGAGTGCTTATGCGATTTGGAGTCTAATAAAATCTAAAAGGTTGTCATACTTTGCAGATATGATTGGTAGTATTTCATTAGAGGGGTTTGATGGTAGAAGTGAATGTTTTGATAAACTAATTCATCAAGTAAGGCCACACAAAGGACAACTTAAATCAGCTGAAAATATTCGTGATTTTCTGTTCAAAAGTGATATTCAGAAATCAAAGAAAAAGCATGTGCAAGATCCATATTCATTTAGATGTATGCCTCAGGTTCACGGTGCAACAAAAGATGTTGTTGCACATGTAGAAGGAATTTTAAATACTGAAATAAACTCAGTCACGGATAATCCAACAATTTTTGTTAAACAAGAAAGAATAATATCAGGTGGTAACTTTCATGGGCAACCACTAGCTATGGCGATGGATTATTTAGCTATATCAATAGCTGAACTTGGTTCAATATCTGAAAGAAGGATTTTTCAATTAGTTTCTGGCAGAAGAGGTTTACCTGAATTTCTTGTTTCAAATCCTGGTTTGAATTCTGGAATGATGATAACACAGTATACAGCAGCTAGTATTGCTAGTCAAAATAAGCAATTATGTACACCAGCTTCTGTAGACTCTATCGTGTCATCTAACGGTCAAGAAGATCATGTAAGTATGGGTTCAAATTCTGCAACAAAACTTTATAAGGTCATAGAAAATACAGAGCGAATTTTAGCAATTGAACTTCTTAATGCTACACAAGCAATTGCCTTCAGAAATAAAAAATCTTCTGAATTTATTGAAAACATTTTGGATGTGTATCGATCAGATATAAAGTTCTTAAAAGAAGATAGATTGTTATATAATGACATTGAGAAATCTATCTATTTTCTACAAAGTCTAGATGTAGATTTTAATCTTATCTAATATGTAAAAACATATTTTATAATATTAGCTCCCATTTTCAGTGCTTTTAGTCTAATTTCATCACTATTATTATGAACTTCTTTATCCTCCCAACCATCACCTAGATCAGATTCATACGTGTATAAACAAACTAATCTTCCATTATATATTATGCCAAATGCTTGAGGTCTTTGAGCGTCATGTTCATGGACTTTAGGTATACCGTTTTTAAATTTATATTTTACACTAAATATTGGATGATTATTAGTTAATTCACTTAGCTCTATGTTCGGAAATACTTTCTTTATTTCAGTCCGAATATATGGGTCCATTCCATAATTATCATCTATATGTAAGAAACCGCCAGCTTGTAGATATTTTCTTAGATTTTCAGCTTCTTTATTAGAGAATACAACATTACCATGCCCTGTCATATAAAGAAAGGGATAATTAAAAATATCTATACTCCCAACCTCTACTATTGCTGGATCTTTTTGGATATTTGTTCCAATATTTTTATTGCTATATCGTATAAGATTAGATAAAGATGTTGGGTTTGCATACCAATCACCTCCACCATTATATTTTAGTATCCCAATTTGGTATGTCTCTTGCCCTATTAGAATAATAGGTATAAAAAATAATATTGTGATTATGTACTTCATTATTTAATTTCCTATATTAATAGTACTTACAGCAACAATACCTGCGGTTTCTGTCCGTAGTCTGCTACTGCCTAGGTTAACTTCTTGGAATCTTTTTTCTAGGCAGATTTCAATTTCTTCTTTACTAAAACCTCCTTCTGGACCAATTAATATTAATGTTCTTTTTGATATATCTTTTGTTTTTAATGTCTCTTTTATATCTTTTTTGCAGTGTGCAATATACTTATTACCCTTAAAATCTTCTTTTATGAAGTCTTCTATTTTAATTAATTGATTAACCTTTGGTAGATGATACCTTAAAGATTGCTTAATTGCTGATCTTAATATTCTTTTACACCTATCAATCTTTATTACTCTTCTTTCGGAATGTTTACAAATAATAGGAGTAATCTCATCAATACCAATTTCAGTAGCTTTTTCTAGGAACCATTCAAATCTATCTATATTTTTAGTTGGAGCAATTCCAATATGTAAATGATACTTATGTTTTTTTTCTATTTGTATATGATCAATAATTTGCATATCACAATTTCTTTTATCTATGAAAGTAATTTGCGCTTTATAGAGTCCTCCTTTTCCATCAGTGAAATCTAAAACATCTCCATCCTTTTTTCGTAACACTTTATTAATATGATTAATCTCATTATTATTGAGTTTTATTTTATTATCTGGATGTTCTAGAAAGAATAGTTGCATAATTCAAAAATAAAAAAAGCCAAGCAAATGCTCGGCTTTATTTAGGACTAATATACATTTAATCTTTTTTCATAGATTCTGGTGCTGAATATAATATCTCTTTATTTGCATAATCAGCAAATTGTATAAAGTTATTATTAAAAGCATCTGCTAACTCATTAGCCTTAATATCATAAGTTTCTTTATCTTTCCATGTATTTTTAGGGCTTAATATTTCAGAAGGTACATTAGGACATGAATTAGGCATTTTTAATCCAAATACCTGATGCGTATTATATTTAACGTTTTCTAATCTACCCTCTAGAATTGCACTAATCATTGCTCTTGTATATTTTAAGGAAATCCGTTCTCCGACTCCATATACCCCACCAGACCAACCAGTATTTATTAACCAGACATTTACATTGTACTCTTCCATTTTATCCCCTAACATTTCAGCGTATTTTGTAGGGTGCAAAGGCATAAATGGTGCCCCAAAGCATGCCGAGAATGTAGTTTGAGGTTCAGTAATACCAGCTTCAGTACCAGCAACTTTAGCAGTATATCCTGAAATAAAATGATACATGGCTTGCCCTTTAGTTAACTTTGAAACTGGTGGAAGTACACCAAACGCATCTGCAGTTAAGAAGAAAATATTCTTTGGATTCTTTCCAATTGATGGTTTTGCAATATTTTTAATATGTTCTATTGGGTAACTTACTCTTGTATTTTCAGTAACTGTACCATCCTCATAGTTTGGTCTATTAGTCCCTTTAAAGAATGATATATTTTCTAATAATGCTCCAGCTTTAACAGCAGCAAAAATATCCGGTTCTTTTTCTGCAGAAAGACCAATACATTTTGCATAACATCCTCCTTCGAAATTAAATACAGTGTCACCATCCCATCCATGTTCATCATCTCCAATTAGGTATCTATTTGGATCTGCAGATAGTGTAGTTTTTCCCGTACCTGATAGTCCAAAAAATATAGCAGTATCACCTTTTTTACCAGTGTTAGCACTACAATGCATTGCTAATACATTCTTCTGATGTGGTAAGATAAAATTTAAAGCCGAAAATATACCTTTCTTAATCTCACCAGTATAACCAGTGCCACCAATAAGTATTATTTTTTTAGTGAAATTCAGTATAGCAAAGTTGTGTTGTCTTGTTCCATCTTTTGCAGGATCTGCCATAAAACCTGGTGCATTTAAGATAGTCCATTCTGGATTAAAATTACTAATCTCATTATCTGTAGGTCTCAAAAACATATTATATGCAAACATATTACTCCATGGGTATTCATTCACTACACGAATATTCATTCTATGTTTTTTATCAGCACAAGCATATGCGTCTCTTACATAAAGCTCCTTATTACCTAGGTAATCTAATATTTTCTCATGTAGTAAATCAAATTTCTCATTATCAAATGATAGATTTATATTACCCCACCATACTGATTCTTCAGTAATTGTATCTTTTACAATGAAACGGTCCAATGGTGAACGACCAGTAAATTCTCCTGTATTAATATTAATTGCCCCTGTAGTTGTTAATGTTGCTTGTCCTTTCTTAACTGATATATTTGCTAATATATCAGGGTCTAAATTCCAATGAGCAGTTGCGTTTTTTATTCCTAAATCAGTGATAGAAGCATTAACTGCCCGCTTTCCTGTTTCGGTCATATTTTATTTTTCTATTGGTTTAATAGGAGGCAAAGGTAAATATTAATTGCTAACACAATAATATTATGTATTTTTTTTAATACTAAAAAATAATATAATCCATGATAAAATTAGTAATGCTCCGCCGAGTGGGGTGAGTGGGCCTAAAAATGTTAATGATACTCCAATTATATCTTGAGTACTTAACAGGTAAATAGATAAAGAGAAAAATAATATTCCAATAATCATTGTATTTAAACATCTATTTAACAAGATATTAAATTTCTTACTATTTAATGACAGTAATAGAATTGCTATCCCATGGAATAGTTGATATCTAGTACCAGTTTCAAAAGCTTCTAGGTTTTTTTTGTCAATAATTTCATTAAGACTATGAGCTCCTAATGCACCTAAAACTATTCCAGTACAAATTAATAAGATTGCAATTCTTATATATTTTTCCATTATCATTACTAATATAATTGAACAAAAGTAATACTTTCGCACCTTAATATTAATTAAATGAGAAAGATTTTAGTAATAGGAGCAGGAAGGTCCTCTGTGACTTTAATTAAGTTTCTATTAAATCATTCAAAGACTCATAGTTGGTTAGTTACAGTTGCTGACTCGTCTATTGATTTAGCAGAGAGATCTGTAATGAATCATGCTAATGGTGTAGCAATCCAATTCAACGTATTGGACAAGCAGCAGCGAGAGGATGAAATTTCTACTCATGATATTGTAATTTCAATGCTTCCTGCTAGTATGCATATTATTGTAGCCAAAGACTGTGTTAGATTCTGTAAGCATATGGTAACTGCATCATATGTATCTGATGAGATGGCCAAACTTCATAACTCTTCCAAGAAATCAGGTGTTCTAATACTAAATGAGATTGGTTTAGATCCAGGGATTGATCATATGTCAGCTATGAGGATAATTGATAATATTAAGAAAATGGGAGGAGAAATAATATCTTTTAAATCTTTTTGTGGAGGTTTGGTTCATCCAGATTATGACAATAATCCTTGGAAGTATAAATTTACATGGAACCCAAGGAATGTTGTTCTGGCAGGACAGGGTATCGCTAAATATATTTATAAGGGAGTAAATAAAAATATACCATATGTTAATTTATTTGAGCATACTGAAAAGATTAATATTTTAGATTTAGGAGAGTTTGAAGGATATCCAAATAGGGACTCATTATCATATAGAGACTCATATGGTTTACATGGTATTTCGACTCTGTATAGAGGCACTCTTAGAAGAGTTGGTTTTTCAGCAGCATGGAACATATTAGTTAAATTAGGTCTTACTGATGACAGTTACCATATAGCAGACTCTAATATATTAACAAAAAGACAGTTTACAAGCAAATTTCTTAAAAGCAGTAATTTAAAACTGGAAGATGAACTTTGTAATCAATTTAATATTTGTAGAGATAGTTTGATCTTTAAAAGATTAGATTGGCTTGGCTTATTCTCAAATGATATAATTGGTATAAAGAATGCAACTCCTGCTCAAATTCTGCAAGAAATTTTAGAAAAAAAATGGTCATTAGATATCGATGATAGAGATATGATTGTAATGCAACATCAGTTTGAGTATATTTATGCTGGAGAGACAAGAAAACTAAAATCTTCATTATCTGTTTTTGGAAATGATAATAGAGAAACTGCAATGGCGAAAACTGTTGGATTACCAGTAGCAATTGCAGCTAAATTAATATTAGATAGAGAGATTGATTCGACAGGAGTAAGGATACCTACAAAAGAAGATATTTATATGCCAGTTTTAGAAGCATTAGAAGTTAATGGGATTAATTTTATTGAAGAAGAAATCTCCTAATTATTTTTTCTTATTACTCATTAAGATAAATTAAATCTTTAGGTATTTCTACTTCAATTATTCTTTTATTATTTAATATTTTTTTAATAAATTCATCATGCATTGGAAAACAAAATTCTTTTCCATCTTTTTCTACATAAAGTAATCTTTGAGCAGTTTTGGAATTAATATAAGATACCTTACCTAATTCTCCATAATTGAGGTCTAATACCCTATACCCAACAAGATCTTTATTTGTTGTTTTGCCTTTTCTTAACTTTTGAAAGATATTTTTTGGAAGGTATATTTTCTTATTGATTAATATTTTTGCTTCTTTTTCTGTATTGACGTCTTCAAATTTCGCTAAAATAATATTCGGTTTTTTAATTCGGATAGTTTCTATAAAGAAAGGGACAAGCTCATAATTTATCTCTAATAAGAGATATTTAATTAATGAGGGTTCTATTATAATATTTTCCTCATAATAAATATTGATCTCACCTTTATATCCATGCAATTTAAAAATTGTTCCAAAAAAGAAGCAATCCTTTTTATGCATCATCATATTAAATTAGGCTAAATTAATCAGTTTTTTTTTCTGATTTAGAGTCTTCATTCTTGTCAGCAGTATCTTCTTTTACTTCTTCAGCAGTATCTTCTTTCACTTCTTCATTAGTATCCTCTTTCACTTCTTCAGTAGCATCTTCTTTCACTTCTTCAGCAGTATCTTCTTTCACTTCTTCAGTAGCATCTTCTTTTACTTCTTCAGCAGTATCTTCTTTCACTTCTTCAGTAGCATCTTCTTTCACTTCTTCATTAGTATCCTCTTTCACTTCTTCAGCAGTATCTTCTTTTACCTCTTCAGCAGTATCTTCTTTCACTTCTTCAGCAGTATCTTCTTTTACCTCTTCAGTAGTATCCTCTTTTACTTCTTCAGCAGTATCTTCTTTCACTTCTTCAGCAGTATCTTCTTTTACCTCTTCAGTAGTATCCTCTTTTACCTCTTCAGTAGTATCCTCTTTTACCTCTTCAGTAGTATCCTCTTTTACTTCTTCAGTAGTATCCTCTTTTACTTCTTCAGCAGTATCTTCTTTTATTTCTTCAGAACCAGCTTCATTATTTTCATTAGCAGCCTCTACTTCTTCTTTTAGTTGAGATTTTTTTAATGCTATTGCTTTTGCCTTTTCTTCTTTAATTGATTTTTCTGCTTTAAGCTTTATTTTTTCGGCATCTTCTTTTGCCTTATTAATCCCAGTAATATTATCAGCTATCTGCTTTTCTTTTATAGCCAGCCACTCATTGAATCTTTTTTCTGCTTCTTCTTCGCTAAAGGCTCCTTTTGCAACGCCAGCTAGAAGATGTTTTTTCATCATTACACCCTTGTAAGAGAGAATAGCTCTAGCGGTATCTGATGGTTGAGCACCTTTAAGAACCCATTCCACAGCAGAATCAAAATTTATTTCAATTTTTGCAGGATTAGTATTTGGGTTGTATGTGCCTAATTTTTCAATTAGTTTGCCATCTCTTTTTGATCTTTGATCGGCTACCACTATATGGAAAAAAGCTTTTCCTTTTTTACCGTGTCTTTGTAGTCTAATTCTTGTTGCCATTGTCTTTAATTTATTTGGTTAAACCATCTCGTGATTAGTCCTCAATTTTAAGGTTTGCAAATATAATGATCTTTTTATTAATATTAACTGTTAATGTTAATAAAAGTATACGTACTCTTTCTAATTTAAAAAAGTTAAAATATATTCAATAAATTAAGTATTTTTGCTTCCTAAATTTATAACAATTGGGATATGAGAAGTAAAGAAAATATAAAGGAGATTAATGTGGAAGATTTCAAGAATGTGATATTATCTGATTATAGATTAATAAATGAATGCCGTGAAGCTAGTTTGTTAGGTAGGCGTGATGTCTTGTCTGGAAAAGGAAGTTTTGGTATTTTCGGAGATGGCAAAGAATTAGCTCAAATTGCACTAGCAAAGGTATTTAGAAATGGAGATTTTCGTGCTGGGTATTATAGAGATCAGGCGTTAATGACTGCTTTAGGTCAGTATTCCCCAAAACATATGTTTTCTGCATTGTATGGTGATCCTGAATTAGAAAGAGAACCATCTTCTGGTTCAAGGCAAATGATGAATCATTTTGGAACAAGATTTTTAAATGATGATGGAAGTTGGAAAAATTTAATGGAGCAAAATAATTCCACTTCTGATATGGCTTGTTTAGCTTCTCAATTTCCTAGATTAGTTGGTTTAGCTCAAGCATCACAAGTATATAGAGAAGATAAGAGATTAGCGGAAAGAAATCCTGGCTTCACAAATAATGGTAGTGAAATTGCTTTTGCCACAATTGGAAATTCTTCTTGTGCTGAAGGTCATTTTTGGGAAGCAGTTAATGCTATTGGTGTATTGCAAGTTCCTGCAATTATTTCTATTTGGGACGATGGTTATGGCATATCAGTATCTAATGATATACAGATGACTAAATCTGATGTATCAGAAGTATTAAAAGGCTTTCAGAAAGATAAAAGAGGTTCTGGTTATAATATTGTAAAAGTTAAAGCTTGGGATTATCCTGCACTTATTTCATCTTATGAAAAAGCAGAAAAATTAGCTAGAGAACAACATATTCCATCTATTATTCATGTTATAGAGATGACACAACCTACAGGTCATTCAACTTCAGGTTCTCACGAAAGATATAAGACAAAAGAAAGACTACAATGGGAGATAGATTATGATTGTAACACGAAATTTAAAGAATGGATCATTGAAAGTGGAATTGCCACAGAAGATGAATTAAAAAAAATAAAAGAGGAGGCGATATCTTCTGTAAAAGCACAGAAAAAAGAAGCCTGGACTGAATATCAAGCTCCTATAAAAGCAGAGTGTAGAGAGTTAATAGAAATTTTTGATTCTATCGATGCAAAGCTTAATATTTCTGATATAGTAGATTGGACAAAAGATTTAACCCAATTATCTACGCTTGGTATCTTTAGAAGGGATTATATGAGTAAAGCAAGAACACTTCTAGGAATGATTGCTCATGAAACAATTCCTGAAAAAACTACTTTACGTAATTTTATAAATAGAATTAACTCTGAGAATTTTGAACGTTATAATACAAAACTATATAATGAGACTTCTACTTCTGTTCATAATGTTGATGAAGTAAAACCTACTTATGATTCAGATGCTGATTTAGTAGATGGAAGAATAATTATCAGGGATAATTTCCATCACATTTTTGAAACAATTCCTGAAGCAATGATTTTTGGAGAAGATGTTGGTAAGATTGGGGGTGTTAATCAGGGTTGTGAAGGGTTACAAGAAAAATTCGGAGAGTTAAGAGTTGCAGATACAGGAATTAGAGAGGCAACTATTATTGGTCAAGGGATTGGGCTTGCTTTAAGGGGACTAAAGCCAATAGCAGAGATGCAATATTTAGATTATGTTATATATGGATTTCAACCTATGGTAGATGATATATCATCTTTATATTATAGAACACATGGAGGACAAATTACTCCTCTAATTATCCGAACAAGGGGGCACAGGTTAGAGGGGATATGGCATTCTGGATCACCAATGGGGATGTTATTGAATGGAACAAGAGGAATGTATTTATGCGTTCCTAGAGATATGACAAGAGCGGCAGGATTTTATAATACATTAATGCAATCTAATGATCCTGCTATGGTAATTGAGTGTTTAAATGGATATAGAATAAAAGAAAAAATACCAAATAATATTGGTGAGTTTCGAGTTCCACTAGGTAAGGTAGAGATTACTAAAGAAGGAAATGATATTACATTGGTTACTTACGGAAGTACCTGGAGAATAGTAATGGATGCAGCGGAAAAATTAGAAAGTATTGGAATTTCCTGTGAAGTTATTGATACTCAAACTTTAGTTCCTTTCGATTTGTCTCATAATATTGTAGAAAGTGTAAAGAAAACGAGTAGGTTACTAGTAATTGATGAGGATGTTCCTGGAGGAGCCACTGCCTATATTTTACAGAAGATTGTAGAAGAACAGGATGCTTATAATTTTTTAGATTCTGAACCACAAACACTTTCAGCTAAAGCACACAGACCTCCTTATGGAAAAGATGGTGATTATTTTACAAAACCTTCTACAGAGGATGTCTTTGAGAAAGTTTATAGCATGATGAATGAGGTAAATCCTGATCAATTTCCATCTTTGTACTAAATGAAAAAAACTACTGAAGCTGATTCAAATTATAATAGTTTGGAACTAATGTCTGTTTCTAATCTCTTAATAAATATAAATAGAGAAGATAAAACAGTAGCGATTTTAGTAGAGGAGAAAATTCATAAGATAGAAAAATTAATAGAAGCTATAGTTCCTAGAATGAAAAAAGGGGGACGTTTATTCTATTTAGGAGCCGGAACTTCTGGGAGATTAGGTGTTGTTGATGCTTCTGAATGTCCACCAACCTATGGTGTAGAACATGGATTGGTAGTTGGATTAATAGCAGGAGGTGATTCTGCTATGAGAAAAGCAGTAGAATTTGCAGAAGATAACAGTAATTTAGGTTGGGAAGATTTACAAACACATAATATTAACACAAATGATATTGTAGTTGGGATTGCTGCTTCTGGTACAACTCCTTACGTAGTGGGTGCTCTTAAGAAGTGTCAGGAAAAGAATATAATAACAGGATGTATTGTATGTAATGACGGAAGTCCTGTTGCAGCAGTAGCTGATTATCCAATAGAAGTTATAGTAGGCCCTGAGTTTGTTACAGGAAGCACTAGAATGAAGTCTGGAACTGCTCAGAAATTAGTGCTTAATATGATCTCTACTACTATTATGATAAAATTAGGAAAGGTTAAAGGCAATAAAATGGTTGACATGCAACTATCAAATAGTAAATTAGTTGAAAGAGGAATTAATATGCTAATGAAAGAATTAAAGGTAACCAAAAAGATAGCAAGTGATCTTTTAAATGAAAGTGGATCAGTTAGGAATGCTATTGAAAGATATAATAATGGATAAAGATAAGTTAATAATGGGTTTGTTTTGGCTCTCACTTAGTGGTTTAGTGATACTTCTAGATGCTTCATTATTTTATATTGGTTTTAATAATCTTAAATACGGTAGTTATTTGATTATTATAATTGCTTTTATTTTTGTTCCTTTAGTCTTTTTTTGTGGTTATAAAGGAATCCGAGGCATACTTGACGCTATTTTTTATTAGCCCTTATCATTTCTCTTTTTCCTGGAGGACCTTCCAATGTCTCAACTTCAAAACCTACTGATTTTAACATTCTCTTTACCATTCCTTTAGCACAATAAGTGACTAAAAGACTATTATAATTCATTATAGAAAAACATTTTCGAAATATATTTATTGTCCATATATCTATTTGTTTATTAGGGGCAAAGGCATCAAAATAGATTATATCAAATTTTTTCTCTGTAGTATATTTCTGTATGATATCTTTTCTTTTGCAAAACATAAAATTTTTGATAATTAATTTTTCTTCATCCCACTTACTTTCATGAAGACTTAAGAATATTTTTTTATTGGAAACTATAAAATTGCAGTAATTTAGTTTTGTGTATATTTCTTTTTGGATTGGTTTTGGTTCTAATGCAGTATAATGGACTTTCTTTTCTCCCAGATTCTCAATAGTAAGTATAGCATTTAGCCCTGTACCTAAACCAATCTCTAAGATATTTAATTCTTTCTTCTTGTGAAACAGTAATCCATTTTTAATATATATATGATTGGCTTCAATTATTGCACCATTTTTTGAGTGGTATATTTCATTGAACTCTTTATTGTAAACAGAATGTGATCCATCATTAGTTAGTATAATTTCATTATTTGGCACCATTTTTTTTGTATAGAGCTAGAATTTTTACGATATTTGTTTAGTAAAATGAAAACAAGTTACAAACTAAAACTCAATATTATGAAAAAAATTACTACTTTATTTTTAATTTTAACTATAAGTTTAACTTCATACGGTACACACCTAATGGGGGGTCAGATTGTTGCTACAAATATTGGTAATTATGATTATCAAGTTGAATTTACTGCTTATAGAGATACTGTTGGTGTTCCGATGCAATTAGTAGCTGCATTTAATGTATTTGAACAAGACACAAGTGGCGCGTGGAATCTTTTATTTACATCTACTGTAAATTATGATACTACATCTGGCGGTTTGATGCCTTCAGTAGTAACTGTATATGGAGTTGAGGTTTATACTTTTATTGATACTATAACACTACCAGGTGATGGCTATTATGCAATAAGTTGGGATGATTGTTGTCGTAATGGAGCAATCATCAATATGTCTAACCCACTAAATGAGAGTATGAAATTATCTACATTCATAACAGTTGATAGCTTAAATCCAAATTCTTCACCATCTTTTATAACTCCTCCTGTCTCTTATTTGCCTGCTAATACGCTTTGGCAATATAATCCACTTCCATTTGATCCAGATGGTGATTCATTATCTTGGAGTTTAGCTGTCCCTTTAAGTAGTCAAGGTACTGTAAATGGTTATGAGTTTCTTTCAGATTCAGCTTATTCTGATTCAGCAGCAGTCTTTTCATTAGATTCTATTACTGGATCACTTACATGGAGTGCTAAATTAGTTGGTCATTTTGTTGCATCTTTTATAGTTGAAGAGTTTAGAAATGGAGTTTCTATTGGATCTGTGAGAAGAGATATGCAATTTATTGTTATAGCAGATACTAGCAAATCAATGCCACAGATATCAAATATGCAATCAGTTCCTACAAATTCTGGAGGATATCCATATGTTATGTTAAGTCCTAATCAAAATTACCAGTTACATCTTTTAGCATCAGATGCCGATATTAATGATATAGTTAATGTAATAGGTTTTGGTGAACCATTTGACTTAACTAATTCACCTGCAACATTGAGTGTTAATTCCACAGGTAATGGAAATGAGGTTCAAGCTACTTTTTCCTGGACACCAGATTTAAGTGCAGTTAGAGTAAATCCATATATAGCTGTCTTTAGAGTATCAGATCAAATGTTTTATTTTGACGAAACTATCCAATTTGAGGTTTCTATGTTAAGTAGTATTGATGATAATACTAGTGTAACGCACAAAGCTATTTATCCAAATCCAGTAAATAACAGAATTTATATCCCAATAAATCTAAAGGAAGGAAAGGTTATTAGTATAAATATATATAATATACTAGGTAAAAAAGTATATCAATCTGGTAGTATGAATTTACAGGCCGGTGAACATCTTATTCTAAAAGATACGGAACTTGAAAGCGGTCAGTATTTAGTAAATATTATTGATAATTATGGTAATATTATAAAGAATGAAAAGGTAGTTGTAGTTAGATAAATTATTACATAGGTCTTTAGTTGAATCTATGATGTTTTGTTAAAAAGGGGAGTATATATACTCCCCTTTTTATTAAATTAGCACTTTAAAGTTTTTACATGAGGATCACTCGAAAATCCAGTTCAAGCATTAATGATATAGATTTCCATAATCTTAAATTTGGAAAGATATTTACAGATCACATGCTTATCTGTAAATATAAAGAGGGAAGTTGGGGAGATACAGAGATTAAGCCTTATCAACCAATATCAGTTTTTCCAGGTACACAAGTCTTTCATTATGGACAAGCAGTTTTTGAAGGAATGAAAGCCTTCAAGACACATCAAGGTAGGGTTCTTTTATTTAGGGAAGAAGATAACTTTAATAGATTGATAAAATCATCAAGGCGCCTTTGTATTCCAGAGATACCAAAAGATATCTTTATTAATGGATTGCATGAAATCCTTAAATTAGATTCTGAATGGGTTAAAGAAGGCGATAAATTCTCCCTTTATATTCGTCCTTTTATTTTTGCATCAGGTCAGTGTATAAAAGCGACTGTATCAGATGAGTATACTTTTATGATTATTTGCTCTCCAAGTACTACTTACTATCAAGGGGAAATGAACTTGAAGATTGAACAAGAATATACAAGAGCAGTAAAAGGGGGTACTGGATCTATTAAAGCAGCTGGTAACTATGCAGCCTCTTTCTACCCAACTAAAATATCTAAAAATAAAGGGTTTGATCAGATTATATGGACAGATTCGGATAAACATGAGTATCTAGAGGAGGCAGGCACTATGAATATTTGGTTAAGAATTGGAAATAAACTTATTACACCAGATTTGGGAGATACTATTTTGGGAGGTATTACAAGAAATAGTGTGTTAAGGCTAGCTAATGATATAGGTATTGATGTCGAAGAACGACCAATAAATATTCAAGAATTACAGGAGGCGTACCAGGAAGGGGTATTACACGAAGCCTTTGGTACTGGAACTGCTGTATCAATAATTAATATTAATTCAATAACATTAGGAGGAACAAAGATGAAATTAAGCAGATGTAATGATAGTTATGGATTACTTTTAAAGGAGCAATTAATAGGGTTACAGCATGGTAAATTAGAAGATAAATATGGCTGGACAACTGAGGTTATAATTTCTTAAAAGTTAATCTTTTTTCAGGATCATTTTAAAATGCATGATTCCAGCTTCTTCAAATATATTTCCTACTTTAATAAATCCTGATTTCTCATAAAAAGGGATTACTTGTTTTTGAGCATGCATATAAATAAGACCTTTATAATCTTTTAGGTCAGCTTTGATTGAATTTAGAACTATATTTCCATAACCTTTTCCTCTTTCGGATTCTAGCACAGCAAAACGTTCTAATTTGTATCCTTTTTCGGTTTTCCTATGTCTTGCTGTTGCTACTGGCTCCCCACTATAGGATACTAGAAAGTGTGTCGACTCTTCTTCATATTCCCATTCAATATCAGGTGGGCAATTTTGACCTACTACAAATACTTTATATCTTATTTGGTGTGCTAATTTCATTAATTCTGAATTAGAAAATAAGAATTTTTTTACTTCAATCATTTTGATTGGATTTATTATAAAATTATGTATTTTTGACCAATATATAAAAAATAAATATTATGAAGAAGCTATTATTAATTGTTCCATTTTATATTTTATCAATATTTGGAATAGGAGTTAATGCACATACAATAAATGTCAAGGTTAATGTTCAGAATTCTAAAGTACTATGGAAAGGGTCAAAAATTACTAAATCACATGATGGTTATGTAAACTTAAAGTCAGGTTCTTTAGTGATTGATCATGGCACTATAGTAGGAGGAGTTTTTAATATAGATATGAGTAGTATAAAATGTACTGATATTGAGTCTGAAGAGTATTCTAATAAATTAGTAAAGCATTTAAAATCTGATCATTTTTTTAATGTTGAATCAAATCCGATTTCTTCTATTGAGATTAAAGCTGCCCAGAAGTATGGAAAGTATGATCCAAAGTATAAGGATAATATATATAGTATTTTAGCTAATCTTACTATTAAAGGAATTACGCATCCAATTATATTTGACGCAGAGATTGACTTGTTAAAACTTGATAATGGTAATTATTCTTATACTGCAAATGCAAAGATCGTTATTGATAGAACTAAATGGGATATTAAATATGCTTCAGGTAATTATTTTAAAGATTTAGGTGATAAGGCTATACTTGATGAAATTGAATTTGATATATCTTTGGAGTCAGTTAAGTAGTTTTTTATCTCTTCAGCTAAAAATTCAGCACTTTTTGGGTTATCTCTAAACCATAATTCTGGCTCTATAAGTTCTAATTCAGATAAGGATAGTTTATTTTTATTATCATAGACTATATCAACTCTAGCATATAGTGGACAAGGATTAATTATACTGATACATTGTTCTGCAAATAATATTTCTTCTCTTGATGGTAGATATTTTTTCACTTTCCCTCCATGATCATCTTGAACTCTAAAATCACCTTTTTTAGCTGTTTTTATTATAGCATGGGTATGTTTTCCAGCAATCATAATTACGGATATTTCACCTTTCAAGATTATATTATTGAGAAACTCTTGAAATAACATACTTTCTTGAGATATTAGCTGCTTAAAGATCACTTCATAATCTTTACAAGTTGCTGGTGTTATTTTATAAGTTTGTCTTGCTGCACCTGATATTGCAGGTTTAATTACCGCTTTATTCCAATTAGTTTCTTTGAATAATGAATCTAGAGTTCTTTGATTATCTTTATTAATAAATAATGTAGATGCAATATTTACCCCTTTATTTTTTAATTCTATTAAATATCTTTTATTAATATTCCATTTAATTAACTCTGTAGCATTAATAAATCGTATTTTATTTTTTGTTTCCTCAATCCAAGCGAAAAATTCCTCAAATCTTTCAAAATAATCCCATGTTGATCTGAATATTGCACATTTTGTATGAGCCCAATTGAATTTCTTATCTGCCCAATCTTTCCTACAAACAACTAGGCCAATATTTTCTAAAGAATCTTGTAAAATTTTATCTTCTAACAATACCTGTTCAGTATACCAATCTATATTTTTAGGATTGATATATCGGTTATCAGTTAAAATAACAATATCGTACATTTTTTATTGATTCTTTCCTTCAAGATATGGGCATTTTTGTTCTTCCATATTTTTTGTAGTTATACAGGAAGTAAATAAAAAGCTGAGAATTAATAATAGTACACTTATATTTTTTAACATCTTATTTATCTTTTAATTTAATTCACAAAATTAGATGAAAATTATAATTATAGTTAAGAAATAATTAAAAAATGATAAATATTTTTTAATTAGTATGATATCACATATTTCTTCTGTACTGACCACCAACTTCAAATAATGCATTAGTAATTTCGCCTAATGAACATACCTTTGCTGCATCAATTACTTTTTCAAAAATATTTTTATTCATTATAGCATTTTCTTGCATTTCTTTAAGTAATCTTCTTGATTTTTCTCTATTACCTTTATGTAGGTTGCTGAGCATTGAGATCTGGTATTTTTTTTCTTTATTATTTGAACGAATAACTTCATCAGGAATAATAGTTGGGGATCCTTTCTTGTTTAAAAAGGTATTTACACCAATTATAGGATATTCGCCAGTATGTTTTAATGTCTCATAATATAGACTTTCTTCTTGTATTTTGCTTCTCTGATACATTGTTTCCATTGCACCAAGTACTCCACCTCTTTCAGTAATTCTATCAAATTCAGATAGAATCGCTTCCTCAACTAGGTCTGTTAATTCTTCAATGATAAATGCTCCTTGTGTAGGGTTTTCATTTTTTGCAATTCCTAATTCTTTATTTATAATAAGTTGTATTGCCATTGCTCTTCTAACAGATTCTTCTGTTGGAGTAGTTATAGCTTCGTCAAAAGCATTGGTATGTAGAGAATTACAATTATCATAAATAGCATAAAGCGCTTGTAGAGTTGTACGAATGTCATTAAAATCAATTTCTTGTGCATGTAATGATCTTCCAGAAGTTTGGATATGGTATTTTAACATTTGAGATCTCTTGTTTGCTCCATATTTATTCTTCAAAGCTTTAGCCCATAATCTCCTTGCTACTCTTCCTATGACTGCATATTCAGGATCTACACCATTACTAAAGAAGAAAGAAAGATTTGGACCAAATTTATTTATATCCATCCCTCTACTTAGAAAGTATTCTACATAAGTAAATCCATTAGCTAGTGTAAATGCTAATTGTGAAATTGGATTTGCACCTGCTTCAGCGATATGATAACCAGAAATAGAGACTGAATAAAAATTTCTTATCTCATTATTAATAAAATATTCTTGTACATCACCCATCATCTTTAAAGCAAATTCAGTTGAGAAGATACAAGTATTTTGAGCTTGATCTTCTTTTAATATATCAGCTTGGACTGTTCCTCTAACTCTAGTTAGTGTCTCTTTTTTAATTTTAGCATATATTTTAGTGTCTAAAACTTCATCTCCTGTTACCCCTAATAAGAAAAGACCGAGACCATTATTACCATCAGGTAATTTTCCTTGATATTGCGGTCTCTTAACTCCTTTCTTATTATATATTGAAAGAATCTTCTTTTCAACTTTAGATATAATTTTATTTTCTTTTATATATTTCTCGCATTGTTGGTCAATAGCAACATTCATGAAATATGCTAATAAAATAGGAGCAGGACCATTTATAGTCATGCTAACTGATGTCATAGGGTCTGCTAAATCAAATCCAGAATATAACTTTTTTAGATCGTCTAGACAGCAAATTGAGACTCCAGCATTTCCAATCTTACCATAGATATCTGGTCTTACGCCAGGGTCATGACCATATAAAGTTACTGAATCAAATGCAGTAGATAGTCTTTTTGCAGGCATATCTTGACTAACTAAATGAAAACGCTTATTCGTTCGTTCAGGACCTCCTTCACCTGCAAACATCCTTGTAGGATCTTCTCCCTCTCTCTTAAAAGGAAATAATCCTGCTGTAAATGGGAATTTACCAGGAACATTCTCCTGTAGTTGCCATCTTAGTATGTCACCCCAACCTTCATATCTTGGTAATGCCACTTTTGGGATACTTGTACCAGAGAGTGAATTAGATTGCGTTTCTATTGATATCTCTTTATCTCTAACACTAAACTTAAACAGATTATTAGTGTAACTTTTCTTTGTTTCTCCCCAAGAATCAATTAAGATTTTATTTTTAGAATCTAAATTTAATTGCAGGGATTCATATTTTTTTCTTAGCTTATTTTTAATTGTATCATCTGATTCATCTAATATTTCTAATGTTTTCTTAAGAGCGTATAATTTTTGAGCTATATTTTTTTGTTCGTCTACCCATTTACTATAGTTTCTGTTATTTTCTGCTATTTCTGATAAATATCGGACTCTATTTGGTGGTATTACATGCATTTTATTGTAATTACCATTTATTACTTTAGAATTAGATTTAAATGTTCCAATTTTATTTTCAGTAAATTTATCTAATATAGCACTATATAAAGAATTTGTGCCTGGATCATTAAATTGAGATGCAATTGTCCCAAATACTGGCATTGATTCAACCTCAGCATCAAACTTTTGACGGTTCCTTTGATATTGTTTTTTAACATCTCTTAAAGCATCTAATGCCCCTTTTTTATCATATTTATTTATTGAGACAAGATCAGCAAAATCAAGCATATCTATTTTTTCCAGTTGTGTAGCAGCTCCATATTCTGGAGTCATTACATATAATGATATATCTGAATGCTCTAATATCTCTGTATCTGACTGTCCAATTCCAGAAGTCTCCAATATAATTAGGTCATAATTTGCTACCTTTAAAATATTAATAGCATCACTTACATGTACAGAAAGAGCAAGATTTGATTGTCTTGTTGCTAGCGACCTCATGAATACTTGCTTTGATTTTATTGAGTTCATTCGTATTCTATCTCCAAGTAGTGCTCCTCCAGATCTTCTTTTTGATGGATCTACTGATATAATAGCAATATTTTTTTGTGGGAAATCAATTATAAACCTTCTTACTATTTCATCTACTAATGATGATTTCCCAGCTCCACCAGTTCCAGTTATTCCAAGTACCGGAATTTTAGATGTAGAAGCTTCATTCTTTATACTTCCAAGAACTTTTTCATGTTTATGAGAGCAATTCTCTGCAGCTGATATTAGACGTGATATTGCATTAACATTTCTTTTTCTAACCTCATTAAGACCTCCATTTAATTTATCCCCAATCAGGAAATCAGATTGTGATACAAGATTATTTATCATTCCTTGTAGTCCCATCTCACGTCCATCATCTGGATGGTATATTCTTGTAATTCCATATTTTTCTAAGTCTTCTATTTCTTTAGGAAGTATTGTTCCTGCTCCTCCTGCAAATATTTTGATATGACTTGCATCCTTTTCTTTTAGTAGGTCATACATATATTTAAGATACTCATTGTGCCCCCCCTGGTATGATGTCATAGCAATAGCATTAACATCTTCTTCAATTGCACAGTTTACTACCTCCTCAACACTTCTATCATGTCCTAAATGAATAACTTCACATCCAGTTGATTGAATAATTCTTCTCATGATATTAATTGCTGCATCATGACCATCAAATAAAGACGCAGCAGTTACAATTCTAACTTTATTTTTAGGGATATATCTTTCTGCTTTTGTCATTATTATTTCTTATTTTATTATGCAAATTTACACTTTTACTATTGATTAGCTAATTGACAATTAATTTGATATTTTTACACATTATTTTTAAAATCATAGATATGAAAAAAATTATATTTTTTGCAATTGCATTACTCGTTATTTTTTCTTGTACTGAAACTAATAAAACAGTTACTTATGCTTTAGATAACCCTGCAGAGAGAATTGTTTGGGAGCGAATCCGTTTAGCTGACCCTAATACAGGTGAGATCCCAAGGAATATTAGAAAAAAAGAAATGATGTTTGCTAAGACTTTGCCTGTATCAACTACAGTTAACAAAGCAAATTGGATACACAGGGGGCCATACAATGTTGGTGGTAGAACCAGAGCACTTGCAATAGATGTGCTAGATGAGAATATTTTATTAGCTGGTGGAGCCAGTGGAGGAATGTTTCGTTCTACTGATGGTGGCCTGAGTTGGATTATGACTACAGAACCAAAACAGTTACATAATGTTACATGTGTAAGTCAAGATAAAAGAACAGGTAATGAGAATATATGGTATTTTGGCAGTGGTGAACTTAGAGGTAGTTCCGCAAGTGGAGGAGGAGCATATTATCAAGGTAATGGTATTTTTAAATCTATTGATGGTGGTCTTAGTTGGGATTCATTATCAGTTACAGCTTCAAATACACCACAAAGTTTTGATTCAGATTTTGATTACATTTGGAATATTGAATGTGATCCGTCTAATGATAGTTTAGATGTGGTTTATGCAGCGACATATGGTTCAATATATAGAAGTGAAGATGGAGGAGATAATTGGACTCTTGAACTTGGTGGTGGTTCAGCATATGATAATAATGTTGAAATTACATCAAATGGAGTTGTTTATGCAACTCTTTCATCAGATGGTATTGATAAAGGTATTTGGCGTTCAGATGATGGTCAGAATTGGACAAATATCACAGATTCACTTTTTCCTCCAGTATATGGAAGAATAGCAATTGGAATTAATCCAAGTAATGAAGATGAAGTATATTTTCTAGCTGCAGAGACAGATAATTATGGTCAGCGTACAGATATCTTCTTTGGTGGAGAAACGTGGACCTCTTTATGGAAGTACAATGCAGACTCTAATAATTGGATAGATTTATCATTAAATATTCCTGCTAATCAAGCTACTTCTTTTGATAATTTTAATGCTCAACGTGGTTATGATCTAATGGTCAAGGTTCATCCAAGCAATTCGAATGTTGTTTATATTGGTGGAACAAATTTATGGCGTTCTATGGACGGGTTTACTTCATCAAATAATACAATGATTATTGGAGGTTATCTAGTTGGCTCATCTGAAGGAGATGGTAATTGGGGAGTTTATAAAAATCATCACCCTGATCAACATGACCTACTTTTTTTACCTTCAAATGATAGCATTATGTTAAGTGCGACAGATGGAGGAGTATATAAATCATATAATACTTTTAAAGATACAGTAGTTTGGACATCTCTTAATAATGGTTATTACACAACTCAATTATATGCTGTCACTATAAGTAGAAATGCAAATTCAGATGTTATGCATGGCGGCTTTCAGGACAATGGAAATTTCATAAATTTTTCTGCTAATCCTACATCTCATTGGAATATGCCATTTAATGGGGATGGTTGTTATGGTGGGATTGCTGATAATGAAGAAGATTTCTATTTGAGTATTCAAAGAGGTGTTATTTATAAAATGAAGTTAGATAATAATGCTGAGAGATTAGCCTTCAATAGAATGGATCCTATTTCTGCTGATAGCACAAACTATATGTTTATTAATCCTTTAGTTATGGATGATAATTCAAACATTATTTATTTTGGAGAGGGTCATAAATTTTGGAGAAACAATGATATTGATAATATCCCATATAATAATTCTCACAATAAATCTGATTTAGGATGGCATCTTTTTTCTGATTCATTGCCTAGTAATATTAAGATTTCAGTAATTGAAACAAGTAAGAGTCCAGCAAATATAGTATACTTTGGTACTAATACTAAATATATATATAGAGTTGATAATGCTCATATTGGAGATCCAGCACTAAATATGATTACTAATATTCCAGTAGGTACTAATTTATATACGTCTGATATTGCGATAAATCCACAGGATGCTAATGAAATAATGGTTGTATATTCAAATTATAATCAATATTCACTTTTTCATAGTATTGATGGAGGTCAAAGTTGGGATAAAGTAGCTGGAAATCTTGAGCAGAATCCTAGTGGAAGTGGAAACGGTCCTTCTTGTAGAACAGCTGAGATTATTCCAATTGGTAATGACACTTTATATCTAGTAGGGACTTCTGTTGGTCTTTTTGGTACTGCTAATTTAGATGGTATGAATACTATATGGGAGCAAATATCACCTCAAACCATTGGATCTGTTGTGATTGAGTTTTTAACATATAGAGCAAATGATGGTTTATTAGTTGTTGGTACTCACGGTAATGGTATATATCAGACTAAATTGAGTTCAGTAGGTGATATATTAGCTTTAGATAATATAAAGAATATTGATAATATTATACTTTATCCTAATCCATCAACTGATATTGTAAATATTGATTTTTCTCTTCAGAGGGATTCAGATACAAAATGGACATTATACTCTGAAGTTGGTAAAACTATAATTAAAGGTTCTTATAAATCTGCAGTTGGATCTAATAAGTTAAAGATAGATTCAAAAAACCTAAAGGCAGGTATCTATTTCATAAGTATAGAAGTTGATGGACAGTTAGTTACTAAACAATTTGTGAAACAATAAATTAGTAAGTTTGACTATCATTATATTAATTAAGAAGCGTAACAAATGCAACAGAAAAGAAAGGCTAGATACTAATGTTGTAATGCCTATGTGTAAATTTGGTTGTGATGACTTATTTGAGAAAGGATATATTAGTGTTAAAGATGGACGATTTATACAATTACCTAAAAGACCTGCCACAGAAGAGCTTGAACATTATAGCTCTAAGTTAAAAGATACTGTTTGCGATTATTATAGTGATGACACTAAAAAGTATTTTGATTGGCATTATAATCATCATAATAAATAACAATAGATTAATAATAGAATGAGAATTATAATTATTTTAATATTTTTTCCCATAACTCTTTTATCACAGCAAACAATATATGATAGTATTATACATAACAATATATATAGAACATTCATAGTCTATATACCATCTATATATAATAATAGTAATTCTTCAGTACCTTTGCTTTTTAATTTACATGGTAGAACAGGCACTTCTCTTTCAACAATGTATCTTGCAGATTTTAGAGATATTGCTGACACTGCTAATTTTATCATTGTTCATCCTCAAGGTTTACAAAATAGTAATGGTGATACTCATTGGAATTATGGAAACACAAATATTGATGATATTGGATTTTTAAATTCTTTATACACTCATTTAACTGCAATTTATAATATTGATATAGATAGGGTTTATTCTGCTGGGATGTCTAATGGGGCTGCTATGAGTTATCGTTTAGCATGTGATATGAGCGACAAGATAGCTGCTATAGCGTCTGTGACTGGAGCAATGACTAGTTTCCAATTTCAATCTTGTAATCCAATTCACCCTACACCGATTTTACAAATTCATGGAACAAATGATACAATGGTAAATTTTTCTTCAATGGTATATGGGCTTAATTATTGGAGAAATTATAATAATTGTGATATAATTGCTGATACATTTCCTATTCCAAATTATGTTATAAGTGATTCAAGTACAGTTGATCATATTATTTTTAGCAATGGTAATAATGGGGTAACTACTGAACTGTTTAAGATTTATAATGGAGGTCACACTTGGCCTGGTAGTAGTTTTACAAATAATAATGGTATTACAAATTATGACATCTTTGCATCCATTGAAATATGGAATTTTTTTTCTAGGTATGATATCAATGGTCGTATCTTCACAGGAGCATCATTAGTACATAATATAATTGAGGAAAAGAATCTGAAATTGATTAGGATTATGAATATTCTAGGTAAAGAGACTAATGAAAATAATAATATTCTATTCTATATATATAATAATGGAATGGTTGAGAAGAAGATTATTATTGATTAAGAGTAGTATTTTACATTAATTTAGTATAGAGATCTATTTAGGAGCCTTATAAGTTAGATATATCGCTAAAAGTAGATATAAGATATTTGGTAACCAAACTGCTAGAGCAGGAGAGAGATTACCATTTGTAGCATATGTAGTTGATATTTGCATGAATAGTATATAGGAAAAACTAATTAGTAATCCAGCTCCTAAATGGATACCTACCCCCCCCCTTATTTTTCTACTTGCTATGGCAAATCCAATTATAGTCAGTACTATTGATGCAAAGGGAAATGCCATTCGTTTGTGCTTTTCAATCTTATGATAGACTATATTAGCTGTACCTTTTATCTCCTCTTCTCTTATATAATCATTAAGTTCAAAATAATTCATTGTCTCAACTTTACTTAATCTTGTTTTAAAGTCACTTGGCTTGAGGTTTATAAGTGTATCTAATTTTTCTCCACTACTAAGGCGCTCGTTATCATT
>MDTG01284506.1_pt1 | contig 45614 bp, 43 predicted proteins | sample 811421 | NCBI WGS metagenome assembly MDTG01 (sample SAMN05326645, study PRJNA326480) | marine metagenome | isolation source: seawater | place: Pacific Ocean: South East | collected 2011 | reverse complement strand
GGAGCGGTCTCGTTCGCTGAGGCTGTCTTTTAGGTCTCTGGATCCTAGTTTTTCCATGTATTCCTTGGATGATGGCTGATGGAATCCGAGAGCTTGGATATCTGCTGTCGATCGGATTCCATTACGTATGCCTGCTGCTTCCATTGCCCTGTGAGCCGATCTTTTATTGAGCGCTAGAAGATCAAGAGGAATTTTTGTTATCCGTTCGGCTATTTTCAGAACCTCATCATCTAATTCCTCTACTGGGAAGGCCCGATTCGCCATTCCCGACTGCACTGCTTCTACCCCATTCATATGATCGCCGGTGAGGAGCGCTTCCATCCCTTTTCGAAGCCCCATCATCCAGGTTTGCCATTGCATGTCAGGAGGTGACATGAGCCGGACTGGTGGATATCCAATTTTTGCATCTTCTGCCACGTATATGAGGTCACAGGCATTGGCAAGTTCAGATCCCCCTGCTAGACACCATCCGTGAACTTGTGCGATAACTGGTGTTGACATATCCCATATTTCGAACCAGTTATTCACAACATGTCTCGACCACCATCCGTCCGTTTTTGCAATCGACCTTTCGACGTCTCTATTTGGTTGTGCAAGGTCATATCCAGCGGAGAAGGCTTCACCTGCGCCGCGGATAATCATTGCGGAAATGGATCGATCACGATCACCTTCTCTTAGCCCATCGAAAAGTTCTTTGCGGATTCCATCATTTAAGGCATTTCTCTTCTCCGGACGATTAAGCGTAAATCGTCGGACCTTCTCTTGTGGGTTATCAATCAAGACATTTGGAGAAGGCACGATGTTCTACTTTCGTTCGTTATTACATACTCGCCGACTAGTTGTGGCAGTTAATCTAATTTGCCACCCAAGTAGGCATCTCGCAATTTTCTTTTATTTATCTTGCCCATGGTATTTCTCAGTAAAGTTTCGACAAGTTCGAAGCTTCTAGGGCATTTGTAGTGGGTGAGTCTTTCCCTAAGCCAATGTGAAAGGTCTTCAGTGTTAGGAGGTGCCTCCGGATTCGATGGGATGATGAGACCTTTTAGTTCTTCTCCTAAATCTGGGTGAGGGATACCGATGCAGGCGACATCCGCAATATCGGGGTGTTCGATAAGGACCTGTTCCGCCTCAGCTGGATAGATATTAACTCCTCCAGAAACGACCATGTCGCTAAAACGGTCAGTTATAAACACGTACCCGTCTTCGTCTATGTATCCGATTTCTCCAAGGGTAAAGAGTCCGGGTTCAGGATTAGCAGATGCTGTTTTCTCAGGGTCGTTAGGGTAGATGATGCCTCGTCCTGTCGCATCGCGAAAGAAGAGCCGCCCTTCAGTATTTGCAGGTAATTCTTTGAAGTCTTCATCAAGTACTACTCCACTAAAAGGAGGAATTGTTCTTCCGACTGATCCTTCATGGTTAAGCCATTCCTCACTGGTAATAGCACAAACGGTCCCTACTTCACTAGCCCCGTAGGCATCACGGAAAATCGGCCCCCACCATTCAATCATTGACCGCATGACATCAATAGGGCATTTTGCGCCTGTGTGTGCAGCTAGTTTCATGGAAGATATGTCGTATTTCTGCTTAACCTCCTCCGGGAGACCTAATAAGCGGACAAAATGGGTGGGGACCATAACAGCAGTTTCTGTTTTGTATTGATCTATTGCAGCTAATGTCTTTTCTCCATCAAAGCGGCCCAAAATAATCGAAGGTATCCCAAGTGTGAGAAGTCTCATTCCTGATAAAGGACCAGTGTGATACATCGGTCCAACAACCAAATGGGTTCCAAATCCAGCGAAGGCACTTAATTTGAGGCCTTCAATATGTTCGCTTATCGAATTACCGCCCGCGAACATAGTCGGGGGTAGCTCCGTTCCCTTCGGTCTCCCAGTGGTTCCCGAGGTATATAAGAGATTTGGAAGTGGCTTTATTGCGTCTGGAGGATCTTCAGGGCTTCCAGTTTGAAGCCAGTTGTTCCAATCGGTGAGTTGAGGGTTAGCTTCGCATTTCCATCCGATGACTTTGTCAACACCAGCACGCTGTGCTGCAGCTAACCCGCGTTCCATTGTTTCTGGATCCACGAAGAGAATCTGAGATTCAGAATCCTCTAGAATATATGCGGCTTCTTCTATCGTGAGATGAAAATTGACGGGCACTGAGGAAGCTCCGCCAAGAAGAGCGCCAAGATGAGCAAATGCCGTTTCTCCAGCGTTCTCGGCGAAAACGGCGACTCTTCGTTTTTCCCCGAGTTCACTTTCAAGAATAAGATTCGCACACCGGTTTAATATCTCGTTCACTTCAGACCACGAATATGTCGAATATGGGTCAGAAAGGGCGATGTCGTTAGGCGACGCTTCTACTTTCTCTCTAGCAAATTGTGGCATTAGAAATTATTTCCTCTAGTCGACGTGGAAAGTATATGTGACAAGGATTTCTTTGCGAAATTAACCACAATGGAAAAACGCTCTTTGATAACCGTTAGGAGGGAAACTAACCCATCGGGCCTAAAGATAGCAACTGCGATCATGCTTGCCCCCGCAGCTGCATTCCTAAGTATTTGCCCTTCACTTGATGTCGTAGATAGAAGACCTCCGGGAGTAATAGCTGCTCCCAATAAAGCACCACCCAAATGAGCGACTCCGCCAAGGAAAAGTAACGTCACGTTTGTTATTCCAGCAAGGGCATCCCAGCTAGAAATTTGCAATATTGTGTGCTGGTAGGCGGTAAGGACCCCGGCGATACCCGCTATTGCGGAACTAATACCGAATCCTAAGAGCTTCATACCTGATACATCTACTCCATAAGCTGCGGCTGCTCGCTCATTTGAGCGGACAGCGAGAAAGTTTCTTCCTATCGTCCCTCGTCGAATTCCGATAACGGCTAGGACGACTATTCCTAGCCAAATACTACAAAAAATTATCAATGTAGTTCGGTCTCTGCTAACTGATGGGTCTACGGTTATATCAATTCCGAACCATTTTGGGGACGGGACAGAGAGATTTGAACGAGCTCCTTTCCCCATTAGCGGCTCATTTGCCATGAGAAGCTCATTTGCAGCTACCGCTCCAGCTAGCGTAACGACCGCGAGTTGTAATCCCCGTATCCGAATAGCGGGCACCGCGATCAATAAACCAACAATCACAGCGGCAGCCACCCCGAATAACATAGCGATTGGCGCAGGGAAACCTGGGCCTTCGAGAATAAATGGACTAAATCCGTAGATTTCGCCTGAAGCCGCTAGACGAGTAGAAAGATATCCGGCGACTCCAGCGAATGTGAGGTTTGCTAAAGAAAGTTGACCTAAGTATCCGATGACAATCACCGAAGACATCATCAAGATGGCAGCGATGATGCTTGTAATTAATTTTCCTTGGGTTAAGGGCGACCCATCTATTAGAACCCATAATACAACTGTCGCTACTAACAAGGTTTGCCAGAGGAGGTTCTTCCCATTTGATGCTGAAGGTTGCGGTTCAGAAAATCTAGTACCTCGAACAGGTAATTTATGGCCGCGGGTGTATTGAAAGATGATGATCATAAGAAGGGGTATGGCATGTCTAAGACCCTCTGAAGGGATCCATTCAGGCCACCATGTCTTGAGCGTAAGTCCCGCTGCGGCTGTTTGGAAGACCCCGAGGAGTATCCCGCCTATAGTCGCTAGCCAAGGGGAAGTAAGGTTCCCAAATAATGCTGCACCAAGAGCAGGAATAACAAATAACGTATACCGGTTGGGTGAGAGCGACACTAAATCAAGAGCAAGAATTCCAGCAAAACCTGTTATCAAGGTTGAGAGTAGCCAATTCAGAGTCGCTACTCTCTTTATTGAATAGCCTAAAAGGGTTGCTCCTGATTCAGAATCTTCAATAGCTCGGGTAGCTAGCCCTGTTCGAGTAAACCGGTAATAGGCTGTTAACCCTCCTCCCACCAGAAGTGCGATGAGAACTAAGGTAATGCGTTCGTATGTAAGTTGGCCGCCAAGTCCTAGTGGATTCTTCCATGAACCAGATGGCAGGATGCCGTCAGTGGTTCGATTCTTCCCTCCGAATTGATAGAAAGCGACCGATGTCAGGTAGAAGAGAGCTCCTAAGGAGCCTATTATTTTAGAGATAGGAGGCTTATTTCTTAGAGGGCCAAAAACGAGAGTTTGGACTGCTATCCCGAGAAGAAGCGATATAAACATTGCCGCCATAAAAGACGGAAATTTCCCCACTCCTGAAGAAGCGATACTTAGTTGGTAGGGGATATCTATCGGACCGGGGATGAAGTCGACCCAAGGGAAATAAATATCTCCGGATTCACGCATAGTCACATATGTATATGCGGGATACATTGCTAATGCCCCTTGGTCAAGATTGATGAGGCCCGACCCTTTATGGCCGATAACGATTCCACTTGCTAGAAGCCCATAAAATCCTCCTATCCCAATTCCTAAAAGACCGAAGAGAAGTATGGTACTCATGAGGCTAAACCTGCCCTGCGAGCAGAGAAGCGTAAGATGTCTTCTTTAGGGAAAGGCATTTGTTTTGTATTCCAATTTCTATTGCCCAATACCTATGTAAAGAAATCCTAGAGGTTCTAGATAGCGAGGGTCGAGAAGATTCCTTGCATCAACGATCACAGGCCGACGCATGGTTTCGTTGATGAGATTGAAATCCAGATCAGCGAATTCTTGCCACTCTGTCAAGACAACGAGGACATCTGCGCCATTTGCCGCTTCGTAAGCGCTTCCGACAACTTCTATTTCCCCAATCTCAGAAGTAGGAAGAGTTACCATAGGGTCGTATGCGGTGATTTGAGCGTTTCTTGCTAATAGGTGCTCTATTACTGCTAGAGAGGGTGACGAACGTAGATCATCAGTTCCGGCTTTGAATGTGAGGCCCAGCACAGCTATTTTGCTATTTTCGAATTCTTGTTCTGTTGAAAAGGTATCAAAAACTTTTTGAGCTGTGCGTTTCAGATGTATCTGATTTAGAGTGATCGCTTTTTCAAGTAGTTCGAAATCGAACCCAGCTAAATTGGCTGTTTGTAAGAGCGAAGCACTGTCTTTAGGGAAACACGAACCCCCCCACCCAGGTCCAGGTCGCAAATAATTAGCTCCGATTCTGGGGTCATGGCCGATGCCTTTTGTAACGTCAAGGATATTTGCGCCAACGAGTTCGCAAAGCGTTGCTATTTCATTTACAAACGTTAATTTCATTGCAAGGAAGGCGTTCGCAGTATGTTTTGTTAATTCTGCCGATTCAGTATCTGTTAAAATAATGGGAGCTTCAATACCTTTATAAAGCGTTGCAACGCTAGTTGCTGCTTCTTGAGAGTTCGCTCCAATGACGATGCGAGACGGGTGTAAAAAATCTTGGATAGCGTTGCCCTCGCTCAGGAACTCAGGATTTGAGACGATATGCACATCATCTCGAGAAATGCGCTCTTTCAGCTTTGATGCTGTCCCAACCGGAAGTGTGGATTTATTTACAATAATAGAATCAGGGATAAGGATTTCTCTGATTTCGTCGATGGCAGAATTGAAGTACTCCATGTTTGTTGATCCATCTGGATTCGGTGGTGTTGGAAGGCAGAGAAAATGAAACAATGCTTCTGAGCTTGCCTTAGAAGCTCCGACAACAAATTGCAGTTTTCCTTCTTCGATGGACTGGGTTAGAAGTTCAGATAAGCCTGGTTCAAAGATAGGGATGTCGCCTTTTTCCAGCTGCGCAACTTTTTCTGCATCTACATCAGCGATGGTGACGGTATGCCCTAAATGGGCTAAACAAGCACCTGTGGTCAAACCAACGTAACCTGCACCTATTACTGCTATATCGGCCATCGGTAGCTACTTCTTTCTCCGGAATTCATTTCATCCTACCTATGAGTTCTTATAACTGTTTATATCCGCTGGTTTCAAATTTACGAATCGTTTTCGTTAATGAGGTATGCAGGATTAGCTACAAGAAGTTTTTTCTGTACGAGCGGAATTAATATGCCATGAATGTCTTCGAGACGGTTATCAAATTCCCCATTTCGGAGAGCTTCTGATAACTCCTTTTCGCTTTGCACTTCCAAATCGTCTAATACGCCTTTAAGCATTTTTTTGTCTTCGTGAATGTTTTGGATCTCTCTTGCTGCTATTGCTAGTGCGTTGGAAGCTATTCGAAGCTTCCATTTGTTAGTTTGAGTGTTTTCTCTATCGAGCTCTTCCGAAAGAAACTGATTCACTCCTTCAATGAGTTGATGCGCTGATGGCGCATCATAAGGAGTGTCTCCTTTAGGAGGTAAGGCCATATCAATTTTTTCATGCATGCTCATATAGTTGCTCCTTAAGTGCGGAAAGTAGGTCGTATTCATTTTCTGCTACTCGGCGTCCGATAGTGGCCATCTCGATCGAAGTAGTTCTTCCGGCTCGGAAATCACCTCCCATTTGGAGACAAATAACTCCCCAACGAAGCGTCCCAAAGATTTCCCACCATAGGAGTGTTTTCAAAGGTACGCGAGTTCCGCTGCTCTTTTCGTAGGCATTGATGAAGTCCTCGTATTCGTCTAGTCCTGCTACTTTTCCAATTCCACCAAAGCGCCAAGCGCGGACACACATCCATCCCAAGTCTTCAGCGGGATCTCCGAGATGAGCGATCTCCCAATCAAGAACGGCCCGCAATCCGTCTTCATCGATGAGGAGGTTTCCAAGCCTGAAGTCTCCATGGACTAGGCAAGATTTAAGTGGTTCCGGGCGGTTAGCTTCAAGCCAACGAATCGCTAGGTCAAAAGTTGGATGCGGGTCACAAAGCGCATCATAAATTTCGACGAGAGAAGTTAACGAGTCAGTGACTTTGACGAGTGCTAGCTCTTCTAGCTCTTCTTCAGGGATTGCGTGAATCGCCGCAAGAGCCGTTGCACAGTTGGTAACAAGTTTTGAGCGGGCAATTTCCCACTCCTTATCTCTCAGGATCTTCCGTGCAATTGTTTCTCCTTGGATGCGATGCGTGACGGTGAAACTGCGGCCTAGCGGATTGGGTACATCTGAGCTTATGACTACGGCAGCCACTGGGACTTTCCATTTAGCTGCTTTTTTTAGGATCTGGGATTCTTTCGCGCAGGTCCCAATGAGGCGGTCTAGTCCAGCACGGTCTAGTTGGAGAATAAGTTCAGTAATGTTCTCATCCGTATCTACCGTATCGAAGCTCCACGTCTCCCGATTGGCTCCTCCGGTGAGGCGAAATAGGTTAGTTATTGTGATATTTCCTAAACGTTCAGAAAGCGCTTCGACTAAAAAAGTTGCTAGAGAATCATCGGTATTACCCACTAAAGTCTCTTCCTGTAGGCTGACCATCTTTGATTTGATCTAGATACTCGCTCATACCTATTCCTACCTCCCCGTTGCAGCGGTATTTTGTCATAGCTTCAGTGATCCGAGTCATTAGCTTTTCGCCATTAGGTGCTTCTCTTCTATTCCGCAGGGGAATCAAGGAGATAACTTCTCCTTCGATTTCGTATTCATTGCCATCTTCGGTTTTGGCCCAGCACCGGATCTCTGTTTGGTAATCAGATTCATCCCAGCTCGTTTCGATGCGACAATCTTTAATCAATTTGTATTTGTCTCCTTCAAGAACCATTCCACTTCGGCGAACCTTTTTGCCGCTGCTATCTGGGCTGATAATAGAAAGCATCATCGCAAAGTCAGGTGAAAATACCATAGGAAGCCATCTGTACCAACTGATGGATTGCCAATAGCGAGCCCCCCAAGATTTGTCACGAAGTCCCATGCCATGAATGTCTATTTCTTCTTTCCCGATAGTAATTACGCCGGCCATTTTTCCATGCTGTTCATAGTGAGCTTTTGCGAAACTCCCTTCAGCGTTCGTTTCAATTTCGGAACCGTCTTCGTAGACAGGTTTACCGCCAAACATGGGAGACATTCCCACCCAATCAAGTTCGATGTCGCAATCAACGATCGGATTTTCTTTAAAGGCCTGCCTGGGGTTGGCCATCTGCTTTGGGTCTTTGAGAAGGCAGACTTTGCCTGAATAAGATAGCTTGAGGGTTTCAAATGGTTTAATAACGTCGATGGATAGACCTCCAGCTTGCATTGACCGGTTATCTGAGATTTGAGGCCGGTCAAACATAAATCCGACTTGGCCATTTGGTAGGTAAACGCAGATCGACATTTCTGCGTATCCTTCATTTACTCTATTGCCGAGACGAAACCATCCACCGATTTCCTTATCGATATCGAACGTGTTGAAGTACATTGATTCGTTGTAGTTGCTAGCTACATCCGGTTCATGAGTGTATTCATCTGACGGCTCGAGTATGGTGATGATTTTTTTGTTGGTCATAGAAAAACAATACTCCTCCTTAGTCGGAATCCAAAGAATTCTTTGCTTGCGGCCGCTCAGCGTAGGGCAAAGCTTCAATAATTGATCACCAATACGGTCCTGGAACAAAGAGAACTCGTTTTGTTTCTTCGGAACATCTTTGATCTAATGGGGGGAGTCTTAGTTGAATTGGAGGACTGTATGGGAGAGGGCCGTTTAGCAGACAAAGTTGCTGTGATTACAGGTGGTGGAAATGGAATTGGTAGGGCTACCGCTTTACGTTTCTCCGAGGAGGGAGCATCAGTAGTTGTTGCTGATATACAGGCAGACAAAGCTGAAGAAACCTCTCAGCTAATTACAGATGCAGGCGGGAATTCAATAGCGGTCCGCGTAGATGTAACTAGTGGAGCAGACAATGAGAAGATGGCAAATCTAGCTGTCGATCATTTCGGAGGTCTAGATTGCTTAGTTACAGCTGCGGGGATAAGCCATGCTAATTATGTTTCAGGAGATATCGAGCCTGACATTAAGAACGTTGTTACCAGTCGAGCCGATTATTTAGAACGCCCCGGATGGGAATTTGTTGAAGGCGACCCTGATCAGTTTGACAAAGTACTTGCTGTAAACCTTAAAGGAACACTTCTTGGGATGCAGGCCTGCGTTGCGAGGATGCTTGAATTAGAAACCAAAGGTTCAGTTGTGACGATTGCCAGCATTGCGGCAAAACACCCTGATGCTGGACCATTGGCGTATACGACTTCAAAAGCTGGAGTTTGGATGTTAACGAAAAAAGCAGCCCGGATGCTAGGTCCTGTTGGGATTCGAGTTAATTCCATAGGCCCAGGATTTATCAATACGCATATGACAGCGATTATCGATTTTATGGATGAAGTTGAAACTGCTGCATTTAACTCAATGATTCCTCTTGGTCGCCGAGGAGAACCTGTTGAAATTGCTAATGCAGCATTGTTCCTTTGTAGCGATGACTCTAGCTATTTCACGGGTGAGATTCTCCACCCAGATGGCGGATTTTTCACAGAATAGGAGCTAAAGGCCAAGCCCTCGACCCACAATTTCCTTCATTATTTCTGTCGTCCCACCATAAATACTTTGCACTCTCCCGTCGCGCCATAACCGTGAAATAGGGTACTCGTCCATGTACCCGTACCCCCCGAAGAATTGAAGGCATTGGTCAATGGCGCGTTTCTGTAGTTCAGTTGTCCACCACTTAGCCATAGCGGCTTCATCGGCAGAGAGGTTGTTAAGGTTGTGGGCGAGAACGCATTTGTCGATGAATGCCCAAGCCAGTTCAAGCTCTGTTGAGATCTCAGCCATTTTGAATCGAGTATTTTGAAAATTCCCAATTGGTTTCCCAAAGGCCTGTCTTTCCTTTACATACTCCAAAGTCAAGTCAAAGGCGTACTGTGTGCCTGCGACGGCAGAGATAGCGATATTTAATCGTTCTTGGGGGAGATTGAACATCATGTAATAAAAGCCTTTGTTCACTTCACCTAAAAGGTTCTCAGACGGAACCCTCACGTCTGTAAAGAAAAGTTCCGCTGTGTCTTGGCTATGTCTTCCGACCTTGTCAAGATTGCGCCCCCGTTCAAAACCATCCATGCCTCTTTCGAGAACTAGCAGGGAGATTCCCCTATGGCCGGCTTCAGGGTTTGTTTTTGCTGCCACTATTATGAGATCGCTAATGATCCCATTCGAAATGAAGGTTTTCGCGCCATTCAATATGAACGATTCCCCATCTTTAATTGCTGTGGAAGATATAGAGGCTAAGTCAGAACCCGTCCCCGGTTCTGACATAGCTATGGCAGTGATGTACTCTCCACTAGCCAATCCCGGAAGCCATCTTTCTCGTTGCTCTTGAGAGCAGAATTCTAGAAAGTAAGGGATACAAATATCGTTATGAAGCCCTATCCCAGAAGCCGCAGCAGCAACTCCGGCCATATCAAATTCTTCCTGCATGATCTGATTAAAGCGATAGTCTTCAATTCCTCCTCCACCAAAATCTTGAGGAATATCGATACCTAGGAACCCGTTCGCTCCAGCAATTTCAAAGAGCGAACGATCAACAATGCCATTGTCTTCCCAGTCGTTATTATTTGGAACTATTTCCTTCTCAACGAATTGCTTAAATGACTCTCGGAACAGATCATGTTCTGATTCAAAAATAGTTCTCTCCACGGTTCTCCTTTTTGGGTCTTATGGGAGTATAGATTCTTCTAAAGAAGTAACTATATTTGGTGTTTCTGACCCATCAGTCCGGAATCCTATCAGCCCAGTAACTGACACATATCCTGCATCGACTAAAGCTGTATCCGTATCCGGACTCAACTCAACGTCCCTCGGCGTAACAGTTATTCGAAGGGTGCCAGCCATGGTTTCCTCAAGAGATGTTTTCGTTGTCCCGAAGGCTGCGATCCTTCCCCAGCGAACTCCTCGCAGAGACTCGGGCCGTTCATTAGGTGTGTTGATGTTCCACACGGTTTTCCGCGGCATCTCCAAAATTCGTTTTGCAGCAGCTACAGCTACTATCCCGCTCGTTTCCCACAACATGGGTTTCCCATTCCTTTTTTGGCTTAGGGCTATTCCGGAGATGCCAAAATTTTGCGCGATCATAGCTGCCCCCACCGTCCCAGAATGAAGAATGCCGCGACCACAATTCGCTCCGTCGTTACTACCGGAGATAACTAGATCCGGCGGGCTACCAAATTTTCCAAGCATCGCAGCGAGGACACAGAATGCTAGAGGGCCATCTATTCCCCACGCCCTTATATGGTCGTTCTCGGGAATTATGTATTGCTGAATTCTAAATTCTGCCCCATCGTCAAGAGTTCCCACACCAGCACCCCAACCGGACCGCTCATTAGATGGAGCTACCACGGCAATGTCGTGACCTTCCTTGTCGAGCGCTACTGCTAGAGCATGTATCCCAGGTGAGCTAACCCCGTCATCGTTTGTAAGGACAATTCTTGCCATCAGAAATCTACTCCTTTGAGAAATGATGCGACTTCATAGTCCGATGCTGCTGAGAATGTCCGAAGGACGCATTGCTCCAAAAGTCGCTTTCCACGGTCATTAGAATAGTCAAGATTATTGTCAATTATTTGATTGTATGCCTGAACTACAAGACTTGCCTTCAGATCGTGCCAGCATTGATCAAGGGTGTAGTTCTCTACGCCATTTCCTACTAACTCTTTGTGATAATGACTGACGAGTTCATGTCCAGATTTCTGCCTGTCTTCGGTATTTAAGGAAGCGCTTAGCCAATTAGAAATATCCCAAGCTCCCCAGAAGCGGGTGCAATATTGAAAGTCAATCATGGTAATCGCTCCACTCGGGCTAAACAGGTAGTTCTCACATCGAGCGTCATTATGAGTAAAAGTTTGGTTTCCGCAGCCAACAGCCCAATCGAGAAAGTCAGGGTATCTCGGGATGAACCCTTCGATCGCTTCCAAAGTATTCGAATCTATCTTCGAAGCCCAATCGGTCTTAAAGTCATCTATTAGAGACTCGGCTAAAGGTTGAGATGTCTTGTACATGGCATTATTCATAGGAGGAAGCCAATCCAGTGCATACAACTCATCAGATTCCCAATAATGGGCATGAAGTTTAGCGAGCATCGAAAAGACGGACGCAGTTTCTTGTATCCCAGCCCCAGTCGTTTGATCTAAGACGGTTACATTTGGGATTTCTTCAATCAAGATTGTAAATGGGGTTCCAGCCTCGTCTATTTCTGAAAAAAAACAGCGAGGCGTAACAATAGGAAAATTGTCTTGGCAGTGCTTGTAGAAGTTAACTTCACGGAAGTAATACCCCATCGAAGTGCAAAGAGTGACGTTCTCTTCAGCATGAGATTGACATTTAACAACTAGGCTCTTAGGGCCAGTTTGACCTTCCGTATATGTCAGGACCAGTCGGCTTACTTCTCCCAGTATTCCAACCCCTTCACCTAGGTCTACCCAATCGATATCGATTATCTCTCCAAATTCTTGAGGAAGGGCAGCGTTGAGCCAATCAGGAGAGATGTCGTTGACGGTTGATGGGATCATGCTAGGGATAAGTCCGACGAACTTTGGGGCTTAGATATTTTTTAAAGCTTCCATGACTTCACGCCATTGCTCAGGGTTTGCTTGCCCAGGCGCATAAAAGCTCAATCTATCGATCACGTCCCCGTATCTTCTTTCTAGCTCTGGAGCGACCTTGTCAGGTTCGGCTACTACCGCAAATGTATTTAGAATCTCGTCATTGATGAGAGTACCCATTTTTACCCATTCACCTTGTTTCGAGAGTTGGTTGAGTTCTTCCTGTAAGCCCCCCCAGCCATGTAAATCAAGAACCCCTCGGTACGCCGGAGTTGACGCATAGAAAGCGATTTGCTGTCTGGTAGCAGTTTCTGTATTTTGCATTTGTTCCTCGTTTTGGCCAGTCACGACGAAGAAAGGTCCAGATATGGAAAAATCATCTAATGATTTCCCTGCTTTTTTTCTTCCTTTTTCAATATTAGGGATCGTGACCTCACGAAGATATTTCTCTGTGGTGAAACCATGACAGATAATGCCATCGCAGACTTCGCCAGCTACTTGTGTCATAAGTTCACCTACTGCCGCTAAATAAACTTTCGGTGGGCCGAAGTCGCCCAAATCTGCCTTATTAGGGGCGAAGAAGGGAGTCATAAGTGTATGGGTGTAGAAGTCGCCTCTAAAGTCGAGCTTTGTCCCATTGAGCCATGAGTCCCAGATAGCGTGCATCGCTGAAATCATCTCTCTCATCCGTGCAGCAGGTTTGGACCATTCCATGCTGAATCGCTTCGTGATGTGTGGTTTGATCTGGCTTCCGAGGCCAAGATTGAATCTTCCATTGCTTAATGCTTGAAGGTCCCAACCGATGTTTGCGAGCACCATAGGGTTTCGAGCGAAAGCAACGGCGATTGCCGTTCCGATTTCCAGTTTTTCCGTATGCTCTGCAGCGATCGCTAAAGGAAGAAACGGATCGTGACTTGTCTCCGCTGTCCAGATTCCGTCGTAACCCCGTTCTTCTTGAGATTTAGCTTCACGGGCAATTTCAGCAATATTCGGGGAGAACCCCATTCCTAATCCGCCATCTACTTTCATACGTCTACTCCTTCAATATTGCGCTCTCGCAACTTTTCTGCGGAGCATAAGAACTCAGCTGATAGATCATGGGGCCCTTGATAATGTGGCTGCAAAAATCTTCTGCTGAACTTCCAGCCATCAGCTGTTTGAACATAGTTGTCGTCATAATGGGCCATAAGGATGGCCCGATCTCCGTTTGAGCGCACTATTTGTTCTTGGATATACCATCTCCCAGATGCGGTATCGCCAGAAGGATCAATTTCGACTCCTCCATTGAGAACAGTTTGGATAGTTGCCTCAAAACCTCCCATTGCCCCATACCAGAGTTTCTTAATCGCTTCGAGGCCTTCAACTAGTCTTCCGCCTCCAAGATCCCAAACTGCATCCTCAGCCCATGTTGAAGACCACTGCTCGCCATTTCGGTGAACTACAGCATCCGCATACCTATGGACAAGCATAGCAATCTCAGAATATGTGTCTTTGTCATCAGCCATGGCATCTTCTCCTTTACCGCTTTTAGCAGTAATACGATTGTTTTACCTATCGTGGACCTTGATAGTCTAGGAACGCTTTAAGATCAATTGCTAGAGCGAGATTTGCTAATGGCCATTAGGAGGCAGATATGAAACTTGGTTATAACACTGGATATTGGAGTTCTGGCCCACCTGAGGGCGTTGAAAAGGTAGTCGCCGAATGCGACAAACTGGGGTTTGAGCATATCTGGACGGCAGAAGCGTATGGATCAGATGCATTGAGTCCTCTGGCATGGTGGGGAGCGAACACAAAAAATGTCAAATTAGGAACTGCAATAATGCAAATGTCAGCGAGGACTCCAGCTGCAACTGCAATGGCGGCGATCACAATGGACCACTTAAGCGATGGAAGGTTTATTCTTGGCTTGGGGGCTTCCGGACCTCAAGTTGTTGAAGGATGGTATGGCCAGCCTTACCCCCGTCCATTAGCGAGAACACGAGAATTCGTAGAGATAGTGCGATCAATCGTCGCCCGTAAAGAACCAGTTGAGTTTCAAGGAAAACATTATTCAATGCCTTTCCCAGAAGGGACTGGGCTTGGGAAACCCCTCAAGTCAACTGTGCACCCACTGCGAAACGAGATCCCGATTTACCTAGCTGCTGAAGGGCCAAAGAACGTAGCGCTCTCAGCAGAGATTTGTGATGGATGGTTGCCGCTTTTTTTCGCCCCGAAAGACAATGACTTTTACAAAACTGCTCTTCAAACTGGATTTGATACAGCAGGAAGACATGGATGGGGAGATTTTGAGGTTGCTTGCACTGTGACAGTAATCCCAGGGGATAATGTTGATAATTGTGCAGACTTATTACGGCCTATGATCGCTCTCTACGCTGGCGGTATGGGGGCCAAAGGGCAGAACTTCCATTATGACGTTTTTGCAAGAATGGGGTTCGAAGCCGAATGTGAGAAGATCCAAGACTTCTACTTGCAGGGAAACAAGAAAGATGCAATCGCTGCAGTCCCGACGGAAATGGTAGAGGCTATTTCACTTCTTGGCCCTCCGGAGAAAATCAAAGATGAATTAGCGATGTGGGAAGAATCGGTCGTAGATACCATGTTGATATCTGGCGGGATTGATCTTGTCCGCTTCGTACATGATTTAGTGGGATAAAGGTGACAGAATTGGACAAGCGATCACCAGTAATAGTTGGAGTAGGCCAGTACAGACAAAAGTTGGATGATGTGACATCCGCTCTGGAACAATATCGTTTAATGGAAGAAGCCGTTCGGTTGGCTGCTGATGACGCTGGCTGTCCATCGCTTTTGACATCGATAGATCAGATGCTTGTCATCGGCGGCATGTGGAGATATCCGGACCCTGGTCGATTGATTGCAGAATCAGTTGGATCACCACAGGCACATACTTTTTTGACTGCCATGGGCGGGAATATGCCACAAGCTTGTGTTAGCGAAGTTTGTGAACTTATATTAGCGAACCAGATTGATATTGCAGTTGTCACTGGTGGAGAAGCAGTTTACAGCAAGAATAAGCTTAAAAAATTAGGGCTTGAATTGCCAAAGGATGGGGCTGAAAAAGAATTAGACCCAGCTACTCCTTTTGGCGAAAATATCCCCATGTCATCTGAACATGAACGTAACAGCGGGTTCTATATGCCCACGCAGATTTATGCATTGTTTGAATCTGCGATTCGGTTCTCTTTGGGGGAAACCCATGAGAACCATCGGAACCGCATAGCAGCTTTATGGGAAGGATTTAACAAAGTCGCTGTCGCAAATCCACATGCATGGGTCAAATCCCCGATGACGGCGGAAGACATTAAGACTGCAAGCCCGTCGAACCGCATGGTCGGGTACCCATATACGAAATCCATGAATGCGAATTCCTTTGTTGATTATGGCGGGGCGATAATAGTGTGCTCCGTAGAGAAGGCGCAGTCTCTTGGAATTAGCCGTGATAGGTGGGTCTTCCCTCATGCAGCTACTGACGGCCATGCATCCTATTTATTTTCTCAACGAGATAATTTCCATGAATCGCCAGCTATCAGAATTACAGGAAAACGTTGTTTTGAGTTAGCGGGACTTTCCGTCGATGAGATAGGACACATGGACTTGTACTCTTGCTTTCCTTCTTGTGTCCAGTTGATCATGAATGAACTAGGGATTTCATCTGATCGAGTTGTTACAACTACAGGTGGGCTGCCATTTTTTGGAGGCCCTATGAACAGTTATGTAATTCACGCTATTGCAAGCACGGTTGATGCCATTCGTGAAACCGGCGAGAAGGGTTACGTCCATGCAAACGGTGGATATGCCACAAAACAGGCATGCGGGGTTTATAGCTCTATGCCTCCGAAAAAACCGTTCAAAAGGGTCAATGTTCAACCAGAAATAGATGAGTACCCATTGCGAGAAGTAGATGAAACGCCAGAAGGTTCAGCAACTATTGAGGCTTACACCGTGATGCATAGCCGTCATGGGCCGGATGCCGCACTCATTTCAACCCTCATGGGAGATGGAAGACGGGCTTTAGTATCAACAGATGACCAACTGCTTATGACGGCAATGATGGAACAAGAATACATCGGACGCACAGCGGATATTACTGAAGATGGGTCTATCAGTTTGTCGGCATAACGAACTCTCAAGAAATTATTGAGAATTAGAGCTATCGTGATGATATGAATCTCCAAGAGGTAATTGACCAATCCAAAACTCTAGGAGAGTGGGCGCATGTAGGGACTGTGAGCCCATCAGGGACACCTTATGTAACTCCAGTACACCCTTGTTGGGAGCAGCAAGTTCTTTGGACTATGGTCGGCGTCGATTCGGTGAAGGCAAAGAACATACAGTCGTCTCCAATCGTGTCATGCCATTGGCAAGTAAGCGCGGAGACCAACTTTGATAGTTTGATTATCTGGGGGCATGCAGAACTGGTAACTGATCTTGAAACTAAACAGCGACTCTGGGAAGGTGTATTCGACTATGACCTAAACGCTTTTGCACCTGGCGGCCCAACAGAATCTCCTGACGTAGGGTTTATGTCGATTGTTCCTTCAAAGGCAGTGATCTTAAAAGGAATGGGAATGGGTGGCCGACTCGTTTGGAAAGCTGAATAGAACGAAGGAATCTCTGTGAGCGATGAACTCACCGTACCTTGGGAATGGCTCTCGTTACTTAGGTGACTATTTGCTTAGTATCGTTACGCCACTGATTCCAGGGGCACCGTATACATGCGTATATGCGACACTGGGATCATTAGGGACTTGTCGTTTCCCAGCAGCTCCGCGGAGCTGAAGAACATTTTCATACACTTGGCGTAATCCGGAAGCGCCGACTGGTTCGCCATTGGCCAAACAACCTCCGTCAGTATTTACAGGAAGTTTTCCGCCGATCTCTGTTTCGCCTTGTTGGATCATTCTTTCTTGTTCGCCATGTTCACAAAATCCATTTTCGGCCATGTGCATGATCTCAGCGCCGACTTCGGTATCTTGCAATTGAGCAACATCAATATCTTCTGGACCTATTCCTGCCATTTCAAAAGCAGCCTGCGAAGTATCTACAGTAGGGCCAGCAGCGTCATCAAGAGCAATCCACGGTGCCATTACTTCGAAAGAACCCCACCGCCGACTTCGAACTACAGCGGCGTTGAGATAAATAGGAGTATCAGTATATTTGTGTGCTTGATCTGCTCGGGCGAGTATGAGGGCCACTCCACCTTCTGCAGGAGAGCAGAACATAAATTTTGTTAGGGGATAACTCAGCATTTCTGACTCAAGAATTTGCTCTTCGCTGAACGGTTGTCGTCTCCAAGCATTTTGGTTATGTTCGGCGTTCCTGAAAGCCTTTGCTGAGATCTTCGCGAGAGTGTTATGGCTTATGCCGTGCTTTTCCATATACCGATTAATCTTCATACCGAAAAACTGTGTGGTAAGTGCAAGTCCTTGCTTTCCGTACCAATCTCCGAGCCCATGAGAACGGGTATTTACCCTGAAAGCTCCTCGTTCATGTTTGTCGTAGCCTACTGCGATTCCGAGATCGAAAGCTCCGGACGCAATGGTGTTGTAAGCAGAGAAGAGAGCTGAGCCTCCAGTAGCACATCCGTTAGCAACGTTTATGAACTGTAAGCCGGTGAGTCCCAATTTTGAAACCATGGTGTCAGCAGCGCCTGCAGCCTGGCTGCCGCCGAACGCAAATTGGATGTCTTTCCACTCGACCCCGGCATCTTTAAGGGCTTTGCGGACAGCGTATACGCCCTGTTCTTGACCAGTTTTTTCTGGAGTCCGCCCAAATGGGTGAATACCTATACCTACGATTGCTACTTCGGGTTTACTCATTTAATTTTCTCCTTGCAATTTCCTAGCCCGCTACTGGGGCAAATGCGAATGTGATAACTTCATTTCCATCTTCGTCAACATAGAGGGGCACAAATGTTAATTCCATTTCCATACCGATGCTGAGTTTCTCTTTTTCGGCGACGGTCAGACGAGTTTCTACTTTGACTTGGTCATGGATTTCAACGTAACCAACTCCAAAGGGTTCAAAGTTGTCGACCTCTCCTATGAAAGGAGGCGATTTTGGGGGGAAACCTTGGATTGTCCACGTCCACAAGTTTCCTCGTGTCCCTAACTCTTTACTTTGAGTGTTATCTGACGTGCATCGTGGGCATCCAGATTGAGCTGGAAAGACTATGGCTCCACAATCCTGGCATTCAGATCCGATTAGTTTCGGCTCGTCAGAAGGCCAAGTAAATAATCCTTCTTCTATAGGTACCTTTTCACCCATGCTTCTCCTCAATTTCTGTCATTTAAGTATGCCATCTATCTACTATTGCTGCATCTTGTGCAGTAATTGATATAGCGTTCTCTTTGTGCAGGTAGCTTCGTGGAATGTGAACTCTATCCGAGCGAGATCGGATTTGGTGGCTGAATGGTTGGCTGATCAACGCCCAGATGTTTGTTGTCTTCAAGAAACAAAGTGCACTGATGATGATTTTCCTTTCGAAGTATTTGAAGAGGTCGGGTACCAAGTCGCACACCATGGGTTAAACCATTGGAATGGAGTAGCAATTCTGTCACGGGTCGGTTTACGAAAAGTTCGCCGTGGTTTTCACGGCGCCCAAATAAAACCTTTTGATGAAGCGCGGAGTATTTCGGCGGAATGCGGTGGGGTCCGAGTGTGGTCAATATATGCACCTAACGGCCGAGCGCTTGATGACCCTCATTATTTGTTTAAGTTGGTTTGGTTTGAGCGTCTACGTGGGGATTTAATTAACGCTAAAGCAGCTAAAGGTCCGACGGTTGTCGTTGGGGATTTTAATGTTGCTCCTTCCGATTTTGATATTTATGACCCTCGCCGTTGGAAAAACCGGACTCATGCAAGCGCTCCTGAAAGAGCGGCGATAGAAGCCTTGTTAACTTTGGGGTTTTTCGATCTGGCCCGTGAATGGGACGGCGAGAATCGGTCATACACGTGGTGGAATTATCGTTCTAAATTGGATGAAGACAGAGGGTTGCGAATTGATTTAGCCTTAGGGTCGGAGCCGATACTTCAGAGGCTTAAGGGAGTTTCAGTAGATCGTATGGCTAGACGTGCGGAGCGGCCAAGTGATCATGCGCCGCTTATCGTTGAACTTGGGTAACCGGACCCTTACTGGGTTCTAAGTCCGGCATCCAATGTTCCTTCCTCCATCTTTTTGGTTGTCGCAGCGTCCCTCTTCCCTATTCGCTCAAGCACAACTTCCACAATTTTTCCAGTAAATGGGAATCCACTCTCGTATGGTCCAACTGGAGCACCAGTATCGATGCCTACATCGAAAGTTTCTCCGCTCATGGAGAAAACCAACGGAACTGTTCTTTCGATCCGTGCCCGGTCTACGTTTTTGCCATCAATGAATAAATAGGCTTCTCCACCTGCACCAAAACCCCCATCATGGTCGTACTTCAAAAGAATTTGATGTGGGCCTCCTTCTAGCTTTTTATTAGCTGAAAGTGTTGTCAGATACTGTCCAAAACAGTTGTAGTGGTATGTCACCTTCCCGAACGGATCAAGATAAAGCGCCCAGCCAGACATATTCCCGCCTTGGCAGGCAATCACTCCTGAGGCACCTTCTTCGGGCACCTCGATTTGTGCTGAAATCATGTGGCTTGCGTTCTTTAAATTAACCACTGAACTTTCTGGCATTCGCACATGAGCGGCTGTATAGCGCATCTTTCTTCGCCCTCCCAAAGAGGAAGGAACTCGAAGATCTCCTCGACGCATTAATCCAGCATCTCGAAGGGGGTACACGCCGTGCTTCCTAGCCTCAATATCAAACAGCTTTTGCAGATGCTGAAGCTTTTCAGGTTCAGATTCTGCTAGGTCAATATTCTGAGAGAAGTCGTTCTCTACATGGTAGAGCTCCCAAATTTCTTGATCCCCATCAAATTCAAGACCTTGAAGTCGAATCCATGGAAGGCGCCCGTGAAAACAAGAAGCAATCCACCCCTCATGGTAAATAGCTCTATTCCCCAATATCTCAAAGTACTGTGTCTGGCGGCGGCTCTCCTCCAAAGGATTATCGAACAGATACTGCATCGAGACCCCATCGACCGGATCTTGTTTAATCCCATTTACATTCTCAGGCCATTCAATTCCTGCTGCTTCGAGGATGGTAGGGCCGATATCTATTACATGATGAAATTGGTTTCTGAGTTCGCCAGCTTGATCTATGGCAGAGGGCCAGCTCATGACCATAGCGTTTCGTGTTCCACCGAAATGCGAAGCAACCTGTTTCATCCACTTAAATGGAGCATCTAGAGCCCAAGCCCAGCCAACGTTAAAATGGTTTTCACAACGACGCGTCCCGAAATCATCTATGTGAGCTAGAAGCCATTCTGGGTCCTCATGGACACCATTTTGGAATGAAGGAGCTGACCAAGCGCCATTGATAGTTCCTTCTGCTGATGCTCCGTTATCGCCAGTGATATAGATGATAAGGGTATTATCGCTGCAGCCGAGTTCATCGAGGGTATCGAGTATTCGATCCACCTGAGCGTCTGTGTGGGTTAAAAATCCAGCGAAAACTTCCATTAATCGGGTGGCTACAGGCCTATATCGTTCGGGGTAAGAATCCCAGCTAGGGATCTCGTCAGGTCGAGCCGTTAATTGTGTTTTCGGAGGGACTATTCCAAGTTCGATCTGACGTGCGTAGATCTGTTCTCTTAGTTCGTCCCATCCGGCATCGAACATTCCTGAGAATCTCTCAATCCATTCTTCTGGAACATGGTGTGGGGCGTGTACTGCCGGAGGGGCGAAGTAGCAAAAGAACGGTTTTTCTGGAGCGGAGGCCTTTTGTTGGTGTATCCATTTTATTGCTTGATCTGCGAGGTCTTCAGTTAGGTGGTAGTCGTCTTGTCCGATATGAGGTTCGATAGGGGTGGTTTGATCAATCGCTGCTGGTTCCCATTGGGACGCTTCGGCACCGAGAATTCCATAGAACCTATCGAAGCCCATCCCTGTCGGCCATCGGTCGAAAGGACCTGCAGGACTTTGTTCCCATGCTGGGGTTAAATGCCACTTTCCAAAGCAGCTTGTTGAGTAGCCATTTTCTTTCAATACTTTCGCTATCGAGGCTGTCTCAGGGGGGATGGCGCTGTCATAGGCAGGGAAACTGTTTGCAATCTCAGTAATGCCGCCCATATGGACTGAATGGTGATTTCGGCCGGTAAGAAGAGCGGCTCGCGTTGGAGAACAGAGCGCAGTGGTATGAAACTGGTTGAACCTAAGGCCGTTGCGAGCTATCCGTTCGACTGCGGGCATTGGCACCGGACCGCCGAATGTTTCAGGCGAGCCAAAACCAACATCATCAAGCATGACGAGCAGGATGTTGGGAGCTTTCTCTGATGCTGTGAAGTTTCCTAGGGGAACTGGGACTGAGTCTTCTACCAACCGTCCAATATCTCCTTGAAACTCTGGCGTGGCGTAAGGAAGGTTTGTCATTGGTTCAAGCTCGTATGGTCAAACATTGCAAAAAATGCTAGCACTTCATTGGTATCAACATCGGTTGAAATTATGTTGGATGAAAGGGCTTCAGAGAGAAATATTTTCCGCCCAAGCACTTTCGCCCATGTCTCGTGAGTCAAAGCAATGCGGATATTTGCGTCCTCTCCATTTGTTGGGACAGCTACCTGATTTCGGATCCGGAGTCCCGTTTTCTCTCCATTTGAAAATTCCCAGAGCATTTCCATTTCACGCTCTTCTGCAAGTTCAGGGATCAGAAGTACCTTTAGCGCATGGACTGAAGAGGATGCAGGATTATTAAGAACCACATGTTCTGAAAACCGGTGAATCCGGTGACGGCTAAGGTCCAAGGCCTGTTCTCTTTCCAAGGCTCGTGTTAAACACCAGTTGCGCACATTGGCCGACGTTGTCCGTTGAGCTACTTTCCTTAGGCAATCTGCGAGGAGTTGCTGGTCCTCTTGTCCTACAGCGCCGAAGTCGAGCAATGGTTCTTGGCTTGGCCTGACAAGCCAAGAACAAAGTTCGATAGCCCACCGTAGGTCATCGTTCTCAACTGCTTCCTTTATATGACTCCTGACTCGTTCTCGTCCGCCGAATCCATCTATCAGTTTCTCTGCTCTTCTGGCTGGTTCAGAAGGGAAAAGGTTTGCTTCATCACCATCAAACCATCCTCGCAAACCGGTGAATATTTGACGGATATGGTGCTCGACGACACCGTAAAGTTGTGAAGTGAGGTATGAATCTTGAAAGTGGTCTGGTAGCTGAACAAAGCTTGTTAGTTCATCGCTTGTCAACCCTAGGTTGATCCCGCGGACTGACTGGTCCCATAGGAATTGGATTCCATCTCGGTAATTCGTGACTTCATGACTGATTGTTTCTCCCCCCGACAACGGCGGACCATGGGTGCCAATTAAGTAGGTTGGATTTAACGTAAGAATATGGTCAAGGCCTTCTAGAAGAACCCGAGGGTCTCGATACTCTTCGCCTCTTATGGCGAAAATATTGAAAAAGGCTGGCCATACGATATTATTGACACAAAGTTCAAGTTCTGGAAACCAGATTGTTATCGAATCGTCTGCATCAGAGGGGGCTGGGGTAAGCTCCACTTGCAATCCTGCTAAGTCAATTTTTTGTGGTTCTGTAAAAATATTCGTAGGTTTAACAAATCCAGGCGTGTATGGGGCATGGTCGCTATTTCGGAATGCAAGGCCAAGTCCAGCGTTGATAACGCTATCTGGTCCCTCTTCTGGCAAGGCCATACCAAATTGATATACGAGGCCCCTTGCGGCTACGGCGCTGACCTCCATCCCGTATTTTCTTCGGTTCTGCTCAATTTTTGCATGTCCCCAGATTGGGATATCAGGTGTCTCCTGTGTTTCGAGAATTGCCTTGGTCCCATCGACATAGTGAAAGTGAGTGTAGATAATTGCTGCTATCGGATCATCCGTTCTTTCGCGAAGAAGCGATAGGGCGGCAGCCATTTCTTCATGGCATTCTCCGGTGTCTATTGCAATTATCCCTTTCGGCCCTCTGACGAATGTTTGATTTGAAAGTCCATTTCCTACTAAACACCATACGCCGTCAGCTACTTCCCAAAGTTGCTGTTGTAGACGATCAGTGTGAGATATCAGTTTTGTATGTCCCGCCTGCCCTTTGGGTCCGACGCCAGTAGCTGGTATATCGGCGAAGCTAGATGGAATATGGCGGTGGCTGGTTCCCATAGCAAGTAGAAGCATTTAAATGCTTCGTTCTAGTCCTTCCCAGTAAGGTTCACGGAGTTTTCGCTTCAGAATTTTTCCGGTTCCTGTTCTTGGAAGTTCGCTCACGAAATCGATTGACTTAGGTCTCTTGTACCCAGCTAGTTTCTGGTGACATAATTGTAAAAGCTCTTTAGAGAAGTCTTCGTTCCCTTGGTGTCCCTCAGAGCATTCAACAATTGCTTTTACTTCTTCGCCGTATTCTTCGTTGGGTACGCCAATTACTGAGACATCTGCAACTCCTGTATGTTCAGCAATCACTGCCTCTATTTCTGCAGGGTAGATATTCACCCCACCGGAGATAATCATGTCGATTTTTCGATCAGAAAGCCAAAGGTACCCTTCGTCATCTAGGTACCCGATATCTCCGGTTGTAAAGACGCCAGGTTCGAGATGGGCAGCTGCGGTTTTCTCAGGCGCTTTATGATATTCGAATCCCATTCCCATAAGGTTCCTGAAATAGAGAATTCCGGGCTCGTTTGGTTCTTCAATTCTTTGGCCATCTTCATCGATGATGATTACTTCGATGGTGTCTACGGGTTTCCCTACTGAGCCTCCTTTCCTAATCCAGTCATCGGCAAGGATATTAGAAATAAATGCCCCTTCGGTTGATCCATAGTATTCATGGATTTTTGGGCCAAACCAGTCCAACATCGCCTTCTTCCAAGGCGGAGGACAAGGAGCGGCTCCGTGCCAAACAGCTTCAAGTGACTTCCCAGAGAAACTTTCCTTATCTCTTGCATCAATATCCAGCATGCGCTTAAATTGCGTGGGCACAAGATGAATATTTGTAATATTTTCTTCATCGATTAGCTTTACTGTTTCAGCTCCATCAAATTTGTGGCGCATGACGACTGAAGATCCGTTTACCATTGGCATGAATGTGAAGGCCCATTGGGCTGAATGGTATACAGGGCCTACTAGAAGAGAACGCCCGCCTTGCGGTACGTAGCTTCCCATGCTTGAGCCAATTAATTGCATTACTTCGGTCGGAATCTCTTCCCCGCCAGATAAGGCACCTCTTACACCTTTAGGGCGACCGGTAGTCCCAGATGTATAGAACATCGGACCTCCCAGAACTTGTTTGTCTTCCGGCAGGTCAGAAGTATCTCCGGTAGATAGGAATTCTTCGTACTCACTTGACTGACCTGAAGAAGGATTTCCTAGAGTTAGAGAGAGCTGAACTCCTTGGGATCGTGTGTCACTTAACGCTTCATTAGCGACCTCGATGAACCGATGCCCGACGAGCAGAGCTTTAGCATCTGCATCTTCAAGCACGTATGCCAATTCATCGGCGACCCAATGCCAATTCACAGGGACGTAAGTGACCCCGAGGTGGGCTGCAGCTTGAAAAACCTCGAAGCATTCTCTTCGATTACCTACCATCATCGCTATGGTGTCTCCGGGTCCGATAGAAGCCGCTCTGAAGGCGTTGATTAGACGCCGAGTGCGCTCATCAAGTTCCGACCACGTGGTCCTTCCGAATTCATCGGCAAGGGCTATCTCGCCACCTCTTTCAGCAACGATCTCGTTCAGTAGCTTGGGCATTTTCCCTCCAAATTATCCTCTAGATAAGAGAGTATCCTTCTAGGCTCAACAGTGCTAGCGAGAGGCTTCGAAGCTTACTTGTGTTTTTCTAGAAGAGACTTCATTCCTTGAATACTTGCCTCTGCAGCATCCAAGATTGGGCATTCCCATAATTCTTTTGAGGGGACTTCAATCCCTATTGGGGCTGGCGATCCGTTAGATCGAAAAACTGAAATCATTTCACTTAAAGAGAACTCACCTTCGCCGGGCGGGAGTCGTGTGCTAAGGGTGTCTGTGTAGTAGTCATCAATAACTTTTTTGAGTGGCCCATCGTTCCATTGGGTCGAAAGGATTTGTTCACCTGGGATTTTCTTTAAGTCATTTATGTCATTGGTGGAGCGGGTAAGGTGCCAGCTATCAAAGCATAGTCCTCCATTGTCTCTGTTCGCCCTATCTACGATTTCGTATGCTAAGCCGAGTGTTTCAATATTTGTCATTTCCGGCACAGCCTCCAAACCCACTAAGAGTCCATGCTCGGCGGCCCTATCGCATAGGCTTGCAAATCCTTCAGCAGCTTCTTGAATTGTGCCAGTGTAGTCACCGATTACTTGAACGTATCGAGGGTCGTACTTTTCAGCTATAGCCCAAACCTCTTGCTCCATTCTTAGACATTTGGAGTCAGCGAAACTGGGGGAAGCCCAACCTCTCAATGTTTCGATGTTAGCTAAAGGGATACCTGTCTCTTCAAGCGCTTGATCAAAGTCTTCTAGCTTCTTAGGGTTGTCCTTCATCGAAGTCCATGCCCCCAGATGGATTCCGATGGCGTCATATCCTGTTGCGGCTGCAGCGTAAACCCTGTCGGCCATTGAGTCTTCTGGGCTTCGTGAGAAATAGTCCCAGACGAAATCACCTGGCCCTAAGTCTCTAGCTTTCTTAGTTATCTTTTCCATATCAAGAGATTAGAAGATGATTTGTCGATGACCACTATTCGTCAAGGTGAGTTTCTTGTTAACTCGAAACCTGTGGCGTTATGGCTGTTAAAGATATCTGAGTGAAACTCTCAACCTCGTCTGAAATATCTTTGCTAAACGGGCCTCGAACCTTAAAGCCTTGTTTGTGGATTAGGGAAACCCCTCGTTCTTGGGCCCATTCTTCAAATTGTTGTAAAGATTTGGTAGGGCTAATTTCGTATGTGACAAATAGCGATGTCTTTTTTTGAGAGATATCAGGAAGTGTATTTAATTTCCCTACCTGAGCTGGTTTTGCTCCAATGCCGAACAGGCCATCGGTCCATGTTCCGATTACTAGCAAATCTGCATCTAAAACAAACTGTGCGTCGATGTCGGTTACTGGGTAAACCCCTACATCCGCACCTAAGCCTTGGAAACTCATTGCTATTGCATCAGCTGCGCGCCTCGTTCCTCCTCGAAGAGACTGGTACATAACTGCTATCTTCATAACTTTCCTTATTCTGTTCTAGTGAAGGAAGTTAGCACCTCAGAAGCGGAGGGGTCTAATTTCACCTTTTAGTTCATTCGGTGTGATGAATGGAGCTCATGAAGGAAATTTCTTTGTAAATTCGTCTTCGATCGTGCTTCCGATAGGTGGGTCTTTTCTATGGAGTCTACTCAACCACGAAAGCGATATATATCCTTTTGATACTGCTCCCACATCCGTTTCAATTGGGGGGTCTGGCAGTTTGTCTCCCCAACTCATTTTCAAATGGTATGTCCCTTCATGGCCTGACTTCGGTTCAACCGAAACTTCAGACATTGATCTGATTAAGTTGGTTCCTACTTCTGTATCTCTCCACCCTTTAATATCGTCCTTTTCAAGGTTTGGGACGTTGATATTCAAAACTTCTGGTTCCGGAAGCGGGTTCTCTATAAGGCAAGCCGCAGCGATAGCGGCTGCGTCTGCCGCCGAGTGCCACTTCTGATTTTTTAGTATTAGCTCGAGTCCTTGCCCAAGGTACCCACCCTCATCGATGGCTTGACTGACAGCTATCCCAGTAACTCCTCCATTACGCGCCGTTAAAGCAGCTCCTATAGTCCCCGAATGGTATACAGACCTTCCAACATTAGCTCCTGGGTTTATTCCTGAAACGACGAGATCGAATGGGGGACCAAGTGCTCCAAGCTGAGCAAACATTACGCAAAGCGCAGGTGGGCCATTAATGGCCCATGACTCCCCAATCCCATCTATGTATGCTTTCTGCATTTCTGGCCGGATTAAATGTAGAGCTCCGAAACTCGAAGAAGCTCCTGAATATTCAGTATCGGGAGCTCCAACAACCACTTCGCCCAAAGGAGTTAGGGACCTAGCAAGGATGTGAAGACCTGTTGAGTCGATCCCATCATCATTAGTTACGAGAATTCGCATAGACAGACACTATCCCTCTATGCAATAAATAAGGCAGATAAGAGCTAAATAACGAGTAGATACGCAGAAATATGGGGCAAATATAGTGGGGAAAGAGAAGGCAGAGATAGATAAGCGGTTTGCCTTCGTGTGATTCCAGCAATAGCGCTCTCTCCAATCTACTCTTAAAGCATGGACCGGAAGAACCGTAAGACGTTAGCGATTCCAGAATCTGAAATGAAAGTTAGGTTCTCTCCGTCTGGGGGGCCGGGCGGCCAGCATGCGAATAAAGCGAATACCCGAGTTGAATTGACCTGGAATGCCAATGAATCTTCAGTCCTTGATGGACAAGAGAAAGAAAAGGTGATCCAAAAATTCGGCCCTATTATCCGACTTGTCGTAGATGAGACGAGATCTCAGTCACGGAATCGAGATATCGCCCAAGCGCGATTACTAGCTAAGGTGACCTCAGCATTGCATTCTCCGAAGAGACGAGTAGCTACGAAACCCAGCAAATCTGCAAAAGCTCGGCGAATCAATTCAAAGAAACGAAGGGGAGATTTAAAGAAACTACGCCGCTCTCCCAAAATGGAAAGAAACTAAGTCCGGTAGTAGCTTCAATTGCCGCTTATCCATTGCGACTTGAATCCTTTGTTTTCTAATAGGCCCGCCCAGAGATTATTAGCGATGAGGTTATATGCTCTGTCATTGGGATGGAAACGGTCCTCAGCCCACATTCCTATACCTGTTGGCCAGTTCCATGCATTAAAAAGGTGAACCCGACCATCATTCTCAGATTCAGAGAATGCGTTATTTATGAGCTTTCTTCGGTCATTCCTTTGTGATGCATATACTTTACTTAGGAAAGTGCCGACCGGAAGAGCGTTGAGCATCTGTCTAGCGTCTTTCTCAATATTTGCCTTGTGCCTTCTCCACATTATGTCGTTACTGCCGATTATAGAAGTGACAAGATCAGCCTTAAGTCCGCTACGTTCCAATGCATGTAGCTGGTGTAGCGTTACGTCAGCGAAACGTCCCCCACTCATCGACAAATTTAGTACTCTCCATGGAAAACCGCTACGCCGAATTAAACGATCCTGAACGATTGTTACGTAACTTTTCTCTGGGGTTGAAGATCCAATGCCTTGGGTAAGAGAATCTCCTAAAGCTACCCACAAGGGCCCTTCGTTCTCTATTGTTTTGTTATTCCATGCATCCCAAAACTGAGCGCGGGGTTCAATCGTGGCATTGATAGTTGCAATGCCATCGGAAAGTCTCCCTCCAATAGTTGTGAGGCTTACTGGACGTGGGTTTCTTCGAAGAGGTGAAATCATTATTCTTACTAGAGGTGGCAGTAGCTATTCGGTTATACCAAATCTGTGCAGGCCCCATCCCCTGATAGCGTTTCCACGCATGAGTTTGTAGGTCTCTTCGTCACTGAGCCCAGCAGCTTCAGTAATTTGGGTCGCGATTTTCTTCGTATTCGGAAATGTAGAATCCGCGTGGGGGTAGTCGACTTCGAAACAGATCTGATCCATTCCTATTAAGTCTCGATTTAGAAGTCCCACCTGGTCATCAAATATGCATCCGTATATATGATTCGGAATGTAGGTTGAGGGAGGGTTTGGCAGCTGTACGCCAAAGTCGGAGCTATTCGCTCGTTCTTCCCACAACTTATCCATCCGCTCGATAACATATGGCATCCAACCAACTTGTCCTTCCGCATAGGCGATGGTTAGTTGCGGAAAGCGTTCGAAAACTCCAGAAAGGATGTAGTCGCAAAATGAACCCATTGCATTCGAGAATGTTATTGTCGAACTGACGGCAAAAGGTGCATCAGGTGATGTCGCCGGCATTTTCGAACTTGAACCAATATGCATATTAAGGATGGTTTCAGTTTCTTCGCAGGCTCGAAATACCGGATCCCAATGTCGATCAGTTGAATGAATCGATGGGAGCCCTAAAGGGTAGGGGTTCTCAGTGAAAGCGATTGCGTGGCTTCCTTTGTTCGCGCATCGCTTGATCTCTTCCGCCGCGAGTTCAGGGTCCCATAGGGGGACAAGGGTCATTGGGATTAGCCTGCCTTTCCCATCACCTCCGCACCATTCATCTATCATCCAGTCGTTATAGGCTTTTACACAAAGTAAAGCTAAGTCTTTATCTTCGCGTTCTAGAAACGATTGTCCGCAGAACCTTGGAAGCACATTGGGAAAACACACAGAAGCCTCAACATGATTTTCATCCATGTCTGCTAATCGTTCTTTTTGTTTCCAGCAGCCTGGTTTAATTTGGTCGAAAGTAACTGGAGTTACATCAAGATTTTCAAATCCTACAGCGGCTGAAAGTTTCGGGAATGGGTATACCAAGTCGTCATAAAGCCACCAGTCGCATTCCTGGCCTCCTTTGACTCCTTTTTCGTATGAGAAAACCCCGCCTTCGAAATTAAAGATCGCCGAGTCTCTCTCGACTCGAGGTCCTGTATTCTGGTACTTCTTTGGAAGGCGATCAACCCATAAGGTTGGCGGCTCTACGACGTGGTCATCGACAGAAATAATACGTGGGATTTCAGCCATCGGGCCTCCTGTTCCATATCAGGTTATCTAAGAAATAGTAACGTTGGAAATTTTCTGCTCTTTAGTGTCCAAATTCTTATTGGCGCTCTTCGCCTGACGAGTCCTTCAAGTCCTTAAGAAGGTCTTCAACGTCAGCCGATGTAGCTATGTCCTCAAGTTTTAAACGAATAGCTGCCAGTTCCCGTGTCATAAATCCACTATCCGATAGGATTCTGTCATTTATCTCGCGGTCACGTTCAGCAAGGGCTCGGTCTCGGGCTTCTTGTCGCGTTTGCGCTAAGAGAATAAGAGGAGCGGCATACGCAGCTTGGATGCTGAATAGCAGGTTTAGCAAGATAAATGGATATTCATCCCATAAACCATTGGCTCCAGCAACTGCGTTTACTGTGATCCATGCAATGACCACAAGAGTTTGTATAGCAAGGTATTTCCCTGTACCAAGTACCCGCGCTATTCTCTCAGACCGCATTCCAACAACGTCTTTGTCTTGGTTTGTTCTAGCTCCGGTGATCTTCCCAGGGGTCGTTAAGGCGTTGTCACGAATTTTCATGAAGCTGCCCTTTCGATCAGGCGGATAATTACATCATCAACAGTTATCACTCCAACAAGTCTTTCCAGCGGGTCGACGACGGCAACTGCAAGTAGATCGTATCTTGCTAGGAGGCTTGCAACTTCATTCTCGCTCGCAGATGGCTGCAAGGTCGGTTCTTCTCTATTGATGCAATCCCCGACTTTATGCGCTGGAGGTTCTTGGAGAAGGCGAGGGAGGGTGACACTTCCGAGGTATCTCCCTGTTGGTGCCTGGCTCGGGGCTTCGGCGACAAACAACCTTACAGAAATTGCTGGTGGGAGATCAGTGTCACGTAGGCGAGCAATAGCTTCTGCCACAGTAGCTTCAGGCGTCACAATTATCGCTCCTGGAGTCATCATCCCTCCCGCTGAATCTTCGCTGTAGCGTAGAAGCGTCCGGAGCTGGGCTACTTGTTCCGGGTCCATTCCAGAAAGAAATGACTCTCGTTGATCAGGGTCTAATTCTTTCAAGAGGTCGATTTCATCATCGATCTCCATCTCGCCCAGAACCTCTATAGCGTCTTCGATTTCGAGGTTTCTAAGTATTTCAGCTTGCTCAGATTCAGGCAGCTCTTCAAGTAGGTCGGCAAGTCGACTTGCTTCTAGCGCTGAGGTCAATTCAGCTCTTCGTTCGCTAGGGATAGCTTGGATTTCTTCAGCTGCATCAGCTTTATGAAGATCGCGTAACCTCGCTAGGTCGCCTGAAATTTGATCGAGTAGGAAAAGGTCAGCGACTAATTCCCAATCCGTTATCTCTACTTGTTTCTTCCGTAGTCTCCCACCTGATGTCGTTGAAATTTGGCTAGTGCAGAATTTCCCTGACTTTAGATTGCTCGCTTTGAATCCGATGTCACTGATCTTTCCATTGCTCGTAGAAACTCCAATTAGGTCTTCTGTCGCTAAGAACTCTCCAGCTCTTCGTCTAAAGACTCGGAGGTCTACCGTTCCACCTCGAAGATGAACGCCGTCACGATCCACCGCTTCGACTCGTCCTTCGTGGACAAATATTTGTCTCCTACCCACAGAAGCTACAAACCCGCGGAGGCTCAGTTGCTTTCCTGATATTTCTGGAGTCAGAATCAAATCATCGATCGAACCTAGTATCCCCCCATCGGCGTCAAAGAGAGAGCGTTTTAAAACGCGAGTTGCCCAAAGTTCACTAATGTCAGTATCTCCACTGATCGATTCACTAGTAGTGCTCATACGATTCTCCTACTTACTAGAGTAGGAGACCGAACGCCGTAGATCGGACATTTACCTAGCTTTCATAGGAAAGCTCCGCAGGTCGGCTACTAACGCAAATCAGGTTTATGATAGTTTCGAGAAACCTCGTAGCCTCTATTATCATTAAATTCATAAGTGCAAGGGGAAGTATGTGACTTCTTGGGTTACGAAATATCGACAAGTAGTCGCTCATAGAGGAAATTCGTGGGAGTATCCAGAAAATACTCGTGCAGCGATATTGTCAGCGGTTGAGATTAAAGCTGATGTCATCGAATTTGATATCTCATTAACTTCAGACAACGTTGCTATCGCCTTGCATGGCCCGAAACTCCAAAAATCAACTACTGGGCGGGGGAAAGCCCGAAATTACTCCCGAAGCGAATTAGAGAGGGTAACGGTTCTTAACCGCCAGGGTCAAAAAACTAATGAACCGATTCCCAGTCTCAAAGGTCTATTGTGCGAATTTGGTGATAAGGCCCTTTGGAATCTAGATATAAAGGACATCAGAGCTGTTCCATTGGTCATTTCTCTGATTGAGGAACTCTCTCTTAAAGGTCGAGTAGTACTTTCCGGACTAGGGGTTAGACAAGTGCGGGAACTTTCCTTTAAATACCCGAATGTAGATATGCTTATCAACCTTTCGCGTTTAGATAAGTTTTTTCTTTTCTCACGAATTCTCTCACGCCGATGGATAATGTTTCGGTTCTCCGACATCACTAAGTCCCCATCTGTCGTGGGAATTAATGTTCATTGGCGATATGTCAATCAGAAACTAGTGAATGTTCTAGATAATTTAGGAACTGAAATCTGGGTGTTTACGGTTGACAGCGCTGATCGAATCGAAAAAATGTTTTGCTTAGGGGTAAATTCGGTAACGACCAACTGTCCAACTTTATATTCTTCTATCCCTAGTAATTTAGAGTCGTGACGTGTTGTTGGCTAAGCTCATGACCCATAGCTAGTGGAGGAAGAGAATATGGGAGAATTTGTACAACTTGAAAAGGATGAGGCTACTGGAGTAGCAACTATAAGACTTGAGCGACCCCCAGCGAATGCAATTAGTAAACAACTAGCTCAGGAATTAGCAGAGGCTGCAGAGGAGCTATCTGCCTCTCAAGATATTGGGGCAGTTGTGATTTGGGGCGGGCCGAAAATTTTCGCAGCGGGCGCAGATATCAAAGAGTTTCCTGCGATTGAAGACAAGGCCGAAGCTATAGAGTTTTCGATGCATTTGCATCAAGCGCTACTCGCGATTGAGAATCTTCCTCAAATCACTATTAGTGCAGTGAATGGGTATGCGCTGGGTGGTGGTTGTGAATTAGCCATGTCGACTGATTTCAGGTTCGCCGGAGAGGGAGCTGTTTTTGGACAACCTGAAGTATTGCTCGGGATTCTCCCTGGAGCAGGAGGTACTCAGCGACTAATGCGCCTTGTTGGAATAACGAAAGCCAAGGAGATCAACTATTCCGGAGACATGGTAAAGGCAGAGGAGGCAAAAGCTATTGGGCTTGTATCTGAGGTTTTTGCTGACGAGGAATGTTATCCGAAAGCTATAGAAGCTGCTGAAAGATATGCTCAAGGTCCGAAGTCTTTGCAATACATGAAAAGAGCGATGATGGAAGGTCTCGCGTTGCCGCTTGAAGAAGCTATACGAGTTGAGGCTGAGGCCTTTGGTGACTGCTTCGAAACAGCAGACCGACTAGCTGGAGTTCAAAGTTTCATCGAGCATGGGCCGGGGAAAGCGAAATTCACTCGGGAATAGCATGTCATTACATCCCAAGCCCCGAGACTTAAATAAGATCCGGACGACTGATCCGGTTGCCTTGTCCTCTCAGGTGATCGATTCGGGAAGGGCAGATGAGCCCACAAATAGGGTAAGTAATGAATTAACAGAAATCACTGACGACGTCGCCATTATCGAATCGTTCAGCCATATGGTGGTTTTTCAGACAGAAGAAGGTCTAGTAACTTTTGACGCTAGTGGAGCTGAAAGCGGCGGAGCTGTTGTCGAGGCACTCCGCAAGTGGCGGGTAGACCCCGTGCATTCTTTGGTCTATACGCATGGGCATTTGGATCATGTTGGTGGTTCGGGGGCTTTAATAGCTGATGCTGAAAGTCGCGGCTATAAAGATCCCACAGTTTTCGGCCACGAGAATGTTCCGCGAAGGCTTGAACGATACGAACGAACTAACGAATGGAATATTTTAATAAATAGGCGCCAATTCGGAGGTATATCCCCGAAGCATGGCTTAGGCCTTTCTCATGGTAAGCCCCGTTTCCTTCCTGAGGAAACGGTCTGGCCTGATGTCGTTTACACCGATGAGATGTCTTTAAAGGTCGGCGGATTAGAAATGGAGTTCCACCATGGGAAAGGAGAAACAGATGACCACACATGGGCTTGGATACCGTCAAAGAAAGCTCTAGTAACAGGTGACCTCGTGATTTGGGTTTTCCCAAATGCCGGAAACCCTCAAAAAGTTCAGCGTTACCCTCTTGAATGGGCAGCAGCTCTTAGAGAAATGATGTCTTATGATGCGGAGCTTCTGCTACCTGCCCATGGCCTACCGATTGTAGGGAAAGAACGTATACGCCAAGTGCTTACTGATATTGCTGAAGTGTTAGAAGCATTAGTTAGGGACACTGTGGCTTTGATGAACGCCGGAGCTTCTCTTAACGAAATTATTCATGAGGTCGAAGTTGATCAAGATAAAATTGGATTGCCGTGGCTTCGACCGCTTTATGACGAGCCAGAATTTGTAGTGAGGAATATCTGGCGCATGTATGGCGGGTGGTGGGATGCTGATCCTGCTTCTCTAAAACCATCTCCTCAGCTAGCTATTGCAAGTGAACTCGTCTCTCTTATCGGAGGAATCACCCCACTAGTTAATAGAGCACAAGAGCTAGCTGATAATGGCGACTTTAGGCTCTCGTGCCATTTAATTGAGTTCGCTGCCAATGCACAACCCGAAAATAAAGTTGTGCATGGGGTTCGAGCGGAGATTTACAGGAAGAGAAGAGCTAGTGAATCAAGCCTTATGAGTAAAGGCGTTTTTGCAGCCGCTATGCGTGAATCTGAAGATATTTTAGCTCCCGAATGAGAATGAATGCGAGGTAACGTTAACGGTTCTTCTATTCCAGAGAAAATTCCCTATCAGATAAAGATTTTGCTTACAGCTTCATTTTTTTCAGCGTTTGCAACAGTTGGGCAGATAACTATTATCGGTAAACAGGTCTATGATATGACCGGCAGTGAACTTGATCTAGGGCTACTGGGTTTAGCAGAGTTCATCCCCGTAGCGATTCTTTCACCGTTCACAGGCCCATTGGCTGATCGAAAGGATAGGCGAAAAGTATTTGGTTGTGCATTGTTATGCGAAGCGATCGTATCGTTTCTCATATTCATCTATATAGCGACCGAGCCAACTTCTATTTACCCCATTTTTGGTTTGATGATGCTTTTCGGAGTTGCGCGTGCGTTCGCTACCCCCGCTAGTCGAGCACTTCCGATCGATTGGGCCTCAGAAGAGGTGGTTGAACGAGTAGTAGCTCTAAAATCAGTGGCATTCCAAGCTGGGATTATTGCCGGACCTGCAGCGTTTGGATTTATCTTCGTTGCTGGCCGTTCTATACCGTACCTTGCTGCCGTTTCTGCGTATATTATCGCAGCCCTACTATTGCTAACTATTGGTTCAGTTCCTATCAAACGACTTGAAACATCCGGAACTCGGCAGGCTTTCCGCGATGCTTTGGAGGGACTCCGATTTGTTCGGTCTAAGCCCATCCTATTTGGAGCGATTTCGCTTGATCTCATAGCAGTGTTACTTGGGGGAGCTGTAGCATTGCTTCCCGCCATCGCTGAAGACCGATTAGGTGTTGGCGCAGTTGGGTTAGGTTGGTTGCGAGCAGCAGTAGGTATTGGCGCCACAGTGGTAGCTGTGAGTCTCTCAGTTCGGCCATTGCGGACTCGGATAGGCCGATCTTTGTTCGTTTCTGTCGGGATCTTTGGAATTGGAACAATAGTTTTGGGGCTAACCACAAACTTTGCGCTTGCCTTTTTAGCATTAATGGTCCTTGCCGGAGCAGATGCAGTATCGGTATATATTCGTGCCAGTCTTGTCCCGCTCGCTACTCCTGAACGGATGCGAGGTCGTGTTCTCGCAGTTGAAGGAGTTTTTATTGGGGCGTCAAATGAATTAGGAGCTGTAGAGTCGGGGTTAACAGCCGCAGCATTTGGATTAGTAGGGGCAATCCTATTTGGAGGCATCGGAACTTTAGCTGTTGTGGTCATATGGTGGCGCTTTTTCCCAGATCTAAGGAATGTCGAACGACTTATAGATGTAAAGCCGGACACCAGCTAGAGTGCTTGTTCCTTTTGGACTATCTCTAAAAATGACACAGTAAGGTGGCACACTTAATGTATGGAAAATATTCCCATTGAACAATCAGGTGAAACCGAGTTAACCCAAAATGAAATGTGGTCATTTTTTGTTCAGGAACTTTCCGACAAAGAACTTAGCAAGCTAGGTACTTCCATCCTTGCAGAGCAGAGACAACGGGCGATGAATTCAGGTGACCAAGAAGAAATCATTGCCCAAGCATTCGAAGTCGGTTTTGAGCGGTCGGGACTTGGCGTTATGCCATGGGCAGAGGGTTCTTTACTTGTATGTCCCGGTTCCTTAATATCAAGAAGTCAAGCTAGCCATCGGTGCCGTTTCGTCAGTATTAATCAAGAATGGGTTTGGCAATCAAAGCTACTTATAACTGAAACTAAACGCCCTAATCAAGGAACTGACAAAGGGTTTCGAGCAATTGCGCTTATTCCCATGATCGAAGGAACCGCTGTCGATGTCGTCACGGGACGTTTACAATCTGGCCAGCACAGGGCTCAGAAAGTGACTTCCCTTGAGGTTCTAGATGGGAAATTGGTTGAAGTAGCGAAGCGAGTTCTACCTAACGGCGAGATGCATCACTAATTTTAATTAGAACTGCTTGCTCTTGGAATCCCATGAAATGGTGCTCCAGCATCTAGGTACTTTTGGTACAGCTCAAAAAATTCTTCTCCAAATGGGTCACCACCACGTAAAGGCATGCTTGCTCGCACAATTGTAAAGTCAAGTGGCGCTAGTTCAGCAGCCCTATCGAAATGGGCCCCTGCTTCATCTTCTCTTCCTTCTCTTCGGAGATGTGCCGCGATTCTGAAATGGAGTCTGGCTTGAACCTCTTCTTCTGATAAATCGGGAACTGAGTATGAAGCATCATCAGGAAGAACTCCTTTGCGAACCCAATCTCGGACCTGTTGCATGTGGGTCTCACGACTAATACCGGTAATTTCTGTGAAAGTGTCAGTGCCAAATTCAGAAGCAGCTGGCCGAGCAATCATGTTATTTTCATCAATCCAGATTACTGATGGGACGTTACTAATAGCATAGAGTTCTGTAAGTAAATGGTCTTTGTCCATCAGCACCGGATATGACGTGCCAGCCGCCAATTCACTCACTGTTTCTGTGTTTTCATCGATTGCAACAGCGACAACATGGAAGTTTTCACTTTGGAGCTCCTCAAATAATTCCTGCCACCCTGGCAGATCAAAAGCGCAACCTCACCAACTTGAGAAAGCGACAAGAAGCCGTTTTTTTCCTGCCCAGTCAGAGAGCGCGCGGTCAGCTCCCGAGATATCAGGCAAGGTGAAATCTGGGGCGATGCGCTTAGTCAAAGCATCTGACCTTTTATTATGAGATTGGCCGATTGCTACTATTCCCAGATTTTTCTCAGCAAGAGATGGGCGCCCGATAAGGTTCGCAAGTTGGCTCAGGTTGTACGAATCGCTTGCATTCGAATCGACGTTATCTCCTAGGGGGATACAGCTATCTCCTCTACAAAGCCCTTCGGTTTTTAGCTCCCAACCGAGGACCTCTTTCACGTCTTTTGCAGCTAGATACGGCTCATCATTCACCCACGAACCATTCGTAACTATTGGGTTATTTGATAATACGGTGATCTCGTTAGTCGTTGTCATTTCTACCTCCGAAGTACAGCGGAATCGATTGCGAAGAGCGTATCTGAGCCGCTTGTTGTTGACGGTAATAAGCCAGCGACTTGGGGAAGAATCTGTTGAGCGTAAAAGGTCGCTGTTTCTATTTTCGCTTCAAGGAACTCTTTACTGTCTTTGTCTTCTGCGAGTAAATTCTTAGCGCTCAATGCAGCTTTGGCCATTAGCCATCCTCCTACAGTTGTTCCGAACATGCGCAGGTAAGGTGTTGCGCCAGCTAACCCGGCATCAGTGCTTCCTCCACCATTCTCTAATAGCCAGTGACTAGCTGTTCTCAGGCTCTCATTAGCTAACTGTAATGGAGCTCCGATTTCTCCCAGGCCATTTTCCTGCAACTCAACAACCGTACTATCAATTTCCCCAAGTAGTTCACTCACGACTTCGCCGTTTCTCATGCTGAGCTTTCTCCCCACAAGATCGATGGCTTGGATTCCATTTGTGCCTTCGTAAATTCCGGCAATACGGATGTCGCGGTAATGTTGGGCTGCTCCAGTTTCCTCTACGAAACCCATGCCACCATGAATTTGTATGCCGAGACTAGTGAGCTCGTTACCTAAGTCAGTGCACCAACCCTTTGAAAGAGGAGTTAGAAGGTTCGTTAGTTCTTCACCGCGTTGACGTTCTAGCTCATCAGGGTGATTGTGGGCGATGTCGATTGCTTTGGCATTCAGGTAGATCAAACACCGCATCGCCTCTATGTAAGCCTTCATTGTCATTAGCATTCGCCGGATATCTGGATGCTCCATGATCGTGGCTGATTCTCCCTTTGGCGTATCAGGTCGCCTTCCTTGTTGTCTCTCTAAGGCGTATTCAATAGCTTGCTGGTATGCCCTATCAGCGACGGCAAGGCCCTCTAACCCCACTGCTAATCTTGCTTGATTCATCATGGTAAACATGTATCGCATTCCAGAGTTCTCATCGCCGACTAGGTACCCACGTGCTCCTCCATTGTCCCCAAACTGTAATACGCATGTAGGAGACGCATGTATGCCTAATTTGTGTTCAAGTGAAATGCACTTGACATCGTTGGCTTCTCCAATGTTTCCGTCATCGTCAACTAGGTACTTTGGAACGATGAATAAACTTATACCTTTTGTTCCGATAGGAGCATCAGGGGTGCGGGCCAGAACTAGATGGACGATATTGTCCGTTAGGTCGTGCTCTCCCCAAGTGATATATATCTTTTGGCCAGTAATGAGATAAGAGCCATCTTCTTGAAGTTCTGCTTTTGTTGTCAAAGCGCCTACATCCGAACCAGCCTGAGGTTCAGTTAGGTTCATTGTTCCCGCCCATTCACCAGTAATTAACTTCGGAAGCCATTTGAGCTTTTGATCAGTGTCCCCATGGGCGCTGAGAGCATGAATTGAACCCTGTGTAAGCATAGGATTTAGTGACAGAGCCATATTGGCTGCGGTCAACATCTCTGTTACCGCTATTCCCACAAGCCACGGAAATCCGCCACCTCCATATTCTGGATCGAAGCTTATCGCCCCCCACCCAGCATCGACATATTGACTGTAGGCTTCTAAAAACCCTTCAGGGGTCGTCACGGACCCATCAGGGTTTAGGGAGCTCCCCTGTAGGTCTCCGACTCTGTTCGTGGGAGAAATCACTTGCGAGAAGAACCGACCAGCTTCGTCCAATAGATCGTCGAGCGATTCGAGTCCTACATCTGCAAAAGGCGAAAGATTTTCAAGGGACTGAACATCTACTACTTCTTTGAGCGTAAATTTCATATCTTCCAACGGGGGAGTGTACTCACTCATGAATTCCCTTTCATTACAAACAGCTAAAACAACTTATATCTTCCATGATGGTACCCACACCATGAGGGCCCCGACTCGCTCAGATAAAAATTTCTTAGGCTACTTGCGCAAAAAAGGAGCCAATTAGGAAGTTCAGCATGTAAATGTGCGGTTATAGGACTACTCTTTTCATCTAATTGATAGGGGTTCTAATGGGCGCTAGTTCACAAAATAACCAGATCCAGGATGTCCTTGTCTACGCTGCTGAAAATTTTCTTGGATATCTTTCAGTGTCAGTAGCTGAAAGCGTATCTACCGAAGCCTTATCTTGGGAAGGACAAATTCTAGGGTCTGATTACTTAGTGTGGGGGCTAAATCACCGAAGAGTAAGACTCAAGTTTAAGGATGGCTCAGAATTTGATGTAATAATTCGTCCGGGAGGTAAAGTCTCACGAATTCTTGATGATTAAGTTAAATCTCTTATGATCGAAGACGCTAAAGATTTTGCTGCTTCTGAGGGTGAGATATTCCGTTCAAGAACTTCAGTCAAGATTTTTTCACCAGCTTCACTTTGAAGTGCACTACTTGATGTAGATCCAATAAGGAGTTCAAGCCGATTCTGTATTTCCATTAATGTACGTTGCTTCTGTCTAGTTTCGAACGACCCGGACTTGGATAGGTGATTTCTATGATCTTCTATCGCCGTGAGGATTGCTTCCGCTCCTTCGCCTTCAAGAGAGTTTGCCATAATGATCGGAGGCCTATAGCCCGTTTTTTCTTCAAGGCCAGATAAGTGACCTAGGTCCAACATCAAGTCCAAGTCTCTTCGCGTGTCGTTAGCTCCTGGCCTGTCTGACTTATTAACAACAAAAATATCAGCTACCTCAAGTAGGCCAGCTTTATTTGCTTGTACGGCATCTCCCATACCAGGAGTTACAACGACCACGGTCGTATCGGCAGTCCCTGCGACGTCAACTTCGACTTGGCCCACGCCAACTGTTTCAATGATGACGGGGTTGTAACGAGCAGCATCAAATAATTGGATGGCTGCCGGTACAGCTAATGCCAATCCCCCTGAGTGTCCTCTTGTTGCCATTGACCGGATAAATGATCCTTCGCCTGCAAGGTCGTCCATCCGGATACGGTCACCTAAGATAGCTCCACCGGTTAACGGTGATGAAGGGTCGACAGCGAGCACTGACGGGGTTCCGCCTCCCTTGGAGATCTTTTCTATGAGGCACCCAGTTAGCGTAGATTTTCCCGACCCTGGAGCGCCTGTTATGCCAATCACGTGCGCATTCCCAGCCTTCTGATGTGCCAAACCAGCAACAATATCTGCAGGCTCTCCGCCTCTTTCAATTATTGTTAGCAGCTTTCCTAGGCTGCGCCTTTCTCCAGATACTGCTGTCTCAAATAGGTGAGATATAGAGTTGTCTGTAGCGTCCACGTTCACTCTCGAGAAGATATAGCGTCACGGACGATTGCAGCTACTTCCTCTGCTGAAGCTCCTGGTCCTAGGACAGCAGCTACACCGACCTTTTCAAGTTCTGCTGCATCTTCATCTGGAACGATTCCGCCGATGATCAAGGGCAGGTCCAAACCCGCGGCAGTAATAGCTTCCATCATTTTGGGCCCCAAGGTTAGGTGGCCAGCATTATGCATTGATAGGCCGATAGCATCAGCATCTTCTTCTTCAGCTGCTGCAACTATGCTGGCGGTGGTTTGTCGGAGGCCGAGATAGATTACCTCCATACCAGCATCCCTAAGAATTCTGGCGACAACCTTGATACCTCTGTCATGCCCATCTAGACCTAGTTTCGCAAGAATCACTCTATATTGTGGGTCACTCATTCCATTCAGCTCCTAATCAGTTTTGAAGGTATCAAACGATTGCTCGTTCTACGTATGTGCCGAAGACTTTCTCCATGGCGTTAGCGATCTCTTCTTCGGTAGCGTATGTTTTCACAGCATCAATGATCGTAGGCATTAAATTTCGGGTTGGGTCGGAGGCTGTTTCGGTAATAGCGGTCAGCGCTTCGTCAACTTGATCTTGGTTCCGATCTGTTTTGATATTTTGAAGTCGCTTAAGCTGGTATTCTTCAGTTTCAGCTCCGATTCGGAGTAGGTTCCGGTCTTCGGGGTTATCGCCTTCGGTGAAGTCATTCACTCCGACAATTATTCGTTGACCGGAATTGACTTCGCGCTCAAACCGGTAGGCTGCATCTGCTATTTCTCCTACGAAATACCCATTTTCAATACCTGCAAATGTGCCTTCTAGTATCGAACCGCTGCCTAAGTCATCAAGATGGGCAAAGATCTCTTCGGCTTGCCTTTCCATTTCATCAGTCATCCATTCCACATATGGGGCGCCGCCAAGTGGATCTGCCACATTTGTTACGCCAGTTTCGTGGGCAACGATTTGCTGAGTTCGAAGAGCTATTCTTGCGGCATCTTCAGTCGGTAACGCTAATGCTTCATCGAAACTATCAGTGTGCAAAGATTGTGTGCCACCTAAAGCAGCAGCTAAGGCTTGAATACCTACTCTTGCTATGTTGTTCTCAGGCTGTTGCGCTGTGAGGGAAACTCCAGCAGTTTGTGTATGGAATCGGCACATCATTGCCCGTTCATCAGTTGCCCCGTATCTTTCCTTCATCCAGCGTGCCCAAATACGACGAGCGGCCCGAAATTTTCCGATTTCTTCAAAGAAATCGCTATGGCTATTAAAGAAAAAACTAAGTCGCCGTCCGAACTCGTCAACATTTTGTCCAGCAGCGATAGCTGCTTCTACATAAGCGAAGCCGTTCGCAAGGGTGAATGCTAGTTCTTGAGCTGCTGTACTTCCTGCTTCCCTAATGTGATATCCGGAGATCGATATCGGGTGCCATTTAGGCATTTCAGCAGTCGTATACTTAACCATATCTGTGATGATTCGCATGGAAGGCCGAGGAGGGTATATGTACTCTTTTTGAGCTTGGTACTCCTTGAGAATGTCATTTTGGATCGTGCCTGCAAGTTGATTAGGGGCTACGCGGTTTTGCTCTGCTACAGCGATGTACATAGCAAAAATTGTTGCTGCTGGGCCATTAATAGTCATAGATGTGGAGACTGAAGATAGGTCTATATCGGCAAAGAGGTCTTCCATGTCAGCAAGAGTGTCAACTGCTACACCAGCCCTACCTACTTCTCCAAGTGCCCATTCGCTATCTGAATCTCGCCCCATAAGCGTAGGCATATCAAATGCTGTTGAAAGACCGGTGCCACCATTCCTTAGGAGTTCTTTAAATCGAAGATTGGTATCTTCAGCAGTCCCAAAGCCGGCGAACATTCGCATAGTCCATAACCGAGACCTATACATTGAGGGGTATAGCCCCCTAGTAAAGGGGTATTGGCCAGGATACGGTTCAGATCCATATACGGGGTCAACCGGCACGCCAGACATGGTTTCAAACGGAACGTCCCGAAGATGGGCTTTGTTATATTCAAGTTGCCATAATTCTTGGGGTTCCGGGTTCGGATTTTCTTCAGTGCCCACTCGTACTCCTTTGGTGCAGCTAATCGCATATATTCTAGACGGAAGTGAAGTTAAATCTCATGTTGGGAATAAATCTGGAGGATACTTTGTTGTTCGCCGTAGAATATAAAGATATTTCAGAGCTGCCGTTAAGGTACCTTTTGGAAAGGATGGCATTATGGAACTTGGAATCTTTGGTTCATCGAGAACCGTTTCTGAATTAACCGAACAGGTCGAGTCCGCTGCAAACCTCGGCTACTCAACCTTTTGGACACCTCAGATATTTAACTTAGATGCATTGACTGCTCTTGCAGTCGTATCGTCGAACGTCCCAAATATTCGACTAGGAACATCTGTCGTCCCTACATACCCGAGACATCCTATGATGCTAGCTCAACAAGCTTTAACCGTTAATCAGGTTTCCGGCGGCCGCTTGGATTTAGGTATCGGACTTTCTCATAAACCAGTTGTAGAAGGAATGTGGGGGATGTCTTTCGAAGGTCCAGTAGGACATATGCGAGATTACCTTACGATATTGATGGCGCTTCTTCATGAAGGGGCGATCTCCCATGGCGGTAAGCATCTGACTAGCAGGGGAGGCATAGATGTCCCAGCGGATCCCCCTCCAGTTCTCGTAGCAGCTCTTGGCCCGCAAATGCTTAAGCTGGTAGGGAAAACTGCTGATGGGACAACAACCTGGATGACTGGCCCGAAAACTATCCAAGATCATGTTGTACCTGTGATCAATGATGCTGCAGAAAAAGAGGGTAGATCTAGGCCTCAAGTTGTGGCAGCAATTCCTGTTTGTATTCATTCGGATAAAGAAGTAGCGAATGACCATGCAAAGCGTGATTTTGGTTTTTATGGAGACCTTCCTTCATATAGGGCGATGCTTGATCGCGAAGGCTTAGAGAATTCTTGGGATATCGCTCTTACTGGTTCATTTGAACAGGTGGCTGAAGGCATGCAAGAGTATGTTGATGCAGGAGCTACACAGGTAGTTGCTGCCGTGTACGGGCCCGAAGAATCGAGGCTAGAGACAGTTTCTCGACTGGCGGAGCTTCTCTAATTTGTAAGCTACTAGATCATTTCTGGGGATCTGGTGGCCAAGAAATTTCATCATTCGGTCCCAAGTCATCACCTTCGATGTGTGGGAAGTGGCACGCTACCCAGTGGTCGTCATTGCCTATTTGCCTAAATTCAGGTTCCTCCGCAGCGCACTTTTCTGTAGCTCGAGGGCATCTAGTTCGGAACCGGCATCCGCTTGGAGGATTAAGAGGGGAGGGAAGTTCCCCTTCTAAAATATCGGTAATGTCCTTATGTTTATTCTTTGGATCAGGGATAGCGGCTAATAGAAGTCTCGTATAGGGGTGAGTTGGCTTCTCGTAGATCAGGTCACCATCACCTATTTCACAAATTTTCCCTAGGTACATGACAGCGACCCTGTCACTAACGTTCTTTACGACAGAAAGGTCATGGCTTATAAACAAAAGGGTGAGCTTATACTCATCTTTCATGTCCTGAAGCATGTTCAGGATTCTTGCTTGGACTGAGACATCTAATGAAGAGACAGGTTCATCGCAAATAATCACCTTTGGGTCTAGAACTAGAGCTCTTGCTACTGAGATCCTTTGACACTGACCACCTGAGTACTCATGCGGCCGGCGTGTCTTAGCTTCTCTTGGATCAAGGCCAACTGCTTCGATCATCTCATCTACTTTTTGTTCTTGCGCTGCCCCATGCTCAGTAGACCAAACCCGAGTTCCCTCGTTTACGATGTTAAAAACGGTTCTTCTGGGATTTAATGAGCTGATAGGGTCTTGGTAGATCATTTGGATTGAAGGTCGTTGCTGTCTCATGCCTTCCTTGTCGAGTTCCGTGAGATTAGTTCCCTGATACTCGACTTTTCCGGCAGTTGGCTTTGGAAGCTGGATTATTGCTTTTGCTGTCGTTGACTTACCGCAGCCTGATTCTCCGACAATTCCAAGGGTTTCGCCTTCCATAATATCGAAGCTGATATCTGATACGGCGTGGACCTTGTTTCTTCGTCCTGATGGAAATTCGACAACAAGATTTTCAACTCGTAGGAGAGTGTCGTCAGTGTTCTCTCGAAGATGATTGTTGCCCGATCCAGCCATCAGATTACCTCTTCTTTGGCTCTGATTTTTAGTCCGGCTACCGTATGTCCTCGTTCGGCGTTCGATGCGAACGCCTTGGCGCCTTCATCTGTTCCAATAGGGTAGAAGCAGGCATAAGAGTGGTCACCTTTAACTGTGGTATCAGGTAATTCGTTCAAACAATTCTCTTGAGCGTATTGGCAGCGAGCAGCGAATTTGCAACCGTCAGGCCCATCGACAATATCTGGTGGGAACCCTTCAATTGGGGTTAGGCGG
>MDTG01024632.1_pt1 | contig 45618 bp, 55 predicted proteins | sample 811421 | NCBI WGS metagenome assembly MDTG01 (sample SAMN05326645, study PRJNA326480) | marine metagenome | isolation source: seawater | place: Pacific Ocean: South East | collected 2011 | reverse complement strand
CAAGTTCCATTGGCGAATTTATTAAGCGGGCCTGAAGGGATGTCATCAGCAGTTTTTATTCCTGCTGTGCCGACATCATCAACGGTTTTCCCAATTAGATTTTTTTGACTTTTTATCATTGCACTCTTGTAGATGTCATCTACTTTACTACCCATAGCCTTGTTTATATCACCAGCAATTGACGGGTCGCCTAATTTCTTAGCAATATCTTCGCCCCATTTAGCGGTTTGTTCTCTTGCTGTGCTACCCATTCCGAGAATTTTGTTTGCGGAAGCACCATCTACTTTTTTGGTGAAAGCATCTATCCTTTTTATTACTCCACCATTGATTTCAGCGATTTTTTGGGACTTGAACTTAGCGATGGAAGCAGCATCATCAGTAATTTTACCTGACTTAATCGCAACTTGGGCAAGGTCATCACCGAATTTGTTTATTATGGTAGTGCCTACATCAGCACCAACGCCAGCAATTTTGCTGCCTTTACCCCAGACCATGATATAAGTTCTACTCCACGACTATTTCAACTTATCTTTGAGGAAACTTAATATACCAAAAGCCTACTATTAACAATATGGAGCACTTGCTACCCATTATAAATTTCTATCGGCAACAGCCGCTGGGTTATTGGACAGTAGGTGTAGATTATGGATATAATGACACTTATACCAACGCTACCTCATTAAATGGATATAAAATCTTCAAAATATGGGCGAATCAATGTGATTTTGATTTGATGATGACTGATTTTAGAGCCTTTATCACCCATAAGGAGATGGCACACGATGATGACGACAATCCTTTGGAAATTTATGATGAGAACAAACACGCTGACTTAGAATATGAATTCAAGTTATCATTAACATCTGTCCAACCAATCCCTGAATTTAATGCACCGATGATTACGAGAGATGATGACCTTAGTGGAACCAATACAAGTTATGAAATTGTATTTAATAACGAGAGAAGCGTGGAAGAAAACCAGACAATAGCGCAGAGAATATATCAATATGGTTTTTCAAAGATAGAAAACATAAAGTATGTTAATATGGGTGTGGACCAATTCTATTTCGCTTGGTTTAGTGATGAAGAAGAGTTAAATAACTTAATGGACTAATTATGGGTAGTGGTGTTATGTCTAAACTCAAAATGTATGATGAAAGAATGGCTATTTGTAGAGCCTGTCCAGAACTTAAAAGAAAGTTGGTAGGTAGTTTCTGCAATATCTGTGGTTGTAATATGAAAATGAAAGCACAAATGACATCTCAAGATTGTCCATTAGGCAAGTGGCCTAAGATTAAATAGGTAATAGTTAATAGATAACTTATGAGGGAATGCGGTCACTATTCTTGTAATGAGAGATTTCGGGAATCTATGTATCCTCCTTTTTGTTCCGAGTATTGCCATATGCTAAGAGAAGAAACAATCATTAGAGGCAAAAAACCTGTGTTAGAGCGAGATTGTAATTGGTGTGGTAAAACTTACGAATACCGTTATGGAACTCGTATGGCACAAGGTTCTTTTTGTAATCGTGAGTGCAGCATTGCAGCACAAGGCATTAGAAAATACTATTCTATCTTGAATATCTTAAAGATAAGGGAGGGCGAAGCGTTATCTGCACGACAAATTGCCAAATTGGGAGAACAGCATGGAACTCCTATGAATTATCATCAAAGTTCTATGAGGATACGAACCTTGGCTGCTGCTAACTTGGTGTGGAGCGAAGATGGAATCTGTGAAGGGGCTTATCAAAAGCACACACATAAGAAATACTTCTTAAATCCTGATATTGTAGATTTTCCTTTTGAAACCACCTTAAAATGTTTAGATAAATACCGAAAAACGCATCGCCGAGATAAAATCCGTAAGAAACGGGCTGCTGATAGAAACTATGCCAGATGATTATTATGCGAACCTATCGCCAAGTCTGCACTTGCGAAAAGCAACCTTGTTTAATTTGCTTTGCTTTATTTGATTTGTATATTATGGAAATAGAATGGATGCTAAAGGAATAGTTAAATAAGTGATTACAGAAGTGATATAACATGGAAGAGGTAACTGTAACTCAAGGAGAGGCTGCCTCTGGTATGAATAAGTATGAGCCTGTTTCGGAAACGCAAGGTTTTGAACAGCAGCGTGGCAGAAGTAAAAACTATGTGCCTACCACAGCATTTTGTCCTCAATGTTCGGAATTGACTGAATGGGATGCTAAGTGGGGTGAGCCTAAACTTAAGTGGAGCCTAAAATACCAAGATTTCTGTTTTGATTTGGAATATACTTCGGATGAAGAAGGAAATACTTTTGTTAAATGTAATAGTTGTGGACATGACCTTCGCAACGAACCTCAAGAAATGGAAGGCAAGAGTTCTAAAAGAGTAAAAACACGAAGTAGTGTAGATTTTCAGCAGGAGTGGCTTAAAAATGTTAAACTACACAATGGATTTTATGTGATGAGTGTCCAAGAGTTCAAAAGAATGGCCGTAATTGGATATAAAAGCAGCCTCAAGATGAATCCTTGTGCTAAAATCGGTGGAAATTCCTATTATGTATTGTGGGATGACTTTTTACAACACTATGAAAACATGACATTTGAGGGCGTTAAGTCAATTGGAATCGCAAGACAGCATTGGAAAATTTTGTAAGCATTCAAATAGTTGGAAGTTCAAGTTATACTTATGCAATATGATGTAATGAAGGAGATGTTAAAATCTACCGTTATTGTAAATTACATCCAACCCGATGCTAACAGAGGGATAAATCGTATTTCGGAAGGGCCATCGCAAGTTATTAGACCTTCTTCCCGACTAACTTCTTATGCAGGAACTCCTTATGATTTTGAAAACCCCTCTTGTGGAAGTTGGGGTGCGGCAACTGAATGGGTAACACAATTAAGGAACAGTAAAAGAGATGAAAGAGGCTCTTGGAATCCTCGCAGAAATCATTTTGGAGGGTTACTTCCTGAATTAGAGTATATTGTAACTGATGGAAGGGATGCATCAGACTTCCGATATGTCAATGGCCCGCAGCAATCGCAAGGACAAGGACAAGAAATGAGATTAACTTGCACAAATTGTGGAGTTAATTGGGTCAGAAGCGTTAGGCAAAGTGCAGCAGGTTACGGTAACAGATGTCCAGGCTGTGGAAGCGCAGACCAATTCACAGAAGTAGGACCGATTGATATAACTTATTCAATTTTAAGATTCCCTGTTGGATTCCCTGAAAATCCAAACTGCACCATTGGTTTTGTTAATCTTTATGGTGTGGCAGCAGATGATTTCGCTTCCCGAATCAGACCAGGTGTTAGATTTAGGGCAAGATTTTATGGAAAGGCCAGCCGAAAAAGTCGTCAAAGGTCAGGTTCAGGTCGTAGAAGGTATGAGCAGTATCAATACTTATTACTTACTTTAGGTTCGGCCGCATACAATCAAAATAATCGTAGCGGATTTATACAAATAATGTAAGGTGAATAAGATGAAAGGAAAAACATTTGGAATACCGAATTCTATTGTGACTATCTTGGTTATTGATGCCATAGTTATTGGATTATACACGATGGGAAAACTTGATACTTCAAAAAAATTGGTCGGTGCTAAAGTTGTGGGAACAACAGCCTTGGTTGGGGCTTCTATGTTAGCATAAATCAATGCTTAAATAGGTAATACGAAATAGATAGACTTGGAGAGAGCGAAATGGAACAGATGAAAAGTCAATTTATTGAAATGATGCAGAATGGATTGGAAGAACAAATCAGAGAAACTGCAAAGGAAGGAAACATTTCTAATTGGAAGGAAGCAACCATTGTTCCTGTGATTGGCTTTATTCATAATGTTACAGATAAACCATTTATTGCTGGAGCCTACTTATTGGGACAAGATGACGAAGGAGATGCCCAATTACTTTGCACCGAACCTGCGGAAGACCAACTTCCTGATGGTGTGATGGAATGGGTAAAAAGCATTATGGTTATGGAAGGTATGATGGAAGAAGAATCTATCTGTGAACTATTATTGGATTTTCAAATGGCTGTGGTAGCCAACGATTTTGACTTTCAAGAAGCCAATTCAATTGGATGGGATGTTTTCTTTGAGCAACTTAGAGAACACAAGCGCAGCACCAATCGCCGAGCCTTGTCAAAAATCGCCGAGATGGGCCAAATTAGAGATGCTCTAAAAGAAATGCTATCAAACTTTTTGGGAGATTTAGCAGAAGGCTTAGATAATTGGCAAGAAAAGATAAATGACTCCGCTTATGTGAACCTAAAATCCCCTGTTGAAGACGGTGGTTTCTCATCTAAATTTGCAGGTGAATGGCAATGAGTGGATATTTGTTAATGTGGATGACAGAATCGTTGATTCCTGAAATCTCCGAAATCATTTTTAGAACTCGTGAAGAAGCAGAACTGCATTTTGATGAAATAATGAAAGGTTTTGAACGCATTGGTGGAGATGAAGTTATTTGGTGGGATATTCGCCGAGTCGTAGTAATGTCTTAGGTGATAACATGACTGAATATATTCAATATGGCGGACCTTGCACACGCAGATGTGATGTGGATATGAAATCATTGATTTGTAATTCATGTGGAATGTATTTTGGAAAGGTGGAAGAATGAAGCAGGAGTGGAATTGGATGTTGGAAAAGAAGTCAATTGGAAATGCGTTTCCGCCTCAAAAAGTGTTTGAACATTTACAAAAACTTCAACCAAACAAGGGAACTTGGCGACAAAAGGTTATCGCTGAGATGATGGGAAAATTCCGAAACAAGGAATAACAGTAAGGAAGATTCTTATAGTTATAGATTATAGGTGAAACTATGTCTGGGTGGGAATTTTATGAACCTCCTGAAACTAAAGCAGATACAACGCAAAAATCGGGCAAATGGCTTTTTACTGTGTTAGCGGCAATTTTATTTGTGAACATTTTGGTGGTAGAAATGGCCCTGATGTGATGGTTTCGGGGTTTGAAGTCAAAGGTTAAATAGGTTATCGCACTACTCCTATGTAGAGGAGAGGAAGATGAGTCGGAATCAAAGAGCAAGAACAATAGCGTTAGCCAATGGCGTAGTTCGCAAATCGGAAGATGTGTGGATTGTGCAAAGTCAAAGCAGCACGAAACAATATCAAGTAGTTAATTGGGGCGATAGATACACCTGCAACTGTCAAGATTTCCGCATTCGTGGTCGCAGAGAGAACTGCAAACATATCAAAGCGTTGGAGTATCTCTTGCTGAAAAATAAATACGGAGATTTGATTGAATAGGTGGTATCATGGCAATAAGAGCAAATTTATGGGTTGAAGTAGTCTTTGAAATGCTGGCAGATAGAGCCATGATTTCAACTGAAATAGCAGATATGTTAAAAACATCAGGTCGTGGTGGTCGTTATCCACCAAGTCCACGCCGAGTCACATTTGTATTGAGAAGCGATAACCGTTTCCGAGAATTGGGTGATGAAATCATAGGAACAATTGCGAGAAATCGTAGCCATCCTGTGAAATTGATTGGCCGCAGGGATAAAAACTATCACCGAGCCACACCGTTTCGTGTGATTCGCCCCAACGATGGTGATTTAGAATGAACAAAATAATGGCCTTAATGACCGTTGTGCTAATATCTATGGCTGGGTGCATGAGCGCAGATAATGAAACCACGACAGAACCTGAAAAGGTTGAACCTGTGATGGTGTATCAAGGATGGGATAATCATTCACATCAATTTTGGAATGTTGCACCTATGAGTGTGGGCAATATGTCTGTGATAAGTAATAACAATACCACGAGCGAAATGGGTTTTAACTTTAATATCACTTTGGAATTGAAGGCTTTCTTTCACGAACCTTTGTTGTGGGAACAAGGTTATGTTAATTATACTTTGAGCCAAGATAATGAAACTTTATTTGAAGTGGAACTGAACCACTCGCAAGAATGGTTTTACATTAACTTAACTAATATCACAGGAAACATAACGGTGGAAATACAAAGCACAGGAAGCGATGATGCTACCACGGCTGAACCTGGAGATTTCTTTGTGGCTCATGCCCGATATGAGATTTATACGATGGAAGAATAACAGGGTTTATATATGGTGAACCTTTAGGAACTAATGAGGCGACAACAATGAACGAGATGGAACAAAAAGCAGAACGATACTTTAGAAAGTGTTTGGCAGACCACGAATGGAAAGAAGATGGTAAAACTTATGTGAGAGTAAGTAGGGCTGTTAAGCAATTAGAGCGAATGTATCCTAAAATCCGTTATGCACTTCTGCGCCGACAAAGCGAAACGAGTGGTAAGTGGGTGCATTTGATTATCCCTGCTTTTCATGTGGAAGAATATGTTAATGTTCACAATTATGAAGAAGAAGACAATTGGTTTTCTATTGAAGGCTCGTATCGTGATGTGAGAGCCGAACAAAAACATCTAATACAGGTGAACATGAGTGCTTGAGATAATTATACCAATGTTTTATGCAACCACAAGTTTGTGGATGGTTAAGATGCTACCTGATGCATATCAAATAATGTGGGGGAAAAGATAATGGCAAAAAAGAAAGCAAAGAAAACAACCAAGGCTAAGAAAACGCCGAAATTGGTCGCCTTTAAGAAAGGACAGAAAGTTAAACGAATAGATATTTTCCGTTTGTTTGATGATAGCCAAACCGCATGGAAGCGATGGAATGCCGAAAAAGGTGATTGGAGCAAAGTGGCCTTCAAATCGGAAGTTAAAGATTTAGATTTCAAAATAACTAAGGTTCAACAATTAGAAGCAGATTATGTGATGTATTGGGCAGAATCTAAGAATTGGAGAGTGCGATGGGTCAAGAAGCCTAAAGATAGAGGATGGGGATTTCTAAGTGTCTTGCGTCAAGACCTACTTAAAGATAAGTAAATGCTTAAATAGGTAATCGCTAAATTAAAGGAATAACGGAGAGATAATGATGACAAACGAAGAAGAAACCCCGAATCAATATGATGCTTATGTTTGTGGTGAATGTAATTCAAAGGATATTAACTTTCAAGCCGATGAACCTCATTGTAATGACTGTGGTTTGGTAATGAAAGAATGGGCAGTTGATTTGGGCAAAGATAACCGAGTGTTTGCCGATGGTTCAGGCGCAGATGGAGAACGATGGGGAATGCCTAAGTCCGACCTTTATCACGATGGAGGATTGACTACTGAAATGGCTCCTGCTATCCGAGATGGAACGGGTCAAAGACTAAGTTCTACTCAACGCCGAAAGTATAACCGACTTCGCCGACAACATCAAAGAACACGCATTCGTGATGCCAAAGAGAGAAACTTGGTAACTGCACTTAATGAATTGGATAGGTTAGGCTCTCAAATGTCGTTGCCTCGTCCTGTTCGTGAAAATGCAGCAAGGATTTACAAGCGAGCCGTAGAGCGCAAGTTAGTTCGTGGACGCTCTATTGAAGGCGTAGTTGCTGCCTGTATTCATGCTTCTTGCCGACTTAACAGTATGAGTCGCACTTTGGATGAGATTGGACAACATTCTCGCACAGGTCGTAAGGAAATAGGTCGCACCTATAAGCGAGTTATGAAGGACTTGGGAATTCGTATCTTGCCAACACCACCTGCGGAATATGTGCCTCGTTTTAGTTCACAACTGCAATTGGATGCACCAACACAAGCATTGGCTTCTCGTATTTTAGGATATGAACAAGTGAGCGCATTGGGAACAGGTCGTGGCCCAACTGGTTTGGCTGCTGCGGCGGTGTATTTGGCTACTCGTATTCAAGGCATAACACGCACACAAAGAGATGTAGCCATGGCTGCGGGTGTAACCGAGGTTACCATTCGCAATCGCTATAAAGAAATTTGTTCAACCCTTAATATCAACCCTGATAGTCCAACCGCACCACAATGAGGTATTTAGATGGGTAATAAGTCTTTAATCATACTTAATTATGGGGCAGATTGTTGGAAACAACATGGTGTAACCGAGCAATATCATTTGCGTTCATGGACTCCTCACAATACTTGGGCTAATCCAGTTGATTGTGTAGGCATTGATAATAACACCACCTTACAAAACTTAGGTTCGTATCAAAGTATTGCTTCTGCTAATTCTAAATATGGGATTGAATCAATTGCCAACGCAGTTTATGATTACGATGAAAAATTCTTGCATACTTCAGGCAGCATCTATGGCTATAATTATATGAGCAACCAAATGCGACTTATTTAGTTAGGTTGAGTTTTACCAAAAGGCTAAATAGCGAAAGCAACAAGTTAATTATTAAGTTGGAGGCTTAATAATGATTTTCGGATTTAATATGTTTAGCCACACACGCTCATTTAATGCTTCGGAAACAGTTCTTGATGAAGGAGAAACTATCTATCAGGGCTATACGATTAAACAGATAACTTCTGGTTGGATTTCTGGAGGTATGACGACTTGGAGTTACAAAATGACTACTACGATAGTAGGTATAACAGATTATAAAGACATCGCAGAAGGTGGACCTTTATCCTTTACTGAAACAACGAAGGCAATTGAGGATGAGAAAGAAACTACTCTGGCAGAAGCCGTAGCATATATTGATTCAATATCTCAAGATGAAAAAGATGATAATAACACCATTAAAGGTTGCACCTATGAAAAGGCTAACAATTACGATAAGTCTGCAACTGAAGATGACGGGAGTTGCACCTACGATGACGATGAAGAAGAAGATGATGAAAATTTTAGCACTTGGATTTTGGCGGGCGGAGCAGTTCTCGTGACTCTGGTAGGATTCAAACTGATGAAAAGTTAAATAGGTAGCACCACACAGATAATCTATGTGGATAGAAATTGCTTTTGCAGCATTAGGTGGAGTCATATTGTGGCTTTGGCTTAAGATAAAAGAACACCTGCAAGCGATACACGAAGCAGATTTGAAGATTGTGGAATTACAAATGACGCAATCTTCGGATACAATGGAGGCCATGTTGAACGATTATTTGGGTGAAATCCAAATTCTTAGAAATACTAATCTTAGTTTAGAAGGCGAGATAGAAGGACTTCAAAAGGACTTCTTGACCATGACGGGAGAAATGAAGAAACAAAAAGGTAGGGCTGCGTCAGCACATACACAAAGAGGCCAGTTATTAGAAAAGTGGTGTCCATTTTTAGAACATCCTGATATTGACCCGCAATGGGATTCAAAGGATTGGCAATTTATTGGACAACCAATTGATTATTTAGTTTTCAATTGGCACGATAACAAAGATAAAAATTTAGAGGAAGGCGTAATTGTGATGTTAGATGTGAAATCGGGCAAAGCAGGATTAACTACTAAACAAAGACGAATAAGAGATTTAGTTAAGGCTGGCAAAATTGAGTGGAAAGAAATAAGGTTGGATTGAATGAAAGAATTGACACTTCCCATTAGTTTAGAACAACTCTTGGCTGCAAAAAAGCAACAAAAAGAGTTTGATGCACAAAAAACCTATAATAAATTCAAATGTGATACTAATTATATCGGATTATTGGGAGAAATGGTGTTAAACGATTATTTGGAAGCAGAGGGTGTAGATTTTAAGTGGGTCAAATTCAACAAACAAGGGTGGAACGACCCTGACTTTATAATTCATGAGCGCAGTATTGACTTAAAGACAACATTTAGTGATGTAATGTGGATTCAAGAAGAAAAGTTTGACATTTATTTGTATGCTCAAATCAATCGTGAACAAAATGAATTAACTCTAAAGGGTTGGTTACCTAAAGAGGAAATCACCAAAAGCAAACAAACAGGAATAAATTGTAAAAAAGTTACAAGAGGCAACCGACATGATTGGGTGTTTGAACCAGCAGATATGTTTGATATTGAATGGTTATCATTCATCGGAGTGGGTGTTGGGGCCTGAATCAACGCTCCAATTTCTAAAACCTTCTGTTTTTGGCACATTGGCTTTTACTCTCACTACATAAGTTTGGCGAGTCCATTTTTTTGTTTCAGGGTTCTTAACTCCCCATTTGTGAATAATTTCCACTCCTGTCGTTGGATATGGGTCTTTAATGCTTAGTCTTTTTCTCATTTCAACAGTTGTGCCTGTAAAATTCTTGCCATTCCACCATGTAGTATAATAATCAGGCCAACAAATTTCTTTGGCTCGTTCTATGGCTTTTTGTTCATTGGTGTAAAACTCCCAGTTATTAAAGTTCCAAAACCTCTGTTTCATTTCTGCCGTTAGGCTTCTGTTTGAGGGTTCTACAAAATTTTGCCAAAAATCCTCGTTGTTTTTCATTACTTCCTTTTCAGGAGGGCCTGTTGAAACCAAGTAAATATATTGAGCCTCACTCATATGAAGCCAGTTAATAGGCTCTGGCAAACTCATAACTTTAACTTAGTGTTATTGTTATTTAAGAATATCCAATTTTTCCGTTAGCATTTCTATACCATCTTCCAAGTCTTTCGGGTAGATTGCCACATAATAGTAATCTTCCAAAGATTCATACAAGTTTTCTTTGTATATTTTCTTTTCTTGGTAGCGTGGTAATCTCTGTTCTACCCATTGTGCTCTGTTATCTTCCCGTAATAATCCCCAGTATTCAATAATAACTGGTTTATCTAAGCCTTTTTGTGGTAATATCAACCAATCTGCTATCAACTTCCCTTTTTCAGTCGGGACTTCAGGCTCATAAATAGTTTGGTAACCCAAATCGTAAAGCCAATCATCAATTTCCCTCTCGGACCAAGATACTACTTTATGTCCAGATTTACAACGGCATTTTCCATGAGTCATGCCATCGCACCCAAATAACACGCAGACGCTTCATCATAGTCCATAGTATTATCTAAGCATTTTCTTGCTGTATTCGTATAGAATTCTAACCAATGATAAAACATAGTTCTATCATCATCAATTACTGTGTCAAACAACATTGCACCTTCGGTTGTCCTAACCCAGATTTCTCCAATCCATTGTCCATTTTCTTTGGTGGTTACTTCATTCCATACTTTTCCTTTCATTATCATGCGGTTTTCCTCCGCTTAGTTATTATTTGTTTTCCTGACTATATCAACTTTAACCTAAAATGCTAAAGGTATGACTCAAAGCCTAAATAGTTAAAATTACAAACAATAGTAATAGCATTTCTATTCTGCGGGCAGATGGTTACCATAATGTGCATAGTTAAATAGGTAATCTCTCAATGTAATACTACAACCCCAAAAGGGAGATATGGAGAAATAGACATGGTAAAAATTGATGTAAATTGTGAAGCAGGATATGACGCAAAAGTGTATGAGAAGGGAGATACCCTCCGCTACTACTTGCGTGGACCGAATAATGTAAGCAACCCTCGTGGTGAAATCGGAATGATTGACCTTCGTGGACGCTTTGCTGGTAAGTTTAAGGCAGCAGACAACCTTCCAAGTGGAGTAGGCTATGGTTTCGTGGCTGAAGAGAAGGCTAAAATCACACTTACTACTCCTGATGGCAAGAATCTGTTTATCGGACAAAAGGCAGGGCCAATGACGACTCAAGACCGTATTACTCTGGGTATGTGCATCAACAACGCTACTTCTTTGGTATGTGCGTCTGACGCATCAACATCCGCAGAAAATGAGGACACAGTTAAGCAAGTTTATGACCTTGCAGATGCTCTTTTGGCGGAATACAACGCTCGCTACAATGAGTGATTCGCATGGGAAGGCTAATTTTGGCGGATGGTAGCATCCAACAAATGGATTCACCTGATTTGGAAACCATGCAAGAAGCCGTAGGTGGCTATATTGAAGTTATTTCTTGCTCTTACAGGTCGGAAGATGACCACTATACTATGTGTATAGTAAATGAAGAGGGAATTATCCTTAATTTAGAACCTAACATGGTGGCAAGTCGGATTTGTGATAGACCTATTGTGGGTCCTGCATTGTTTTTGAAAAGCAACGAGATGAATTAGGTGATATAATGGAAATGGCACGATGCAGCAAGTGTGATACAGTTTATCCACGACCTTCATTAACCATAGATTTAGTATGCGTGATGTGCGAACCTCCTACCTGTAAGTGATAGTATGATTCCGAAACCATCTCAATCCGTTTTTCCTAAAAATAGGACTTGGTTTGCTCTTTTGATGATGCAGAAATCAGGCAGGTGTGAGATATATCATGTATTGTTTTATACCGAAGCAGAAGCGCATGATATGGGTCGGAATATGAAGGAACGCCGAATGGTAGAGGATTTCAAAGTCTATCCTGTGCGACCCGAAAGTAGGGATGTAGAAAATTACAAGCCTTTGTGGTATTAACGAACATTGAAATACTAAGACTGACTCATAGTTAGTATGGCAGTAACCTCGCAATTGAGTATGTCCGATGGTAAAGTCTTTATTATGGAAGATTTTGGCAACAAAGGTGAATTTCTAAAAATTAGTATTAGAGATTCGCAAGGAGCCTCTACCGTGGTATTGGGCAACATATTAAAAACAGACTTGAAACGAGTAGCAAAAAGTCTGTGAGGCGATAACATGATAACGGAAAAACTGCAAACACTTTCTAAACTACACAATTGTATGGTGGAAGAGGAATTGCTACAAAACCAAGAGAAGCCATTATCATTAGAAAATGCTCAAGAAATTGACCCTGTGGCTGCACTACGATGGAGATGGAGAATTTGTCGGGTTTCAGGAAAGGTATTTGACATTACTAAAGAAGGTTTATTTTATACTTGTGGAGAATACGCTTAAGGTGATATTATGGAAAAAATTACAAAGGTTAAACTATCATTAAACAACAACGCCGAAGTTGTGGTAGTTGCAGACATAAAAATGCATGGAACGGAAGATACAGACGATGTTTATTTTGTTATGTTCAACATATTACACAATCCCTTGCGGTTTGTGGTAGCGACAGTTGGAGATTTCGCTGGAATCCTTCTTAAGCAAGGACATAGCCAAGACCAAGTTTTAGATTGGTTAAACAACGACCCTGAAAAGTTTATGCATAATGTTCTTTCTAATCAAGAAGTTCTGTTTGGAGAAGCCAAAGAAAAAGTAAGAGTGATTTTAGATGCTAAAAACAATGCTATGATGGCTCGTGCGGTGGTAGCATCTATGATAGATAACGGTTTTTATTGGCAACATTCTAATTATAGTGTCAATGGCGTGGTATCTGAACCCAAGATTCAACAAGTGCCTACTAAAGAGTTAATGTTAGACTTAAACCAAATGTTAGAGATTATCAAACAATGGGAAACCTTTGACTTAAGAGATTTCTTAATGGCGCAAGGAGCCACAAAAGAACAAGTTGATGCTATGATGGAGGTCTGAAAATGAGTATAAGTGCAGATAATGAAGCCGAACCTGTGGAGGAAGTTGCAGAAAGTGTAAGTTTAGAAGAAGCAATCGCTGGTTTTGGAGATAGCCCTCCTGATGGTTTTGTGATGACTATGATATTCTGGAAGCGGGAGCCTTCTAATCCTAAACATCAAGTTCACCAATTTTTAGAGATGTTAAAGACTAATTTTGAATTAGATATTAGAAAGCGTGATGTGGTAATGAAGGATATGCATTTTTATCAAGTGGATATGTTTTGGTATGGTTCAGTTAAACATATGCAAAAGACTATGGAAGATTTAGATAACATTGTGGCTCAAAACTTAGATTCCTTGCAGGTGCAACCCTCTATGAATGTAGGATTCTGTATGCGCCCTGTGGACAACTCCGATGATAGCCTTTTTTGAAAGGTTAAATAGGTAATACCATAATGAGGTATTAAGAACCCTTAAATTAGGAGATATAAATATGAATAACCCGAACTACATTAAAGCAGCAATTAGAAGTATGGAAAAGCGACCCTTCCGAGTATCGCTTGGCGGATTGAACCCAACAGGTGCAGGTGTTACCCGCACTAATCATTGGGGCGAAGAAGAATACATTGGCAAGTGCCACCGTCAAAATTGGTATGCTAAAACAGGCTCACCACGAACCAACCCTCCTGATGACCGTTCCTTTATGATTTTTGAAACAGGACACGCTATGGAGAACGCTATTACAGACCATTTCAAGCGTCAAGGTCTATTGATTGATAGCAACATCAAAATCAAGCAAGATATTACTGAATTGACAGGTTTCGGCGGAGATGTGCGAGTGCATATTTCTGGTGAAGTGGACCAAATTATTCGCAAGGCTGAACTGGATGATGATGGAAATGTTATTTCCGTATCAAGAACCGAAGCCGTTATTGCAGATAGTAAGACCATTCGTGGCTATGGTGCAAGAGAGGCTATGGGCAACAAAGAATATCGCAACGGTAAGCCCAAGCATGGATATGTTATGCAAATGGCTGTGTATCTCGCTATTCGTAAGCCTTATGAGGATTATTACGGTGTTTCTATTGACCATGCAGAATTGCATTACATGGCTGTGGATTCAGGTTTGACTAAAGTTTTCAAGATTCGTTTAGAAGATGGTTATTCAGGTCGTGTGATTGTAACTGATTTGGATGATAACCCAATTGTTTCCGACCAAGTTTTCTGTATGGAGAAAGAAGCATCTACGGGTGAACCTTATGCGACAGTAGGAGATTTTACCGTAGAGGACATTATTCGTAATTATGTGGAAATGCAATTGGAGTTGGAATCGGAAGAGCCACCTGCAAGAACCTATAACTTGCGACATTCTCCTGAAGTTTTGGAACAGATGTGGGCAAGAGGGCAAATTGCCAAGACTAATTGGCCTAAAATCAATCGTGACCCATTGGCAGGGGCGCATCAAGTCAATGGAAGCGGTAATTGGGAATGTGCATATTGTGATTTCCGAGATGAGTGTTATCCATTTGGGACACTTACTGAATCAGTTGAGTCAGGCGAAATGACGGCTCAAGAGGCTATGCAAGCCTTGGGTTTTGAGTGAGGCTGATAGTATGGAACAATTAAATTCTTACGATACCACTAATGCTTTCGCAGTAGTGTTGCATGAACATGGTATTCTTACTTCGGCAGGGGATGTATTGTCTTTTTTCTCTAAGCCTTACAAATGGCAAGGTGAATACGAAGATATAATGCAAATTATCATGAACTATTATGGAACTGAACAAGTTCATATCACCGAAGCCGTAGATGTGGTGGAGATTTATGAACAAGTGGCTAACTATTTTTACCCGACCCAGCATTTCAAATAGGTAATCTCCCTATTCAAGTCTATGAAAAAGTGTCGCTGCGGGCGTGTCATTGGTGAGAACAACCGTTATAATCGTAACAAAGTGTATAGCGATTATTGTTCACGATTCTGTTATGAAAGTGTGAAAAGAAATAACCGTATCACTAAAAAGGCGGTATTGGACTGTGAATGTTATTGGTGCGGTGCATCTATGAGTTTGTCATATCCTTATACTCACGCTAACGCTCGTTATTGTTCTAAGGATTGTTATAATCAATTAGGAAAATATAAGAATGGTTTGCGAGATAGTTTGATGTTAAATGCTTTGTATGAAAGAGAAACACTTAGTTTAGAAGAATTGAGTCGTATTGCAGCAAAAGGAGTGGCTTTAGTTAGTGGTGTTAAATCAGTAGCAAGTATTCTAAGAACTTGGGTAGCAAGAGATTGTTTAGTTAAAGAAGGGGCTTATTATGAATATGTTAGTTTGGAGCGACCTGGAACTCTAATCAAAAAGCATTCTAAGAAAAGACATTCCTAAGAATATCACGCATTCTGCTTTTGGTTCGGTCATAACAATAAGCACACAAACCATATGGGAACACAGCACCACCCCACGGATTGGTTCTTTGACTCCAGTTTGTGATTTCTCTATCTCTGTAAGCAATAGGCTCATATTGAGAAGTTACTGCATCCCAACACTCTTGTCTTGTTATTTCGTATTCTTCAGGAGTCAATTCAGTTAGAAATTCACTACCTTTTTCAGATTTGGACTTCAAACAATCAGACATATCTTCCATAAATGCACTTTCTATTTTTTGGTCAGCCCCGCAATTGTGGCATGAACCCTTATACCACCTGCTATCTTTGGCATAATTATTATCGCCTAACACAATGTCAAATAATGCGTATCTTAAGGCATCTCTCTCATTTTCTACTCTTCTGGCAATCCATCCAGCACTACGATTTGGATGACTTTTCGCTTCCCATTCTTCTGGAGTCATTTTGTGTTGCCAATATGAATTATTATTGAGGTTATTGTAATCTTCTTCGTGTGCTAAAATAAACTGACGCTGCTGCGGAGTTATTCTTAGTTGGCACCAATTGATAAATTTATTGCGAGCCAGACGGATAATTTCATTCAGATTCATCACCTCTCATAGAGTTCCACATTTTATTAAACATATTGATGTTTTTTTGGTCGTAGGCTTGTTTCCATTGATAGAATCCCACCCAATTTATTATGTTACTAACTTCCAAATGATTTTTTAGTTTAGGATTCATATCTAAACCTCTAACATTTCTGCCAATCTTTTTCCTGATTTGTGGTCGGAAGGGTAATGTAATCCTGCTTTAATTCTCGCTTGCCCTATTCTTTCTGCAATCCAATAAAAGTGAAAAGAATGTAGCGGATATTTACGACTCAAATACTTGGCTAATAAAAATGCTTGAGTTGTGTGTCCTGCTGGGTAAGCAGGAGTGTGGGCAGTAGTTGATTTTTCAGGTATGATTTCAGAATTAACTTGATGAGGTCTGGGTCGGTTGTAATAATCTTTCAAACTTTTAATTGGCTTAAAAGACTCTAACACTATGGATTTCAGTTTTGCCGCATCATAATCTAAGTTGTGCCTATCTAAGTATTCCATAAATGGAGTGGTAGGCGACTCATCACTTAACAAAAAGTAACGCTCGTCTGGTTTAGACATCTTCTTTAATACCGTTTTAGACTCGGAAATAGAGTCTGGGTATGGATGCCCATTCATTTTAGCGTCAGGATAATAACCTTTCAAAATCAATCCTCCAAAACACGACCTACAATTACTGTGATGTCATCAGGTTTTCCACCAAGTTGATTGAGTGCAAAAGCCTCTGTAATTCCTAATTCATAAGAACGCTGGGCATAAGGTGACCATATTTTAGGATTATTAGATTGCTGTTCCGCCATAGATGCCAATTCGTCAGCCATAGATTGTGCCAAGGCACTTGGGTCTTCGGCCGATATAGGATATGAATTTATAATTGATAAGATATTACTTCGGTATAAGTTGTTAAAAAGTCCATCCGATGCTAATAAGATGGTATCTCCTGGCAACAAAGAGATTTGGTATCTCCATGCATCTTCTATGGAATCATTTCCTGAACCAAGTTGGTAAGGAACATTAAAAAGATGCTCTTGTTCATTAGATTGATAAACAACCCTTCCTTTTCTTTGAACTAAAAGACAACTATCGCCTAATTGGGCTACAAATAAGGTATTATTAAGAAGTTGAGAAACACAGAATGTGGTAGAGCCATAATCGGTTCTATCTTGCCACTCTTCATAGGCACTTTTAATTGCATCATATGGATTTAACCCTGCTTGAATTCTATTTTTAGTGATTCCCATTAACGAGCGAGTGTAGATTCCAGGTTTGATATTCCGATTTCTCCAAGCACCGACACCATCGGCTACTCCTGCGGCTTGAGATTCTTCACTAATGAACCAGCCGTCATCTCCACCATCCTTTTGTTTATCAAAACGAGGGATATTGCGGACACCCCAATGAACTCTCATACTATTACCTTGTTGTGGTCTGCTATTTGAAATTATGGTTAAATAGGTAATGGTGCATAGTAAATACAATGTTCGTAAGCGTAGATATTAGAGGCGATACCATGCCTTATCGGGAAGTCTTGGGTGGAACTTATGACTTGCGATGGAATAAAAATCGTAGATGTTATACTGGAAACATGAAGATAAATGGATTAAAGATAGAAAACCTAACTAAATTCTGTAATATCATGGAACTAAAAATGGCGGTAGATGGAGTCTTAATCACAGCAGAATTGGAAGAGGAAGAAGAAACTCAAATTAAGGAAGTTGATTTTGATGATTCTCAACTTGGGAAGGTAGGTAACCGCAAGATTGGAAATTCCGAACAAAGTTTAGGATATAAAAAAGTCACACTTAAGCGAGAAGATGAGCCATTGTGGGATTGTTTAGAGTTCTTTGAAGGCACCAGATTCCCTGAACCACGACCTGAACAATCGCAAGTTATTCCGCAAGCCACTAATTTAATTGAAGAAGGATACAAGAACATTATTATTGAGTGTCCCACAGGTTCGGGTAAATCGGCTATGGCGATGATGTTGCCTAAGATTTTCAATTCCGACTCGTATGTGGTAACTCATTTGAAAGGATTACAAGAACAATATATGAGAGAAATGCCATTTATGCGAAGTGTGATGGGCAAAGGTAATTATGAATGCAGTTTAGACTTGGAACCTGGATGTTTGAACAAAAGCAAAGCGCAAGAAGCAGTTGATAAAGCCAAAATTGGTGGATTTACTTGGCAAACAGGTGGTTGTAGCGCAAATATGGCTCCTTGCACCACGATTAGAGGTTTTCAATGTCCTTACAAAGTGCCTCGTAATGAAAAAGGCTATGATTGGAGCGTGGACCCACAATCTCTATGCGAATACTTTGATGCACTTACCACAGCGCAGAACGCTGACTATTTTATCTCTAATATGAGTTATTTAATGGCTATGAATCGTTCTTCCACTATGCTGCGTCAAAGAAAGTTTTTGATTGTAGATGAGGCTCACCAATTAGCATCAGCGATGACAAGTTTCTATTCATTAGACTTTTCAGTAAAGGTTATTGAAAGATTGCTACAACTTCCTTCGCACCAACAAGTTTTGGAAGCAGCCGAAAAAGACAGAGAAATTATGCAAAAAGATAGAACTAAAAATTTGGAATCTTGGACTCCTGCTAATTCAGGATGGGGTTTTCCTCAAGTTCCGTCTGTGCAAGTTGCATCTTCTGATGAGTTCCGCCGAAAAGGAGCAGTTGTGTTAGCAGCATATTTTGATGCACTTATCAATGTAGTAAGTCGTAAGATTCGTAAGAAAGATTACGAGGAAGATGAGTTAAAGTATATTTACAACACTTTGGAGAAAATCAAGACAGTTAAAGAAATGCTAACTAATGATTGGAAGAATTGTTTGTGGCAAGCCAATGATGACAATGCTCCCGAATATATTAGTTTCAAACCATTGGATATTAAAGATTATTCAGAAGAGTTGATGTTAAATACAGGTCAGGTCAGGATTTTCTTGTCTGGAACTATTGGTAACATTGATATTTTCTGTGATGAATTAGGATTAAAGAAAGAAGATACGGCTTATTTGGAGATTGGATATTCCTCCTTCCCAATTAGTAACCGACCTATTTACACCAGCAAGGTTGGAGGCAAAATGTCTTATTCTGCTAAATCAAGTGATGAGATGATGAAAACAGCCGAGGCTATTGTGGATATTATGAATTTGTATCCTCGTAAAAAGGGATTGATATTGCCTTATACAGATAGTTTAGAGAAACAATTGGTGGAAGCCATTGAATATGTATCTTCCGAAGCAGCAGAAAGATTGGTGCAGCATGGCAAGGGTTCAAAGGCTCGTAATGAAATTTTTAATAACTTTGATAATTCGCAAGGTAACAATGTGTTGATTTCTACTTATGCAAATCAAGGTTACGATGGCAAATCTGTGGACTTTTGTATTATTGTGAAAGTTCCCTTCCCTGCGATGGGTGATGTGAGAACGGCTATTAAGATGAAAGAAAATCCAAGTTGGTATAAGTTGCAGACAGCAAATCAGATTACACAAATGTTGGGTCGGGTAGTGCGTTCTGCCCAAGATGTAGGACACAATTACATTATTGACCCGCAGTTTTGGTTTCATTATAGCAAGGGAATTGGAAATGAACCTTTAGAGAATTATATTCCTGAATATATTAAGTCCTCAATCCGAGTTAATAGAAATCGCACAAATGGAGCCAAACAATCTCAACTATTTGGCAGGAATTCTTAAATAACTGTGACACCACAATAATAACATGGTTACCATTCATCAGCGTTGGGAGCGTGAGCAAAAACGCATAGCCAAAAATGATTGGCTTACTTACCAATGGGAAGATTTAGTAAAATTACTAAGTCAAGACCGAAAGAACTATCTTCAAAAGGAAGTTCTAAACATTCGCCGTTTCAAAAATGATGAGGGTCAAAAGTTAGGTAGAAAATATGGCTCTAAACAAACATGGGTAGGCTATCGGGACAGGCTGAAACCATTTTATATTTACCGAAATAAAATCATAGTTTTGTGGATTCCAGATTATTCTACTAAAACTGGAGGTCGGTGGGAAGTGTTAAGTTACCGAAAAGATGGATTAACGGAAATTAAACAAGAAGATTTTAACTGGGCTTTGGAAACCAACCCGCAAAGAATCTTTGGTGCTGCTCCAACCACAAACGGGCCAATGGCAAATTCTTACCGAAGTTATTTAGAAACCATAGGCTGGAACCTTGATAATAATGCCTATGTTTCCCGCAGAGCCAGAATGTATAAATCTACTGATAGATTACGGTTGCACCCTGCTTATCAAAACTCTATTGCACAAACAGGGGGAAGTATGAAAAATTCCAGCCCCAACTCCATAGGAAGTTCACAGTTTCCCAAAGTAGAATGGGATGAAAGCGGAGAATTGAAAAATTTAACTAATGCTAAAAAGTTTGCAGAAAATCTGTGGAAATTTGGAGATATTATTGATAGTAGTTTGCGTTGGATGCGAGAAAGAGATGTAGGGCCTCGCTATTCAGAACAAATACAGGCTATGGATAATTCTAATGGTAGGGATGATAATTGGATGACAGGAATTTTCTATAATTATGCTCCTTTAACCACCAATGATGATTTGTTAGACATAATGACCCGACCTGTTATGGGGTTCATTATCAACTGGCATAACTATGCACCAAATGTTTAACTTAATGCTTAAATAGGTCATCCCTCTATGTTTTAGTATGGGTGAGTCGGTGCCATTAAAGATAGCAATAAGCGGAAAAATGGGTTCAGGCAAGACCACTTTAGCACAAGAAATTAGAAAGCAATTTACGGAAGGATATAACGGTCATTCGGCTATGGTATCATTGGGTGCTCCTGTGAAAGAAGTGGCTCGTAATTATTTCTTGATGCCCGCAGATGTTAAAGACCGACTTTTGCTGCAACAAATTGGACAACAGTTTCGCACTATCAAACCTGATGTTTGGGTAGATTTATTGATGCAGAATGTAGGTGGTATGACCGACACAACCGATGTAGAACTTGTTATTTGTGATGATGTTAGATTTGAAAATGAGTTTGAGGCCATGCAACAAGATGGGTGGCTCACAATTCGTCTAACCGTAGATGAGGCTGAACAAGAAAGACGATTAGAAATGGCTTATGGAGATGATTACCCTACACATTGGGAAAACCGAAATGAAATTTCTGAAACCGATTTGGATGAAGTTAGTGGATTTGATATGGTTTTACACAATCTTGAACTTAACATGGTTCCTCATACTGCAAGTGAAATTTTAGAGTTAATCAACACAGAAATTTGGCTCCCACAACCTTAAATAGCGGGGAGATGAAGATATGGATATGTTGCCTGAACTTGGAGCCATCATCGGATATGGTCAAGCGGGCTTCGTTTTTGATGTAGAAGGGCAACCAAATAAAGTAGTTAAAATTGTTCAAATCCGACCTTTTGTGGATGGAATGGTGCTACCCTACCGAAACACATTTAGTGATTTAAGAACACTTCGTTCCCGTAAAATTGCTACCAATGAATTACAAGCAAACCTAATGGCTCGTTTAGTGGGGCAACCAGTTAGCGAAAATTTGCCCGAAGTATATGATTTTGGAATTGGAAGTGTAGATGAAACCATGCGAAACTCTATGCGAACTTCTTATCAAAAATATGGTTGGGAAAAGAACGATTTACTTTCTGCACTTAAAGAGTTTCAACCTAATAATCGTGTGGCTTGGTGGGTCATGGAGAAAATACCAAATACTATTTACAATAAATGGGGTGGTATGATGAAGCATCCTTATCGTGCTGGGTGGAATCCACATATTTACCAAAGCCAAGTTCCTGAAGAGCAAGAAGCCTACCGAAACCTAACCGCAGATTTATTCAAATATGCTAATGTTATTATTCGTGATGTAGCCAATGTAGCCAATATGGGTTTCCGAGATAATGGAACTCCTGTGTGGTTTGACCCGATAGTTTCCACTTGGCCGATTGAACCAAGTATGAAAGATTCTCCTAAGTTATTAGATAGAGAAAAGTATGATTTATTCGTGGCTGCTTTTGATGAGCCACAAATGGCAAGATATGAACAAGCACTCTCTAACAATCAGTATTTTGATTACCGACATGGCACAGGGGCTTTGATGGCGGAGGGTTCTGAATGAAATGGCAAGACTTTTATTTTGAGTGGTTAGAAAAGATAGGATATTATGATTGGTTTAACGCTACTTTGGTAGGATATAAAACTGCATATCCAGTAGGAGGTAGAACTAACATAGGAACTGTGGGTTTTGGAGGAAGTGGAGAACCGCCTATTCAAGATGTGCCGTATGTTCCAACTTATACACACCCTGCCCAATCTTTGATTGAGAGTCAATTAGCCGATACAGGAGTTTTAACTGATTTAGATGCAGGATTAAGAGGTTATAGTAGAAGTTTTTCAGGAATGTTCACTACTAACATAAATCAAAGGTTAAGTGGCGCAGCGTTTGGAGCCGCACAGAAAAATACTTTAAGATATTGGGGCTATCAACCTTCGGGGCAAACCTTTTCTGCTCCAAGCAATTTCTATCGTGGTTATGCTTATTACAGTAATGCCATGAAACAAAAGAAAGAATTAAGAGGTCGCCGAGGAGATGTTTTGATACGAGATAGTAAAAAGAGTTGGTTCACAGATAAGAAAAACCGAACTTACCCCTCATTGAGAAAGAATCAATCCGTTCCGATGGTAGGGATTCGCCACACAGATTATTCACATTATGGTGATGTGGGCAACCTTATGGAAATTGCATGGGGAAGTATGAATGGACTATCTTATAGTTATAATGATGTAAATGCAGCCACAGAACAGGCTAATTTGGAAGAGTTAGAAGGCCAAATAGCGTTGCTTAATGAATCGGATTATGAGTTAGGAGCATTTTCTTTGTCCAACAGTTTAGCACGAGGAACTGGAATTAACCCTCAACTTAATGGAGTGAATACTGAAGAGTATATTAGTCAGCAAGCATCAATTAGAATGCCAACTGATGAAGATATGAGAAAGGTAAATGAAATCAATAGTTTTATCTCGCAAAAGTATCTTGAAAATAAGGGAGTAATTATAAGAAACAAGAAGTTTAGAGAAATTGATTATGTGAAAGATAAAATCAAATATGATGCACGACAACAAATTAACAATCTATTATTAGGAGTTGATTCGCAAATGAGTGTGCCTACTGCCGAAATAATTTTACAGATATTGGCAAATCCCATGTTGGGAGTCAATAGGCAAGGGGTAATTCAAGGCGGGCCTATTCAAGTGGAGATTGACGCTTTTATGGATGAATTTATTCCAAGAGATACACAGATTAAAATTCAAGAATTATTGCTAATGCATGGTCCTCAAATCATTCCTACAAATGGAGCGATGAATTATACTCCTAAAAATCAACCAACCAGCATAGGCTCATTTTATTTGGGCATTCCGATGAATAAATTACAATTCGCCACGCCGACTCAAATCACAGGCCAAAATGATGTATTTACTTGGAGTTGGAACGGAAACAATATCCAACAGAAATTTCAAGCAGTTAGACAGTCGGGTTTGACCAGAGGTTGCACAGGATATGAAGAACTTTTTTCTAATCAAAATACAATAGGTGTGGCTCTTGAAGTTATGGGCTTGTGGCAAGATTTAGAAATTGTGGATGATTCAATTATGCCTTTAATTGATACCATAGTAAATATCCTACCCACTATTGAATCTTCAAATTATTCTTTGGAAAAATATGCAAATCTAAATTGGTTATATTCTTTACCTACATGGGTAAATCCAAATTATGCTTTAGCCATCGCAAATAGCGAAATACAAAACGCTTCCAGCATAGATTGGCAACCAAAAGATATAGGATTTATGATAAATGGGCAAGAGCAATATCTGTATGATGTTAAATTATCTGATTGGGTGCAAGATTTTATGAACCACGAGCCTGATATGGGCAATCAAAAATACTGGGCTATATCTATGCTTTTTAACCAACCTATTACCAAGAAATCCAGAGGTTCTACCACAAGAGAGATTTTAGGGCAGCATCAAATTGTTTTAGATTTGTCGCCGACTCAAAGCCAATCAAATGTGCCTAAAAACAGACTGGTTTCAAATAATATGGGCATGACAGAGTGTAATGCAAGTCAAGAACAATGGAGAGGAGAATTAAATTCAAATGATGATTTAATCAGCATAACTTATGATTTTTTCTCTGATGTGGTGGAATGGCCTTATTATCTAAAACTTCCTGGATGGCAACAACAAAACACGCCAAATGCTCAAGGTTTGGGCGAGATGCAAAGTTATTTGACTCCGATGGATGATGATACTGATTGGTGGAATCTATTTTTAGATAATGATACAGGGATTTTATCGCTGGATACTGATATGGAATCTGATAATTCTGTGCCTATCTATGATGGTTGGTTCATTGGATGGGATTTTGGATATATGGATTCAATTATTCAAAAGGCAAAATCAAAAAGTAGGCCGTGGGCGGAAAATTTAACCTTAGAAAGTTTCTGTAAAAAGGTATATCCATCCGAAACGCTGAAAGTGCATTTCTACCCCAAACAGGATTATGTTGAAATTGCAGATAATCAAGTGGCAGATGCCTCCGATGTAGGGTATAGAGGCAGAGTAAATGGGATGAGAGGTTCAACGGGCGAAGGTTTATTTAATGCCAAAAATGCCGCCAATAATTTTATGTCATTTACGCCATTTGAAACGAGATATGTATATACACAAAATAATAATGCATCTAAACAGGATGTAACTCGTGTAAGATTCAATCGCCCTAATGAATTAGGCGGTGCAGCACATATGAGAAGTGAAGCAACCGATAGGTGGTTAGCGATTTTGAGTAATCCAAACATAGGCTTTACAAGTATTGAGAATTGGACTAATTTTATTGACAATGACGAAGGCTACTTACCGACCCTACAACCAGTTACTTTGCGAAGAGGTAATAATCGCTACGCACGATTTAACTCAAGTGCATTCAGAAATGGCCGATTAAATGGAGTTACGGAGGCAGGAGGAATTGAGCCAATCCCGCTAATCAACTACGATGACATCGCATTTACTATAATGTTCCAAGAAAGCGGAGGCATGGTGGTAATTCCTGAATATGAACCTGTGTTAAAGTCATGGACTGATGATGAATGGGAGAGTCTTAATGCGGCTACTGGCTATTCCAGTATTAACACAGCACTAACAGGTAATATCATCTCAAAATCACACGAAGCAAGAGGCGAGGATTATAATCCTACTTTTAGAAGTGTAGCCAAATGTATTATCAACGAGGAGATGCCTTCCGATATTTTAGAAGTGGAAGAAATGCCTGAAAGTTTTGTAGGTCGTAACATTGATTATACTATGCCATCAGGAACTCCATGGAGGCGAGGTAAAATCTTCATGATAAACTGGGTTTCTATCTTGACACCTGCTATTTTGAGAATGCTTACTCCTGAAGAGTGATACCATGAAGAAGTGGATTTTTTGGGGTGCTCCAATAGAATCTCATGTGCATGATGAAATTTATATTCAATTTATGGCAAATGTTTTTTCTGCATTAGTTACTGCGGCGATGATTGGAGCATATCATCTGATATTCCATCTTTAACGCCTGTCATTCTTTAATGCTTCCCTTAGTCCTGGAATGTTAAAGAAATTTTTAGCATCGGGCATACTTTTCTCAATAGAAGCCCCGCTACTGGGAGCACCTAATTTAGAATCTGCTCCAATCTTTTGACCTCCTCTTCCTGGTGCAACTTGAGATTGATGCGCTTTCACAATATCTGCATTGGTTAATTGAGGTCCTAATTGTGGATGTTGCACACTAAAGGCTTTTTGTTTTTCCTTTTCGGCAGCCATGGCTGCTAAAATGTCATTGTTAGAGGTCATTATTTCCACCAATGGAATCCTTCAGGATTTTCTGGGTTACCTTCTACGGTTTCAACTCCAAACTTTCCTAATGCGTTGCTAACTTGATTGTTATATCGGGCTACCCCAAAAATAACGGCGGCAATTGAGGCAAAACCAAGAGCAGTAACCATGCTACTACGAGAAAGTAATTTACTTTCTTCTGCATTGTAAGATTCGGCTCCCATTTCTGGCCCTTCAATATCAACAATACCCATCCAACCCATTTCTCCTAACACTTCTTGGAATGCAAACCAATCAACTCCAGCATCATTAGCCAAAGTTGAGCCTCCAGTTCCATCTGGAACGGAATGATTTTGTCCCGATTCACGAGTAATTGCATAGGGGTCACTATTTGGTGATGCTTTTTTCATGGCTTCTACCACAGTTGCTGAATCTGGGAACACTAAAACTCTAACTCGGTTGTGCAAAACTCTTTTTCCATCTTTATCGTTAAGTTGTTGATGCGGATAAACCACATATTGCACGATATATTCGTTGGTATCTCGGCATTTGATAAATTCATCTAAAACATCCGTAGAACTAAAGTATTGACGACCAGTATAAATCTTACCATCTTTCAAAGGATGTCCATGAATAGTCCATTTTTTGTTAGTTAATCCATTAACTAAAGCATCTTCGTTGTGTTTGGCTGTGGGATTAACCTCAATTCGGGATTCATCACCATAAGTTACATTTCCTAAATGATATTCACCATCGGCTTCATAAACATAACACATCCACTCACGCTCTTCATGAGTTTTATCGGAGTATTTCTTCATATCTTTAATTGCATCATCTGAAAACTTGTTCCATTCTTCTATCCAACTCATTTTATCACCTACTTATCTATATCTAATAATTGCTGTATTGCCTGAACCTGACTTGGTTCGTAGAGGTGCAGCACTTTGTTCTAACAGGGCTATAATTTCGGAAACTTGTCCTCCACCAATCTTAAGTGCAATAGGACTACCCGATGTTCCGTTTTTAGTAGTAATAAGTTGCACATCATAGGAAGATTCTTCTAATCCTCTGGCTAAACTTCTCAAATCAGATGAGATTTCCTTATCTAAGATAGTTATTTTAGGGCATTTTCTCCAAGAATTTCCTGGTGACTTATCAGAACTCTCAATTTGACCCGTAGAGGTTTCAACCCAAATAAGATTTCTCTTGGTGTTATCTACCTTGGTTCGGCGAGCCTCTAATTTCCCAACCCTGACTCTTTCTTGACGCTCTCGGTAATCTTCTTCATCTTGACGCAACTTATCTTGAGGGTTTTGATTGCCTCGTAGTGGAATTACATTGGATGGAATCAAATATGCAAACCAACTGTTTGCTTGACGGCGAGAACGCTTTTCAGGATTTCCAAACCTTAGAGTTCCAGGAGAGCCTCTATCATATTCTACAAAGCCAATGCTTCCCACGCCAAAACCAGGTGGTGTATAACCATTAGCAATTAAATCTTGAACATATTCTTCAACTTTACGAGTTAATGAGCCATCTTCTTTCTGCATTAGTCTTGGATATTCACCATCAAAGTTGGTAATGCGGTATTCTCCTGCTTGTAATTCTTCCAACGCATAAATATCTAAGTTATCTTTTAACAAGAACACATACCATGGTTGGCTAACTTGTGGAGAATAGGAAGATGCAACTTCCTGCCCCATTTCGTTGGTTTCAATATATTGGGGCGGTGGTGCTGCGGTAACTGCAACTACATTATCAGGCAAAGGCTGAACTTCATTTCCATTTTCATCAGTAAAGGGAGTAAATGTGGCAATAGTAACTTTGGCACCAACTCTAACAGGTGGTGTTAAACTGGGTTGGGGCGCACCTGGATTCTGAATAACTTCCATAAATTGCCTTCCATAAGCAGTATTGAAATAAACATCAATATATTGTGAAATTCCCATTGGGCTGCGATAACCATCTCTGGGCTGCGAGGCTAATGCTTCCGCAGAAAATCCACAAGATAATAAATCAATAGAGCCATTTAAGTTAATAATAGTAGCAATATCTCCTTCTTGTGGTTCTGGTAACTCATCAATTTATTCAATACCCTGCATAAACTCTTCATAAGATTCTTCATAAGCATCATTAAACGCTGGTCGGAACTCATTGGCAATTCCTGATTCAGCAAAAGCAGCATCACGACCTGGTTTGTAAAGTTTAACTTCATAATCTGTCATCAAATAACACCTCCTACTCCAATAGGAATAACATTTCTGGTTCTCCAATCTTCGGGAACTCCTGTAACTGTGGCAGGAATCAAATTTTTCTGCACACCATATACTAAAGCATCAGTCATATTTTCAAAGATTAAAATATCTCCTGTGACTCCACGATACCAACTCATAGTTTCAGGATTCCATAATGCACAAATGTTTTCAATAGTTTCGGAAAAATCAGCAAGAGCCTGATTGACTCTTTCTCTTAACTCTTCTATTTCTTCAGGGTCACCACTCCAACTACCCTCTACATTGTCAATAGTTTGTTGAGTTTTTTGTGCAATATATTCAGTTGCATCTCTATCTCCTTGATTCGCAGGATTGGCTTGTTCAACTGCTGCTTCCAAATTTTTAACTGCTTGGTCAGCAACTGCCATCATATCTTCGGCTAAATCAGGATTATTTATATCAGCAAACTCACCTGGCATAGTATCTCTCATTCTGGCTTCAGCATCTACGGCTAACTCGTCTAAATCATTAAAGGCAGGAACTTCATCAAGTGCTTGTTGATAGGTGTCCATTCCTTCTGCTCCTGCTTGGGTAGCAGCATCAATGGCTTGTTGAGCCATGTTAATTGCATCTTGAACTGCTTCTCGGTCTTTGTCATCACCTGGATTAGCCTCTTGACGAGCCTGTATTGCAGATTCGGTGGCTTCCATAGCATTATCGGCAGAACCAATTGGATTATTTGCTTCCATGGCTCTATCTCTGGCATCTTTGGCTTGTTGAGCCAAATCTTGAGCCATAGATGGGGTTTCACCAACTTCTAATTGATTCAAACTCTCACGAGTGCCATCTAACATTTCTTGAACATCTCTATCTAATTGATTTTCATCTAATAATTCTGATAAAGACTCAATGGCTTCGTTAGCCGCAGACATGGCTTGGTTACGATTATTAACATCTTCTTGATTATTAGGGTCGGCAGACGCATTGGCTCGCATAGCGTTGGCTACGGCATCGCTTACAGCCTCTAATCCTGCATCTAAATCATTTGCAGCAGCCGCATCACGAGCATTTTGTTGTGCTGATTGACGAGCATTATCAGTTTCATTGGATGAGCCTTCTTGCGCCATTTGAGCATCTCCTTTGGCAGCATCGGCTCCTGCTTGAGCAGCATCTTGTTGTAGTTGAGCATTAGATTCAGATTCGGGAACGAAAGGTGAAGTTGAACCTTCTCCATAGCCTGTTGGTATTCCTGCATCATTAGCCATTTGGTTTTCTTCATTTATTTGGTCTAACATTGCTTGAGCAGCAGCCCTGGTTTCATCATAAGTAGAGGAAGTTAAATCTTCATCATCTGAAGACATTGGCACCCATCGGGGTCTGGTGTCGGGACTTTGTTCCAAATAGTTGAAACTTATGCTAATGGTCATTGCCATCTCATCAAATTCTATGTCCCAATACTGTCCTTCCATACCTTTGAGAACTCCATAACCTATTAAGTGTGATACTTCATCATCAAAATCAATGGTCATCATAGTAGGGAGTGGCTGATAATAAGTTGCATCATTTCCAAGAACCCTTCGCACTTCATCAAAAGTCATAATAACATCATAATCAATGGAAATCGGTATTCTTTGCCTTTGTGTTCCAAAGTCAGCAAACAAAACATGAACCCAAATTCCTGTGGAGGGAGCAGAAGGGCCTGAATATAATTCTCCAGTTCCTACATTAGTCCACAACCAAGATTGGCCTGATTCGGGAGTTGAACTTGAATTGGATAAGTCTGGCATTTGTTCGTTGGAATTTTGCTGATTGGGACCTGGATTTGGCATATTTGTGTTTGAAGGTGGACCCTCGCCTGGTCCATCGCCTGGTGTATCACTTGGTTGGTCAGGAGATGGTGGGTTTGTTGGGTCTGGACTTGGACTTGGGCCTGGAGGCACATCGTCATCTTCTTCCATAAAGTCATCTGGATTTGTTGGGTCTGGAGATTCCCTAAGTTCATCAATTAACTGTTGTAATTCATCATCACTTAAGTTTTCAAAAGGTCTTGGTGCAGAGGATGGTTCATCACCAGTCATATCATCATTACCAAATGGTAATTCTTCATCGGCGGGAGATGGGTCTTGAGGTGGCATATCCATAAAGTCATCTGGATTCATAGCAGGGCCGTCATCTTGTGGACCGAAAGGAGAGGATTCATCAAAAATGTCGTCATAATTATCTGGTAAATCGGTGGGAGCAGTATTATTAGGGCCTGAAACATCGGAATCATCCATAAAGTCATCGGGATTCATAGGGCCTGGTGTGTCATCAGAGGGTGATTGGCCCTCTCTTTGCGCTTGCTCTTCTAATAACTGGTCTAAAAGTGAAGGTTGTTGAGGAGATTGCTCTGAACCTCCTGATGCCTCTCCACTTTCGCTACTTGGTGTGGGTTGGTTTGAACTTGGTGGTGCTTCTCCTTGTGATTCACCATCTCCTTCTGAACCTTCTCCTTCACCTTGTCCCTGTCCTGGTGCTTGTCCTGCACCTTGACCTGATGATTCTCCACCTCCGCTTCCACTTGATGAACCTGAACCTTGTCCCGAACCTTCGCCTTCTCCTTGACCTTCTCCATCACCAGAGCCTTGACCTTCTCCTGATGATTCTCCACTTCCAGAGCCTTGTGATTCTCCTGCTTCACCTTGTCCTTGTCCAGAAGCATCTCCTTGAGAGTCACCCTGTCCTTGTGATTGTGATTCACCTTGTCCTTGTCCTGATTCTCCTGATTCTTGCGAATCTCCTGAATCCATTTGATTTTGACCTGAACCTGATAAGGTGCCTGATTCGGTTTGAGTAGGGCCTTGTCCTTTTTGACCCTTTGGAATACCTGCGGCACAAGCAGCACATGGTTCTTGTTCACTTGGCTCACCTGGCTCACCTGGTTCACCTGGTTCACCTGGTTGTGGCTCATCATCGCTACAAGTATGCTCTAAACCTTCATCATTACTTTCTGGAGGGGCTGGGAAGGGTCTAATTTGTTCATCTTGTCCACCTCTACCATCTCCGTCTTGACTTCCTGAACCATCTCCGCCGCCTCCGCCGCCTCTTCCTCCTGCTCCACCACTACGCTGCAAATCTTCTTCACGAGTGATTTCTACTTGAGAGGTTCCAGATGCGCTAACAATAGCATAATCTAATTGATAGTTAAAAGTGTCTGTGCTGATGTAATTGAAATTCTGTCCATCATCATCAATCTGTATATATGGGACATTGGCTCTGATAAATTCAATCAGAAAGTAATAATTACCAGCCGCTTCTACATTAACTTCTAATTCATCAATATCATAAAGTTCGGTGTTATTGTTATAGAGAGTTCCCCCTAATGTTTCTTGAATGTTTGTTAATGTCATTAAACCATATTCTGGATGAAGCACAACGGGTCTGATATTTCTATTCGTAGCAGGAATTGTCACATTCTCGGTCAATCCTGTGTTTAGGTTAATACCTACCACAACATCTTCATCTGCAACTGGCATATCATATCATTGGTTTGCTTGTTATTTAAGATTGTCTATGTATTCTTATATTATATGTGTGTATATGTGTGCGATATTGCTACTTTTGGGGGCGAAATGCTTTATCTTATATAGGTCCTGTAACAACCATATATTACAGCCGAAAAAGGCACTAAAAAAATGGAGAATGATTAAGATGGCAAAAAATAATAATGAAAATGATGTAGCAAGTTTCTTGACTGAACTAAAGGACATGGCACCAGAGCGACCTGCTCGCCAACTGGTGAACTACGAGTCCTACAAACCAGAATACGATTTGGTTCACAAGGGATATGTTCTTGAAGGATACACCGAAGGTATTGAATCACCACTTGGTTCAGTTAGCACCGCAGTTCGCATGGTTGCACCTGGAAATGACAACGAACCTGCTGCTGGTCGCAGAATCACAGTTTGGCTCTCTTCTTACGAGCAAAACGACTTCCAACGCTTCCTCACACAGCAAGTTGATGCAGAAGAAGGCCGCAGCCTTCCTGTAACTATTGACTTCCTACGCCGATTGGAAACTTCACAGAAGACTGGTCGTGACTACAAGCAATTCTTCGCTATCTACCGTGGCGATGCTGACCGAGATGCACTACCTGATGTCCACGAAGACCAACTCAAGGCAGATACACCAACAGAGTGAGTCCGTTAGGGCCACCTTGTTACTTGCTTGATGCTAAGTGCCGTAAGGCTATCTGTCCTAAGACCCTCAATGAAGGCCAATACGAACCTCTAATGGTTCGGCTGGAGGGGGTCTGGGATAGTATCGCTAATATAGGTCATCGCATCATTGGAGGTTGGAGGTATGCTTTTTGACTGTTCCTGTTCCAATATCACGCTTTGTGGATGGTTGCATTGAAGACTACTCTGACTTGAACTTATCTGTGGAAGGAATCTACACTTCTAAAATTGGTAATGAATGGTGCTACGGAAGTGGCATCTGTATCAAAATGGAAGACGGTCCTTTAGACCGTAGGAAACCAAATGCAGACCAAACGGGTTTATGGTTCACTATTTCTGATGGTGATTATTCTATTGACTGTTTGGCGCATAATGGGTCCGAAAGATTTCCCGAAGGTATGGACAACAGCAAACTAACTCAAGTTATGATGACTCTTACCGAGTCTATCAAAGACGGCAAATACATCTGCGTTGAAGGATGTTATCAAGTCGTAGGCAAAGAGAAGGTATTCTTAGTCCGTCATGTGACCTCATATGACAACCTATCGGATTCACAAATGAGTGAAAGTCAGTTTAACGAGTTCAAAGAATTGTGTGAACAACATGATACTTCACCCTTAGAATTGATGAAGTTAGATGAAACTCTATGGTCGGAATTATATGCACCTAACACCTTGAAAGAGGCTGTTATGCTTTATTGCTTGAATCCACAAAATAAACAAGACTTGTTGCACATAGGTTTAGTTACATCTATGGGAGAAGGCAAAGACCACTTGATAGACCATGTAATTTCTCCACTTGTCCCTGTCGGGGTAGCAGGTTCGGGTAAAATGTCCACTATTGCAGGACTGTTTGGTGCTATGAGTGGTGATGACCTTAACGCTATTGAATTGGGACTAATCCCTAAATACAATCGTGAGCGTATCGCAGTATCTGAATTTCAGACATGGGATGATTCCGTTTTCGGAGAACTTATGAATGTGATGGCTAATGGTAAGTTTGATATGCAGAAGGGTCAATTGGATATTACTCGTCCTGGTTGCGCCAATATGATGTTCTTAGGAAATCCACCAAGACATTATACTGGAACCGAGGCGGAAGGTGGTGTCCATAAGAAAACCGATATGTTAGAATCCTTTGGACAATATACTTATCAAATTCTTAGTCGTCTAACTCTTATCTTTACGCAAATGAGCCTTAGTGGTGCAGATGCAGAAGGGTTGATTGAAAATAAAATCATGGACTCTATGAGTGGAAAATTCGGCGGAAATGGGGTCAAAGAAGAATTAAAGAAATGGCGCAGTTTCTTCCGAGAATACTTGAGATATGTATCGGCGCAGAATCCCGATTATGAGAAAAACCGAGAGTTTATTCAATCTTGTTTTCATGGATACATTAAATCGTTGCCTGAATTTGTAGAAATCTTCTTGGCTCGTAGTAGCAAGGACATGAGAAAGTTCCAAGAATTTGTGAATCTATGCAAAGCCTATGCTCGCTTAGATGGCTCGGCAGAAGTTACGGAAGGACATATTGCTCAAGCCACAGATATATTCTTGATTTCACTACGCACTCTCAAAGAGGACTTCCCATTAGACGAAATGGCTGCGGGTGTTAATCCTCGTATCCTCAAATTGTATGATAGTTTAACGAAAGTTATTGAAGAATCAGGCTCCTTAGACCTGACTACTATCAGAGGGATGCTACCAAAGTCGGTTCGTTTGAAAGATGAGGACTTAGAAACTATGGTGCGAGCAGGATATATCAATGTGAATACTGATGAAAACGATGATACCTTTATTATGTTGATTAAATCACCTACTACGGCATAGTTTCAAATAGATGATAGGAGAATGATAAGTTATGGTTTTAACGGAGGCTGCGTCTAATCGTGCGGCCATGGCTATTTTACGAGTGCTTTCATTAGGTGAGAGTTTCTCTGCTGCCGCTAAAGCCGTAGGCACTACACGCCGAACCATGCTTAATTATGTGAGAGAAAATGAGGTTCCGATTCAACGAATGAACAATGGTCGTTGGGAAGTTATCAAAACCGCTTCACAAAAAGTTCCTGAATTATTGGAGTTGATGTATGAGGGCGAATCTGCTACCAGAGCCTGTCGTCAATTAAATACCACAGTTAGAACTATGTCTTCACAAATGTTGCCAGATAATGCGGGAGTAATGCTACCAGTTATTATCAAGGAAGGCAACTCTTGGACTCCAAATTTTGTTGGAGTCCGAGAATACAGTTTGACTCTTCATGGACAACTGTTAGGTTTCAATGATAGTGTGCAAGGTCGTGGACAATTAGCAGGACCAGATGCTAATCAAGATGAGGCTGACAACGAATATGCAGATATTTGGTGGCAAGTGGATTTCAATAACTTTCAGTCGGCACTTCCGATTGATAGGGTGGGTTTATTTTGGCAACCTGAAATTATGAGATTTCTTCGCAATACTTTGGAATTACCTTTAGTTAGCAATTCGGTTTTAGCCAACCGATTTTTAAGCAATATCAATGTAGCCAACAACGCAGTATCTAATGATAGAGTAGATTCATCTAATGAAATGACTTTAACAGTTTTAGAAGAGTTTTTAGAAAGATACGATATTAGGATGAGTCCTGATTCAACTATTGGAGTAGAACCCTCAAGAGGATTAAGTGCTCCGATTCAATTTATTTCTGTGGCTGATATGGTGGCTGATTCGCTCCGAACTGCGCCTGGATTGTGGCAAGTTATGTTCTTAACTAACGCCAATTTAGAGGCATATCCGATTCCTGTTGATTTTGAATACAACTTGTTAGAGGAGTGAATTTTTCAATTGGATTTTTAATTTTTTCGGATAGATTAAGCACTAAGAAGATTGAAATAGTATAAAGGATTAACAGATATTAGGAGATAAAACTCATGGAAATTGAAACAGCACAAATTGGAATCGCATTGGCATCATATGTGGCAGGTATCGCCAGCAATTGGTGGTGGGAGAATCGTAAGAAAGTTCTTGGAACTATTGAAGAAAAACTTGAAGATAAGATTGAAGACCTAACAGGTTTGGATGTTGAGTTGGGTGAGGTAGTGGAGGAACTTGCTTCTTCCGCAGAAGAAATTGCTACCGATGCAGTAGAAGCCGCAGAATCTGGTGCTTCTTTGGAAGAAATTAAAGATACACTTGTGGAATCGGCACAAGAGGAAGCATTTGAGATGGTAGAAGAACTATCGGCTCTTAAGGTTGCAGAACTTCGTGAGCGTTTAGAAGCAGTTGGGCTACCTGTTAAGGGTAAAAAGGCTGAACTAATTACTCGTTTGGCCGAATATCTATCTGAAGAAGAATAATTAAGTTAAAATAGCGGCAACGCTAAGTTATCTGTATGGCTTATTACTATTCCATTCCGATAGAGGAAATGGAGGAAGAATTAGAATCATTACGGTTCTATCCAGTCAATTTGGTTTTTCGCAATAAGCCAGTCAAAGAATGGGTTTATGAACGCAAACTGCCTCGCTCTCCTAATCATTTTGTAAGGATTTACACAGGCATTCAACGCTATGGGCAATCCGCAGGTGAATCTCGTAAAGCGGGCAAAGATGCTATCAGAATTCAAGTAATTTACCGAGATGATAAAGGAGAAACTTTGGTATCACAAACTAAAAGAGTTCACCGAGTTGGTGGATGGAGAAAAAACCTTCATAAAAGAATGGATGAAGTCGCCACAGAATTGCCCCAAGTGGAGTTTGATAGTCGGGGCGAACCTATGACTCTACGCAAAAAAGGCAAGAATCAATTTTGGGGTAGTAGAGATTATCTCAAATTTAAGGAAACTAAACCCTTCCGAGCAGAAGAAATTAGATGTTGTAAAGAATGTGATAAAACCACAGGATTAACTACTATTCAAGCAGGAACTTATTGTTATGATTGTTTGCCAATCAACTTAGGTGCTGAAGATAGGTCAGACTATCGGAATTATCTCAATGATTTACGAAGTTATCCAGAACTTAAAAACCTTAGTGATGAGCAATTGTTGGCAAGAGGTATTGATTGTTTAGCCTTACAAACAGCCAATCGGGAATCTTTTGGTGCGGAAGATAAAATTCCCATTATTGACCTTAACTCAAAAAAAGAAATTGAAGAATATGGGTTGTTTAGACCATACGAACCAAATCCACCTCGTAAAGAGGAATTGTTGCGTGAATCATTAACTGATGCACCCGAAAACAATAATCTATTTCGCATCACTTGTGATGGTGTGTATGCAGTAAGAACCATTTATGGTCCTTCTAAAATAATTTTTGGAAGGAATATGTTGGCCTCTAACAAAATATCTTTCAATCAATCCATGCAGAGCAATCTATCAGGAGTATGGGGGCTAATGGGATTACCCAGACATAATAGCGGAGTAGTAAGTGCATTTGGGCCTCTTAAAAACATAGAGAAAATGCCTCAATTCTCGGAGAAACCCGTTTGGGGAGGGGGAAGAAGTGGGATGACTCCTAACAAAATTATTATCAATATGAAAGGGCTGGTTTTTGCTTACGACATCGTGCATCGGGAGGTTGAGTTTTATGGTGGGGTGCCACAATCAAGCATTGTATCAGAAGAAATCTCGCCTGAATGGGTCAATACGCAGGATTATGCTCATCCATACTATGGTCAAAACATTAGGGAAGGGGTCAAAGATTACAACGAAATCATTCGTTACAACTGGAGGGGCAGCAAATTATTCAGGCTTCAACAAGGGATTCAAGGTCAAAGGCTACCTGTGCCTGATGAAGAATACATTGAGCATTGGAATCAATTCGCTGCTGAAGATAACTATGATGCTACTTACGGCAAAGCCCAAGCCAAGATTCGCAGAAAATTAAAGAATAAAATTAAGAAACAGGCGACAATGGGGACTAAAGCGGGTCAATGGTCGGCTCGTAAGTCCCAAGAATTGAAACGACAATACGAGGCTGCTTGTGATAAAAAAGGTTTGAATCCGTATAAGGGTAAGAAAACTAAATCGCAAGATAATCTTAGTAAATGGAGCAAACAAAAGTGGGGAACTGCGTCAGGAAAGAAGTCATCTACTACTGGTGAACCTTATTTCCCTGCTAAAGCCGTAACAGCATTAAAAAAGAAAGACTTATACTCCAAAGCCAAGCGACAAAAGGCTAAAGCCACACGAGCAGGAAAGCAGAACGCTCGTTATAGTGATGACATCCGAAAAGTAGTAGCGCAATATCGGGCAGAAGGTGAAGATGAACTTATTGCAGATTTCAAAAACATGAGTAAAAAAGAAAGAGATGCTTATGCCCCTGATAATTGGAAGATAGAAATGTATTGGGCGGCCGATGGTTCAACTTATATTTTAAGACGAATCTTCAAACCTGAAAGTTATGGTGCGGTAGTTGATTTAATAGATGAGATAAATGTTATTGCAGCAGAACTTGACCATCATGCTTTGATAACTTTTGATAAAGAACGAGTTATGGTTCAGTTGTGGACTCACGATGTTCACAACATTACAGAATTAGATATTGCTTTTGCTGAATTGTTAAATCAATTCGCCGATAAATGGGAACTTAATGCGGAATCTCCTGAATGGGATGATATTGATTGGAAAACAGATAAGCCTCCTGCCAAAGAACATGAAGATTGGGGCGATGATGTAGAGTGGGATGCTGAAGATGAAGAAATTACTATGAGAGAATTTGACGATACAACTGCGGAAGATTTCATAGATGATTCTGATGATAGAATCGTTTTGATGCTGCGTAAAAAGTCAAAGATAAATCGTTATGGAGATATTGGCTGTCCTGTGTGTGGTAGTATTGGATTATTTAGTGAGGAAATAATTGCGAAAGGTAAGAAATGGTATTGTTATGGCTGTTTGTATGAGGACAAAGAAGAAACTATCAAAGGAAAGGGCGATATTACTTTGGAAAAATATGGCTTAGAAATTACTTGTCCGATTTGTAAGAAAGCAGTTAAAGCATTTAATAATGATTCTATGTTGCGACACATGAAAAAGTGTGGGGTGCCAAAGTGAATCTGATAAATTGGATTAGACAACCTGCATTGTTGTGGAGTTTCTCTACAAAAAAGGTTGGTTTGGCTCGTTATTTGTTTTATGCTCCCTCTCGTGAACACGCTCAAGCCACAATTATACACCACATGAGGATGATGTTTGGTGATGAATTAGAAGAGTTAAGATGGGAAAGGAATGAGGAATACAACGCTGATGTTTTAATGGAATACTTAGATGGAAAATCAGAAGGGGATTTTGGGTATTTGAAATTAGTAAATGATAAAATCAAAACCATAGATGAAGTAATGGATAATTATGTGGAACTATCGGAAGAAGAAAAGCAAAGGAAAAAAGAAAGAATGGAAGAATTTAAGAGAAGGGTGCTTTCACCAACTGGTGACCCTGAAGATTATTACGGCCCTACAAGAACACAACAAAATCCATTCCGCTATCCTAACTTTAATGAAAATCAATTTGAGGCATAAGGATTAGTTAAATAGGTGATGCAACTACTAAAAGGCATGACTCGCTGGACGCATGATGATTATATCAATCGTCTTAAATCTGATTGTGATGTTGCCTATGAAATCGCTGAAATGGCTCGCAGTAAAGGATTTGACCCACGACTTTCCGTAGAGATTCCTCAAGCCTTTGATTTAGCAGACCGTTGCCAAAAACTATTGGAATTTTTAGATGGCAGAAATACGGCAGAACAAATTCGTGCCTTGACTTTAGAACACGATGGAAATCGGGAAATGGTTGCCTTAGATATGGCTAAAATTGTTACGGCGGAATCTTTTTTATATGGCAAGAAAATTAAATGCGACAATTGTGATGGAAGCGGTAGTGTAAAAATCAATAATCGTAACCGAAGTTGCGACCCTTGTTCGGGAATGGGTATTATTGTAGAATACTCGGATGATATTACAACTGATTGGAAGGAAACCATGAAGTTATTTGCGGAAAACCCTCGTAAGATTAAAGATAAAGTATTTGCAGCACTTTGTATGTATCATGGCATCTGTGCAGGATTAGCCATTCTAACTGAAGGAATCTTAGTGGCTCCGTTGGAAGGGGTGGTAAGTTGTCGTATTGTGGAAAACCCTGATAAGTCGCAATCCTTAGCCATTAACTATGCAGGGCCTATTCGTAGCGCAGGAGGCACAGGACAGGCTTTATCGGTGCTTATTGGCGATATTCTAAGGCGTGAGTTTAACTTAGTGCCTCCACAAATCTCATTTGAAGAAGCAGAACGCTACAAAGAAGAAGTATCAAAGTATAGTCGTGGACTACAATACCGACCTTCTAACCCTCAATTGGAAATTATCGCTTATAACTGTCCTGTTTATATTGATGGAGAAGGCGTGGGCGGAGAGGTAACTGGTCAGCGTGATTTGCCCAGAGTAAATACTAACAAGGTCAGAGAAGGAATGTTGTTGGTTATGTGTGAAGGTTTGGTGCTGAAAGCCCCTAAAATCTTGAAATATACCGAAGCATTAGGTTTTGAAGAGTGGAATTGGCTCAAAGATTTTACTCAAAATAAATCAGGAGATACAGATAACAGCATCAAGCCGTCTGAAAAATTTATTAGTGATATTTTGGCAGGTCGTCCTATTTTTGGAGGGCCGATGGAAAAAGGTGGATTTAGATTGCGATATGGGCGTAGCCGATTAGCAGGATTAGCCACTACCTCTATTCACCCTGCTTCTATGCAAGCGTTGGGTGCGTTTTTGATTATTGGAACACAAATGAAATATGAAAGACCTGGAAAGGCAACCGTAGTTACACCTTGCGATACTATTGAAGGGCCATATGTAGAATTTTTAGATGGCTCGGCTCGTAGAATTCATGATAGAAATGAAATTTCTGATGTGGCTCCAACCGATATTGATTGGAATCTCAAAAAGATTTGGGATTTAGGCGAGTTATTAGTGCCTGTGGGTGAATTCTTAGAAAATAACCATCCTTTAGCCCCAAGTCCCTATGTTCACGAGTGGCATGAACAGGTTTTATCCGAAAATAACCTGAATTATCCCAATAATTTTAAGGAAGCCTTAGAACAATCCAAGTCGGGAATACCTATGGCTCCTGAATATGTGGCTCATTTTGGAGATATAACGGCTCAAGAGTTGTTTAATTTGATGAATAACAGCACAATTTCAAGTTGTGGAAGCAAAGCCACAGTAAAAATGGCATATCGTGATATAGCCAAACAATTGTGTATTGACATTGATGCCGAAGGAGTTATTTCGGGAGATAAATCAAATGTTGTGCTTAATAATTTATCAAAAATTAAAACCATGCTCAAAATTAACTTAGATATTTATGGGTCAGGATTGGAACTTATTCAAGCGATGGCAGATTATGAAATTAAGAATCCTGTGTCTATCCGAATCGGAGGTCGTATGGGCAAACCTGAAGGTTCTAAGTTGCGTGAAATGAAACCTGCAATTCATTGTAATTATCCTGTGGGATTCAATGTAGGCTCTACTCGTTTGATGCGAAGTGCCGCAGATAATAATGACCCTACTGAAATAGGCATCCGAATGTGTGATGAATGCGATACCGAAACTATTTGGTGCGTTTGTTGTGGAAAGGAAACCAGATTTGTAGGAGTTAAGCAAGAGAAACTCAATACTGCAATTCTTTATGACGAATCTTTAGAAAAAGCAGGTATCTCCGATGGTAAAATCAAAGGAGTAAAAGGCGTTACTTCTAAAGAGAAAACTCCTGAACATCCAATGAAGGGTGTAACTCGCTTCAAACATGGCATTTCTACCTTCCGATATGGAACAATTCGTTTTGATATGGTAGATATTACCATGACTCACTTCCGACCACGAGAAATTGGTATGACGGTGGAACAAGCGCAAGAGTTAGGCTATGAAGCCAAAACTATTGATGACATTTGTGAACTACGGCCTCAAGATGTAGTATTGCCCTTAAATTGTAGTGAGAAAATCTTGGCTACGGCAAATTATATGGATGACTTATTGGAAAATCTCTATGGCATGGAGGCTCATTATAATTGTGAAACTATCAATGATTTAATCGGACATTATATTATGGGAATTGCCCCGCATACCAGCGGTGCTATTTTATCTCGTATTATTGGATTCGCTAATATCAAAGGACATTATGGACATCCTTTCTTCCATGCGGCTAAAAGACGAAATTGCGATGGCGATATTGATGCTATTTTGTTGTTGTTAGATGGTTTGATTAACTTTAGCAAAAGATTCTTACCTGGTCATCGTGGAGGGTTAATGGATGCTCCACTTATTTTGACTACTAAAATTGTTCCTTCTGAAATAGATAAGGAAGCCTTGAATGTAGAGATTGTGGACCATTATCCAATTGAATTTTATGAATTAACTCATTCAGCAACGCCTCCTGATGCTAAAGAGGCTCTTAAAGTGGGTATAACTATCGTAGAAACGGTCTTAGGCACTCCTTTACAGTATGAAGGGCAACTCTTTACCCACGACACCACAGATTGCTCTGAAGGGCCTCCTAACAACCCTTACAACACATTAGATTCTATGCGTGAGAAAACTATGGCTCAATTTGCTTTGGGAGAGTGTTTAGAGTCAGTAGATAACCAAGACCAATCTTCTCGGTTGATTCAAAGACATTTGATTCGTGATATGAGAGGTAATCTTCGTGCGTTTGGACAACAAAAGGTTAGATGTCCTAAGTGTGGTGCATCATATCGCCGACCTCCGCTTTCGGGTCGTTGCATGACTATTTTAGAATCTAAAGAAAACCCATTTAGCGGGGAAATGGAAGACATACTTTGCGATGGAAAACTTATTCTTACTGTAACTCATGGTTCGGTGTCCAAATATGATGGTTTAATGGCAGAATTGGTGAGTAACTTTGGAGCAGATGAATATACCGAAGGCTTGTATGAACAAGTATCAAAATGGGTGCGTGAAACCTTTGAAGATAAAACCATTAAATCTCAAAGTAGGCTCATTGATAATTAACCAAACATGGAATCATTATCTGGAGCAACTGGAGGTAACTCTTTGGTTTCTTTGAGGGCTAACTGCAATTCCACTAAGTTTTTCAGTAGTTTTTTGATTTCGGCTATGTCAGATTGCACCACATCGTTGATTTCTAACACATCAACCAATTTAGTGTGAACATCCATTAAAGTTGGTAGTTCATCAGGAACTTCTGACATGATATATATTAAGTGCGCTTGCTATATCAATCTACCCATAACTTAAAATAGCGGCAGCAATAAGAATAGATTATGATTGATTCACAAAGTTTATTCCGATGGGGCGCTGGTTTCCTGATTGGCACAGGTTTTATTGACTTTTTCCGTTTTGGAACTTTCAAATTACAAACTAATGATTGGCTTTCAGTAGGAATGGCAAGTGCAGGATTAACTATGGTAACCTTAGCAGCAATAGATTTGACTTTAGATAAAAAAATGTTAAAGTTAAGTGCTCCTTCTGATTATGAAAACATTTATTTAGAAAATGATGTAGATGTAGCAGTTATTGATGAAATGGCTGGATTGGGCGTAGATTATTAGGTGAGATAAATGGCACTTCCACGACCTATCAATTGGTTACGAGAACCATCTGTGGATTCAGAACAAATAGAAGCGGTGCAACAGGCTGCTTTAGGAGTTAAATCAGCATTAGAAACGGCTCAACAAGAATTGGCGCAAATGGAATCAGATAATGCAGAACAAGTTCAAAACCTTAATCGGAGTTTAAGCGAAGCCATGAGTAATATCATCGGGCAATCAGGTGGAGCACCTTCCCGAATCTTTATTGTGTATCAATGGTGGGGATTTGTGGAGGAAGTAGCCGCAAACATTTTAGAGCAAGATGATTCAGATGATGGACAGCAAATGGCCTCCAGACTTAGAGGAGAAAGATACCAAGCCATTCCATTTAGAACCGCAGAATTAGCGGCTGCTTATCTCAATAATAAAATAGAGTTATTAGAAGGCATAGCCAATTCAGGATTTTACCTTAGACCTGAACAAGATGAAGATACTCCTGATGATGTGTTAGCCAGAATTACTTTAAGAGATGCAGATAATAACCACATTGGTTATAACGAACTAAAGTTTTGGCAATATAATCCTAACCAAGCCATTCCTGATGAGGCTGGCGGTGGCACAGGCGATTGGATTTAATCTTGGGATTCTTCCGAAGCGGCTGGAATATGATGTTCAGCCAACTTAAGAATTAAGTTATTGGTAATCAAAACGGTTTCTACTCCTTGAATCGGAAATCGGTCTAACATATGATAGATAAAGTTAATTTCTGAAATTGTTAATTCAATTTTTTTGGTTTCACCATCGTTAGTGATAATCTCGTCAGGCATAATAACTTTATGTTATTCTTTCTATTTAACTCTAATCACTCTTCAGTATTGCGAAGCATCATTTGTAACCGAGCGTCCAAAACCACAGGATTTTCTTGTGCATCGTTGTTGAAAAGTATTGTGACAAGGAAAGTAAGAAGCACTTGGTCACCTGGACTCCGTAGTTGTTCCTGAATTTGTGGAGTTATATACAGAGTTCCATTAGCCTCTTCTGGTCCTGCTCCTGCCGCTTCTACGGCTTGTTGAAGATTAAACTTAAAGTTATCGTTATCTCGGAGTGTAACTCCTACGGTTTCGGCTGTGTCTTTAGTAAAAACACCTACGCAGGTTTCTCTAAGGCCAGATTCGGGTGAAATTGGAGTTCCCAAACAGGCAATTGGAATGTTTTCTTTCCCATTTCCCATAAACGCTTGAACCTCAATAGTAGCGATACCATCAGTTCCTGCTAATACTGTGTCGTTATTAACTCCGAAATTTAAGTTGATGCCTGTTTCCTCGCTCAAATTTTGTGCCTGAGCAACTCTCATCCTCAAGTCAGAATTATCTCCGTAGTGATTCACTCCACCTACACGCTCTATATTGAATGCGAACATAGAGTTTTTAATTGCTCGGTCAGGGTCAAAACCATCATAAGTTAAAAATGCGGGTGGAAACGGCGGCCTATTGTAATTAAATGATACTACCGTAGGCCCTTGAAATGGATTATTGGAAGCGGGCTTATACTTGGTTTTTCGGGGTGTGGAAACTCCTATTTTGGACATAATATAACCTCACACTATGGTAACATTTCCAAATATGAAAAATGCGGTTGGGTCAAGACAGTAAATAGTAAATGATTCATTTTCAGGACAAGTAAATGCTGTTCCTGTGGCTCCGCCTCCTGTTACTGATAGAACACCGACTCCATCTACCGAACAGGTTACTGCGGCGGCGGTGCATAAATAGGTGGCTGTGGCTCCAGGAGCAGGGAAGGGGCCAGCAATTGGGTCAGCATAAGGACCAAGAGTATAAGTATCTCCGAGTAATTGTTGAACTGCACCATAGACAGACGATTGTGGGTCGGCTAAATCTGAGCCAGGAGCAACAGGACCATTCAATCTCTGACCTGCGATTTGTGAAGAGTAACCTCGTGTGGCTACAAAATTACCACCTAATCCATCAGCAGGAGTCCAATCAGCACTAACATTTCCTTCTGTTGCTCCAATATCACCTGTTGTGGCAGTAATTCCTGTTCCTGCTGTGACTGTGGTATTGGCAGTAACGGTTCCTGTGACTCCACCTGCGGAAATTGGTCCGTTATTAGTGGAAACACCTCCTGTGCCTCCTACTGTGACTGTTCCACCTACGCCTGGGTCTATACCAACTGTGGTTCCTCCTGCTACACTTGTGGTAGTATCAAATCCTCCTGTGGAAGTAAAACGGGCAACTTCGGAAGCAGCCGCACCATTGTAATTTTTCAACACTATATCATAGCGTGTGTTTCCAGCAGTAGTTCCAGCAGTAGATACCGATTCAATAATAGAACCTACATAATTAGTTCCTGCTTGAGCAGGGCCTTCGGATTCAAATTCTAATCCCACCCCTAATCCAACTGCGGGGGTGCCAGATGTTTCATGAGTTATTCGGACAGGATAGGCTGCTGCGTTAGTTAGAGCCGTTGGTTTGACGACATGAAGTGGGGCATCAACATCTCCTGCGTTTG
>MDTG01082487.1_pt1 | contig 45623 bp, 43 predicted proteins | sample 811421 | NCBI WGS metagenome assembly MDTG01 (sample SAMN05326645, study PRJNA326480) | marine metagenome | isolation source: seawater | place: Pacific Ocean: South East | collected 2011 | reverse complement strand
GTCTTAAGACAAAGTACCATTGGCGCTGAAAGGCTTGACTTCCGAGTTCGGAATGGGATCGGGTATAACCCTTTCGCAATAATCACCAGGCAGGGTTATATACTTTTAAAATAGTTGAATGTCAAAGTATATATTTTTGCTAATATTAAAAACAATTTAAGAGAAAAATTTATATTTAAATAAAACGTAAATAGCTCTAAACCCATCTTTTATACCAATTTTTTTCCCTTCAAGAGTAGTACGTCCTTCATAACTTATTGGCACTTCCATAATAGGTATTTTTAACTTTGATATTTTTGATGTAATCTCTGGACAAAAAGCGAAATCATTTTCTTCAAGTTCTATATTTTTAAAAATTTCGGATCTAAATAATTTGTAACAAGTATGAGCATCAGTTAATTTCTGATCATTAATTATATTAGAGAGTATTGTCAAAAAGTGATTAAAAAAAATTCTTGATTTTGAAATAAAACCATCTCCCTCAAAATATCTTTTTTTGCCAAGAACTCTAGATCCATAGACTACTTTTACTTTATTGTTCTCAAAAGCTTTCACTAAACTATAATAATCATTAGGATCATATTCCAGATCAGCATCTTGTATTATTGTGATATCTCCATCAATATATTTTTGTGCCGATCTAATAGCACCTCCTTTACCTTTATTTTTAGAATGATAAATTATTTTTTCTACTTTTTTAAATATTTCAAGGTTTTTTAATTTTTCTACAGTTCCATCATTAGAACAATCATCAACTATTATTATTTGTTTATTTAAATATTCTTGTTTTAAGATTTTATAAACAATTTTTTCTATAGTATTTATTTCGTTATAAACCGGTATAATAATTGTTATTTTCATTATTCTAATCTAGATTGATTATTAATTTTTACAATTTAAATTTAAATATAATATAAGAATAAAATGTTGAAATTAATTATAGCAAATATCTATACAACTATTTTTTTTTTTTCAGCAGGAATTTTTTTAAATCATCAAATTTTCAAAAAACAAAAAATAAATAATTTATATACACATGGTATTTATGGTGGTATTTTATTATGTTTTTTAGGATTAGCTTTAAATTTTATAATAGCTTTAGATCAAAATATTAATACTCTCATATTAATTTTTTTCACAATATATTTTGCAATTCATCTTTATAAGTATGATTATTTAAAAATTTATATAAAAAAAATATTTTTTGTTTCCCTAGTTTCTATTATTTTAATTACTTTAGCTAATTCAAATAGACCTGATGCAGGCCTTTATCATTTGCCATTTATTCAGATCTTAAATGAAGAAAAATTAATCGTTGGATTAGCAAATATTCATTTTAGATTTGGGACGAATTCAATAATTCAATATCTTAGTGCTTTAAACTTTAATTATTTTTTTGGTATAGCCGCTATAACTGTACCTTTATCAGTATTAGTCTCTTTTTTAATACTGTATTTTTTCCAAGAATTTTTAATTGAAAAAAAAAATAATAAACAATCATTTAAGCTCTTATTTTTATTTTTTATTTTAATCTTTATTCTTTACTCATTTAACAGATATAGTAATTTTGGAAATGATGCGACTGCTTCAATTACATTTTTATTACTTATTTATATTTTTTTATTCCAATTTGATTTTAAAAAAATTGAAATTAATATTTTATTAAAATTATATATTTTAAGTGTTTTTTTGTTTACACAAAAACTATTTTACATTGTTGCGTTACTACTTATTTTTTTAATCTATATATTTGATAAAGATAAAAAAAAATATTTTATAAATCCCAAAATTCATTTACCAACTTTATTTTTATTAATTTTTTTAATTAAAAATTTTTTGGTGAGTGGATGTATTTTATATCCTGTTAAATTAACATGTTTAAATGTTAGTTGGTTAGATATAAATACTGTTAGTAAAGAAGCAATTTCTGGAAACGCTTGGTCAAAAGATTGGGTAAATTATAAAAATGTTAATTCAATTTCTAAAGATGAATATATAAAGAATTTTATTTGGATTGATACCTGGCTAAAAAATCATGCAAAAATTATTTTTGAAAAATTGTTACCGCTTTTTATTCTTTTAATTATTTTTTTTATTTTCAATAAAGGAAAGAGGAAAAAAAAATTTGAAACTATAAATTTTAATTTTATTATTGCTCTTGTTCTTTCTTTATCAGGAACTATAGTTTGGTTTTTATATTTCCCAATATATAGATATGGTACAGGTTATATTTTTTCTACTATTTTACTTATATATGTTTTGTTATTTAATAATTTTTTCTATGTAAAAAAATTTACAATATCTGCAATGTATTACATATTAATCTTATGTTTTATTTTAGCTGGCTTAAAAAATTTTAATAGAATATATAAAAATTACAAACCTTTATATGTAGACTATCCTTTCCCAAGAATTTTTTCATTCAATACTTCAAATAAACCTGAAGAAATAAATTTAGATATAAATAAATATTACCATGACAAAAATTTTTTATTTTATGTTTCTAAGAGTGGCATCTGCATGTATAACCTTGCTCCATGCACATACTATATTAATGACAAGGTAAGAATGAAAAATAAGTATGGATATAAACTTTATTATATTAATAATTAACGATGTATTTCTTAAATTTATTTATAAACTTTATTCTTATTATTAATTTATGTAATTTTTTGAAATCAAATTCAAAAATTGAAACTAAGAAAATATTTTTAATATCTATATTAATTTTAGTTTCTCTATTTTATATTTTATCTTTCATTGTTAATTTCAAAATAATATTTCTTTTATATATTTGTTTTAGTTTTATTTTTTTGTTTTTTAATTTTCGAAATAAATTTATATTAAATTTTAAGACAGTTTTATATTTTACATTTTTTTATTTTATATTTGGTTTCTTAACGTATGAGAGATATTTTTTAGATTATGACGAGTTTACTTATTGGGGTTTGGTATTAAAATATTTTGGATATTCATTAGATCACAATATTTTATTGGAAAAGTCTATTTTAAGTTGGCATAATAGTTTAGCTAATTTAACTAAATTGGTTTTTAGTATAAATCCATTTTATCACCCCACTGGTATTCCACTTTTTGTTTCGATAGGTAATTTCTTTAATTCTTACGCAGAAAATAGTTCTATTTTTTTTAGTAACCTAGTTTGTTTATCAGGTTTTTTTTATTTATTTTTCAATAAAAATGAAAACTTTCAGAATTTACTTAAGTTTTCAATATTTTACCTTCTTTTAAATAATCTTTCATTTGGCTTAATATCTGTTTATGTAGATCCAATAATTTCAGTAATATTTGCATGCATTCTATATGAATTATTTAACAAAAAAATTCATTATGTGTGCCTGATTATTTTAATTTTTTCTCTTTTAACAATTCATAGATCTGGTTTTTTATTTGCGATTTACTCATTGTCATATTTATTTTTTATCAATCAAAAAATAGTAAAAAATAAATTTTTTTTAATTTTAATTTCTACAACTATTTTAAGTGTAATTTTGAATTATAGTATTCTAGCCAATTTAAGTTATGATTATTTCTCTTTTAGTTTTATAGATCTTGCAAATTATATAAAAAAATCTTTATCAGTTCCAATCTATTTCTCTTCATTTGGTTCTTTTATTAATACGATATTTCTAATAATCAATTTTAATTTTTCTATAAAATTATATCAACTAAGTATTTTATTTTGGTTTTTAATTGTTTTGTTATTTATATTATTTTCTGAAAATAAAAAATCTTTGTATTTATCATTCATAATAATAACTATTGTTCATTTAGTAATCTTATTTTTTGAAAAAATTAACTCTACTAATTATTCATTATTAGTATTGGGAAGGTATATGGGTTTATTATTTTTGTCATATCTCTTATTTATAAACTCAAAAATAAAATTTAATTATAGTTCGTATACAATTATTATAATTTTTTTTCTTATAATAACGCCTGCTAAAACTTTTGGTTTATTTGTTCCTCAAAAAATATATTTACTTTCAGAGACAAATTACAAATTTAATCAAAATAGACTGAATATAAAAAAAAATTTTTTAAAATATAACCAAAATAAAAAACAAGTTATAATTATAGATAGTGATAATTTAAGAAAAAACCTCTCAAGAGAAGATAGAAATTTTTATTTAGAAATTATTAAATATGAAATTTACCCAAAAAAAATTTTATTAGTTGATATCAAAAACAAAACTGACATAAGAAAATATTTAAATAAGAACACCTTTGATTTTTACTCAATAAATTTAAATGAAAGAGATGAAGATATTATCAAAAATAATATTTTATTAGAAAGCGCACAATATAAAAATATTCTATTGTTCTAAAAACATATGATACATTTAAATTAATTAATATTAAAAATAAATTTAAATATGATCATATTTAATTATAAAAAATATAAATATTTATTAAACTATATTTCAACATTTTTCATTATAGCCTTTTTATTTTTATGGGATATTAATTTTCCTGGTACACAATATAATATAAAATTTTTATCAATTTTTTTAGTTCCTTTTTATTTTTTTAAACTCTCAGGAGCTAATATTAATAAAATTTTACTTTTCTTTTTTTTTATATTTTTGCACAAATTATATTTTGATAACTTAAATAATTCAAATTTTATATTATTCGAATATATAAAAATTATTATCTTGCTTTTAATGGTCTTATTTTTTGTAAATTCTTATAAGTTTTTTTTTCAAAACTTAGAAAATATTATCTTGGTATTTTCATTGTTAACACTCTTATATTACATTTATTTTATAACATTTAACGTTATAGAAAATAAGTTTGTCATTTCATGTTACAATGGGTTTATTTCTCAAAATAATTTTTTATTTAAAGAAAATTCACATTTTGGATTTTCTTTCATAGGAATTTTTTTTTATTCAATATATCAGATTTTTTATAAAAAAAATTCAAACATAAAAAAAACAATTTATTTAATAATTTGTATTTTTATATTTACAAATTATTCAACAAGTTTTCTGATAACATGTATTGTTATTTCATTTTTATTAATTATTTACTTTTTAAAAATTAAAAAAAACATAATTCCATTCTCTGCTATATTTTTTTTATCTGTATTCACAATACTGATTGATAAACAATGTAATGATAGATTTGTATCTACTATCTACTCGGTAAAAAGCTTAACTTTAGATAAATTTTTGAAAATTGAAAGCCAGGAAAAAAAAGTTTTGAAATTTGACATAAAATCAACAGAGTCATCATATAGTCTTTCTTCAGTAATTTATATTAACTCGTTTTTAGTATTAAAAAAAATAGTTTCAGAATTTCCAGCTGGTGTAGGCTTTAATAATCTTAATTATTACTTTGCAGATAAAGTTGAAGTTACAAAGAAAAATTTTGGCGAACAATATTGGAGATATTTAGAAAAATTTAACCATAATGACGGCACAAATAATTTTATTAAATTATTTGCAGAATTTGGTTTTTTATTTTTTATATTATTTTATTTTTTAATTAAATTTATCTTAAATAAAAACATCAGTTTGGAAATTAAATTATTTGTAATTGCTCCTCTTATAAATCAATTATTTTTTAGAGGAGCGGGATATTTCAATGGAGGTTTTGCTTTTTATTTAATAATTATAATATTTTTAAATTTTAAAAATATTAAATTTGATTAATTGTACTATCCGCTTCATCTATTAAAAATTTAATCCAACCTAGTACATAAAAAACAGTAGTACCAGTAGTTGTCGAAAAAAATGAACCTGAAGGTTTTAATGGAAAAAAAATCATTAAGAGTAAACAAATTAAATACAATAGCATTTTGTTTTTCTTAACTTTTTGAATAACATTTTTCTTATAAAATATTGATAAAATTATAACCAATAAAAATATTAAACCAAAAATACCAAAATCAATTAAAAATTCTAAATAGAAATTATGTGGATGAGTAGAGCAAGCAAAGGTTTTATTAGGTAGATCTACATTTTCTAAATATTGTGAGCACTTTTTTCGAAAAGTCTTCAAACCATGTCCAAATATCGGTTTGTCTTTTATTAACTCAGAAGAAACTACATAATGTGCTCCCCATGGCGTATTATAAAAATTATTTAAAATTTTATTTGTTAAATTATTTTTACTATCTGGCTTTTTATTTTCTATATTTTCATCTTGATTTTTGATGTTTTTAAAATTTTCTAATGATACTTTATTTGTTACTTTGTCATAAACATAAGCATAGCGAACATAAAGTTGAGGATTTAGCAGAATTAGTATAAAAAATACTACTATTGATGAAGAAATCCAAATAAATAAATATTTTCTAAATTCCATATTGATTATAAAAAATAAAAATACTGAAGATAGAACTAATAATAATGGTGTTCTGTCTCCAGTAATCAAAATAAAAAAAATTAAAAGATTTATGTATCCGAATAAAGCTAAATTATTTTTTTTTGAATATTTTAAAAAAATTAATATACTTCCGAATACTAATAAAAAAGTACCTGCAATAAATTCTTGATTAAATAATCCTGCAAATCTTTGACAAATATATCCGTCATCATATTCGACTTTAAGACTATTTAAAGTAAAGTAACTATTTCCTTTAAAGCACATGCCAGGCTCATATCCTAAAAAATTTGTACCTGTTAAATACTGAAAAAACAAATCAATTAAAAAAACAACAAATATAATCAGATTAAATTTAAAAAATAATTTTTTTTTTTCAATTCCTAAATTTAAGTACACAAAGCTTATAAAAAAATACAAAATTATATATTTAATATATGTTGCTATTTTAATTAGGTCTGAAACCAAAAATTTTTCAGAATTAATAATAGTTCCAAATCCTGCATAAACTAAAAAAAAAATAAATATTTGAAAAGTAATATTTTTAGACAATATTATGATTTTTTTTTCTTTGATTAAATTTGTAATGAATAAAATTGATATTAAAAATAAGACAATATTAACAGCTGCTATTCCAATAATAAAAGAAAGTGGTATTAATAAAAACAATAAAAAATTAAGATTTTTTAATGAAACTTTATTTAAGTGATGTTGAATTTTTTTCATTAAAAATACTATTTAAATTTATATATATTAATTTTGATTTATGAAAAAAGCTTTTTTTTTAGATAGGGATGGCGTAATTAATGTAAACAAAGGACATATAAAATCCTTTAAATCAATCATACTATATCCAGGGATAAATCAAGCTTTTAGATATATTAAGAAAAATGATTATTTAATTATAGTCATCACAAATCAATCTGCTGTAGGTAGAGGTTTAATTGATGAAAAAATGCTAAACCAAATTCATGAGCGATTAATTAAAAAAATTTCTAAAAGAAAAAATTATATAGATGACATATTTTATTGTCCACACCATCCTAAATTTGGAGTTGGAAAATATAAAAAGAAGTGTTTATGTAGAAAGCCAAAAAATAAAATGATTGAAGATGCTATTATTAAATGGGGTATTTCAAGAAAACACAGCTTTATGATTGGTGATAATTTAAGCGATTATTTGGCTGCAAAAAAATCTAAGATAAAATTTCATTATAAAAAAAATATAAATTTTTTTAAACAAGTAAAATCTATGATTTCTTAAACCAATTGATAAATTCTTGATAACCCTTTTCAATTGAGGTGTCTGGTTTATATTTAATTTCAGAAAATAAATTTTTACTATCTGCTTTTGTTATAACTACGTCAGAATTATTTCTAGGTTTGATTTTAAATTTCACTTTTTTATTTGTGTTTCTCTTTATTATTTCTAACAATTTAGAGAGTTTAACAGATTTTGAATTACCAATATTTAAAATATTAAAATATTTTTTTTGTTTAACTTTTTTATTCAACAACTTAAATATAGAGCCAATTACATCGTCAATATAAGTATATGATCTCTTTGAATTTGTAGAACCAAATATTTCAATGAATTGATTTTTGTAAATTTTATTTAAAAATTTGTAATATGCCATATCTTCTCTTCCAAAAGATCCATAAATCGAAAAAAATCTCATCCCTACAAAATTAATATTATACAGATAGTGATAAGTGTATGAAATTATCTCGTTGTATAATTTTGTTGAAGCATAAATTGATGTTGTTTTGAAAACATTCAAATTTTCCTTAAATTTAGATGTATTTCCATAAACAGAACTTGATGAGGCAAAAAATATATTTTTAATTGAATTTTGTTTTGCAAATTCTAGTATATTTAAATAACTTATAATATTATTTTTAATAGTCTCGTTTGGCTTTTTTTGAGAAATTCTAACTCCAGGCTGTGCTGCAAGATGGATTATAACTTTTATCCTTTTTTTTTTAAAAATATTTAAAGAATTTTTTTGACTTAAATCTTTTTTTATAAAAGAAATTTTACTTCTCTTTAAGTTTTCAATTCTTTTTTTTTGAGTTTTTTTACTAACAGAGCTTAAATTATCTATACCATATATTTTAAAACCTTTTTTTTTTAAAAAAATACTTAAATGAAATCCAATAAAACCAGCACATCCAGTAATCAAAACATTCATTTTATGAATTTAAATTATCTTTTTTTTGAATTTTCTTAAGTTCTGGAAATTGATATTCTTTTCCGGGAACAACGTAAGCTTGGGAAAGATTATTTTTTAAATCTTCTGCAATAATCATTGCCTGTCTAATACAATCGTCTATATCAACACCATAATAATAAGATCCAGCTCTACCTATGCAATAAACATCATTTGGCATATCATCAAAATACTTTTGAGCTCTTATTTGTTCGTCTTTGAAAGGTAAAGGATAAAGTTTACCATTGTTAAAGGATGGAATTTCCATTCCAATCAAACTAGACTTTGATTTGTGTTTAGTAAATTTTTTATACTCCACAATCCTTGTAAATTTTTCCTCATTTGCGTAATACAAAAAATAAACATTTTTTGGAAAAACCTCTTCAACAGGTAAAACAATTTTATGAAAATCTCTTCCAATAAATTTAAGTTCACCAAATTTTTGATCGAGTAAAAAATCTGGTGATATAGTATTAATTAAAATATCATAATTCAATTTTTTATTATCATTTAGTGTAATTTGTTTATTTTCTAAATCACATTCCTTAACTTTTGAATTGTACAAAACCTCAGCATCTTTTGTGGCAATATCAAAATAATCATCATAACCATTCTTAGCAATTGGATACCCAGAGATGGCAGTATCCCACGCTGCTTTTGATCCCTCTTTTAAAGCCACGCCTTTAGGTGACCAATTAAAAGTATCAATTTTTTTACAGTCGTCTACTAACCACATTTTTTTATTATAATTTTTAATAAATTTATTAAATAGTGTTTCTCCAACAGAATTAATCCAATATTCTTCTAAATTATTTGCTTGTATAGCACCTTGAATTTTAATTCTCTTTTCTTCCATCTCTTTCTCAATTTTATTGTAATCATGCATAGATCTTACATCAGTCATATTTATTGGATAATTATAAAATTCGTTATCTTGCTCTACATAAGTAAGAAATTCATGATTCGGATGAAGTTCTAATGGTATTATTTTGTTAAGATAATCGTAAACTTCTTTGTAAGGACTCAAAAAATGTCTAGGACCAAAAGTATAAGGATGTCCGCCGTAATGAAAGGTTCTTACACCTGCACCTAAAAAAGAACTAGACTCAACAATTTTTACTTCCCAATCTCCAATCAAAGTTAATTGATGAGACATTGCACAACCAGCAAATCCACCTCCTATGATCACAGCTTTTTTCATACTAAATATCCTTTATTAATTTTTTTAAACTTAGTTTAGTTGACCAAGGTCTATATCCTATTTTTTTTGCTTTTGACAGATCTATTACAAAACCTTTTCTTTTATCTTCTATCCAATTAATTTCTTGATTATAACCCAAAGATAATTTTAATTGATTCACTAAATTTTTTAACCTAATAGCATTTTTACTAGCAAGATTGACACAATGATATTTTTGATTTCTAAAATTTATTTCCTTTGTAATAAAGTCATATAATTTTTTTACATGCACAATATTATTAAATAGTGTTGAGGGATTTTTTAAATAAATTTTTTTATTTAATTTCATATTTTTTAAAGTTTCTGAAACAAAATTCCCATGTGATCCGTTGCCAACTACTCCTGGAAGCCTAATGCTTATAGATTTTTTTTTTTTTAAATTGCTATAATTATTTAATAATTTTTCAGAATCTATTTTTGATTTTCCATACATGCAAATATCAATCGGTTTTGTATTTTCGTTTATCTTTTTTTTATTTATTCTTCCATAAACCGACATAGTGGATAAGAAAAAAAATTTCTCAAAATTTAAATTATTTAATAAATTTTCCATACTTTTAATATTATTATTATACAAATTTTTATTATTTTTTGAGGTAACAGGAGTTTCTGCTGCACAATGTACAACTATGTCAAAAAAATTATTTTTTAATAAAATTTTCTTTTTACTTAAATTGAAACAAATTAAATTAAGATTTTTATTTTTTAGAAACTTAGGTTTTTTATTTCTATATATACCAGTAACTTTGTGTTTTTCTTTGAGATAATATTTTACTAAATTTTTTCCAACAAAGCCAGATGCACCCGTAATTAATACTTTCATTTGAAATAAATAAACTCAAAATCACCTTTATATCCATAATATTTAAACAACCATTTCCACTCATTTGGCATTAAAAACGACTCACAGGTTAAGGCCCAGCATTGCAAATTAAATAATTCTAAATTATTTCTATAACTTTCAACCATTACATAATTTTTTTTTGAAACTCTATCTATTTCACTTAATGCTGTTTTTAAATCAATCAAATTAAGGTTGTGAAGTGTTCCCAGTGAAATTGCTAGATCAAAACTTTTAGTTGAGTATGGAAATTTATTTTTAACATTGTGTTTTAAAATATTTTTTCTAATTTTTTTTGGGACATTTTTTATTGCATGAGTTGATATATCAAAACCATAAATTTCAATTTTTGGGTTGATTAAAAAAATTTCATATAAAAGATACCCCTTGCCACATCCTACATCTAAAATTTTTGATCCATCTTTTAATGAGTAATCCTTTATAATTTTTTGCGCAGCTTTATTCCATCTGCCAGGTATATACTTATAGCCTCCATAACCATATTTTCTATTTCCATCCCAATAATCAAATGAGTATTTCTTTGCAACTTTCATGCACTTTACTTTCTGATTCACCATCCTCTCAATATAATTTCTTTTTGAAGACTCATGTAAACTAGTAACAATTTTTTTTAATTTACCCATCAAAATTTTCTTTAAATAATTTTACTGTTAAACAATCAGGTAGTATTTTTTTAATTTTCCATATGTTCTCTAATTTTATTAAATCGTTTTTTGAAGAAAAAATGAAATTCTCATTAGCAAAAAAAAATTTTTTTTTTCTTTTTAAAAAAATTTTTAAAATTTTTAATCGCATGATGTCATTTTCAGGTAATTGAAATAAACTATAGGCAACTATTCCATGTATGTTTTTTAATTCATTTATAACTTCCTCAAGAATTAAAGAAGAATTTTGCATTGAATATTCTGTGGCACTCAACAAATAATGAAGTTTTTTTTCATTACAATAATTTCTAATCACCATATTTTGAATATGTTGTGGGACTCTTTCTCCCATAAATGATCTACTAAAAATATATCCTCTTACTTTTCTCATTATTTTATTTTTGGCAATTTATAATTAATTGCTAACTCTGAAACTTTTCTTAAAGTTATTGGTTCAAAAAACTCTCCTAATTTTTTATCTCTATATGGAGTAAAAACTGACTTAAATCTACAATTCAAAGACCACCTTGTATCTCTTTCATCATTTGGCACATTACCATGTGGTAATGATTGATTAAAAAGTAAAACTTCTCCATATTTTATATCAATCCATGTAACTTTATTTTTTAAGCTCTTAAAAATAATTTCACTCGAGTTTTTTCTTTTTTTAAAAATTGAATTATTGACCTTTTTAAATTCATCTGGCTTTAAAATGTACATAGATTTGGTCTTATAACAATCTACCAAAGGTATCCACACAACAATTTCAAAAGCTGAGTCTCCTGACCAAACATCAGAATGGATTGGTAACAGTGAGCTTTTATCTTTTGGAGTCTGAATGCTTAAATTAACTCTAGTTTGCATTGCTAATTCATTACCAACGAGGATATCCAAATAATCTTTAGCTACCTGGAAATAATATTTTCTAAAATTTTTGTTTTTATTAATATTTTTTATAATACTTAATCTTATTTCATTTAATTGATCTTTTTTAATAAATTTATGAAAATTATTAAGTAAATTATCATCATTGACTGAACTAATTTTTATTTTTTTTTTATAGAATCGATAACTATCTTTCTTAATTTTCTTAAAGAATCTTTATTTTTTGTTTCTCTAACTAGATATCCTTCCTTTTCAAAATCTAAAGAAAGTTTTCTGTCGTTATGATCTAAAAAATTATTATTCACTCAATTTTTTTAATGCTTATATTATTCCTACCAATTTTTTCCGATTTTTAAATCACTTTTTAAGCTTATAAATGTAGGAGATTTTGTTTTATGACATTTATAAATTATATTTTTTGTTTGTTTGCTATCCTTCGGAAAAAAAGATTTAATATTTTTAAATAAACTCATCAGTTTTTTTGCGTCAATTTCTGAATGACTTGGTCCTAAACTTGGATAGTCTGCAAATCCAACTAAATTTACGTTAACATTTTGCTGATCAATATCTAGTTTTACTTGTTCAAAAGGCCTTTCAATTAAAAAAGGGGTTATTGTATAAACCCATGGTTTTAATCCCTGTAATGCAAGACCTGAAGCAACCCCAATCAAACTTTGTTCACAAATTCCAAGATTGAAAAATTTATTTGGATGATTTTTTCTAAAATCATCAAATATACCATAACCTATATCCCCCACCAATAAGACTATTTTCTTATCTTTTTTTGCTAACTCACTAAGCACCTTTCCAAAACATCTTCTCATTTATTTTATTCCTAATCTTTTTTTTCCAATTAAAATTTCTGGACCAGCTAATTTTCTTGCATGCCACACTGGATCATCTTCAAATTCTTTTATTCCTTTACCTTTAACAGTATTCAAAATGACTACATTTGGCTTATTATTTTTTTTTATTTTATTTAAGGTATTAAATATTGAAACAAATGAATTACCATTTTTTACTTCATAAGTATTGCAATTAAAGGACTCAAATTTTTTTTTTAAATTTTCTAAAGGCAATGCATCTTTTAATCGGGATAAAGCCTGTATCTTGTTATAATCTATAAATATAAATAAATTATCTAACTTATGTTTTGTAGCAATCAAAATAGATTCCCACGTAGTACCCTCTTGGCATTCTCCATCACTTATTAAAACGATTATTTTACCTTTTTGTTTTAAAATTTTTTTACCAAAAGCCATACCAGTTGCTATTGGTAAACCATGACCTAAGCTACCAGTAGTGCAATAAACACCATTTTTTTCGTCTAATTCTAGATGGGTAGTTAATTTTGTTTTCAATCCATTTTCCCTTAATAATATACAAAGAGGAAATGATGAGTGGGATTTACTTAGAATAAACTTATCATTTTTTTTCAAAATTTTTTCATAAATAGCAATGAGGATTTCAATAATTGAAAAACTTCCACCCAAGTGTGCTTCACCTTTTTTTATAAAAGCATCAAATGTATTTTGTCTCAATTTAAGTGCTTTTTTATTTAATTTTTGGATATTCATTTTTTAAACTAAATTAATTTCTTGCATTTTTTTTATGTTAAAATATTCAGGATTATTTAAAGTTTCTGTAAAAATTTTTTTATCAAAAGCATCCTTGAGATCCTCTATTGCATTTGTGATTGTATATTTGGTCTCAAATAATAATACATTTTTAATTTTTTCTGAGGAAATATGATATGATCTATTATCATCTGTTTTAGTAACTATTAACTTTATATCTCCACCAAGTGTATTTTTAACAATATTTGCAATTTCTTTAACACTTTTATTTTCCCATCCCGCATTAAAAATCTCGCGATTTATTTTTTCTTCTGGAGCCTCAATAACTTTTTTGTAAGCTCTTACCATATCTTTAATATGAATATTTGGTCTTAATTGATCGCCGCCAAAAATGGTTATTTCCTTTTTATGATAACCAATATTAGTTAATATATTTACAATCAAATCTAAGCGTAATCGCCTGGAAAAACCACAAACTGTTGCTGGCCTTATCGTTGTAGTAACAAAGTTATCATCACTATATTTATTTAATATTGTCTCACATTCAGCCTTAAATTTTGAGTAGTCAGTAATAGGTTCTAAAGTCATATCTTCATGAACATTTTTGTCTTGCTTAATTCCATAAACGCTTGATGATGATGCATAAACAAATCTCCTAACATTGCAATCCTTAGAAATTTTTACTAAAGGCTCAAAAGCATCTAAGTTTATAGATTTACCTAATGATGGGTTTAATTCAAAACTTGGGTCATTCGATATACAAGCCAGATGAATAACTATATCATGATCCTTTAAAGATTTTTTTAAAAGCTCTGTATCTCTAATATCACCTTTTATAGGATGTAAATTTTGATTACTTTGAAATACATTTTTCCCATAAATAAATAAATCAAAAACTGTTACAAAATAACCCTTTTTAACTAGATAATCTGCTAAATAAGAACCTACATAACCGGCTCCTCCTGTTATAAAAACTTTTTTCATTTTAATAAGTGCTCAATTGATTTTAAAATATTTATTTTATTAATGGTTTTACTATTACCCATATTTTCTACTTTTTGTGATGCCGCTAAAGAAGCTATTAACAGAACTAATTTAGGATGTATTTTTTTATAAATTAATGCTGCACTTATTGCAACCATAGAGTCTCCAGCTCCTACTTTATCCACAACTTTTTGAGCATAAGCTGCACAGTCATAGAATGTTTTTTTATTTCTATTAAATAAAATCGAACCTTGTTTTCCCTGAGTGACCATTAAATTTTTGATTTTTGATTTAGAATTCAGTTGCTTAATCAGCTCTTTTGTATCTGTAAACTTATCTTTCATTTCATGTCTTAATTCAATTTCATTAATTACGGAAAAATCAACTTTTTTATATTTACTCAATGTATGGTATCCAATATTTGAGGCGTTAACTTGAGTATTAAGTGCAAGAAATTTTGCTTTTTCACATATTAGATCAGCATTTTTTTTAGAAATTAGACCATGACCATAATCTGAAACAATTACTAAATCGTATTTAGGTACTTTCTTAAGAATAAATTCTCGAAATTTTTTTTCATTAATTTTATCTAAGTTAGAGTCGTTAATATCGTAAATTCCCAAAATTTTTGTATTATTATACATATCCAAGTATCTTTTTTTATAAATTGTTGGTGAATTTTTTTTAAAGATATAAGAAACATTTACATTTTGTTTTAAATTTTTGTTTATAAAATTAAAAAATTCTTTTTTTTCTCCTATACATGTTTTTAGATCAATCCTTTTACAAAAACTTGAAATGTGATTTGCTATTACTCCTGATCCACCAATATATTTTTTTGAGTTAAGTGATCTTAAAGCCAATACTGGTTCTTTACCTGATTTACCAAGAGCATCACAAAAAACATATTCATCAATTATCATTTCACCAATAATTAATATTTTTATATTTTTAATTTCATCAATTACTTTGGTAATTTTATTAATATCCCAATACTTTTTAATTGAAATTATATCTTTTTTTTGTTTTTCATTTAATATTTCAAAATTAGCATTAATCAATTTACTTGAACTAAACATAGGGGTGTTTGTAAAAAATATTTTTCCTCCATATTTTTCAACTTGTTTTTTTTCTTTAACTATTTCCCCAGTGATATCATTTCTTTTATCTTTGTAATCTGAACCTTTTATATAAAGTTTTGGTTTTATTAGTTGAATATTATTAATAGCTGTAGGATACGAACTTATTATAACAAAATCTACACAACTTAAAGATGCTAAAGCTTCTGTTCTTTGAGCAATTTTAAAAAATGGTCTTCCAATTCCTTTGTTAACAAACTTATCATCAGTCACACTTACAATTAAAATATCACCTCTTTTTTTTGCTTCTTCAAGATACTTGATGTGACCCACATGCAATAAATCAAAAACACCATGACAAAGTATGATATTTTTATTTTTAAATTTCTTTTCTAATTTTAAAAATTGATTTTTTGTAATTATCTTTCCCATGCAAAAATTATTTTAAATATTTAAACCAATCTTTCGTAGCTTCATTTATTTTATTTGGTGTCCAAACGGGTGCTTTTCTCCAATAATCAATATTTTTAATTAATAAATTTACCCCACGTTCAATTTTAATTTTTGGTTTCCATTTCAATTTTCTTTTTATTTTATTTATATTTGCAAAAGTACAATCTGGCTCACCAGGTCTTTTTTTTATGTAAACACTCTTTCCACCTAACAAATTAATAATTTTATTTACACTGATAGTTTGACCACTTCCTACATTCATAATTTCATTTTTTAATTTAGAATTTGCTGACCTTAAAAATGCATCTACAACATCTGTAACATAAGTAAAATCTCTTGTTTGTTTGCCTGACCCGACTATTGTAAATGGTTTGTTGGCAATTTTTTGTGCTAGAAACACACCAAACATAGCACCGTATGTCCCTGATGTTCTAGATCTAGTACCGTAAACATTAAATAATCTTAGAGAAATAAAAGGTATTTTATAGACTTTTGACCAGTGAATTATTAAATCTTCACCAAGTTTTTTCGTTAGCGCATATGGATACATAGGACTAATTTTTTCATCTTCTAATGTTGGATATTTTTTTGGAACCCCATAACATGAGGATGAAGCGGAATACAAAAATTTCATTATTTTTGCATGTCTACATGCCTCTAAAATATTCAACGTTCCCTTTACATTGGAGTCAAAATATTTTTCAGGTTTTTGAATACTTGGAACTATATCTGCTAGTGCTGCCAAGTGAAAAATATAACATTTACCGTCAATCTGATCCATCCATTTTCCTTTTTTAGAAATATCACAATTTATAAACGTTATATTTTTTTTGAATTTTTTAATGTTATCAAATCTTCCAGTTGATAAGTTATCTAATACAACAATTTTTTTTTTTCTTTTTAACAAGTGCTTCGACTAAATGACTTCCAATAAATCCAGCTCCACCAGTGATTATGTATTTAGTCAAGTTTATTTCAATATTGTTATTTATTATAAAATTTTTATTTGATTTTTAATCTTATTATTTCTCCAATCAAGCCAAAAAATATAAAATTAATTCCCGAAGTAAAAAAAATAATTGAAGATATATCTGCAATCTGATCAAAAAATAAGTGGGTTATTAAAATATTTATAAATGAAAGAGAAATAAAAAAAACCCCAATCCCACCAAAAAATTTTAATGGAGAAAAAATCAAAAAAACTTTTAATATCAAATAAATAAAATTGAATGGATCTCTTATAATATTTATTTTAGATTTGCCAACTCTTTTTTCATATTCAATATCAAAATACTGAATAGTTTTTTTAGTCATTATATAACATAATGTTTGGGTCGATGTAATAGAAAATTTATCAGGATAATAATTTACAAATTCTAAAAAATCTTTTTTTTTAAATATTCTTAAACCAGAATTTATATCTTTAATTTTATAATTAAAAATAAAACTACTAAATTGTTTTAAAAATTTTCTAAAAATAATTCTTGGTGTACTCTCTCTATACTTGAAAACTCTTTTACCTACTAACATTGACATATCTTTTTCTTTGAAAATTTTACTCAATTTTTCAAGATCTTTTACTTTATAACTATTATCTGCATCAATTATTGCTAATATATCATTTTTGGATTCCCTGACGCCTCTTTTTATAGAATATCCATAACCCTTATTTTCTTCATTTTTTAAAATCTTTAAATCGAAATTAAAAGTTTCATTCTTAAAATTAATTGCTTCTTCATTTCCATCATCTACTACTATGAGTTCAATATTATCATCTATTTTAGAAAAACAATTTTTTACCTCTTCAAGCAAAATTTCTAATCCTCCTTTATCTTTATAAACTGGTACAATTATTGATAAATTCATTTATTTACATTTATTTTTAAATATTTCTAAATCAGTCTCTTTAGGTTCTCTTAAAAAATTTTTTGTATATTCTTTAAATTTTTTTTTTTCTACAAAATTTAAACATGGACTACTATAGTTATATAAAGTTTTAAGTTCACCATTAAATACCACATAGTCAACATTATTTTTTTTTAAAAAATTGTCAAAATCTCCATCATAATTAAAAAAACTTACCAAATTTCTCTTAATAGCATGTCTCGATCTTAAATTATTATATAACACAATAGAATTTTTTTTTGTTTTTTCATTTATCCAAATAGATACCTCGTATTGATGAGAGTATTTATTCATTATTCTATCATATTGTGAATGATTAAAAGAGCCAGGTAGATAAAAATAAATAGAAATAATGCTTGCTAACAATACTAAAGCTAATTGTAAACAAAGTAGATAATTAAAAAGTATATATTTTTTATAAATATTTTCATAATTAATACTAATTAAAAAACCAAAAATTAAATAAATTTCTAGATAAAATCTAGGTCTTCCCTTCCCAATTAAAAACAGAGAAATTAATATAAAAAAAATCTCAATAAATAAGAAAATTTGAAATTTATTTTTTAAAATTTGTTTTAAAATTTTTTTATTTAATAAAAATATAAAAGATAAAAAACCTATACCTAGTACTTGAGAAAATTCTGACAATCTGAAAGGAATTATCAAATTTTTAATTGAAGAAAATATATTACTTAAAGAAGATTTATATTCTCCAACAACTAAATGATTTAACCATAAATCTATATAATTTTGTTTTTCATGATCATAAAAATGATAAAAGGGAGTAAGAGGCTCTCCCCATATTAAATAATTTTTCAATGGTAATGGAGCTAATAAAAAAATTGATAATGGTATTAAGATAAGAAATTCTTGAAATATTTTTTTATTCCTAATTATAATATATAATGTAAATAAAAATACCGGTATAGCGGGAATAATAAAGGATATCTTTGATATGACCGCAAATTCTAGTAAAGCAAAAATAATTAAAACTTTTAATCTTGAATATTTTTCGTAAAGATCCAAACACAAAACTATAGAGGTAAAAATTATTGAAGATTGAAAAAGAGTTGGTTTGTGTGAGGATATAAGTGAGATAAGTATTGGTAGCGATAAAATAAAAATAAAATAATTAAATTTATACTTATTTCTTTTAGAGAGATATAAAAAATTTATTAAAATAATAATTAAACCACTAAACTGTATCAGTTGACCAAATGAATAAGATCCTAAAGCTAACCCTAGCAGAGACATCATTTCTCCTGAGCTTAGCAGTCTGAAATGCAACCAATAAAAATCATTGGGCTTTAGTATTTTTTCAAATTTTAAAATCTCTAGAGGACCTGAAAAATGGTAATCTAAACTATCTGCATCTAACGGAGGAAGTAGCGTTAAAAGAAATAATATAAATATTATTAAAATAAAAATTTTAGGAATTTCTAATTTGATAGAACTATAATTCTTAATATAAAAAAAAAAATTAATTATTATAAAAAGTATCAATATGCTTCTTAAGAATTGTAAATTAAAACCTATAATTGCTAAATAAAAAGTAAATGTGGATAAAGCTATTATCGTTAAAATAAAATAAATTAATTTATTAAAAATTTCATTATCAAATATTTTTTTAAAGCTAGATATGTTTGCACTAAAGAAAAGCAGTGAAAGAAACAATATAATGCCTGAGATTGGTCCTAATGGAGATATGAGGATAAAATTATTTATATTCATTTACATATTTGGTTAAAATTTATTAGTCTCAAAATCATATTTATCTATAATTAAATTTCATACAATCTATTAAGTACAAATTTTAGGTATATTCAAAAGTTTTGCAAAATATTAGTTATAGTCTATAAAATGTAAAAAAATCAAAAACATGTCTGTATATATTGATTTAGCAATTAAAAACTTTCCAAGAATTTTAACTTGTATGGATAGAAACTCATTTTCTAAAACGTATGGGTGTTTACATCGAGACTTTTGGATGTATAAGACGAGTGATTTTCCTGATGCAGTTAGACAATTTGGATTACATGCAATTGCATTACTTTATAAAAATAAATTTAATGAAAAAAATATTTATTTTCAGAACAGACAGGTTTTATCTTATATCAAAGCTGGCTTAATTTTTTGGACTCAGATACAAAATAAAGATGGTTCATTTGATGAATTTTATCCAAATGAAAGAGGCTGGGTTGGACCAACAGCTTTTACAACTTACACAAGCTGTGAGACATATAAACTAATTAGAGATGAATTAAATGAAAATGAAAAGGAATTAATATGTAATTCAATCAGAAGATCAGCTTATTTTATAAGTAAGGGCGATAAAGAAAAAGACTATCTGGCCAATCATCATGCAATGGCATGTTTAGCAGTCTGGAAATCTTATAAAATCTTAGAGGATAAAAAACTTTATGATGGTTATAGAAATTTATTTAATAACTTTAAAAAAATGCATAATTTTAATGAAGGTTGGTCATTAGAGTATGATGGAATTGATCCTGGTTATTTATCTGCAACAGTGTCTTTTCTGGCAAAAATCTATTCTGATAATGAAGATTTAGAAATTTTAGAAATTTGTAAAAAATCAATAGAAACTTGTAGCTATTTTTTTTACCCTAATGGCTTTTATGGTGGGGCTATAGGTTCTAGAAATACTCAACACATTTATTCACATGGTTTTGAAATATTTTCAAATAAAATTGAGCTTGCAAGAAGAATATCTTCTGAAATACTTGAGTCATATAAACACGATAAGCTTGTTCCTCCACAAAATATGTCTGATAGATATTTATTTTACAGAATCCCAGAATTAATTTTAAGTGAAATAGAAAACTTAAAAAATAAAAAAAACATAAATCTGGAACAAGAAAAAATGCCATGGGAAAAAGAAAATTTTATAAAAAATTTCAAAGATTGTGGTGTCTATATAGTAAATTCTGATAAAAATTATTTTTTATGTAATTTATCAAAAGGTGGTGTTTTCGAAATTTATAACAAAGAAAAAAGAGAACTAATTCAATTTGATTGTGGAATAATTGTAAAAAAAAATAATAATCAAATTTTAAGCTCTCAATGGATAGATAAGAATTATATGATAAATATAGAAAATAAAAATATAACAATTGAAGGAAATCTTAAAAATATTCCAGGTAACAAAACATTTTCAATTTATACAAATATATTATTTAGATTAACTCTAATTTTTTTAAATTTATTTCCTTTTTTAAGCCATAAATTAAAAGGTCTGATTAGAATGATAATTGTATTAGGAAAAAAAGAGACAAAAGTAAAATTTAAAAGAACAATTAATTTAGAAAAAAATCATATAAAAATTGTTGATAATTTACACAATCTGAACAATTTAAAAATCAAAAGTATAATTTTGGGGGGAGTATTTTATAATAGATTTGTTCCACAGTCTCAATTTTTTCAAAATTATGAAATAATTGACAACAATAATAAGAAAGTCTTCACTCCAAGTGATATTGATAGAAAAAGATATAATGGATTAATTATTTATGAAAGAAATTTAAATCTTGAATGAGATATTTATCGTACTTACTACTTATCTTAATATTTTATTTTCTTCTTAAAAATTTAGATTTAACAATATTTTTAATAAATTTAAAAAAAATCAAATTTGAATATTTATTTATAGCTTTATTAATTAGCTGTACTTTGCCTATTTTAGCAACACTAAGGTGGAAGTTTATTGTTAAAAAATTTGAAAAAAACATCAATTTTAATGATCTATTCAAATCTGTTATGATTGCTTTTTACGCAAATGTTTTTATGCCCGCTAAATCAGGTGATTTCTCAAAGGCAATAACCATGCCTAAATCTATATCAAAATATAAGCTTATTTCTGCTGTAATTTCAGAAAGAATAATCGACTTAATTTCTTTATTTTTACTGTCTTTAAGTGGTTCTTTTTTTTTATATAAAGAAATATTTAATATTTTGATAATTATTTTTATCATTTTTATAATTCTATTAATAATTTTAAGAAGTTTTTTCAAAAAAAGTCGAGATTTTAAATCAGCTATTATCGATAAAATATTTAAAATAATATTTTATATTTATGAAACTTTATTTTTAAAAAAAAAATATACATTATTTGTTTTAATTTTTTCATTTTCAATATGGCTTTTAGTTGGTATCCAAATTTATTTATTTTTTATAGCTTTAAATAATCAAATTAATATATTTCATGTTATTCTACTATATCCTGTAACTATTTTTGCAACAATGATACCATTATCTCCAGGAGGGGTTGGAATTAGGGAAAGTGCATTCATTTTTGTTTTTTCAAAATATGCAAACTATAGTGTAAATTTTACAGTTGGCTTGATGTATTATCTTTTTAATGTATTATTTATAGCTTTAATTGGATCATTTTTCATTAATCAATATATTTGGAAAAAATATAAAAAATAATTTAAAAGATATAACTTAAATGCATAGAATTTATAATAATTTAGAATCATCAGAGCCAAAATTTTTAAGAAACTTTTTAATAAAAGAAATTAAGAAAAAATTAAAAAATTTTAATGGAAACCTTTCAGAATTACATAAATATTTAAAAATAAAAGAATTAAATAATATTAGATATAATTGCTTTAAGGCAATTAATGAAAAGATTAATTGGGAAGAAAAAATTTTTAAATTATGTGGCCCAGAAATTACTAAACAATTAGGATCTGATCTTTTAATCCAAAGTAAAATAAATCTGTCTATCCAAATACCAGAAGATAAAACTTCTTTACTTAAAGTGCATTCTGATTGTTGGTCAGCAGATTCCCCTTTTCAAAAAAATATTTGGATACCTTTGACAAATGCTTTTGATACCAATTCTATGTTTATATTAAATAAAACTAAAACTTTAAAACATCTAAGGTATTTAGAAAGAGAGAAAAAATTAATTTTACCTAAAATTGTCAAAAGTAATGATTTTATAAAAATAAAATTTGGACAATACTTAATATTTAACCCTGCAATACTTCATGGGAATGTTGTAAATAGAACTAATAAAACTAGAGTTTCATTAAATGTAAGAGTAAAATCAATATTTTCGCCCGAACCAACTGAAAGAAACCCTGATAGAAAATTTGGAACATACTACAAAATATGGAAAATTTCGGAAGATACTAAATTAGCTAACGAATATTTTAAAAATAATTTTTTATGAAAAATACTATAACTTACGTATTGCCTCGTCCTTTTTCTGGATATAATATTCCACTTGCAGTTCAAAATACATATATTAGAGAATATGTTGCTAATTCAAACATGATATATGCACTTTCTTCTGTTGAACTTACAAAAAATAACTGTTTTGAAGTATTAAAGAATAAAATCAAAACATTAAATAAGTCTCGTTCTGAATTTATTGTAGTTTCAGGACTAGTTTTTCCAATTCATGATCAGAAAAAAATGAAAGATATATTTATAAATTCAATTAAATATCAAAAAGCGAAATTTCACTTAATTCTTGAATCAAAAATTTTAACAAATACGGAAGTGATTTCTTGGTCAAAAGAAATTAATTTTATTGAAAAAATTTCTTCAAATTATGAGGATTGGAAATTGAAAAAATTTACTTAGTATTTTTTATCAAAACAAAATCATTAATAACTACCATATCCATATCCGTTTTTAAGAAACATTCTAATGCGTCTTTAGGAGATTCACATATAGGTTCATTCACATTAAATGAAGTATTTAACAAGATAGGAAAACCTGTTTTTTTATAAAAACTCTCAATTAATTTAAAATATCGATAATTTTCGTTAATATTAACTGTTTGAACTCTACATGTATTATCATTATGAACAACAGCAGGGATTGTTTTTTTATATTGTGTCTTAATATTTAAGACGATGTTCATAAATGGAATTTTACTAATTTTATTCGTAACAAAATATTCATTCAAATGATTTTCTAAAATTGAGGGGGCAAATGGTCTAAACTTTTCTCTAAATTTTATTTTAGAATTGATAATTTTTTTCATATTTGGGTTAAGAGGATTTGCAAGAATAGATCTATTTCCCAGAGCTCTTGCGCCAAATTCCATTCTTCCCTGATACCAACCAACCACTTTTGAGTTTTTTATTTTCTCTGAAGTGAATTCAATCAAAGCATCTAGATTGTCATAATAATTTATATTAATGCCTCTTGATTTAATAGTCTCTAAGTTATTATCTATAGTCTTTTTAACTTCTTCATTGGAATATTCAGTTCCTAAAAAACTATTTTCCATCTCAAAATTTTTAAAATTTTTAGAAAAAACTGAACCAATTCCGCCTCCAGCATCACTAGGGTTTAATGGAATATAAATATTTTCAAATTTCGTATTATTAATTATTTTTCCATTTGCTAATGAATTTAAAGCACAACCACCAGATAAGCATAGATTTTTATAATTATATTTTTTATTCCAAAAATTTAGTAATTTAAATAAAATTTCTTCAAATACAATTTGAAGTGAACAAGCAATATCTTTGTGTCGTTGATTAATCGCTTCACTTGGATACCTTGCGCCCCCGAGCAACTCATCTAAATTACTATTATACAAATTATCAAAAATTGGCTCTCCTAAACTTAAATTTGTAAAATTTAAATTTTGATGAACGAAATATTTTAAATTAAGTTTAAATTTTCCATTTTTCTCATCAAATATAATCAATTTTTTTATTTGATTAATATAATTTGGATTTCCATATGCAGCTAAACCCATAACTTTATATTCGTCACCATAACTTTTAAAACCAATGTACTGGGTCAGAGCCTGATACAAAATTCCAATTGAATGAGGATAGGTGACCTTATCTAATAATGTTATTTTATTATTTTCAAATTTAAATATTTCTGTTGAAGAAAAATCTCCTGAGGCATCAAAGGATAAACAAATGCCTTTTTCAAAATTTGAACACAAAATTGATGATGCAGCATGACATAGATGGTGTGGTTGATAAATTATTTTGCCATTAAAATTTTCATTCATTTCTTGCAAAATTATTTTTTTTAAATTTCTTCTTTTAAATAAATGAAAAATTTTTGGAAAATAATTTATTTTAAAAAAATTTTTTAATAAAAATTTAATTCTATATAAAAGATTGTATGATTGATTAAAATTTACATATATTTCAGAAATATCATTCAATTTTAAATTAAACCTAGCTAATGCTTGATTAAAACATAAAGTTGGAAATCCAGAATAATGTTTTACTCTTCGAAATCTTTCCTCCTCAGCTGCAAATAAAATTTTGTTATTTTTAATTAAAGCTAATGAACTATCTGCGTGTAAAAAATTTAGGGCTATTTTATACATATGTTTTAAAGAAATATTTAAGTATTGGATAGATACATATAACAATAAGTACAGCTAAAATAATTTGATAACTATTATAAGGCATATAACCAAAGTGAATTAACCTATAGGCTAATATATTACCAATTACTGAAGTTAATATTAAATTATTATTTGAGAGTCTTGAGGTTAAAAATTCTAAAAAAATCATAAACAAATAAATAGTAAAAAACAAAGCTATTATCAAAATTATAGAGCCAGAATAATATAAATATGCAATTATTCCAGGCACAATTATATTGTAATTTTTAAGATTATTTTCACTTTCATTTTCAATTAAAAATTCATTTTCATAAAAACCTTTATCTTTATTTTTGTATTTAGTTGAGTCTATTAATAATTTTAAACTTAAATTTTTTGACTTTGCAACATTTATTAAAGAGTCTATACCTACGAATCTATTAAAAATTAAGACTCTCAATTCATCCAGATAAAAATTTTTTCTTTCATCTAAAATTTTTAAATTAGTTTTTTTTTCTGGTTGAATAATATTTTTTGAAAGTCTAATTTCATTAATTACAAAAATAGAACTTAAAAATAAAATTATTGAAAAGAAAAAAATTAAAAAAAAATCAAATTTTTTCATTGAAAGTTCATTTTTATAAACAGCAACAATACCAAAAATAATTGCTACAAAATCAAAGATCATAGCTCTACTAAGTAATGAAATGTTATATATAAAAATTAAAATTAATGAATAAAGGACAGGCATTAAAAGATTTTTTTTTGATCGCTTTATTTTATTGAATAATAAAATTGATATTATGGAAATAAAACCAACCAAAAAAAACCATTTTAAAATTAAAACAAAAATATTATTGAATTGCAAAGGTACAGGCATTCCTTTTTGAAAAATATTATAATTAAAATTAATAATTGATAACAATAAACAAAAAATTGCAAAGCTTATAACAAGGGTAATTTCAATAAATTTTGATTTAAACAATAATTCTTTTTTTTCTCTTAATTTAAAAAAAAAATTATATGAATTAAATATCTTAATCCTAAAAAGAATTAGGAGACTAAAAAATATGAAAAAAATAGATGCTATAAATAAAGGCTTATTTAATTCAGACGGAATTATTTTTCCGACACCTTCTGCAAATATATATTCATTGCCTTCAGAAAAAAGTATTAAAAAGGAAAATTTAAACCAAAAACCTAAAAATAAGTAAATTGAAAAAAACTTCTCAAAAAAAAAGCTATTTTTATTCAGTGAAATTATTAGCAAAGAAAAAGAGGCTAAAGTAAAAAAAGAATATAAAATTTTATTTGAAGGATAATTATTTAAAGATAATAAAAATATTAATAAAAATATAATTGAGAATAATAAAAAACTTATAAATTTCAAATTAAAATTAATATTTTTTAGCATTGATTATTTTTAAAGTTAATAAAAGATAAATTAAAAAACTTAAAATAGAAGCAAAAAAATAACTCAAGTAAATAAATTTAGAATTTAAAATATAAATAATTAAAACTAAAACAGATAATATTAAACTATATAAAACATCAAATTTAAAAACTAAATTTCTTTCACTTGAAAATTTCAAAAAATAATGACGGATTAAAATAGAACAGATCATAAAATAAGAACCAAATAAAGAAAATTTTAAAAGGAAATCTTTTTGAAATTCATTTATAGACAAAATAATAGAGAAATAATTGTAGATTAAACCTAAATATAAAGACAATAAAATAAAGATAATCATTATTATAAAATTTAGTTTATTTTTAATTTCTTTAACAATTGTTGGGCCAATAGTTAAATTTAAAACAGTTCCAGGTAAAGACGCTAGTGCAAAACAAATAAAATAAATAGCTACAAGACTTTTTTCTACAAAAATAAATATTGAAAATCTCCAAGAAATGATACCAATATTATTCCAAAAAGATGAGACTAATGAATACCTAAATGAATTATTTTTAACATTCAGGATCAATCTTTTAAAAGTAAAGTTATAATTTTTGATTTTTACGTTAGTAATAAAATGAAAGATACTGAAACTGTATAGAAACATAGCTACAAAAATAGTTAAATTCAAAAATAAAAAATTTTCAATTTTCAAGAATTTAAAAATAAATAAAATCTTTATTAAATAAACTAGTATAAAAAAAATATGAGATTTAATTTTTTTTTCTATTTCATCAAAAGTTAATTTAATTTCGTATATCCATTGAAAAACAATTAAAAAACAATAAAATAATATAATTTCAGAGTAATTAGTTTTTATAAAAAAAAAAATTAAAATAATTACTAAAGTAAAAATAATACCTAAGGAAATTCTAAAAAATATAATGTCTAACCCATATTTCCAATTTTTATCAGAAATCAGAATATTCCTAGAGTTTGAAGAGAAAATTTGACAAAGAACAAATATAATTGATGTAAAAAAGCTAAATTCAGCAGCTAAATTTAAGTATTCGAATTTAACAAGAAATATAGTAATCAAAGGAATACTAATTAAATTTAAACCATAACTTAATGTTAAAATATTTAATTTATAAAGGAGTAAAATTTTTTTCATCAATTAATTTTTTCTGATTAATAAGTTTCTTATTTAAAGAATTTTTATCTCTAAAAATAAATTGTCTATTGAATACTTTAAAAAATATTTTAGATATATAAACGAAAAAAAAAGATTTACTGAAATATTTTCTAATTATTCTTAAATCTTGGTTAACTTTTTTGAAAATATTCTTTACAGATGTACTTAATCCTCCTTGCTTCATAAATACTATATACTTATTAAGTACTAAATATGAATTTTTTTTCTGAAAAAATTTTAATAATACTTCTGTATCAACAGAAATATGATTTATTACATTAAATTTATTTTTTTCATAAATTTTTTTTCTTATAAAACATCCTGTGTGTGGAATATGATAAAAATTGAGTTTATTTTTAACCGGTATATTCCAAATCCTATTAATTGAATTATTCTTAAAAAATATTATATTTCCAGCAATAAGTGAATATTCATTAAGATTTTTATTAAGAAAAATTTCACTTAAAACATTGTTGTTATAATAAAAATCACCTGAGTGTAAAAAACCAATAAATTCTCCATTAGAAAAATCTATACCTTTATTTAATCCTTCGTATAAATTTTTATCTTCGATTCTAAAATATTTAATTTTTTTATTTTTAGTATACTTTTGAATTATTTCAGATGTACCATCATTAGAATATCCATCTATAACAATATATTCATAATCTTGAAAATTTTGAAGCAATACACTTTTAATTGTTCTTTCAATATTATTTACATCATTTTTCACAGTTGTAATTATTGTTAATTGCATTTAAAGACCATTATATTATTATTTAATATCTAGCATTATATTTAAGTATGAATTTAACATCATTAATAATTATCAACATAATAAATTTATCATTAATTTATTTGTTAAATTTAAATAGATTAAAAATATCAAAAAACCTGAAACTAATTGACTTTCCAAACAATGACAGAAAAATTCATAATCATGAAACTCCATTAATAGGGGGTTTAATAATTTCTAGTATTTATTTATTAAATATAATTTTTTTATTTTTTATTTTCGAAAGTTTTAATAATCTCTCTATTTTACTTTTAAGTCTTTTAAGTTTTTTAATTGGATTTTTTGATGATAGAAAAAATATTAATTCATATTTGAGATTATTCTTATTTTTTGCATTAATCGTGTCTTTTTTACTATTTAATGAAATTTTAATAATAAAAAATATTTACTTTGATTTTCTAAATTTAAAATATGAACTTGGATTCATAAGTATTCCATTTACAACTCTTTGTATACTTCTGTTAATAAATGCCATCAATCTATCAGATGGTATTAATTCTTTAGCAATATTAATCATAATATATATTTTATTATATTTGCATACTTACAACAAAGGTATTGAACAATATCTCTTACTAAATTTGATTATAAGTTTAATTTTTATATGCTATTTTAATTATAGAGGAAATTTCTTCTTAGGAAACTCTGGTTCATATTTTCTTGGCATGTTTGTATCGCTTTCTATTATTTCAACTTATAATGTTAATTTAAATCATGGTTTAAAAATAAACTCTGAGGAACTTTTTATTATTCTTTTTTTACCTGGTGTTGATATGTTTAGACTATTTGTTGAAAGAATATTTAAAAAGAAAAATCCTTTTGATGGTGATAAAAATCACTTTCATCATTTTCTAATTGAAAGATTCAGTCTTACAAAAAGTTTAGTGATATATTCAGTATTCATGATAACTCCGTATTTAGTTTTTAGAATATTAAATATAGAACCATTGATAATAATATTATTTTTTATTTTAGTTTATATATTTCTTTTAACTTTTTTTAAGAAACAAATTTATCTGAAATGATTTTATTTAATTTTTTTGAAAAGTTTACAAAATTGTAATTTTTCGAAATTAATTGAGATTTTTTTCTCATTTTCAAAAATAAATTATCATTTAACCAAATATCTTTAATTTTATTTGCTATTTGATTTATTTCATTTGGATTAAAATACAAAGCAGAATTTTTACATTGCTCTCTTGAAGCAAAAATATCAGAAATCAATACTGGACAACTATAGTTAAAAGCTTCAATTGGTGGAATATTAGTTGGACCAAAAAAAGTTGGCATCACTAAAGCTCTGGCGCTTGAGTAAAGCACTGCTAATTGTTTTGTAGAAATATAGCCGGTAAATTTTACATTTTTTTGAAGATTATTTTTTACGACGTAATTATGAATATTTTTATATTCCAGATCTTTTTTTGATGTAAATAAAATAAACAAATCTTTAATACCTTCAAATTTTACTAAATTATTGATTGCAGCTATTAATTTTATATGATTCTTATGCTTCCAAAATTTTGCCGGATAAATTAAAAATTTTTTAATCGTTATTTTTTCTTTAACTTTTATTTTTTTTATAAAAAAAGGTAATACATGTATTTTTTTTGGATTTGTTTTATAATGTTCTAAAAATTGAAATTTTCCATAATTAGAGTCTACAATAATTTTATCAGCATTTTTGGCTATTTTTTTATATCTAAATTCTCTGTAAACTTTTTTTAAAAAAGATGAACTCTCTTCAAAACTTGTATGAAGATGCATTAAATCATGAACAGCAACTATTTTTTTTCCAATAAAAATACAAGAAATTAGATCCTGGGAAGGAAAAATCCAAATATCATTTTCTTTGGCTTTTAAATCATAAATCAAATTAAATATTTTTTTTAATATTTTTAAATCTTTAAATAAAAAAATTGAAAAATAAAAAAATATTCTTCCAATAAAACTAATTTTGATTTTTTTTTTTTCTACAGTTTTAAATTTTTTTTGCCAAGATTCGTTCGTATAAAAAATTTTTATTTTTTTTTTATTATTCAAAATTAAAGATTCAATAATATTTTCTGTATATTGAAAAGTCCCACCCCAATTAGGATCATTATCAATAAATATATTCAAAAATGAATCATTTTTCATGGAATTTCTTTATATAGTCTTTTATTGTAATTTTAAGACCATCCTCTAAAGAAGTATCGCATCCTTTCCAGCCAAATTTTTTAGCTCTTGATATATCAATTGATTTGTCAGGAGTTCCATCTGGTTTTGAAAGATCAAAGGATATATTTCCTTTATAATTTATAATTTTTTTAATTAATTTTGCTATTTTTAAAATAGTATATGATTTTCCGGAGCCTAAATTAATAAACTTATTTTTTAAATTCTTATTCATAAAAAAAATGCATGCATCTGCTAAATCATCTACAAACATGAAATCCCTCTTAGGTTTGCCTGTACCCCATATTTTTACCGATTTTTTTTTATTTTTTTTTGATTTATGAAATTTTGAAATTAGACCAGGTATAACATGACTATTTTGTTCATGATAATTATCATTTATGCCGTAAAGGTTGGTTGGCATCAAAACTTTATAATTAGTTTTATAATTTAAATTGTAATATTCACACAACTTTAAACCTGCAATTTTTGCCAAGGCATAAGCTTCGTTTGTTTTTTCTAACACACCATTAAGTAAATATTCCTCTTTTATGGGTTTTTTACAATTTTTTGGATAAATGCATGTTGATCCTAAAAACAATAAATTTCTAATTTTATTAGTAAATGCACCATGTATTAAATTATTTTGTATTGTAAGATTTTCAAATAAAAAATCTGATTTAAAATTATTATTTGCTATAATTCCACCAACTTTTGCAGCAGCTATAATAACATATTCTGGTTTGTATTTTTTAAAAAATAAATTTGTTTTTTTTTGATCAAGCAAATTTAGTTGATTTTTATCTTTTAAAATAATATTTGAAAAACCATTTTTTTTTAATGATCTTAGTATTGCTGATCCAACCATACCTTTATGACCAGCGAGAAATATCTTGATATTTTTTTTCAACTACTACCCTATTATTTTTTTTTCAAATTCAATCATTTCCTCTATGAGCATTTCTAGGCTTGTAGTCGATTTCCATTTGAGTGCTTTCATTGCTTTTCTTGGGTCTCCCATTAAACTATCAACCTCAGAAGGTCTGAAATATTTTTTATCAACTTCAATAATTATTTTTTTTTCATCATTAAATGCTTTTTCTTTTAAACCTTTACCTTGCCAAGTAATTTTCATATTTAATTTTTTTGCTGCAATATTTATAAATTGCTTGATTGAATATTGTTTTCCTGTTGCAATTACAAAATCGTCAGGTTTCTTCTGTTGTAAAATAAGCCACATAGCTCTTACATAATCTCTTGCATGTCCCCAATCTCTTTTGGAGTGAAGATTTCCTAAGTATAATTTATTTTGAAGACCAAATTTAATTCTTAATAATCCTCTAATTATTTTTCTTGTAACGAATGTTTCCCCTCTTAATGGACTTTCATGATTAAATAAAATTCCGTTAGAAGCAAACATGTTGAAAGACTCTCTATAATTTACAGTAATCCAATGAGCATATAATTTGGCCACACCATAAGGGCTTCTAGGATGAAAGTAGGTCTTTTCATTTTGTGGAGGTTTAGTTGCACCAAACATTTCTGAAGTACCTGCTTGATAAAATTTTGTTTTTTTTAAATTTAAACATCTTAATATTTCTAAAATTCTTAATGCCCCAATCCCATCTGCATTTGCAGTATATTCTGGTTGTTCAAATGAAACTGCAACATGTGATTGTGCTGCCAAGTTATATATTTCATCTGGTTTAATTGATGCAATAATTCTATTTAAAGATGATGTGTCGGTCATATCCCCATGTAGGAGTTTAAAACGAGAATTCTTAATATGAGACTCCTGATATATATCATCTATTCTATGTGTATTAATTAAAGAAGTTCTTCTTTTCATACCATAAACGATATATTTTTTTTCTAGTAAAAATTTTGCTAAATAAGCACCATCTTGTCCTGTTATACCTGTGATAAGTGCAGTTTTATTTTTTTTTTTTCTCATTTAATTTCTAGCAACAATACAAGCATTCCAATTGTTTTTATTTACATTTTTATTTGATAACCATTCATAAGCAAACATTTTTTTAAATCCAGCTAATTTTAAAATTTTGAACAATTCGTTAGGATTATAGCTTCTCATAAAATGTTTCTCAGTAAATAATCGCTTTTTACCTTTTCTTTTCTCTATCAAATAAAAATTCAGATCTATTTCCTTCAACTTTTTATCAAAATAAGGTTCTGAAATTTTTATGAATTCATTATTTTTGATATAAAATTTTTTAACACGTAAGTAAGGTTTATCTTTTTTAACCGCCTCCCTATACCAATAATCAAAAATATAAGTTCCATTTTTATTTAAATGTTTTTTTACATTTTTAAATATTTTTAATAAGTCTTTATCTTTATTTATATAACTTGTGACATGAAACAAAGATGTGATCAAATCAAATTTATTTTCGAATAAAAAATTTTTTGCATCTTTATGAAAAAATTTTAAACCTGGATTTTTTTTTTTTGCTATCTTTATCATTTTTCTTGAAAAATCTATTCCAGTAGTTTTTATTTTTTTTTTATTAAAAAATTTCAAATGAGTTCCAGTTCCACAACCTATATCTAAAATATTATGAGGTTTTTTTTTCAAATGTGACAAAACATAATTTGTTTCTTTTAAATAATTTTTTTGTTGATAAATAAAGTCGTAATATTCTGAATACTTGCTAAAAATTTTCATTTATTACCTCTTTTACTTTATCAATTACAAATTTTTGTTGCTTAAATGTAATTCCCAATCCCGAGGGAATATAAAAACCATATTTAGATATATATTCTGAGTTTTCCAACTTTTGTTTATTAAATCTTTTAATTATAGGCTGTTTATGTAGAGGAAAAAAAAATGGTCTTGTCCCAATACCTTTTTTATTTAATAAATACATAAATTTTTTTGCAGTAATTCTGTATTTATCTTTAAGTACAAGTCCATATACCCAATAGATATTTTTACAATATTGTAGATTATCAACAGGTAAATAAAAAAATTTTTCTAACTTTTTAAGATTTAAATTATAGTATCTTCCAATTGCTCTCCTCTTTTTTACATTAAAATCTAACTTTTCCAATTGTGCCAAACCAACTGCAGCTTGTAAATTTGACATTCTAAAGTTCCATCCCAATTTTTTATGCTTAAATCTTTCTGAACCAATTCCAAAATATAAATTTTTTAATTTATTTATTTCTTCAAATATTTTTTTATTATCAGTTAAAATCATTCCTCCTTCACCTGTTGTGATATTCTTGTTTGAATAAAAACTAAAAGTGCTTATATCACCAAAACTTCCACACATTTTTTTTTTATATTTAAGACCATGCACTTCAGCAGCATCTTCAATAATTAAAATTTTTTTTTTTTTTGCAATTTTTAAAATCTTATCTATGTCTATTGTTAATCCATAAATATGTACTAAAATAATTGCTTTAGTTTTTTTATTTATTTTTTTTATAATTTCATCAGCATTACAATTCCAAGTTTTTAAATCACAATCTACAAATATTGGTTTGGCTTTTGTTCTTAAAATTGGAAATAAACATGAAGCAATAGTAAAAGTTGGTAAAATTACTTCATCATTTTTTTTTAAATTTAAAGTATTGATTGCAATTTCTAATGCTGCTGTCCCACTTGATACGGCGGCGCTAAATTTCCTTTTAACTTTTTTTGCAAATTTATTTTCAAATTCTTTTACATATTTTCCTTCTGAAGAAACCCATCCAGTTCTAATACAATCAACTAAATACTTTGATTCATTACCAATAAAAAGAGGCTCATTGACAGGAACAAATTTTTTCATGATCAAAAAATGATTTTATCTAAATTTTTTTTATAAGGTCCTTGTTTCACCTCAAAAATTTCTGATCTTTCTAACATTTTAAATCCATGACCTCCATCTACTAAAAGAAGAATGTCTCCTGTTTTTAATATTTTTGAACATACAAATTTTTTTTTATTATCAAAAAAATCTGCTTTAATTTTTCCTTTTTTAATAAATAATACCTCTCTTGTATTAAAAACTTCTCTCCTTATAGATTTGTGCAAATGAGGTTTAACTTCATACCCTTTAGGTCTATTCATATATCCTAATTGTTGAGAATAATTTTCCGGTGTAAAAAACTTAATTCCTTTTGTTTTAAATTTTTTCTTAATTAATAAGGCTAGAACTTTTTTTTTATCTTTAATTTTTATCATTTAAATATTTATTGCATTATTTTTTAGAATATCTTAAAACAATTAAAGTCATCATACTATTAATAATGATCTTTCAAAAAAATCAAACAAAAAAAATTTATGAATACTACAAAATCAATGGTTTTGTTATAATTAAGAATTTCTTTGATAAAGACCTAATTAATAAAATTAAAAAACAAGTTCTCAAAAATATTAAGTATAAACATAATGAATTTTTCTATTATGAAAAAAATAAAAATAAACTTAGAAGAGTAGAAAAAATTTCTGATTTTTCAAATTCAGCAAAAAAATTAATACAATCTAAACAAATTTTTAAATTAATTGATAATATTCAAAAAAGTAAAAATGCTCTATTTAAAGATAAACTAAATTTTAAATACCCCAATGGTGGAGGTTATTTACCACATATAGATGGGCATTTTTATTGGATTAGCAAAAATAATAAAATTGAAAAAGGATGGAAAAAATATTCAAATAAATTTTTAAATCTTGTTATACCTTTAGAGGCCTCAAATAAATCTAACGGTTGTTTGTATGTTGCTAAGAAAGATGATACGAAACAGCTTGGAAATACTTGGAATAAAATTACTAAAAAATTAGTAAATAATTCTCCAAACATAAAAAAAAATGATATAAAAAAATTTGTTTTTTTTCCTACTATACTTAATGCTGGTGATATATTGTTATTCGACTGGAAATGTGCCCACTATTCAAAAAAAAATAATTCAAAAAAATCAAGAATGATTTTTTATTCTACATATTGTGAAAAAAATAATATTAATCATAATTATAACTATCGAAATAATTATTATTATGATAAAGAAACCAGCAAAAATAATAAATTAAAAAAATCTTTACAATAAATAAAAAATGAAACTCTTTATAAATAAAGACATTTCCGATTTATATAATTGGACTAAAAATATTCACAGAAAGTTTGAAAATAAAAAAATTTTACTTGTTGGTCATAATGGTTTTTTGGGTAAATACTTTTGCTATTATTTTGATTATTTGACAAAAAAAAATATCAAGTTAAAAGTCACTTGTGTAGACAATTTTTCATCATCTAAACAAAACGTAATAAAAAAAAATTTAAAAAATAAAAATTTTAAATTCATAAATCTTGATGCCTCTAAAAGTGTCCCAAAAAATAAATATGATATAATTATTTTTTTAGCAGGTATAGCTAGTCCTCAAATATATGCGAATATGCCTTTGCAGACGTTAAATGTTTCGTACAATGGTACAAAGAATTATCTTGAAAAAGCAAGAAAAGATAAATCAAAATTTATTTTTTTTAGCTCAAGTGAAGTATATGGAAATCCTGATAAAAAAAATATTCCTACAAAAGAAAGTTTTTATGGTTATGTAAATTCATATGGTCCAAGATCTTGCTATGATGAGGGAAAAAGAGTTGGAGAAACTCTTTGCTACATTTATAAAAAATATTATAAGACCAAAGTGAAAATCATTAGACCTTTTAATGTTTACGGACCTGGAATGGAAAAATTAGATTATAGAGTAATTCCCAATATTGTCAGAAGTATCAGAGAGAAAAAAATAATGAATATTTATAACACGGGTAATCAAACAAGAACATTTTGCTACATAACTGATGCTATAAATGGATTTTTACAAGTAATAGCGAATGACAACAAAAATGTAATTTTTAATGTAGGGAATGACGAAAATGAAATTTCGATTATTAATTTAGTAAAAATAGTAAATAAAATAACAAAAAAAAGTTTTAAATACCGATATATGAACAATAAAAACTACCCAGGCGATGAACCTCAAAGGAGGTGTCCAGATATAAGTTTATTAAAAAAATTATCTAATTATAAAAACAACATGAGTTTAGAGGAAGGAATTAAAAGAACAATATATTTTAAGAGTGATAAGAGCTGATTTCATCTCTTATATCACAATCCCAATAATTCTCTCTTTTAATCCATTTAAGTAAATTTTTGTCATTTAATATTTCTTTTTGATGAAATTCAAATCCTTTACAGTACTCATTCAACATCTTTTTTTTGAGGGTTTTAATTTTTTGACTTTTGAGCAAGCTTAATTCAATTAAGATAGCTTTTATTTTCTGCTTTAATCTCAATTTGAAAATGTTTTTTAATCTAATTTGATATCGATTATCAATATTCCTTGTAAGAGTATAAGAGTTTATTATACCTTGCATGTACGATCTATCTAAAAAATATTTTTCTGACAACCTTTCCTCATTGCATAAATGATAAACCAACATATCTTTCTTATACATTGAGTGTAAATTATTTTTCCTTACTTGGTCAGCAAGACCCATATCTCCATCACCTGCCCATCTTAAAATATTTTTGTCTGATAATTTATATGAATGTCTATCTGGGTTATATCCTCCAAGTTCAATAAATTTTTTTCTTATAATTGCAGAATTTAAACCCCAAATATATTTTGGATTTATATGGTTGACGTCCTCTTTAAATTCAAGGAGTGATAAATAATGACATTCCCAGTGATCATTTTTTTTATCAACAAACTCATGATACCATTCTGGAATATCAGAAGTAAAATTTGGTAAATTTGTACCACCTAAAAATACTAAGGTTTTATTTTCTTTAAAAGATTTATATACTGTATCTATCCAAGTATCTGATATTTGAACATCATCATCTATAAATGCAACAACGTCAGCATTGGTATTTTGCACTGCTCTATTTCTAGCTTCTGAGCTTCCTGGACGTTCATCTAAAAAATATTTAAAATTTTTTGGTAAAGATAAAAAATAATTTTGAAGCTCTTTTGATTTTTTATCTTTACTACAATTTTCAATTATATTTATATCTATATCAAAACTATCTAGCTTTTGTTTTAGAAAAGATTTAATGGTCTCTTTAACTCTTAATACATTTCCAGATGTTGGGACTATAACAGATAATTTCATAATAATTTTTTATTATATTATTTAATCATTAAAAAAATTGTCTTCATTAAATTTATTAAGTCTTGGCAAATCAGAAGAAAATGCTTTTTTGTATAAATTATAAAGATATTTTTTATTCATTGTAATATCTTTTTGAAGTTCATTAATGTGAGTGCCTACCATTTTTTTAATATGCTGATTATAAATGTTATTTTTATTTCTTTTGAATATTGTTGGATCTTTAGAAAATATATCAAAAAAAATTCCGTATAAATCTAAAATATAACAAACATTTAATAAATTAATTTTATCTGAGTCATTTAAATATTTTGGATTTAAAAAATTTTTTTTAAGATAAATTGATGATATTCCTTCAGGAACAAAATCATCTTTATGAAAAATGTTTAATTTTTCCTCAAGTATACTCATTTTTACAGCTAAAAACCCTTTAGATAAAAGAAAATTATGAATATCACTATGAACACTTTGATTTATGTATGTTGGATGATTTTCTAATTCAGTTAGAATAGCAGTAGTATTTAAAAAATCTTTATCTTTTAATCCTTGTAAAAAAGATAATTCACCACCTTCAATATCAAGTTTAATTATATTGGGGCTAATTTTATTTATTTTTATAAAGTCAGATGATTTTTGGGTTTTAATTTTTTTTATTTTTACTTTTTTGATCTCATTCTTTCTCAATTTACCGAACCAAATTGAATTTTTATTGATTTTGTTTGAACCTACATATCCTCTATGTTCAGGTATGAATAAATCAATTTTTTTTGATTCATTTGCTAAAAATGCACAATATAATTTAACATTTTTTTCATTTGAATATTTATTTTTTAATCTTTTTATTTCTAAATTATCACAGTCAACACCTGTGTAATTTAATAATCTAATATTTTTTTTAAAAATTGGAAAAACTCCATATCTACAGCCAACATCTAATACATTTAAGAATTTATTCTTCATTATTTTATCCTTATTAAAGTTCGATTTTCAATTTTATAAAGTGTATTACAGTATTTTAGTGATTTTTCATTATGAGAAATTAATATTATAGTCCTATTGTGCTTGAACATATTGATTGAATTTATTATTTCATCTTCAGTTTGCGAATCCAATGCGTTTGTTGCTTCATCGAACAACATAATTTCGCAATTATTATATAGCGCTCGTGCAATTCCAATTCTCTGTATCTGGCCTCCTGAAAGTTTGGTACCTCTTTCTCCAACAAGAGTTTTAGATTTAAATTGTAATGTTTCTACAAATCTATCCAGCTGACTTAGTTTTAAACAACTTTTAATTTTATCTTTATCAATTTCATTTTCAAAACAACCAAAGGCAATATTTTTTTCTATTGTATCGTCAGTTAAATAAATTCCTTGAGGAACATAACCAATTTTTTTTTGCCAACCTTTTATATCATCATTAATATTAATGTTATTTATTTTAATATAACCTTTGCTAGGATTTATTAATCCCATAATCATATTTATGAGAGTACTTTTCCCAGAGCCACTATCTCCGATAATACCAACCATCTCACCTTTTTGTATTTCCATATTTAAATTGTTAAATAATAATTTGTCAGTACCCGGGTATGAAAAAGAAAGTTCAGAAATACTTAATTTTTGAAAATTATTAAAGAGATTTTTACTATTATTAGTACTAGCTAAAATTTTATCATTAGATAATTCTCGCAAATTTTTTTCTAATATATCTATAGATGGTTGGTAGTATTTATAAGTTTGAAAATTATTAACAATTCTATTTACAGAAGGTAGCAATCTCAAAGCACCTGCGGCAAAAACAGATAAGAATGTTATTATCTCTAGTGGTTCTCTGTTATTAAAAAATATTGATATGAATATAACAAAAAACAAAGCTGCCACTGCTAATAACTCAATAAGTATTTTAGGTAAATTTTGAAATAAATTGTAAATTATATCTAAAATTTTGCTTCTACGGTTATGAACTTTATATTCTTCAAGAAAATACTTTTCTTTAGATAATAATATTACATCTTTTATAGCACCAAGTCCTTGTTGTAAATTTTGTAAAATTTTTCCATCTCTGTATTGCCTCTCTTCTCCCCATTCATTTGTTTTTCTGCGAATTACTTTATAAAAAACCATAAATAAGATTGAAAAAAAAATTAACACAAAGAAGGAACCTGTTGGTTCAAATAATAATAGCAGAAAAATAATTCCAAAAAATACTAATATCTCTATCATTAAATTTGTTACAGATATCATCGCAAAACCAAAATACATTACCTCGAGCGATATATTTCGTATTAATTCTGAAGAATTTTTTGATATATGAAATAAATAATTTTTGTTTAAGTAATTAAAATATAATTTATTTGATAAATTTTCTTTTAATGAATAAATAAATTTGCTTTGAAAATAAATTAAAAAACTTAAAAAAATTGTTTTTAAAATATAAAATATAAAAAAAATTAAAAAACTATATATAACTAGCTCTTCATATTTGAGGTTAAATTTAATAAATTCTTTAGTAAAATCATTAAAATTATAAAATATTTCAGGTTCTGCAATAATTGTTATTAATGGGATAACCATGCCAATTCCAAATGTCTCTAGAGCCATCCCAATCAAAGATAGAAAAAATAAAAATATTAAATTTTTTTTTTGATTATTATTTATAATTTTAAATATTTTTCTCATCTTTCAAAATTTGGTTTAATTTTTCTCCGGCAATTTTTTTGCTATTACCAATATTATAAAATAAATTATTAACAAAGACTTCGTCTTTAAGATTAAATAAAGACATATTTTCTTGATAAAGATCAATCAATTTATTTAAATCATCCAAACCATAAAAAACATGCCCTAAATTTCTACCGCAGTTTATTCGTGGATTGGTTCTGGGATTTCCAATAAATTCAGTTTTATTTTGAAATTTTTCATAAAATATATTGATTTCTCTATCAAAAAACTTTGGAGAGTCGTAAAAAAATACAGGTTTTTTTTGCACTAGGTATTCATAAGATATACTACTTACATCTGTTATCATTATATCACTTACCGCCAAAACTTCATTTGAGTTTGAAGCTTCGTAAAATTTAAAATTTTTATAAGATTCTAGTTTTGAAAATTCTTTTCTCCAGTCGATGCCATGGGTATAAATCTTAAACTGCTCGTGCTTACTACTTACTAAACTTGAGGGGTGCAATTTAACAATTAAATTAAAATTTTCATATCTTTCTAAAATAGATTTTGCACAATCAATCCCAAAGTCCGATAATAACATTCCTGGATCCCAAGCAGGTGAAAATAGAATTGTTTTTTTGTTTTCATCAAGTTTTAATTTATTTAAAATTTCATTATGTGAATATATTTTATTATACAAGTCATCAATTTTGGGAAATCCAATTTCAAAAAAATCAATTTTTTTTTTTATTTTATAAATACTGATTGAGTCTAAAATCTGCTCTTTATGTAAAGGGCCAGTTAAAAAATGAATATCAAAGTTTTTAAAATAGTTCTTAGGAGGAATAAACCATTTTCCAACACCTCTAGGTATATTTATTTTTTTAGTAAATTTCGAAGCCTTAGAATAAAAGTGAGAGGACATAAAAACATCCACAAATGGTAAAATAAATAAATAATCAATAATTATTAATTTTTTTTTATCAGTCTGATATTTTAAAATTATCTTATCTTTTTCTTTTTCACTTTTAAAAGAATTTAAATTTAATGCATAATAGATCTGAATTTCTTTAGAATTTTCATTTAATTTTTTTAAATGCAATATGATTGGATTTAGAAAATCATCAAACTGGTCCTCTGACAGATCGAATACAATAATTTTTTGCTTTTTAAACTTTTCTTTTATCATTTGATAATTTGAGTGAAAAATCTTTTTTATTAATAAAAAAAAAATTATAGTTTTTTTAAATATTCTATACAGGCTACTTAGTTTCATTTATAAAAAAATTTCCTTCTAAAATCTTACTTTTATTCCTAAAAAAGAAAAAAATGATGAATTTAAAAATCTTCATGAAGCAGTATAAATTTTAAATCTTTTTTACTTAATTCTATTGGATTGTTTTTTAATCTTAATAAATTAATGCCATTTAAAATATTTTCTATATTATGATTTAAATTAATTTTTAATTTTTTAAAATCATCTTCTAATCCAGAATTTTTCTTTAAATATGAAATTTTATCACAAAATTCCTGAATATTTTTAACTTTAAATTTTTTGAATATTAAGTTGTATCTTTTTGTTAAGTCAAAATCACATGATGAATCATTTGATTTGATATAATTGAATTTCAAAAATTTTTCAAAAAAAAGGGAAACTGCGTGGCCATGATCAATGCCAAACATCGCTGTAAAAGGATATGAAATTGCATGTGGTGCAGTAGTTTTTGATATGTTAATTGCTTTACCTGAATAATTCGCTGCAAACAACATGTTGGATGAATTATATCTTGTAGGTTTATTTATAAAATTAATAAATCCATTATTAGTTAAATCGAGAGACTTGCTCGCATAAATTAAACTTTTATTGTTAGATTTCCTTGAAATCAAAGACTCTATTGATTGTGCTATAGCATCAAAACCTGATGATGCCTTAAGTTTTTTTGGGTTATTAAAAATTAAGCTAGAAATTAAAAAATAACAATCTGGAATAAGTAAATTACTTTCCATGGAGAATTTTATTTTATTTACATATACTACAGCGTTCGAGGTAACCTCGGCCCCTGAACCAGCAGTTGTAGGTATAACTGCCAAAATTGATTTTTTTCTATAAAGTTTATTATTATAATTTTTAATTATTTTATTTAAGTCTTTAGTTATTTCAATTGGAACAATGTTAGCCATTTTAGCATAATCAATTACAGCACCACCACCGATAGCTAATAGTAAATCAGGAGAAAAAATATCAATTTCAGATATAATTTTTTTTAATTCATTTATTTCAGGATAATGAGATTTTTTAAAATAAAATTTAATTATTTTATTTTTAGAAACATTTTTAATTAAATTGTTTGCCCCTGATTTGAAAAATGAATTTCTTCCAGTAATCACAAATATTTTGAGAAATTTTTTTTGGTTGAGAAATTTCATTAAATCAATTTGAGAAGTAAGATGTGTTTTCATGTCAAATATTTTAATTTAAAAAATTTTTTAGTAAATCTTTTAAATTTTTTGGTCTACCCAAATTTTCCATTGACTGAGAATTTATTTTTATTTCTAAGAAATTTGGACCATCTTTATTTAAAAAATTTAAGATTTTGGAACTAAAATTTTTTTGATTTTTAATTAGATTATAGTTTTTAAATCCCACACTTTTAGCAAATAAACTGAAATTTATATTATGTGAATTAGTTGGTTGATTACCTACCGATTCATGTGCATGATTATTTAGTAATATATATTTGAAATTTTTTTTTCCATAATTACCAACGGTAGCTAATGAACCCATATGCATTAATAAAGAACCATCGCCATCAATACAAATTGTTCTATTATTTTTTTTTGCAATTGAGCTACCCAAGGCAACACCTGCTGTATGCCCCATACCACCAACCATATAAAAATCTTTTCCTTTATAAAGATTATATCTTTTTCTTAGCTCATAAATTTCTCTGTGAGTATAACCAGTAGAGGAAATTAAAAAATCATTTTTGTTAATAACTTTTAATATTTCTTTTAAGAAGTAACTTCTATTTAAATAATTACTTTTATTTTTTTTTAACGATTTTTCTTTTTCAAATGTATTTTTTTTTATTAATATTGCTACTGGTAATTTTTTTTTATTTCCATGTTTAATTAGTGAATTTAGCTTAGAAAAATCATTTTTATTTTTTAATTCTACAAATTTAATGTTTAAATTTTTTAAAATTGGTAGTGTAATTTTGCCCTTGCTCATATGTTGAGGTTCATCTTTGAGGCCTGGAGCACCTCTCCACCCTATTAATAATAGCATCGGTATTGAATAAACTCTTTTGTCAGCAATTGAAATCAAAGGATTTAATGCGTTTCCAAGCCCAGAATTTTGTAAATATACCAGTCCCATTTTACCTGAAGCCAGGTAGTTTCCGATAGCTAATGCAACGGCAGAACCTTCATTTACACAAACATAATGTTTTTTATTTTTTTTAAGTGAGACTGAGTTTAAAAAGTTTTTTAAAACACTATCTGGAACTCCTGAAAAAAATTCTATTTTATTTTTTTTTAAAACTTTTAGTAGATCATTAGGATTTATCATCAATCTTTAATTAATCTTAGAATTTTTTTAATCGAACAAATATTTTTCTCTACTTCATGTGCTCTTTGAAATTTTAAGATTTTTTCTGCAGTATCAACCATTGAGTTATAAGATCCTCTTAAAAGTTGATTCGCATAAATAACAATTCTAAAACCATTTTTGATCAGTTCACTTTCCTTTGTTTTTGAATAAGTAGACGGAACCGCTACTAAAGGTCTAAAATATTTGCTCTTTTTAAATTGTCTAGCAAAATCAAATATAGTTTTTGGATTATCATCTTTTGAATGTATCATGATGCAATCTGAGCCAGCTTTGCAATAAGCTTCTGCACGTTTAAGAGCGTCTTTTACAGATTTTCCTAGAATTAAACTTTCAATTCTAGAGATAAAGAAAAAATCTTCACTTATTTGAGAATTTTTTACTTTCTTTATTTTCTTACAAAAATTTTTTATGGAGTCTTGTTGTACATTTTTTTGATCTGAAAAAAGCGAGTTTTTTTTTAGACCAATCTTATCTTCCATTATTATTGCTGATACACCTAATCTTTCTAATTTTTTTATAATAAAAGGTATATGTTCAATTTGACCACCATTATCTATATCAAAAATCATTGGTTTAGTTGTAACATTAAAAATATCACTTACTCCATTAATTCTAGTTGAATAATCTACCGATTGATTGTCTGGCATACCTCTGGAAACTGAGTCTGTTAAACTTGATGACCACATACAATCAAATTCCTCAATTCCATTTTTTTTATTAAAACTTATATTTTCAACAATTAGCCCAGACAAAGGGTTATGACTTTCCAAAACTCTAACTAAGGTTTTTGCCTCTAATAATCTTTTTAACTTTGATCTTCGTGTATCTGAAGTTACTCCTATTGATTTGATTTTATCTTTTAAGACAGATGAAGATATGTTTTTTGTATATTTTTTTTCAATTAATTTTCCTGACCATTTTTTTAAAACTTTAATTACTTTTTCTCGCGTTTTTTTTGTACACCTACTCTCCAGTCATCACCATGAACTACGAAATTAGGTTTAAGTAAATTTAAATTATCGGTATAATCAAGTGTATGTTGTGGAATTACTTTTTTTACAAACTTTATATTTTTTAGTACTGCTATTCTTTGTTTATAATTTAGGTGAGGGAATTTTTTATAAGATGAAATAGCTTTATCGGTTAATAGACCTACTGT
>MDTG01296904.1_pt1 | contig 45626 bp, 50 predicted proteins | sample 811421 | NCBI WGS metagenome assembly MDTG01 (sample SAMN05326645, study PRJNA326480) | marine metagenome | isolation source: seawater | place: Pacific Ocean: South East | collected 2011 | reverse complement strand
TATTTCTAAAATTGAAATTCCAACAGGGTATAATTAGTATTATACAAAACAACACTATAACATATATTTCTAAAATTGAAATTCCAACAGGGTATAATTAGTATTATACAAAAAACAACACTATAACACTAACTATAACTCGATGTCTGGTTCAAACCCTCTTAATAAAGTAACACCCTTAGTCAGAGAATGTTTGGATAGAACGCACAAAGTAACACAATTATCTGGGTATAAAAAACGTGCTACTGCTATTCGTCAAATTTATTTAGCTATTAATCGCGGTTTAATCGAAGATTTACCGATGATATTTCTCCAATCAGTAAAAAATAGAATTCCAATTTTCATTAGAGAAATGCGGGATATTAGCGAAATAAATGAAAAATATTTGAACGTTGTTATTACTACATTTTCAAAATTTGAAAAAAAATATAATACACACATTAACATACAAGTGGAAAAAACACTTTTAATAAGACAACTTCTTGGATATGATCTTTCCAGAGTTGTAAATAAATACTTGAATTACGAGTAATAAATATTAGATTAGAAAATTTTATATGGTTATTATTTTTTTTTATATTGCAAAATTGAATTTTCAAAAAGGTATAATTAGTATTATACAAAAACATTGTAACATATATTTCTAAAATTGAATTTTTAACAGTGTATAATTAGTATTATATAAAAAAAACAACACTGTAACACCAAAATATAACTAAATATGACCTGTTCTATATGTAAAGATTTACATTGTCGTGCTAATGTATGTAATAGTGATTATATCAAAGATAGGGTTGAGAAAATACGACGCTATTGGATTTATGGTTATAATAATTCCGAGCAAAACGATATTCAAGTAAGGAATTGGGTAAGTACTACAAAATTTAATCGCCCTCTAATTAACCGCATACGTAAACTTCTCAGAGATACACACTCTGTCAAACATTGGTTCGATATACCATACACAATTGGTGAGCGTTTTCATGAATTAAAATTTTATAGGGGGTTTGTAAGTTGTGGGTCAAGAACAATTAAAGAACACATATTGAATTATAACCGCCCACAAGAACTTGAAATCAATATGACAGAACTTCGACAAGAAATAGAACAATACCATATAGCACGACGTGAAAGAGAAAATTTGGAACATGAAAGAAGAGTAAGAGAATATAGTGAAAATAGAATAAGAATGGAACAAGAAAGAAATAGACAGAATAATGGTAATAAAATTCAGATTCAGATGGATAATTTTGATACAAAATATTTTATCGATGATACGTGCCCGGTTTGCTTAGAGGATCTTGAAACTTCAAAAGTGGTCGCACTTAATTGTGGTCATACCTGTTGTGTCGATTGCTTAACACATATTATTTCATCAACTATTATCAATAATAAATGCCCTTGTTGTCGCGATGAAATTACTACTATTCGATTTAAACCTGATATAGAACCTACGAATTTTAATACTATATCAAAGCACGTTTTAGCATAATAAATTTTAAAATTATAATAATTAAAAAAATTAATTTACTCTTTTTTAATTATTTTTTGTATAATACTAATATACCCTCTTGAAATTTCAATTTTAAAAATATGTGACAAGCAACTGTATGTTAAATATATATTTACCAACCAAACCATTTGATAATTTTTGTATCATCTTTTTTATATTTATTTGTTTCATTATTATTAAATTTTAAAGATTTACATTGTAAATATTGATTTTTAATATCTTGACAATGCTTATCATTTACATCACCATTTTCAGTAATATTATGAAACAAACAACTTTTATAATTATTATGAATTCTACTACAATAATCGTTGTTCCTTGAAACTAAATTTAACATATTATACAAATATATTGTTATTTTTATTATTATTTTATTATTATTTTATTTATTCACTTTCTTCTGTTTGTGAATCATCATTATCATTTTGGGTATCTATTACATCAATTACATTATATGAAGTTTCAGATAATAATATTTTTTCTTTTTTTGTTAATTCAAATTGATTTACATTATGATCCATTATTGACAATGTGTAATCTACACTATCTAATATATCTATATTATCACATTTATCACTTATCATATATTTTAAAAATTTACAATCTAATAGTATATTTCCATCCATATAATAATCAACTAATTTTTCCATATTTATTTCATACTCGTCGTCACCAATATATAATACAACTGACATAAATTTATAATCACATTTTTTTGGTTTTCTATTGTCATTGTGTATAATATCATACATATCACTTACTTCATCAACACTATGAATAATATAACCATTATATATTTCTTCTTCATTATCAAAACTTTTAAAAACAAAAAAGTCAACGTCATTATTGTAATTATTATCCTCTATATTCTTAATATTATCATTATAGAACTCATTTTTAACATAGCCATTTTTTATACCTAAGCAAATTAAACCATAACGTTGTTCTTCATTATTATAAAAATATGAATAATATGTTTCCATATTCTTTTTAAATTTACATATATACTCTTTAAGATGTATATTATAAAATATATCCCATTCACATTTTACAATAATTATCTTATCAGCAAACCATAGTCCTGTTGTATTAATACTATTTTTTAATGTATTTGAAATTTGAGGATAATTTAACCACATAAAATAAGATAAAACTACAAAATTAATTGTATTAAAAAGAGATAATACATATAAATACATTTCTTCCAATGAACAAGGTTCCATTAATAATTATTAATAATAATCTTTAAATTGTTTGTATCACACTTTTAAATTATACTATAATATAATATATGGAAACTCTTAAAAAAAAATTATGTTCCATTAATGATTACCAAGAAATGGAAAAAACATTACAAGATATATCAATTATAAATATTGCTGAACAATTTCTTATTACTATAAAATTATCACATACTATAAACACAAAAGATTTCTTAACTATTTTTCCAATATATAAATTTCCCAAATCATTAATTGGTGATATTGATATTGAACCTAATAATGAAATTCTTGAACATTGTAATAAAATTATTGAAACAGAATTTAAAAATGATGGTGAACTAAAAATATCAATTGTAAATTTTATTTATCATTTTAAGAAATGGAAACAAGAAGATAAAGGTATTCTTATATATCATCTATTTGAAGAATATCATCAATTAAGTGTTGATATTTTAAACACGAATGATAGTGAAAAACAACTTATTTTAAAAAAATGTAAAAAAGAATTATTGGATACCGCAAAATTAATAGGTGGGGACAATTTAATAAAAGAAATTACAAATTATAGAGCCGTAATAAGTAATAATATAAACTTCCAGAAAGAATATGATGAGGCTTATTGGAAATTGTTAAAAGAAGAATATAATAATAATAATTATTTAAAATGTTGCGAATTAATATTATTTATAAAAAATGTTATTTTTTCAATAGGTAATATTTGTGATAAGGTTGAATACAATACAAAAGAAATATTAAATAATTTAGAACATTCAAATAGTGATTTTATTATTATTAAAAATTGGACTTCATGTATTTATGACTATATTAAAACAATACAATCTCCTATTCATGACATGAAATTAGAATCATTTAAAAGGGATTTACATATAAAAGAAATTTATCTACCAACTATATTAAAAAATATATTTTTTTTAGTAAAAAATGTTATATATGATTTTGAAGAAATTAAAAAAAAAATGTCCAGTAGTTAATATGTATATCGTGTGAAAAAAACATATGAACAATTATGTAAATGTTTTGTCATATACAAATATATATATCATATTTTTTTTTTACTTTTCTATATAATTAGGATTTTCTACAATTATTTCATTTGGTCTCTTTAATAATATAGCTTCTCCTTCAACATTACCTTTTTTTACATATTTTCTTTTTATATAGATAATAGCTACTTTATTCTTATCCTTTATTTTATTAGAACTCTGTATACAACATAATCTTGATGCATATTCTATACAACTATTCATCATTGAATTGTTTTTCTTATATTTTTTATTCATTGATATTATAATGTGTGACGATGGAACATCCTTAAGATGTAACCATATATCACAAGATTTCGATTCATCAATTAAATTCCAATTTTCTTTTGATGATTTTCCAACACGAATGCGATTATCATTAAAATAAAATTCCATTATATTACATAAATATTTAAACTATATATGATGACATAAATTATCGTAACAATTCAATTTTATTATTTAGTATTTTTAATGTGTCAGTTAATTCAATTAGAGAATTATTAAAATCGTTCATGTCTTTATAAATATTTTCCAAATATATTTTACAATTATTCATACAGTCATTAAAATATATTACTTCTTTATTTTCTTTATTTTCTTTATTTTCTTTATTTGAAAAATTTATATCATTTATATTCATTTTTATATATTTAACATATCCAAGAAATTTTAAATATTTCTCAAATTCATCTTTTATAGATTTATCATTTTTTAAATCATTGTCATTAATTATTTCGTTATCATAAAACATTTCATATATCAAATTAAATATGTCACGTGTTTTAATACGAAAAATATTATAATCATTTTCTGAATCACTTCTATATAAGTAAAAATTATTATCACAAGTATATTCATTCATATATTCAACAAGAACATTATACATTTTTTCATAAGCAAGTTCTTCATTTATTTTTTTTAGATCAATAATTTCTTGATACATTTTCAATACTCTTTTTTATATAATATAAAAAATAGTATTATATTATATCAATTTTACCTTTAGTTATTATCGTTATTATCGTTATTATCGTTATTATCGTTATTATCGTTATTATCGTTATTATCATTATTATCATTATTATCATTATTATCGTTATTAACGTTATTATCAATATATTCTATAGTATCATTCTCTATTAACATATCTTCATTCTCTGTTCCATTTTCTATTAATACTGATTTTGCTATATTTTTTACTATTTTTGCTGTATCACGATCGTGCGATTCATCATCCATAGTTTCAGTTATAATGCTCATATACATATCATTTTTAGGGTCTCCATATTCCATACATTGAGGATTATGTGCTACCCAAGTTGGAATTTGTTTCATATTTGAACGATTAATTAATTCAATAGCTCTTTTCATTTTATCATTTTTTGTATTATTTCTTTCCCATTCATTATTATCTTTTACATATAATACTTCGCGTTTTAAGTCACTACAATGTATTGGTCTTTTTGTAAGTTCTAATTCGTTCAATCCACGAACAATTATATTTGTCATACCTTCAACATATCCTATTTTTGCTGTTTCTTCCAAATCACCTAACTTTAATTCAATAGAACGAACGAAATCTTCCAAATTTAAAGCATCTTTACATGTTTCATTGAGAAAAACATTCAAATTAAATTTATTATTTGTTGTATTATTTGTAACATTTCCTATTTTTGGTATTATTTCTGATATTTGTGTTTGTTGTTGTTTTAATATATTTCGCAATTCGCGATTTTCTTTCATTATTTCCATTATCATTTCATCTTTATCCGGATTTATGTTACTATCATTTTTTAAGTTACTTGTTACATTACAACTCTGTGTTTCTAATTCATTTAAATTCTCAATAATATCATCTTCAATCATATAACAAGTTTTTTTATGTCTCGTATAATTTTGTCTATATGAATATGATTTCCCACAAATACATTCATATACTTTTTCACGGATATTATTTTTAACACTATTAGATGTAGTTTTAACAACATTTACTTGTTTATATCTATTGTTTACAATATTAGGTGTATTAGACTCATTATTGTATGTAGTATTAGTTATATTATTAATATCATTAATATCATTAATGGTATGATTAGTAGTCACAAGATGTTTTTCATTTACAGTCGGGTTATTATTTTTTAATTTTTTATTTATATTCTCTTGGTGTTTACGTGTAGATATATGTCTTTCCCATTTACTTTTTTTCGTAGTAGAAAAATTACAAGATTCACATATATATTCATCTATTACTTTTTTTCTACCAACCATATATTATAAAAAAAGATAATCTTTATCTATTATTTATTTATAATTACTTTTATATAATAATATGTTACCTAATATCTTGTGGACCTTTTTTTGGGTCCTATTGTAATCATTTTATAATCATTATAATCATCATAATAAACATATTTCAAATTTATTATAATAAATACTATTTATCATAATAAAAATTATATTTAAAAAAGGGCCCAAAAAAAGGTCCTAAATGTAATCATTTGATAATCATTTTGGGACTTTTTTGTCCGAAAAAAAATATCAATTTTGAATACTTCAAATATCAAACATATCAAAAAAGCCAAAAAAGTGCATTTTTTTCGAAAATTTTCCACTTTTTTGCCTTTTTTTCAAAAAAATAGCCAAAAAATGTTTTGGTAAGCGTTATTTTTTCTGTGTTTTTTTATGAGCATTTATGTATTGGACCTTTTTTTGGGTCCAAATGTAATCATTTTGGGGTTCAGTCACAAAATGTTTTTATAAAAACGTGACCCTTATCTTTTTCAATAACATTTGATTGGTTAAAAATACCGTTTTCATTTTGGACCCAAAAATAATCATTTTGTAATCATTTTTTTTTACACACAAAAAACGACAAAAAAATGGGAAAAAATATATGGTAACAAAAAAAAGTGCAAAAAAACAGATTTACTGCATTTCAGTCTGGGTCACGAGGTGCACGTTTTTTGCGAAACTCTTTTACGATTTTTTTTTTTCACAAAAAAAAAGGTGTGCAAATTTAAAAATGAAAACAAAGTTTCGCAAAAAGCGTGCACCTCGTGACCCAGACTGAAAGCATCTAATTTTCATTTTTTTGCAAAAAAAATTGAGACCAACAGAGAAAAACGCGTTTTTGCCACCCATGGTCGTAAAAAAACGCAAAAAATGGCAAATTTCATCGATTTTTGGCACTTTTTAAAAAACATAAATTTTAGCAAATTTTTATTTTATAGACCTATATATATAATGAAAAAGTATACTATTAAACAATTGAGACCAAAACGAAAAAACCAAAAAATGAAAAATGCAAAAATGGCAAAAAACACCCAAAAAAAAAGTGATGCACCTTTATGCACCCTATTACAAAATGGAGGATCAACTGATAATCCTTTAAAAAAGCTGATTTTAGATTATTTGTTACCTAAAGATGCTGCCAGACAATTAAGAGAAAAAGAAGCCAATGCAAAAGTTGAAATTCCTTGGTTTGTAAATGATAGTGCTGAAACAATAACTGAATTATTACCATTTATTTTAAAAAGTGAATTTTTTAATCCAAAAATAAAAAGTTCGTATACCATGAATTCAAAAAAACGCGAAGAAATGATAAATAAAATGTTTTCAGGGAAATTTATTTCAGATAAAGAAATACAAGATAATAAACAAAGAAAATTAATTGAACAAAATATGAAAAATAAATTATGTGACCAATTAAAGAATAAAATAAATAATGATAAAATTAATATTATTAAAGGAAATAATAAAAAAGGTGGCAGACGACAAACAAGAATCAAACGTATTTGTCGTAATAATAAAAATAAAAAACAATCAAGAAAAAAAACTAGATTGAATTCTTTGTTGGGTTTTTTATAAGTTTTCTATATTTCTTAGTTACATTTATGTTTTTATTTTGAATTCTAACCTTATATGGCTTATATATTAACACTTTACTACCTTTTTCAAATTTCATATTGGTTTTAATATATTTTTTAGGAACTATTTTTTTACTATAAACAATCTCTCTTTTATTTAATTTGTTTAATTGTCTTTTATTAACTAAGAATATTACACCTTTTATAGATGTATCTTTTTTAGAATTTTCTTCAATTCCCATTACTGTATGAATGTTATCACTTGCTATAGTATTTAATTTTTTTTTATAACCATATTCAGGATGTATTTCAGCTATTTCAGTTTTAACCTTTTTTTTTAATGTTCTTTTTCTTGATGACTTATTTATTAAACTTCCATATCCAAAAATATATATTTTATTATTACTCTTCATTATATTATAATAATAAAATATTACTAATTCTAAATTAAATTTTATCAATGATTAATGAATATATTATAAGAACCTAATAATTCTCCTATATCTTCATCTTCAAGTATAGAATAAACATTTCCATCTTCTCTTGAACCAACCAGATAATATTTTATACCTTTATGTTTAAATTCTTCTACTTCAAGTTCTTCCTCCTCTTCCTCCTCTTCATCCTCTTCAACAACAACTTTTTCTTCTTCTTCTTCTTCTTCTTCCTCTTCCTCCTCAATAACAATTTCTTCCTCTTCTTCCTCTTCCTCTTCCTCTTCAACAACAATTTCTTCCTCTTCCTCTTCTTCCTCTTCCTCCTCCTCCTCAACAACAATTTCTTCCTCTTCCTCTTCTTCCTCTTCCTCTTCCTCTTCCTCTTCTTCTTCCTCAACAACAATCTCTTCCTCTTCTTCAACTACTTCTTGTTTATTTACTTCATTTGTTTTTTCTGTTGCTGTTTCAATTCCATATAGACCAACAATATCTTGTGTGTAAGTTATACTATCATTGTTTTCTTGAATAGTATTATTATTTGATTCAGAAATACTTTCACAATCATCACTACTTATACTTTCTTCACTAAGTACACTTTCCTCTACATTATCTTTATTAATAACAACATTTTCTTCATTTGATTTAAAATCATTGTTTACATTATCAATAACATTTTTTTCATAGTTATGTTTTTTTTCACTTATTGTAATATTTATTTTATTATCATTATTATTAATATTAAGATTATCTATTGAATTTTTAATAGAACTAATCGTATTTTCTAAATGTTTAAATTTATTATCATTATATAAAAGGTCTTTTAATCTATTTTGTGTATGTTTATCACATTCTTTATCTATTTTATTACATTTATCTACAAGTACTGATACATCCGAAACAACTCTTTTATTATAGTATATTTCATCAATACTATTCAATATTGCTTGTGAGAAATCATTTTCAATATATGATTTTATAGATGTTCTTATATTTTTATAAATAATATCGCACAAATCAGTCATAATAAATATATTACAATATATCTTTTAATATATTTATATTGATTAATAAATGATATTATTGTATATTTAGTTTTTCTTTTTCATAGTTTTTGACTTCTTGCGATCAGATTTTTTAAATAATTTAAATTTTCCTTTCTTAGGATCGAAACCCATTTTCTTTAAAGTTTTCTTTTTTTTCTCAAGCATACTTTTCTTTTTAGAAACAATACGACCTTGTTTATTATATACTAAATCATTTTGTTTAAGACCACCAGATGTTTTCATTGCTTTACCATGCATTACTTCAGCACGACTACCAAAAGTTTGTTCAAAGTTATGTTTTACCATTATATAAATTATACAAATATTATTTTTTATACGAACAAGATATTTTAAAATTTATTTTTTGGTGGTTCTCCAGAACCATGTGGATTTCCACTATATCGACCATATATATTTAAATTATTTGTTCCATATGATAATAAATTATTTTGTCTTCTACGAATTCGCACACTATTATCTACTTGTTTTGATGAAACAACTTTATTAGTATTTTTATCATCTATTACATTAGCACGTAAACATTTTCTACAATATAATGATATATTTCCTGATTTAATATTAGTATTAACATTAAATTCTGGTTCAGATTCAGGCTCAGGCTCAGGTTCTGGTTCAGGCTCAGGTTCTGGTTCCGGTTCAGGTTCAGGTTCTGGCTCTGGTTCAGGCTCAGGTTCTGGTTCAGGTTCCGGCTCAGGTTCTGGTTCCGGTTCAGGTTCAGGTTCAGGTTCCGGTTCTGGCTCCGGTTCAGGTTCCGGTTCTGGCTCAGGTTCAGGTTCCGGTTGATGTATTTTTATTTTTTTTGGTATAATTGTTCTGGAAAATTCATCAGTTATGTATATTGAAAGTTCATTATATACGTTTTGTATTTTTTTAGTTCTTGCTATTATATTACATTTTTCTCCAATTATATGTGATGTATTTACAAATATATTTACACCATTTATATTGCTATTATTAAAACCAATTATACCACTTTCAAGATCAGTATTTCCTATATTTTTATTTTCTATTTCATTATTTTTATCACCTTCTATCAGATATGTGGTAGTTGGATAATTTATTCCGGGAATTCCTGATGGTATTTCAATGAAATAACCAGGTAATCCTATTGAACGTGTTATTATTATATTATTACTTGAATCAACTTTATAGTAACCTTCTCTTTTATATTCATTATTATCAATATCTCCGTGTATTAATACAATGGGTAATATATTACCATCATCGTCCCTTAATTGAAATGATGTATTTAATTGTGCAGCAAGTTGATTACTTGCTATATAAAAATAATATCCTCTTGTTTTTACATCAAATGAAAGACGAATTTCTTGTATTTCTTCATCTTCATTATAATTTAAATTGGTATTTGTAAATTTTGATGGTAAATTATTGTATATTATTTCATTATCATTTGTAAATATTTGTTTAAAATTAATTGATGATATAATGTTGTTATATGATGCTATAGTATATCGGTCAATTATATTACATATTTTATCAAGATTATATACTTCAGGTTCCGGTTCAGGTTCAGGTTCAGGTTCAGGTTCCGGCTCAGGTTCAGGTTCCGGTTCTGGCTCTGGTTCTGGTTCAGGTTCTGGTTCAGGTTCTGGTTCAGGCTCTGGTTCTGGTTCAGGCTCCGGTTCAGGCTCAGGTTCAGGTTCTGGTTCTGGTTCAGGTTCCGGTTCAGGCTCTGGTTCTGGTTCAGGCTCCGGCTCTGGTTCCGGTTCTGGCTCAGGTTCCGGTTCTGGTTCAGGTTCAGGTTCAGGTTCAGGTTGTGCTTCAGGTTCAGGTTCAGGTTCCGGTTCCGGTTCAGGTTCCGGTTCCGGTTGAGGTTCTGATTGAAAAAATAAATTAGTATCAAGTGATGTGCTGTTTGTAGCATTATAAAAATGGTTTGTTGCTTGAAGTTTTAATGCTAATATGATATCGTGTTTACTGAATACGTCATTATTAGAATCATCTCTAAAAGTCCTACCACGAATTTTATATGTTTTTCCAAATTCGACATTAATATAAAATGGTGAATTTCGTATGGGTTTCATTATCCAGTAATATTTATTGCCGTTTGATTGAGTAATTGTATTTATTTTCAGGTGATTATTTTGGTTTATATCTATTTTTAAAAAATTATCATAATCTGTTGTATTAAATGATGTGGAGTTAAATATTATATTTACAGGGTTTAAATTGTCATCAAGTATTTCAATAAATTCATTATTTATTGGTCCAGTCCAAGTTCCACCAAGATATAATTGTATTGTTGTTGTTGTTTCATTTGATGATATATCTAATTCATTTTTAGTTGGGACATAAAATATATAGAAGTTGGTATTATTATCTATATTATTTGAAAATATATCATTATCATTGTTAAGTAATGAAGAATATATTTCATTAAGATTACTATCATTTTCAATAGCATTATCATATTTTTCTTTGTTGGTTGTTGTTATATAAAAAAATATGTTGTCATTTTTTTGCATTTCATTAATATTTGTTGTCATATATTATATTAATAAAATTGAAATAGATAAATAACATTAATATAAATTATAAATAGTAATAATGAGTGAATTATCTCAAAAATATCAAAAAAAAACAGACAAACAACATATTTTGGACAATCCTGATACTTATATAGGTTCTGTTGAAAACGTTGAACAGAATATGTTTGTTCTTGAAGATAATAAGATAGTTAATAAAGAAATTTATTATATTCCTGGTCTTTATAAGTTATTTGATGAAGGTATTGTTAATTGTCGTGATCATGTGATAAGAATGAAAAAGATGGTTGATAATAATGTAGAAAAATCAATTCCGGTTACAAATATTAATATTACAATAGAAGATGATGGAACAATAATAATGTTGAATGATGGTAATGGTATTGATGTAGAGAAACATCCTGAATACAATATATGGATACCTGAACTTATATTTGGTCATTTAAGAACATCAACAAATTATAATAAAAATGAAGAAAAGATAGTTGGAGGTAAGAATGGTTTTGGATTTAAATTGGTATTAATATGGTCATCAATAGGTATGATTGAGACAGTAGATCATGTTCGTAAATTAAAATATACACAAACTTTTAAAGATAATTTGGATATTATAGAAGAACCAACTATTGTAAAATGTACAAGTAAGCCTTATACTAAAATAACATTTCGTCCTGATTATAATAGATTTTATGGCAATGATGTATTACCTGAAGATATGGTTAAATTATTAAAAAAAAGAGTTTATGATGTAGCAGCAATAACAGATAAGACAGTAAAGGTTAGATTAAATAATGAATTAATTACTATAAAAAATTTTGTTCAATATATAGAATATTATGGTATCAATACAAAAGTATATGAAGATGCAAATGAACGGTGGGAATATGCTGTTGCGTTGAGTCCAACAGATGAATTTGTCCAAGTATCCTTTGTGAATGGTATATATACAAGTAAAGGTGGTAAGCATGTTGATTATATATTGAATCAAATAACTAAGAAAATGGTAACGTATATTGAAAAGAAGAAGAAGGTTTCTGTAAATACTACAGCAATAAAAGAACAATTGATGTTATTTATTCGTTGTGATATTGTTAATCCTGCGTTTGATAGTCAGACAAAAGATTATATGAATACACCGATAACAAAGTTTGGTTCAACGTGTTCAGTTAGTGATAAATTTATTGATAAAGTAGCTAAATTGGGTGTAATGGAATCAGCTTGTGAAATAGCTCATGTTAAGGATAATAAGGCTGCTAAAAAAAGTGATGGTAAAAAATCACGAACGGTTAGAGGTATACCTAAATTAATAGATGCTAATTGGGCAGGGACAACAAATTCAAATAAGTGTACAATTATATTTTGTGAGGGTGATTCGGCAAAAGCGGGTATTGTATCTGGGTTATCAACAGAAGACCGTAATACAATTGGTGTGTATCCTATGCGTGGTAAGATATTAAACGTAAGAGGCGAGAATACGAAGAAGATATTAGAAAATAAAGAGATAATAGAAATCAAACGGGTTTTGGGTTTGGAGGCAAATAAGGTTTACACCGAAGAAGATGTTAAAAAATGTTTAAGATATGGTAGAATTTTATTTATGACAGACCAGGATTTAGATGGTAGTCATATAAAGGGTTTGGGTATTAATTTATTTCAATCAATGTGGAATTCGTTATCAAAAGTTTCTGGTTTTATTGGTTTTATGAATACTCCAATATTAAAGGCACGGAAAGGTAATAATGAATTATTATTTTATAATGATGGTGAATATGAAGAATGGAAAGGTAGTAATTCAGTTAATGGATGGAAGATTAAATATTACAAGGGTTTAGGAACGAGTACAGGTAGTGAATTTAAAGAATATTTTGAAAATAAGAAAGTAGTTACATTTAATTATCAAGGTGATTGTAGTGATGATGCTATAGATAAGGTATTTAATAAGAAGCGTTCAGATGATAGAAAGGATTGGTTGGGTGGATATAGTAGAAAGACTTATTTAGATACAAATCAATCGCATGTTACATATGAAGATTTTATTGATCGTGAAATGATACATTTTTCAAAATATGATTGTGACCGTTCTATTCCAAATTTAATGGATGGTTTGAAAATTAGTTTACGTAAGATATTATATTCAGCTTTTAAAAAGAATTTAGTAAATGAAATAAAAGTTGCACAATTTTCAGGATATGTATCAGAACATTCAGGATATCATCATGGTGAAGCGAGTTTGAATGGAGCTATAGTTGGTATGGCACAGAATTTCGTTGGTTCGAATAATGTGAATTTATTTCGTCCAAATGGCCAATTTGGAACACGATTACAAGGTGGTAAGGATTCGGCTTCCGAAAGATATATATTTACACAGTTAAATAATATAACACGTCGTATTTTCCCTTCAACAGATGATAATATACTTGAATATTTAGAAGATGATGGATTTCCAGTTGAACCGATCTATTATATGCCTGTAGTTCCAATGGTTTTAGTTAATGGGTCAAAAGGAATAGGAACTGGATTTTCAACTGAAATATTATGTTATCATTTGCCTAAAATAATTGATTATTTAAAATGTAAATTATTGGGTAATCCAATCAATGATATAGAATTTATTCCTTATTATGAAGGTTTTAAAGGGACTATTGAAAAGATAACAAATAATAAGTATTTGGTAAAGGGTAAATATGAATTAATAGATGATAATACAATACGTATTATTGAATTACCAATAGGAACCTGGACTGATGATTATAAACAATATTTAGAAACATTATTGGATGTAAGTGGTGGTGATAAAAAAAATAAGAAAACGTTAGTTATAAAGGATTATACAGACATGAGTAAAACTACATCAGTTGATATTAAAATACAGTTTTTAGATAGCAAAAAGCTTTATAAACTAATGAGCACGTATGGTGAGAATGGAATAAATGGTATAGAAAAATTATTGAAATTGACTACAACAATTTCATCAACAAATATGCATTTATTTGATAGTAAAGAAAAATTAAAAAAATATGATAGAGTTGAAGATATTATCGAAGATTATTTTGATGTTCGTCTTGATGGCTATAGACTTCGTAAAGAATATATGATAAAAATAATAGAACGTGAATTAATAGTTTTATCAAATAAGGCAAAATATATTAATGAATTACTTGAAGGAACAATAGATTTACGTGGTAAGAAGAAAGTTGATATAATAAAAATGATGGAAACTAAAAAATATGATATGATATGTGATGATAGTGAATACAAATATTTATTAAAGATGTCAATGGATAGTGTTTCACTTGAAAATGTAGATAAATTAAATATAGAAAAAAATGAAAAGATAAATCAATTAAAAATAATAAAAAATACAACACAACAACATATGTGGTTAAAAGACCTTGATGAAGTGTTGAATGAATATGAAAAACACATTAACGAATTAAAAAAAGAAAATGAAAATAGTAATGGTAAGAAAAAGAAATTAATAAAAAAATAGTGGAGAAAAAATGTGTGTTTTTATATGTTAGTCAATGATATATTAGAAATAATACCATCAATATCAAATAATTTTATATAACTTAAATCATTCTCATTTTCACATGTGAATATAAATATTTTTTTATTTAACCCTCGGCATATTTGTATGATACTATTATCAATTATACCTTTATCAATTGCTAAAAAATGAGTGTTTTTTAATAGTTCACAATATTGTGATATAGTATATTTACTTGAAGATATAAATCCATAATTTGCTTTTATTTCTGGATATAATATTTTAATATGATTAATATTGAAACTTGCTATATATATATTTGTAGTATCAATCTTGTATGTTAATAAATAATTTTTTAATCTTATAGCAATTTCTTCAGAACCTTTAAGATCAAAATATATTTTTAACTCTTTATATTTAGTAAAATGATTAAAAAAGTCACTTAATGTAATTATGTCTTTTTTTCTTAATTTTAACTGGTTTATATTTAACGATTTAATAGGAAACCCACCTATATGACGGTCGTGATATATTACTATTATTCGGTTACAATTACATAATTGAAGGTCCATTTCTATTATATCAAAACCTTCATCAATCGCGGATTGGAATGATTCAATCGTATTCTCATTGTATTTCATATAACCTCTATGACCTATTTTTAAAATATTTGAATTCATGTTATAAATATAGTTATTATAAAATGAATAAGCTAATTTTTAATTGTAATAAAAATAAATTATATTTTAGAATACTGGATTAAATTCTAAATGTTTTCTATTATCCATTGTTGATTTTGCTCTTTCAAGTGGGGCTGGTATTTGACTGATATCTCTTCTATAATTCATATAAGCAATTGCTTCATTATGTAATTTAGGAGCAATTTCATTAATTACAATATCATTAAGTTCTTCTAATTGACCTGTAATATTATCTGGTAGATTTTTACTATTTGATAAAAATATACTTCTCATTATAGTATTAAGCGTGTCTTGATTTTGTTTACTAATTAAAAAATTATTTCCTGATAGTTTATAAACTTCAGCACGAATACCATTCTGAACAATATCTATATTTTTATTTGAAAAGAAAAGATCAGATAATATTGTATCATAAAAATTACCTCTCATAGCATCATGAAATGTATATGATTCATTTGGTATTTTATCGAACATTTCTAATTTGTGTTTTATATCAGGGACATCAATATTTACTCTTCCGTTGCTCATATATTATAGATAAACATATTAATTAATTACTAAAATAATTTATTTTGTTTATGTAAATTATATGGGATTTAAAAAAATTGTATTATATCTTGCATTATTAATATTAATATTAATGGTTGTTTTAGTTGTATTTGCTAAGAGAAATTCAGGTATAGATGCAAAATGGCCTCCTTATGTAAATAAATGTCCAGATTATTGGCAATATAATGATGAAGCAGAATTGTGTAATAATCATTTGAAAATACCTGGAACTACAGAAAATGATACTATTATCACGACAATGAAACCAGATACTGATTGTGTAAACTATAAATGGACTCAAGAGAATGGATATAAATGGGATGGTATTTCAAATAATAATGAACTTTCTAAAAAATGTAACAATTAATTAAATAAATATATTATTTTAATAAATAATGGATAATAATATATTTTTAAAAATAAATAATAATTGTGATGATGTAAAAAAAATAATTTTTGATTATATATTGTTAAGTGATAAATCACAATTGAATAAAAAGTATTTTAAAGATTATAGTGTGAAGAAATATATTAATTTGTTTAATAAAGTAAATATTAATACCTATGTGCGAAATATTATAAGGATTGATGCTATATTTATTCTTCGAACTTTAATGGAAAATATGGATAGTAGTTTTAAAAATAAAAGGATGGTTTATCATAAAAAAAGGATGATACTATTTGAATATATGATAACATTATGTTATAATTATTCATCAGATCGGTGTCGTTGGTATTTAATGCGTATTTATGAAATTATATGATAGTAAGTAAATATAATAATAAAAAATGTATATTAAATAATGTTAATAACTATAAATAATTATAGATAAATATATGAGTAGAATTATGAATAAATGTCTTAATAATGAAATAATAAATAATATATGTGAACGAACCAAACTAATAGAGGAAATAAAAGATACGATAATAAATATTGAAAAGAATAAAACAAGTAATGATATTAAAAAGGGTATATATATTTATGGACCCCCCGGTTCAGGTAAAACGAAATTAATAAAAGATATATTGGATGAATTGAATTATGATATGGTATATTATTGTGCTGGTGATATACGCAATAAGTCTGTAATTGATACAATAACAAAATATAATATGTCAGATGTTAATGTTTTAAGTTTATTTACTAAGAAAAAACGTAATATAGTTATAGTTATGGACGAAATTGATGGTATGAATAGTGGCGATAAGGGTGGTATTACAAGTTTAATAAAACTTGTTCGACCGAAAAAGACTAAAAAACAAAAAATGGAAGATTATACATTTAATCCAATAATATGTATCGGTGATCATCATTTTGATAAAAAAATAAAGGATTTGATGAAAGTATGTTATACTTTTGAAGTAAAAAGTCCAACAGAACAACATATGAGTAAATTAATTGAGTATATAATGCCTGATATATATGATATAAAGGATAAAAATATGTATATTCAATATTTTCAAAGTGATTTGCGTAAATTTAAATTTATATATAAAATATATTTAGAAGGCGGTATATCAAAAACAAATAATTCTATAATGCGATTATTAAACCAGAAATCATATAATGAAGATATAAAAAATACAACGCGTGATATAATAAATCGCGATTATAGTATAAATGACCATAATTTAATAATAAATGAGACTGATAGAACAATAATAGCATTATTATGGCATGAAAATATTGTAGATATGTTTAAAAAATTTAATAATGATGAGGTTGTTAACTTTTATGTAGGTATACTTGAAAATATATGTTTTGCTGATTTTATTGACCGTATAACATTTCAAAAACAAATATGGCAGTTTAATGAAATGTCATCATTAATAAAAACAATGAAAAATAATTTGTTATATCGTGAATTTAATAAAAAAAAATATACATATAATCCTGATGAAATTAGGTTTACTAAAGTATTAACAAAGTATTCAACTGAGTATAATAATTATATATTTTTGGTTAGTTTAACACAAACATTTATGATGGATAAAAAAGATGTAATTGGGTTTTTTAATAAAATACGTAATGGTTATGGTGCTGATGTTGAAACAATAATGGAAAATTTTGATATTTCTAAATTAGATATAAGTCGTATGTATCGATTTTTAGATAAGTTTGATGGAATACTTTGTAATGATAGTGATTTTTCTGAATAATATTATTCAAAATCGATATAGTAATCACGCATAAGTCCTCCATTATTAATATTCAGACCTATTGGATATTGATTATATAAATTATAATCATTTATAATATTTATTTTTTGATGTTCACTTTTATTTTGATTTGTTAATGAATTATATACTTTTAATTTTATAAAATTTATTTGCGTAGTTTCAACTTGTTCTTGGTAATCTGTAATATTAATAATATTAGGATATCTCATATCAATCCCCGTATTTTCATTATTCATATGTTCACGTGTATTTATCGTGTTATCTTTGTTATTATTGTTATTATGGTTATTATTTATTGATGGTGACATATTTGACCAAGAAATGACGTTAATTAGTAAAATATTTATAATAGTTATTAATAATTTCAACATAGTAAGTAATAAATTTAATATTACATAGTTTTACATAGTTTTTAAATTCAATTTTATTTATAATTATTTATAATTATTTTTAATAATGTTTCTAGTGTTCTGCATATGTACCTGAAAAAAATAGCTGATAAAAAAAAATATACGATGAATAAATAAATATATTTTTTCAACGAGTTTTATTTCATATATGTGGAGAGAACACTAGAACAAATAAATAAAAAAAATGATAATAATATTAATATATAATATAATAATGAAGTTAAAAAATAATAAAACAAAAAAAAATAAACTAAATAAAAATAAAACATTAAAAATAAGAAGCTATCATGATGAATTTAAACCAAATCTTACTCCAAGACAAATGTTTTTATTAGGTTCATTTGGTGGAACATATTGGAGACCAATTTATTCGAGTATAACAAAAAAAAATATAAAAATATTCATAAAAGGTATCCAACGAGTTGGTGGAAAGGTATACGTGAAGAAAATTTATCTTCACCTATATATGATGCTAATAAGAATAAATATGGTGTAAAAGTTGGTATGTCGCTTGAATATTGGGAAGAAAAGAATTGGATGCATCCTTTAAATCCATATGGTTGGGTTCATTGGTATTGTGATTATTGTATGGGTAAACGAGGGCCAGATGATAAAAGACAAATAAGTAGATGGAAGGGTGTAGCTGGTAAGAATGGGAGATTTATGAGATGGTTGGTTACTATAATAATAAAAAAGAATGGTGAATGGAATGATGAAACAATAGGGAGAAAGTTACGACAAATATTACAGCATTGGGGTTATAAGTTAACAAAAAAACATTATGAACAAGAAATAAAAAGGCGTAATGAAAAAAAATAATTTATATTTATAATTTATAATGATAACACACGAAGACCTTATTGAAATTATTAGTTTACCAATGTTAGTATATGATTACGCAAAAAAATTTAAACTGGATAAAAATCAAACAATTGAAGGTTTTTTAGGAAGTGTTAAAAAAGGAGATGAAGAATTGGAACTTACAGAAGTAAGAAAAGAGGTATTGATGAATATATTATCTTATGCTCCACAAGGTGAAGTTGTTGATTTTATTAATGATAACGATACAGATTTACAAGTAGCAATAACAAAAAGTGAGAAAAAGAAACGTATAACAGTTGTTTTCAGAGGTAGTGAATCGAAAACTGATTGGTATTATGATTTACAAATAAGAAAAATGAAATTACATGATGATGTATATGTTCATAGTGGGTTCCATCGACAATTACATATTAATAATAATTATGAAAAAATACGAGATTGTGTTAAAAATTTATTAAATGAAAATAAAGAATATGAAATATTTGTTACAGGACATAGTCTAGGTGCTGCTTTAAGCACATTATTTGGTTATGAATTATCAAGAGAAATAGATAGTAATATAATAGTTATATCGTTTGCAAGCCCAAGAGTAGGAAATTATAATTGGAGAAAAGCATTTGATAATAAAAGTAATTTAGCACATTATCGTGTTACAAATAATCGTGATATTGTAACAGCATCACCAATGATACTGTATAATCACGTTGGGATAAATATACATTTGAAACCGTCTTCATATGATATATTTGAAAATTATTCGTATAATACATGGTGGAAATATAGTTTATTTAATTGTTGGAGTGCTAATGATCATAATATAGATTTATATTATAAGAATTTGAAAAATAATCCTTGGGATAAAGATAGTTTAATGTTAAATCAAGATTAAAGTAAATATAATGAATGATAGTATAATGATAGTATAATGATAGTATAATGATAGTATAATGATAGTATAATTTTAATGTATTGAATATATATTAATATTATGCCTGAACCAATTGATATGAAAATGTATGAAAAAGTGAAAAAAGAAGTATACACAGAGATTCCAAAACATAGCGCTTATAGAAGTGGTATACTTGTTCAAAGATATAAAAAGAGATTTTCTGAAAAATATGGATCAAAAAAATCTCCTTATAAAGGTAAAAAGACATATTCTAAGGGTATCGGTAGATGGTTTAAAGAAGAGTGGGTAAATCAACGAGGGGAAATAGGTTATAAATATAAGAATGATATATATAGACCAAGTAAACGTGTTAATAAAAATACACCTATTATTCATAATGAATTAACAGAAAAAGAAATAAATCGAGCAAGAAATGAAAAATATAGAACAGGACACGTAAATCGTTTTAAAAATAAAACAAAAACTAATAAAGTTAATAAAACTAAGAAAAATAAAACTAAGAAAAATAAAACTATTAAAAATAATATTAATAGATATATTAATGTATTGTAAATTTAATTATAAAGAATTTGATAATATAATATTATATAATTTAAATATAATTCAAATATAATATTATGAATATGTTTTTTTCACATCGACAACTATGGATGCGTGTAAATAATAAAAATAATAAAAATAATAAAAAAATAAAAGATTTAATACCTGAAAAAAGATATACTAATGAAGAAATAAAATATGTTCCAACTACATATGTTAATAAACAGGTTCGGTTTAGTAGTAATAATATAATCTATAATATAGATTATTAGACTTCTTGTAATAGATTATTTTTTTCAGTCAATACAGAAATAATTTTATTGAGTTCAGTAATATTGTTACTTTTTTGTTCAATTATAAATTGTTGTTTTTTAATTAATTCTTGTTGTTGTTCTATTAAATTTTTTACTTCTAATCTTGTTAAGTTTTTTTTCTCTTTTTTTTCAATATCTTCAATAATAACTCCAGTTAATTGATTATTATTTTCTTCCTCAAGTTTTTTTATTTGTTCTTGTCTTTGTTTAGTTAAATTATTGATTTGTTTTAATACTTCTGGTTTATTTTTTGGTTCACCCGGTTCATAATTTTCAATGCATTTATCTATTTTATTTACAATGAAATCAATAGTATTTTCATCATTTATAAAATGAGATACTTTTAAATTAGTTTCCTTTACAAATTTTGGATTTGGGGTTATAAGTAATTGTCTTTTATCAAATGTATTGTGATTATGTGAAAAAACTAATATTGTTTTCATTGGGTCAAGTTGAACAAAAGGGATTGTATAATTTTTTAAAAACTTTTTTTCTTCAGCAAGAGCTTGTGATTCATCATAACAAGTTATGTCAAGTAGTTGTCTTCTAAAAGCAAATGTGCCTGCAGTTGCATGATTTGGACCATATGGACCAAATTGTATAATTTTTTCAATATGTTTAAAGTATACGTGAAGAATACTTGAACCAGCACATAAAGCATTTCTATTATTTTGTAATTTTTCAACAGCATGACTTATTCTTGTTGGTGGATAATAATCATCATCATCCATATATACAATTATACTACCTGATGATTTTTCATGCATTAAATTTCTTTTTTTACCAAGAATCATTTGATTTTCATATTTAAAGTATTTAATTTGTGGAACATTTGCTTCTTTTATAATATCTTCAACTTTATCAGTTCCATCATCAATAATAATCCATTCTATTCTTGATTTTGGATAATCTTGATTTTTAAAACATTCAATCATAAATGGTATAAATGGACGTCTATTAAATGTTGGTGTACAAACACTTACAAAAGGCATATTGGAAGATTTGTTTTTATTGTTGTTTTTATTGTTGTTTTTATTGTTGTTTTTATTGTTGTTTTTAGAATTTTTATTTTTTGTCATATTATTAATATCATTGAAATCATTTTATATATTAATAATATTAATAATATTAATACTATTTTGTTTCGTTATCTTTACTTGAAATTAATAAATAAATTATACCGATACTAATTATAGAAATTATCAAACCTTTTCCAATTAATTCTTCATCGATAATTGTTCTTTTACCACCTACTCTTAGATTAGAAAAGCTGGTTGCTGTTATTATTCCAATACTAATTATTGTTAATGACATTAATAATATATGAAAACCAGATTTATTAAATTTACTTGCTATTCCTGATAAATTAGGAATAATTGTATTTTTAACGTGATTTGAATGACTTAAATTATGGTATGGATTTAATAAACCGAAATATAATATAATAGCAATACCCCATATTAACCAGATGAAAAAAGATATACTTGAACTAAGTATATTACTAACCGAAATATTAGAAAATAAGTTAATAATGACTAATCCCATAGTGATAATAGGTGTTAATATAAATTTAATTAAATCAAAAATATTAATTTTATTAACTGCGTTATCAATATCATTTTCATCTTTTATATCATTAAACTTACCGTGAATACTTTTTTTGAATATATTTTTTAAAGAAGATACTATTTTTATATTTTGATAATTCAAAAAAGACTTTTCTATATCACAATCTCTAAGCTTTGATAAATAAAATTCACTATTAATATTATTTTTAATACTGTTTTCACTATTATCATTGTCACTTTTATCATTGTCATCTTTATCACAAAAATAATTATAACTACTTATTAATCTATTATTATTTTCTTGTTTGTCGTTTTCATCATAAATACCATAGAAATCTTTATCTTTATAATTTTTAAATCGTAATATAGAAAATATATAACTTATTGATATATTTCTTATAAAGTAGTATGATAATAACGGAATAATTATATATGTTAATCTTTGTAAAATTATATCAGTAGGAGGTAATCCTTTATATAATCCTTTTTTTTTAATATTTCCAAAACCTTCATGTTTATTATTTTTTAAAATTTCGACCATATATAATTAGTATATAAAATATAGCAATAATAAATTATTTACATATAGTATATATGAAAAATCCAAAAAATGCGAAAAATATGAAAAACGCAAAAAATACCAAATATATTAATTTAATAAAATCAAAATCAAAATTAAAGTCAAAAATAAAACCAGACTCAAAATCAAAAAATAAAAATAAAAAAACACAAAAAATTCGTATAAAAAAATTAAATTATTCAAAAAATTGTCGTAATATAAAGTCAGATGATTTTGTTCGTGAATTATATTCTAAAAATATTTCCAAACGTATTACACGAAAATTTAAAAATAAATATCTTAATAATAAACATTTTTTAAATCATAGAGGTAATATAAATGCTATCCATACAGATAAATGGTCAAATGATATGAGAAGACAATATAAGTTAATACGTAATAAATATGTTATGAAAGATAATGAGAAAGATAAATTTAGAAATGATTACAAATGTAATGTTTTTAGAACAATAACAAAGAACCATAAACAACTTATAATAGGTGTTTTATCAAATCCCACTGTATCGTCAGCAACACTTGGTGCTACATCATATATCCCCCAATCATATGTTAAGTGGTTAGAAATGCATGGTGCAAGAGTAGTTCCAATAATGTATGATATTCCTAAACAGATGATAAATGTTTTATTAAATCAAGTTGATGGATTATTATTAATAGGTGGAACAATAGAAAGTATAATTATAGAAAAAGATCATTATCGTTATTTATCAACCTTAAAATATATTGTAGATAAAATAACTCATTTTAATTTAATAGGTAATCATTTTCCAATATTTTCAATTTGTTTAGGGTTTGAATTATTAATAATGGTAACAAATGAAAGTGATATATCTAAAATTAGTAATCGATTTGTAAATAATAAAAGTATATCATTTTTAAGAAAATATGGTTCATCATCTATGCGTTTTACACCAGTAATAGATAAAGATATGCTTGTTACAAAACCAATGCAGGAATATTTTACAGAAAATGAGAAGAAGATGATAGAAAAGAACCCGTCAGTAGCAATGATACATAATAAATCATTTGTAATTGGTTCATCGTATATGAAAGATTATGAAAAGTTTATAAATATAACAGGTATATCAACACATTCTGGTAAAAATTATATATCGTCTTATCAGTTTAAATCATTACCTTATTACGGTGTTCAATTTCATCCTGAAAAGGTATATTTTGAGCATATACAGGAAGATATTCCACATAATGAAACTTCAAAAATGTTTTCTACAAAATTATGTAAAATGTTTTTAAAAGAATGTTCTAAAAACTATAATATTCATGTTTTTGGTGTTAACGATGATGCCAACTTTTTTATAGAAAATTATGATTTATTATCACGAGAAAATGCTATAAAAGTATTATTTCCACATAAAAGTAAATTATTTAATACAAGTATGTTAAGTTCAAGTTATTATTTTGGTAGATTAGATAGTGTAAAATCAGATATATTAGATTTGGAAAATACAAGTAAGAATAAATCAATTAAATATGAAGTTCCAAATGAGATATATAATTTAATACAGAATGAAAAGAATAAGGAAAAAGAGAATGATTTTTCATATACAATTTAGAGAATAATATATTGTGTAATTATATATGGATATTGGAAAGGGTTTATCAAAAATGTTGAAATATATTAAAAAATATTTCATTGATATACGATTTTTAAGTATATTGGCTCTTGTTTTATTATTTCTTAGTTTAATAGTTGTTGTTAATCGTGAAGGTAATCAAAATATTAATCAAACACAAACAGTAGTAGGAACACCTGAAATTAATATGCCTTCAGCATCTTCAACTGAAACAACTGTTGAGCCAGAACAAGTAGAAAATAATGATGTTGAATTAGAAGATGCTACAGATATAGTTTGTCCAAAACAATGTAGTGATCAATGTCCAAATAAAGAAATGTCTTGTTTAACAAGTAAACCAGCATGTATTAATTGTCTTGGAAGTATTAGTGTAAATGATTATATACGAATGAATGAAGAAATCAAGAAAACAATGAGTAAGAAAGAAGCTCCTGCTGTAGAAATAAATATGGAAAAAGTTAAACCAACATCAATGAAGATGGATAAATCTAAAAAATCAAACAATTTATCAGATGATATAGCAAATTCAAGTGATTATGGTAATGAGTTACAGATACGTGATAAAAGTAACTTTTTAACTACACCAACTCAAGGGTATGGGATAGTAAGTGATTCATAGAAAGAATTATATGATTAAATATTGATTATATTAATATTATAATAATTAATATTTATAAATTTAGCGTGAATACATTAGACCACAATTACCAGAAACAAAATGTAATATATTATATCTTTCTTCAATAATAGTTAAATCATAATTATAATCATATATTTGCCATGTAGATTTATTTACACCGATAGGAGTGCCGTTTTCATCACATATTACATTAAATGAAGCATTTGGATCAAGAGTAGGAATTTGTGTAGTGAATTCAAGTTCAATATTTTTAAATTTGCTCATATTAATAGCGCCAGAAGGTTGTGATACATATGGATTGTTATCAAGACAGAAGTTATAACAATATAATCCATTATTTCCTGTTCCTGAGTTTGTTCTTGTATATTTTTCAATAAAATTAAAAACATTATGATGGAATATATTTTCACGATAATTACCATCAATAACAATACCAAATGTTTCCATTATATCTTTTTTATTTCCAGTAGTATAATCCCCAGTAATCATCCAAGGTGTTGGGTTACCAGTTGGATTTACACCAGGACCGAATCCTGATTCAAAATTATTTTCAAAATTGTTTTTTCCTGTAAAACTACTATATTTCCATGTTCCATCAATTGGTGCGTTAATTATGTCTTTTGGTGGATAATTATATGGCCAATTAGAATAATTAGACCATTCATTCCTTAAGTTGATATCACTTCTTTGAAAATAAAACATCCAACTTGATACCATACCAAGTGAATCTAATTTTATTTTATTAGAACCGGTAATATTTTTAAAATTATATTGATGTATTTCTTTAAATAGATATTTATGTTCATTTAGCGAAAAAACCCTTTGTTCTTCGTCACTCAAAAAACAATAAGTTGAAACCATATGGACATCAGCATTAAATTCATTACGTTTATCTACATAATCATCTTTATTAAGTTCTACAGATGGTGGTGTTTGAAGAAAATTATACATTTGCATGTATTCTGAATTGAAATTAGGTTGAACATATGGAAAACTATTTTCACTATCTTTTACATCACGAATAGTAAATAATTCAAATAGTGGTCGTATTGTAACATCAATAGTCAATTGATTATATTGTAATGCTATCAATGGAAACGCCATTTTGCTTGATAATGTAAACCAAGTATTTATAGGTATATAAATATATCTTGAGTCAATTGATGGTGTTGCTCCTGAAGCAGAATCAGTATAATAAGCTGATGGGTAAGCATTTACACGGTTGCTGTAATTAGCGGGATCATTTAATTCATTAATATTCCCAGACATTTGGTCATATATATTTTTTTTATTGCTATCTAAGTCTCTCTCAGCCATATTTTTTAAATAGCTGCCACTAAATTGTTGTATTACTTGACCACCTACTGAAATTTTAATTTCTTTAATTAATTCAGAACCTAGATTTTTAATCCATTTGAATTCATAAGGTGCCCATTTTGAGTTTTCATCAAGTGGCGGTTTGATAGGACTCCATATAAAAGGTAATCGAAAAACAAGAAATGTGTCCATAAGTAGGTCAGCGTATCTTGGCACTTTAAAATGAAAATGTGAATCTTCGGTTGCACGTATAGTTCTTGAACCTTCGTAATCAATCCTGAATTTTTGAAGACCAAAATTAGTAAATTTTGCGTATTTTGTTTTAAAAAAGGTTTTTGTAGGATTTCCATTTAAATATATATTCTGGTTTCCTTGTGATATTAAATTTAATAAACCACCCGGCATTGTATATATATAGAATTATATGTTATTTTAATATGTTATTTTAAAATGTTATTTTAAAATATTTTTTTATATGTTAAATATTTATGACATCACAAATATTTAAAACAAAACCAGATAAAAATTTATTATATCAATTATTGGAACATATCTGTGAACCACACGATAAGACATATGTTGTTGATAATGTAGCATTTAAAAGAGGGTTGATGTTTAATAAAATAGTTGAATATACAAATAAAGTAGAACGATATTATTATGAATCTAAAAAGTTTTATTTACAGAGGAAAATGACATATAAATATTTTTTAACAATCATTAGACAAATGTGTAAATCAAATGAAATAGATTATTCTATGAATATTAAATACAATAAGTCTTCATATGAGATAATATACCATATAAAAAAGGAAATAGAAAAGGTAAAATTAAAATTAACAGATGAAGAACAAAAAATAGCACAAGAACATATAAATAAGGAACTTGAACAAAACAAGGTAAATACAACAATTATAATGAATAATCATAATGATAATAAAAAAACGTTAACATTAATGGAAAAATAAATAGAATAAATTGTATAGGATTTACATATTAATATTTTGTGAAATAATAAATTTAGATAAGAATGTTGAACCTTCTAAAATTTCTGGGATGGAAAGGTATACAAAATAGTTATATTTTCTTCTTGATAATAATTCATCGTGTGGGACATATAAACCATAATTATTGTGAGATAAACTTAATGGTGTATCTTGCATTATATCGTCAATAATAATAGGGTTATCATTATCATCCTTTACACCAATTTTATTACCAGATATGATATTAATTTTTTTATTTTTTGATAATTCAAACAAAAATCTTGAAAATTTTCCTTCAAATTTAGATTCTTGTGTTGCATCTTTAGATATAATATTTTGAATATATTGAATACATTCTTGTAATACAGGTGAATTTCTTTTTGCACCAATTATATTATCATCACAAAAACTTGTTACTAAACTACTTGTGTTATTTCTTGATATATTTTCATTGCAGAACATTGATGAATTATATATTGCGTCATTATACATATTTTTTAAATTTTTACAGCAAACAAAAGATGCAGGTATAAACATTCCACCGTATTTTTCAAGAAGTTTTAATTTTGCTAATAATCTAACATTGTGATCAATAGGTTCAGGCAACTTTGAAAAGTCAAAATTTAAACTTGGTAATAAATAATTAAAACTATTATCATCAATTAAGCATATTTTAAATGAATTAGAACATTTTTCAATAATGGAACGTAACGTGATGTATAAATATGGTTCATTTAAATTTTGAGTATTTCTTGAACCAAAATCTTGCCATATTCTTGAATTAATATGATATGGTATATGAATCCATATAATAGGTTTTTTTATTTTGTCAGGTATATTTTCGTTAAGTAAATATTTTCTTATTAGCTTATTATTCATATCATCATCATATTTTTCAACTCTATCTTTGTATTTTCTATATACTATACTGGCACCAATAAGTAATAGAATACTTGGAACTATATTTTTGTAATTATACATATATTATAAACAATTATTTTATTTATTACTGTTTTCCAATAATTTTAAATGTCCCCAAAATAAAGCATCATTTTTCCTAGACAATTCTTCTTGTTTAATTAATTTAAATGCTGTTTCGTTACCTTCTTCTGTTTCAATTTGTTTTTTTCTTGAATAATATGATTTTGCTTGTGATTCAAGTATAGAAGAAGAAAAGTTTTCATTGTTTTTTCTGTCTTGTTGTAATTCATTGATATTTGAGTATTTCTTTTTATTAATATAATCTTGATGTGTAACTGGTATAACAGGATTATCATACGCTTCTTTGATATCAATATAATTAGATTTTGTAAACAAATTGCTATTTGTATATGTAGATGGTGATTTTTCTGATATAAAGTTTGAACCAGATGATAATTCATCTATAACATCGTCAACTTCTTTATACACTACAACTTCGCGTTTTTCTTCTTTTAATTTATTAAAATTATTATGTAAACTATCCATATTTGTTGCGTTTAAATTAGTATTATTATTGTTATCTTTTAACCAATTTTCATAACCACCACTTTCAAAGTCAGATGTTTGTTTCATTTTTACAAACATTTTATTAAAAAATTTATTGAATTTGTTACTTTTTTTTATATTATTTACAATTTCTTGTTTATCTTGTTCATTATCCTCAATTACATCTTCATAATCTTGTGAAAAGTTGCTTTTAGAAGCTTTTATACGAAAATCGTGTATTTGAACAATAGTTTTATATGCTTTAGAAAAGAATAAAAAATAATCTTTCGATAATTTTGATTTATCAGGATGCATTTTGAGAACTATTTTTTTTGCCTCTTTTACTTGTTGACTTGTAAAATTATATGGCAAATTGAATAATGTTAATAAATCATTAAGATTATAATTATCGATATTTAAATCAACATCCATAATTATCAATTATAAAATAAAATTGTATTAAATACCAATATTAATTACTATATTTTAATAGTTTATCAAATAATATATCTAATTGTTTTTTATCAGCACCTAATACAAATTCGTCTGGATAAATAGAATTGTTTTCATCCATATAACATATTATAGCTGGTATACCATTAACAATTCTTTTTGTTTTCAACATACCAAATACTTCAATACTTTCATCTGTGTCAATGTCATACCAATGTATTTCACTATTATCTTTTATTTTTTCTTTAAATTCTTCAATCATAGGTTTTACTGTTTGACAAGGACCACAAGACACTGATGTAAAACGAAATACAACAATATTTTTTTCTCCTTCGATTATGTTAATAAAAGACTTTTTGCTGTTTAATGGATTATTAACAATTACCATTTATAAATATAGAAGTATATAATAAATATTTTTTAAATCTATAATATAAGTTATGTTAAATAAAATAGCAATTATATTAATACCAGTAATCATAATATTTATTTTTATTCCACACACAAAACCATTAACAAAAATAGAAGAAGAACTGGCTAATCTTGATTTAGATACTAAATGGGTTCCAGGATATAATATTGCTTGTAATTCTGGAAATATTTTACGTGATAAATCAACAACTGTAAAATCGTCACATTGTTCTTGTTTAGTTGCATCAATGTGTAAAAAATTAGGTGTAGAAATACCAAATGTTCCAAAATATTCACAATATCATCTTGCTGATAATCAATTAAAATGGCTTAATACATTAGAATCGGGTAAATATGGTTGGTATAAAATAACAGAACCCGTTCCTGATTGTTATATAACTGCTAATAAGAAAGCACAAGAAGGTAAATTAGTAATTGCCGGAATATATGAAGATGAAAAAACGAATGGTCATATATCAATTGTTCGACCAACAGATAGAATAGAATATTTATTGAAACGTGATGGACCTATTGTAGTAGCATCATCTATACCCAATACATATGGTTCTACACTTGTTGATGAATTTAAATTAAATAATAAGGATTTTCAACATTTAAATGGTCGTGTTATGTTTTTTTATAATAATATTAATTAATGGTTTATTATTTTATCAATTCTTCTATAGTATTGATACTTATATTAGGGAGAATTAAGTGTGATTCCCATAAATATTTACAATAAGCCCATTCTATCTTAAAATCTTCATTATACCATTCAGGATGATTAGATAATAATGTTGATTCAATCTTTTTTGGTAATAAATTTAATGATGATCTTGGTAATACATATGATAACTGAGTATAAGGAGATACACAATTTGTATTGATATTTTTAAAAAATGTAGTTTGAAAATAAGGAATATATTTTACAAGATCTTCTAATAATGGAGCATAATTATAATTATATTTCCATCTCCAATCTACGCATCCTAATGTATAATATTTAGTTGTCCATTCAAGAGCTTCAAGATAATTAACACATATTTGTTTTCTTCTTTCTTCGTTAATTTCAACATGAAATAATTTTTCATAATATCTGTTTTGCCAACCTTTTTCAGTTGGATTAATATATCTTTCAATTTCTCGTTGAATACAAGGTAATCTATTCATTTTTTCTAATTTTTCTTCGGGTGTATTATTTGGTATATTCATTTTTTCTTTTTTATTACGTGAATTATATTCTTTTATTAAATAATTATTTTCTTCTTGAGCAAGTAATTTGATTAATGTTTTAAAATTTCTCCATTGAATTTCACAATCTTTCACAAGACACATTTCACTGTCAGTAAAAATACTTCCATATACATCAATCAATATTTGCACTCCTGTAGTTCTTATATTTAAAGCAGGAAAATGAGGCATAAAATCATTTCCTAATAAAAAACATAAAAATATATAATCTCTTGTTTTTGATGATTTCATTTCATTTTTTATAACATTATATTGATTAAGTTCACAAGATATACGTTCATTTAAAAGAGGAATGTCAATCATATATAGTTTATTTGGATCAAGCGTATTATCAAGTTGCTTTATAAATTCTGGTGTTTCTCTGAATAAAAATATATTTGGACATACTGGTAAATGATTTATAGAAAGCATTATTAAATCAGCATCAAGTCCATATACAACAGTATTTTCTTTTTGATGAGGTATAGGATTACTTCTTATATATTCAAACAATTTATGTTCACCTTCACCATTTTCATCAGAACACGATATAATAATTTCTTTTGTATTAAATTGATTATTACTTGAAAAATATGTTTTTATTTCATTAGTAAGTTTATTCATAAATTGTGTTCCTGGTGTAATACAAGTTCCGTCAAATTTAAGTTTAAAATTATTTGGAATTAATTCGTCGGTTATTGATTTTATTAATTTAGAACGTATTCTTCTTGTTCGTTGTTGTTCAAGTTTGGCTACCGGTGCTACACCATCAAATGCTATAAATACGCGTTGTGTTGGTTTAATTTGAATAATATAATTATGTAAACGTTGACATATAGATTTTATTATAACATCATCAATGTTATTTCTATTTTCTTTTATGCTATACATTGCGTCATATATGATAGAATTACAGTCCAAATATAGATTATGAACTTCTTTTAAATTATCTATGGTACGAATGATTTTTGAATAATTTTTAATAATATATGAAAAATAAGCAGGAACTCCCATTAATAAATATATTATGATTACTTTAATATATTTATACATTGAATAAAAACATTAATATATTAATTGTTTATTCATTTGATGATAAGAATACAGTGCGTCGGAATATATTTATAATATCTAAGAAGAAGCTAATTGAAAATTTTGGATAGTTTGGTAATGATGTGCATCTTTTTTTGAGAACAGTAATGTAATGAGTATCATATGTTATTAATATACTAAATAAGAATATAATTAGATATGAACTATATCTTAAATTTTGAATTTTTGTTGACGAATCTTTAACAAAAAATGCATTAAATAATTCAAAAACGATAATAGTTGACATAATAATAAGAGAAGTTAATAAAACAATATTAAATGTATCTTCTATAAATTTAGGTATTAAAAATGCGACAAAAGACATAACTGTGAAAATAGTTGCGGTAATAATTAATGCGTTTTCTACAACATCTTTTGTATTTATAGATTTAAATAGTGGATATATACTTGAACTTGAAAGAATCAAAAATAGTAACCAAGAAAAGTGTATTTTACCAAAGTTGGTTACGTTAAAATTATTTGATAGTGATATATAAACAATAATAAAAAATGAGATAATTAATGCTATTATAATTGGTATACCATATTGTCTGTATATTTCAATAGAATCTTTATATTCATTTCTTTCTTCAGGTTCATTTAATATATAATTATATCCGTAACATGATAATCCAACAATTACAATACTTAATGCTAAATAAAGGTACACATTAATTAAAAAATTATTACATGTAGGAACACCATTTTTAAATGAAAATGATGATATTAAATAAGTTACTAATATTAATGCTAATAAAAAAATAAAAAATAATGATTTTTGAAACGCCATAAATATTAAAGAGAAAATAAAAAAATAATATATAATTCTATATAATGCTTGATGAAGATGACATAGAAAATAGTAATATGGGAGGGATAAATATAGACGAAGTTTTATCTATATTAATTAATAAAGTAAAGAGTTATGAAGATATAATCATTAAAACCAAAATAAAAGTAGATGAATATGCAAAAAATAATATTGTAAAGTCTACAGAATTAAGTGTATGTGTTAATGAATTGAATGGATTATTAGATGAAGTTCGTTTATTACAAGTATATTTAAAAGATAATGAATTATATGATATCGATAATGTCATTAATGATATACAAACAATTAATAATAAATTATCTTCTACTATAAAAAAATATGGAACATCGAACATAGAAGATTTAATTTATGTATGTTTTGGTAATGATTATTTAGAAAAATTTGATTCAAAATATATTAATAAGTTTGAATTGTTAAAAAAGCATATGCATCCAACAAGTTATAAATTAATAAGTATGAAAACAGTTAAAAAATCATCTACATCATCAACTAATTCAATACTTGAAGATATACGAATATGTGAAAACGGGGAAAATAGTTCTTGTTATGATTATGTTAGTAGCAAAAAAAAAGGTATTAATAATGGTATTAAAATACTATTACGTGATGAGAATATGAAACAATGTTTGATTGTGTTTGGATATGTTGATGATTTAAATTTCGATTACTTATTGAATAATACATTTATATATGATAAATTTTATACTTTAAAACAAATGAAACCAGATGATAATGATGTATTTGATTATAAGTTTGATATATATTTAAATTCATTAAATTTAAAAGATTATTTAGTAAATGAGACAACAAATATTTATGATAAATATCTTGGTTATTTGAATAACGTAAAATCTATTAAAAATAAGAATTTATCAACACTTGTGAATGATTTTATTAAATCTGATTTTGAAAAAAGGCGTATTACAATGATACAACTATTAATACATTCAAATGAAAATGATTGTATGTATCTTGCGTATTTATTATATGATACATTATCAGGTGAAGAAAATGATGCTGATAGTGCTGACGAACAAAATTCTTTATATAATTCATTGCCGTGGGTAATAAAAACAAAATTTAAATGTGCTATGAGACAAACAATTGATTACACAAATAATTTATTAAATTATGATGTAAATAATAAGTTGCCTTTAGAACAACGTATATGTTTAATGAAATGTAGTGATAAAGTTAAAGAAAAGGCGATGATGAAGTTGAAAGAGGTAAAATCTAAAACAGATGATAGTTCAACAAAATCAAGACAATATTTAGATGGATTATTAAAGATACCATTTGGTGTTTATAAAAGAGAAAATATACTTGATGTTTTAAGTGAAAATTCAAATAACTTTCTTCGTTTACTTGATAAGAAAGAATTTTTTTATTATGTAAATTTTGTTGAAAAAAAACAAAAATATAATAGCACTGAAACATTAAAATATACAAATCAAATTTTAAATAATATTGGTATGACATCATACAATAGTAAATTTCAACAAATAAAATTAAAGGTAGATAAAATGAAGAAAAAGGATTTATATAGTTTACTTCAAAAAATTCAGGAAATATTGAAAAATAACCATATAATGATTGATAATAATAAGGGGTTATCTACATATTATATATCTGAATTACAGGGTGAACAAAAGGATGGATTAAGAGAACGTGTATACAAGTTATTTACACATATAAAAGGTAATAATAAGTTGATAGATGATATTATAGAAAAAACAGATATATTTGAGGAAACTCGTATTGGTATATATAAAAATGTTCGTAAAATAATTGATAATAATATTCTTGTTTCAAAATATATGGTCGGTGTTCGTTCTGTTCTTGATCAGTCAGTTTATGGACATAATGATGCTAAGAGACAAATAGAGAGAATAATTGGACAATGGATTAATGGAAAAGATGGTGGATATTGTCTTGGATTTGAAGGTGCGCCTGGACTTGGTAAAACAAGTTTAGCAAAAAAAGGTTTATCAATGTGTTTACGTGATGAAAATGGTGAACCACGACCATTTTCCTTTATAGCTATAGGTGGGTCAAGTAATGGAAGCACACTTGAAGGACATAATTATACATATGTTGGTTCTACTTGGGGGCGTGTTGTTGATATTTTAATGGAACAAAAATGTATGAATCCAATCATATTTATTGATGAAATTGATAAGGTAAGTAAAACGGAGAACGGGCGTGAGATAATAAGTATTTTAACACATTTAGTTGACCCAACACAAAATGATACATTTCAAGATAAATATTTCTCAGGTATTGATTTAGATTTATCAAAGGCGTTATTTGTTTTTTCATATAATGATGTTTCATTATTAGATAGAATTTTATTAGATAGAATACATCGTATTAAATTTGATAATTTAACAATGGATGATAAGATAGTTATATGTAATAAACATATGTTGCCTGAATTATTAGAAAAAATGGGACAAGTTGGTAATATTGAATTTACAGAAGATGTATTAAAATTTATTATAAATTCTTATACACTTGAATCTGGTGTTCGTAAATTAAAAGAATTATTATATGAAATAATTGGTGAAATTAATTTAAATTTATTAGGTTGTGATCTTGATGAAATACAACTACCTATTATTGTAAATGAAGAAGATATAAAGAACAACTATCTAAAAGACCATCATATGATGAATGAGAAAAAAGTTACAAAATATCATAAAGTAGGTATTATAAGTGGATTATATGCTAATGCACTTGGAAGAGGTGGTGTTATACCAATAGAAACACAATATTTTGTAACAAAGAACTTACTTGAATTAAAACTTACAGGTATGCAAGGTGATGTTATGAAAGAAAGTATGAATGTAGCAAAAACATTAGCATGGAAGTTAACATCACAATCACGTCAAAAATATTTATTAAGTGAATTTGAATCTACTAATAATCAAGGTATACATATTCATTGTCCTGAAGGTGCTACACCAAAAGATGGTCCTTCAGCAGGAACAGCAATTACAATAGCATTATATAGTTTACTAAATAATGTTCCAATAAGGTATGATTTAGCTATAACAGGAGAAATTAATTTACAAGGTAATGTAACAGCAATAGGTGGGTTAGATTTAAAAATTATTGGTGGTATTAATATGGGTGTAAAATTATTTTTATATCCAAATGAAAATAAAAAAGATTTTGATAAATTTATGGAACGCTATAAAGATAATACAATTATAGAAGGTATCGAATTTCACGGCATTGATAGTATTGAGGAAGCATTAAAATTATCATTAGTTAATGAAAAATAATAATTATAAAAATGATTAATGTAAAAAATTAAATATATATATATTTTATTAAATGAGTCAGGATAATAAAAGTAGTAATTATTTATCATATACATTTGGTTTTATAGTGTATTTAAATGTTTTTGTTATTATGGGATTTTTATATTTTGTAGAATTATTTAATTCAGATTTTGGTGGTATACCAATAAAAGCATTTTTATTAACAGTCATATTAGTTGTCTTTGGAGTATTTATGAAATTTATATATGGACAATTAAACCTATCAAATATGTTTGGTATTGATACAAGAACTGATATTTACAATCCAGTATGTTCTATGATGGAAGGTCCTTTAGAAATATCAGGAAGTTCATTTCCAATGTCTATATTTATGATGGGTATTATCAGTGGGTATATAGGAACACCATCATTCATAAATAATAATGTATTACTTGGGTTATTCTTATTAATATTAAGTGGTTCTATAATTGTTATAAAACAAAATTTTAAATGTCATAAGTTTGACATGAAAAATTTTTTATCAACATCTGTTAGTATATGGACTGTAGGGTTAATAATCGGTATTGTTTCTTATTTTGGTATACAATTATTAGGAGATGAATATGTTTATTCAACAGATTTAATTAGTAAATTAAATAAATGTCATATCGAATCGAAAAAATTTATATGTGTTAATGACAATAAAGAAGAAGTTACTTTTAATTCAGGGTAAATTAGTTTTTTGATTGTGCCGTTGGATCAAATTTATTTTGTTGTAATTTTATTTTAGATTTTATGTTAATCATACAATCTAAACAAACATGTGTAGTTACTATTTTATTAAATATATTTATATTATTGTATGTAAATGAACAGTCATTATCACAGCATACAGATTTATTACAAGAAGAACACAATGATATACAAGGAGTATCACATATAGAACAACAATATTTATATTTATCTATACTTGTTCTTGATTGATACATTTATAGATTATTAGTATGTATATATCTTTATTTTGTTTTATTAAAAATAAAATAGTAATTAAAAGTCAATTTTATTTTTATATTTTTTAATGTTTCAAATACTGAATATTTTATTATTATATGTAATAATCAACTTATATTAAGATGTTTTTTTAATATTAATAAAAGGACATACTTCTATTATGGGTTTAGTATTTATAGGAAAACTTGGATTTGGATAAGCATTTATTAGTTTAACTGTTTCATCGGTAGAAATTTGATTAATATAATTATATGGTAACATTTCATTATATTTATCAATGTTTATGGACCCATAATAATCTCTGAATTTAAAAGTTCCTCCTCCTATTTTGTCTGTTATTTTAATCCACATACATTTTATATTATAAGCGTGACTAACTATTATTCCGTGTAAAGAACTTGATATAGTCATTTTACATTGTAAAATATTTTTTATTACTTCTTGAATAGGTTGAGTAACATCTATTATTTTTACATTTGTATCATTATTTTTATATATATTATTAAATACTGATTCATCTATGTAATGTGGTATAATACCTATTGTATATTTTTTATCTATTTTTGGGTAATAAAAATATGGTAATATTAAACCAATATCTCCATAATTTTTAGGACAATCAATATTAAGTTCAAGTAATCTTTTTCTTGTTAATGGTCCTCTAACTGATAATATTTTTTTTGGTTTTGTAATTTTCTCATTACCAAACATAAATCCTGTCCCCCATATTATAGAATTGTTTTTAGCAGCAGTAAGAATACTACCAGCACCAAATATAACATCATCTTTTTTTCCACCACCATTAATATCTAATATTGGTTTTTTTAAAAATAGAGTCTCATATATAAATTGTGTTACATAATCTCCAAAATTATAATTATTTCTACATTTACATTTGTTATTATAATAAACATAATTGTATTTTTTTGTAAAAAAATTATTAATAATATTTATACCCCTATTATGCGCCATTCCATTCCAATTTTTATTGTTCCAATGAGAAATATTAGTTGTATTATTTAAATAATAAAGTTGACAAGGTGTTAAATTATTTGGAATAATATACCAATCTAAATGTCGAGCGTCATAAGGTTCTAATGTTCTAATACAATTATTATTTGGAAATTTATTTGGTATATTTTTTACAGATAAAAGTTGAAATGTTGTATCTGTATTACAATTTATATATTGATAACTATTATCCTTAAACATTATTTTATTTTTTTTTTTACTCCAGAATTGTTTATTGTGTGATATAAAAGCAATATCTTTGTTATGATATTCATCCGGTATATCATCTATTTTTAACATTGGACCTACAGATAATACTTTAAATTTATTCAATAAATATATATAGAATTCCAATATATCACCTTTAACATTATTTAATTCAATGTCAGGATCAGTCATAACTACATATTCACATTTAGGATTTTTTGAAATATAATCTTTTATAGAATCAGTTACTAAATGATGATTATTAATATTGGAATTATATACTATATATCCTTCATTTTCCTTTTTTTTTAAATAATTAATTGTTTCGAAATAACTGGAACATACATTATGAAATATAATTTCGATTGGAGTTTTTATGTATTTTTCATATGATTCTACTGATTTTTTTAAAGCATCATATTGATTATGGACAATGATAAAAATTGGTATTTTATTCATATAGTTTACAATGATAAAAATATTAATAGTTTGTTATTGTAATTTATATATTATAATTTTTTATAAATTAATTTCATTTTTGATTAATATTAATAGTGATTTTATTTCTTTTAATGTTCTATTACGGTGAAATGAAGATAACATTAATTTTTGTGCCATTGGTTTGTTAAATTCTGTATATACATTATTGAATAGTTTTTCAGTATCAAATGATTCATAATTTTTAAGATTTTCTTTTGGAAATATTTCTTTATTTAATCTTTTATTTACATCATTATGGAATACATATAGTATTTCGATTAAATCTTCTTTTGATTTTACATTTTCAAATTTTACAGATTTCAAGAATCGTGATGAATGATTACTACATTCTGGACACGGTAAATTGGTTGATAATTTTATTATAATATTTTGAATATATTGTTTTATTTTATTAAAATTTTCAGGTTTTATTTTACATACTAATGTATGTAAAAATAACCATGTAGGATTTCCCCAACTATTTATACTCATAATTTATATAAAGACATTTATTTAAATGATTTAATGCAAACACAAGAGAATTGGGATGAATTGAAAAAATTATTTAATGATTTTATGAATGATGATATAACAGAAAATGAGATTAAAGAAGATATAATTGAAGATGAAAATATTTGTTTAATAACAGGTGAAAGATTAGATGAATACAGTATAACAATGCCTTGTAATCATAAATTTAATTATCTTCCACTTTATAAGGAGATTTGTATGCAGAAATCTGGATTAAATCACAGAGAATATATAAGAATACCATATAGAGCAATGAAATGTCCTTATTGTAGAGTAATTCATAATAATATTCTTCCATATAGAGATATTTTAGGTGTTAAAAAGATAGATTCTGTAAATTCTCCAGATAAATATGCTTTATTAACAAATACTTGTAAATATATTTTTAAATCAGGTAGTAAGAAAGGTGATATATGTAATAATAAATGTTTAGATAAATATTGTAAACGTCACGAGAAATTAGCTATTAAAACTGATAATAATAGATTGGTAGAAAAGGAAAAATGTAAGTATATTTTTAATAAAGGTGTAAATTGTGGGAAAAGATGTAAAAATAATTCAAAGAATAATGGATATTGTGGAATACACTTAAAATTAATTCACTAGATATATTATTATGAATAAAGAAGAATTAGTTAGTACAATTAAAGAATGGGTAAAGGTAGAGAATGAGATATCATTATTACAAAGAGAACTGAAATCAAGACGTGAACGTAAAAAGCAAATTTCAGAACTATTATTATCAGTTATGAAAGATAATGAGATTGATGCTTTTGATATTACTGGTGGTAGAGTATTATATTCGCAACGCAAAACAAAAGCTCCTATTACAAAAAAGTCTTTAATGGAGATGTTTGATGCTTATTTTAAAGATAGACCTGATTTAGCAGATGATCTTAATGAATTTATTCAAGATAATAGGAAACAAGTAATTAAAGATGTTGTTAGAACAAAATATAATAAAAAGGATTAAAAATATTTATATATTTAAATATATAGATAGATGCGTGATAAGTGGAAAAAGAAACGTATGCGAAGATTAAAACGTCATAGACGTAAACAAAAAGCAAGACATAATTAAAATAAATAAATAAATAAAATAAATAGTTTAATGTATTTTCTTTAATTAGTAAATGGATATACAAATTGAAGAAAATGTATATAATAATTCAATATTTGAAAAAAATAAAGAAGATGTTATCAATATTTTTTACCGAATTATAATGAAACCCAAACCATTTGTAGTATTTTATATGAAGGTGTCAAATACTAATAATGATATTATAGATTTTTCTACTAAAAATGAAGATTTGTATGAAATACATAATTTTTTTACAATAGAAGATAAGGGGTTTTTTAAATATGAAAATAATGAGTATAAGTTAACTCGTGTTTTTACCAATGAAAAGGATTATATGAAACACGGTATTTATATAGTTTGTGCTTATGAAATACTTAATCTAAACAATATTTTTAATAAAAATATAAGTGATAAAGTTATTAATATTATTTGTGATAATGACTTTTTATATATATTATATGATAATAACTATGATATATTATTGAATCCTTGGGTTCTTTATCTGCCTATAGAAAGGGAATATTATAATTTTGTATATTATTATGGATATTTAAAAACATTTAGTGATGATACACCTTATATGAAATTATACTATAAACCTGAAATAATTGATAATAAAAAATATGTAGCCCGTATTATTGTATTTATGGAAAATATTGTATTAAGAAATGATACAATTTCATCATATGATATAAGAGATAATAATGTATATATTAGTAAATATGAAAATAATTTGTTTTTTGGTGGTCAGTTATTTTTATAATCATTATGTATATGTGGAAATTAATTATACATATTTTACTTAAATTAACTTATATTGTAGGTTTTATAATATTGGCGAGTTTAGTATTAAAAATTTCTGAATTTATAATTGAGGATGGTGTTAATATTACATTTCCTATTTATCTATGGGTTGGTGTAGTTTGTATTTTTATGATTATATTACCTTATAAGAGTATAACAAATTTTAATATAAGCAAGGAACAAATAACCAATAATTTTAATTCATATATTAATAAAATTAGCAATATATCGAATAATCAATAGTATACATAGATTCTAATGTAATTATGGTAAGTGTTGTATGATATTCATTAATAATATTATAACATTAATTTAAAGTTATTTTGATATATACTACATACATGGAAACATATAGTAAACCATTGAAGTGTATTTATAAGAGATATGGTAATATTATAAGTAGTATAAATTATAATATAAATAAAATAATAGATGATGTTATAATTTTTTATAAAATCATGTACAGTGAAAGTAAATATTATTCAAATAATTTAAATCATTTTACATTTTCAATAAGACTACATAGTGTATTAATATTTTGTTATATTTGTTATGAATTATTTTATAGTGAAATCGTTAAAAATGTATTTAATTATTTATTTAATACAATAAGTGGTTTTATTACAATATTAAGTTGGCAAAATACGGTTTTATATACAACATTATCGGGTATATATTATTACAGAACAAATCTTATATTTATGGATGAATTATATTCTACAATAAAGGTTGATTTAATTACAATAAATAATGTTAATTTTCTAGTAACAAAAGAATTATTTACAACGTTATTGGGCTGTATTTTCATAATATATCCTATTATGTTGACATATTTTTTTAGAAAAAATATTAATATTTTTAGTATTTTTTTGTCATTTATTCCCTTACCAACATATGGTTTACATATTACAAATTTTGAATCGATATTTTTTGATTATAATAGATTGTATCCATTAAAAGTGCCATTAAAAGAATATGAAACAAATATATCATTTTGTATTACAATGATGTATACAATGTTATTTTTTCATATATTAGAAAAAAAAGTTCCATATGTAATATGTAATATGCAAAATTAAATTAATGTTATTTCTTTACATTCCAATGCTGTATAAGAAATAACAGGTAACTGTTCAAAGTTTTGTTTTTTAAGTGAACTATTAATTGGTATAATATTATCAAATATACTTTTATAATGGTTTTGTTTTAAGAATACATTTGTTAACGCACCTTGATATTCTTGTTCACTGAAGTCAAAATAATCCATACTTGTTTGGTCGTCTTGGCAACCACTTAATTTTATAATTGTGCATAATTTTGTTTTATAATTATGTTCTCTCATAATATCAGAACCATTTTCATAATGATATGGTAAATTAAAATTAGAACCAGAATTACAACAATCTGTTAATATAAATATTTTTGTTGTTGAGTCTAATTTTTCAACAAATTCTTTTTGTAAGAATGAATCACTTATGTATCCTGATTTTTTATAATCACTTGGACATATAACTTCACTTTTATTATCTTTTTCGAAAAACGAATGTTTTTGTGTTCCGTGACCTGAATAACTTAACCATATTTCACTATATTTATTATTAATTGAATAATCAATAATGTTATTTAATTCTTTTATTATATTTCGTTTTGATGCTTTTTCATTCATAAGTGATGTGATTTGGTCTTTCGAAAAAAAACAACGTTTGTTTAAGAAATATTTTATGTTATTTGCGTCGTTTACACATCCTTGTAGATCATCATTGTTTTTATTATTTGAAATATAATTTATACCTATTACTAATGCTTTTTTTCTTGGATTTATATTAGTAAACATGCGTTTCATACATATATTATTTTCAATATAAGTAGAATTTAATTTTGTTTTAGAATCAGAGTATATATATTTTTTTATATGTGATATAAAATTCCCCATATACTTATTATAATAAATAAAAAAACAGTAATAAAATTAATGGTAGTAATAAAATTGAAATTAATAATATGGAAGAATTGTAATTAAAGAAAATTATGGAAACAAAAATAAATAAAAAGATAAGTGAATACCTTAGGAAATATAAAGATGATATTAAGAATAAGTTAATTGATTATAACCTTGAAAAGGAAACATTAATGGAAATTGTTCAATATGTATTTGATTATGAAAATTTAGTACTTACAAATGATGACTTCTCAAAAAGAAAAAGAACTAAAAATGTGGTTCCATTACATGATAGATGTATAGCGTTAAGGTCATCAGGTGAACAGTGTACAAGACGTAAGAGAGATGGTTGTAATTTTTGTGGAACACATATAAAAGGTTCACCTAATGGAATTTATGAAGAAAAAAATGATAATAATGTTAATATTGGACAAAAAATAGAGATATATACTCAAGAGATACAGGGTATATTATATTATATTGACAATGATAATAATGTATATGATATGAATGATATAATGAGAAATGAACAATCACCAAAGGTTATTATGAAATATGAGAAAAGTGAAGAAGGTGTTTATAAATTAATTAAATAAACTACTTAAAGAAGATAATTAGTTCTTTAAATAGTTTTCATAATATGTTTTTTATTGTTTTTGTAAATTGTTTCTCTCCGTCTCTCTAGGTTGTTAATTTTATTTGTTCCAAGAAAAATTTAATAATACGATAAAAATATTTTATAAAATTTAATGTCTTTATTTTTTATGTTTTCGTACAACCGTACAAATAAATTTGTTTATAAATAAAATATGGATTATTTATATGCCTAATGCTGAATGTGAAAAATGTAATATGTTGTTACATCAAATATGTTTGACAAATGATGAAAAAATAAAATTTATTGAATTAATGAAAAAAAGATCGGAAGTTATATTTGGTATTGTTTATAATATTACACCAGGAATACGTCATAATGAAATAAAAGATTGTAAATGTAATGGTGTATTATATATGAAACCATTTAAGAAAATACCCCTTGATTTTTATGGTGAAAATATAAATTTGTTATTATGTAAATATGATATATATGATAAAATACTAAATAGGTTAAAGAATAATAACTAAACTATAATCTTTTTGTTCCTTTTGTTCCTTTTGTTCTTTTTGTTCTTTTTGTTCCTTTTGTTCTTTTTGTTTTACAATATTTAAATGGTGCACAAGATGATTTCATTGTAAATCCTTTTATTTTTTTTGTCATACAATTTTTTTTAGTAAATTTTCTTGGTAAATTAAATATTTTATTATCTTTTAAACGAACACATTTTTTATCTTTATTATCTTTTATAATACAACACTCCTTCATAAATAGTAATAATAAAAAATAATTTGAACATTTGTTTTTAACTGCTAAATAATATTAAAATACTAAATTCTATTCTATTCTATTCTATTCTAACTACCAATAGTGTGTTTAAGTTAAGTTAAGTTAATTTTGTCCATGGCGGATTTCTATTTATTATGCCCCATTTATCGATTTCCATAGTGTTCC
>MDTG01293334.1_pt1 | contig 45646 bp, 51 predicted proteins | sample 811421 | NCBI WGS metagenome assembly MDTG01 (sample SAMN05326645, study PRJNA326480) | marine metagenome | isolation source: seawater | place: Pacific Ocean: South East | collected 2011 | reverse complement strand
TGATAGGCTGGATGTGGAAGCGCGGTAACGCGTGTAGCTGACCAGTACTAATAGCTCAATTGGCTTGATTTATGCACTGAAAAAAATTTTTTAATTTTTTTTGGTAATTTTTTCTATACCGCTTTTAAGAGTATATATTTTCTTAAAACCTAAATTTTTAATTTTATCGATATTTGGTATTCTTATTTTTGTACTACCTTTTTTTAATGGAAAATTTTTTATTTTAATTTTCTTTTTAAAAACATTCGCCACAATAAACGCTAAATCTTTAATTTTAGTTTTATCTCCTGTTCCAATATTATAGATATTTAGATGTTTCCCCTTTTTTATTAATAAATTGAAAGCTGAAACAAAGTCATCAATATATATAAAAGATCTTATTTCTCTACCACTTCCTTGAATTTTAAAATATTTACTTTTTAAATTTCTCATTCTTTTTATAAATTGTGGAATAACGTGCTCGTTACCCATATCTTGGCCATATACATTATGTGGTCTAAAAATAATTAACTTTTTAAAATATTTTCTTCCATAGTTGATACCCATAACTTCCGTTAAAATTTTTCCAGCACCATATGAGTAACGTGGATTGTAAACATCTGGAACTTTTAACATTTCATTTTCTGATGTTGGGATTTTTAAAGGTGTCTGATAGACTTCAGAGCTTGATGCAAGATATAATTCTTTAATTTTATATTTAACACAACCATCTAAAACATTAAGCAACCCTTTTATAGCAACATCTAAAACTAAATTTGGATTAGAATAAAAATATTTGGTTCCATTGATGTAGGCAAGATGTATTACTGCATTAATATTTTTTAGTGATTTAAAAAATAAACTTTTTTTTCTTATATCCCCCTTAATAAATTTAACTCTTTTTTTTGACTTTAACTTTTTTAATGCACCTCTAAAGTTATTATCAAAAATGACAACTTTAAATCCATTTTTAATTAAACTTTCAGCAATATTTCTGCCAATAAAACCAGTCCCACCTGTAATCAAAAAAGTTTTTTTTATTTTTTTTGGCATTATTTTGTTTTTTTTAAAAATATATTAATTAATTTACAAACTTTTTGTTGCTGCTTTATGTTCATATGTAATGATGATGGAAGCCACATCATTTTTTTATAAATTTTTTTTGAATTTAAAAGTTTATTAAAAGATGCTTTGTAAGGAGGAAGATTATTAATTGGCTCCCAGTAATACCTACAAATAATATTCCTTATCTTCAAAAAATTAAATAATTTGTCTCTTTTTTCGCAATAAACATCTGTCCATAAAGGAAGCTCTCCTTTGTCGAAATCAAAATCAATAATTCGAAATTCGGAATTTTGATCAATATTTTTCAAATAAAATTGATGTATATTTTTTAATTTTTTTATTCTCCATTTAATATTGTTTAATTGAGAAATGCCTAATGAAGATTGTAAATTAGTAAATTTAAAATTATAACCTTTAGATTTAAAATTTTCTGTTTTTTCACCAGCAATACGTAATCTACCTTGATCTTTTAATCTTAAAAGTTCAAGATAAATTTTTTTATTATCAGTAATTACAGCACCGCCTTGACCAGTTGTTATTATTTTGTTGGGTGCGAATGAAAAACAACCTGATATACCAAATGTGCCAAGACTTTTCTTTCCGTATTTTGAACCAAATGCTTCAGCAGCGTCTTCAATAACTTTAATAGATTTTTTTCTACAGATTTTAATTATATTTTCAATATTATTTCCTCTACCAGAGACATGAACAGGGATAACAAATTTTGTTTTTTTATTAATTTTTTTTATTAGTGCTTTTTCATCTATAAGTAAGTTTTTAGGGTTTATATCGACCAAAACTGGTTTTGCCCCTGTCATTACAACTGCATTCGCTGTAGCTGGAAAAGTTATATTAGGAATTATAACTTCGTCACCGTATCTTATCCCATTTGCTTTCAATGCTAAAAATATAGCGGCTGTTCCACTTGTAGTGGTAATTGCGTATTTAACCTTCAAAAGATTGCATATTTTTCTTTCGAATTGTTTTGTTTGTTCACCTTCATTTGGAAAATTTGAATTAAGTGCTTTTTTTATTATTTTAGATGTTTCTTTTACTTTAATAAATGGTTCAGCTAGAGTTATTCTTTTCATTTATATTTATTGGATTTCTTTTTTTTAACCAAAATGTTTCTAGTCCATATATATACCACTTTAAATATTCTTTTATCCATTTAAAAATTTTAAAATTACTCTCTCCAACACTCCTCTCTTCCCACTTAGCAGGGATTTCTACTATTTTCATTTTCAATCTATTACATTTTACTAAAAGTTCGAGAGAGTATGCAAAACCTAATCTGGATTCTATTTGAACTTTTTTTAATAGTCTATCTGAAAATAACCTAAAACCATTACTGGCATCTCTTACAGGGATACTTGATAATTTAAATAGAGTGAATGAAGCAGTTCTAACTAAAATAGATTTTAATAATGGACATCCTTTCATGGATCCACCTTTCATAAATCTGCTTGCTACAACTATGTCAGCATTATTTTCACTATATTCCGAATACATTTGATCTAAAATTTCTACATTTAAAAAATCATCTGCTGGATAAACAATTTTACAATCAGATTCACTTTTTTTAAGTCCAGTGATCACTGCATTACATGGGCCTTCGGCATCGTTTTTTACATAGTGAATGGGAAAAACAAAATTAGATAATTCTTCTTTAAAATTAAATACATCGTCATCTTCATCATCGTAGCATAGGTAAACTGAAAATTCAGAATGTATCTTTTGTGAAAATAATTCGATGAGCTTAACTACTTGTTTGCCTTCATTGAAAATTGGTATAATTATATCAATCATTTTTCAAAATTCTTTTCATTTTGTCTAAATTAAGCGATGCATCTTTGGTAATAAAGATATCCGATTTAGCTTGAATAAAAATTCTTTTTGTTTTTTTTATTTTTTTGAAGAATCTTTGAAAATTTTTATAATCACTTTCTCTTTTTCTTCCAATATTTATAATACCTCTCGTATTTTTATTGTTTAAAATATAAATTATTCTAATCAATTTAGAGACTTCTATCATAGAAGAAAATATGTCTACTGCAGCATCTTTATATTTAAATTTATCTTTATTAAAAAATCTTGTTCTAATTATTAAGTAATTATTTAAACCTTTAACTATTTTTTCTGCTTTTAATTTACATTGTCCATAATAAGTACTTGGTTTGCATTTGTCCGTCTCTTTATAGTTTCCAGTAGTTGAAGCATAAACACCATCAGTAGAAATATGAATTAATTTAATTTTTTTATTATTTTTTTTATTAAATAAAATTATTTCTTTAACTAAATTTTTCGTGGTAACTACATTTAATTTAAAAGATCTATACTTATTTTTTTCACACTCTCTAACCCTTGGGTATCCCGAACAATTAATTATAGTCGAAAAGTTTTTATTTAAATAAAATTTAATTTGTTCTCTATTTAATAAATTCAATTTTTTTTTTACAGGATAAGATAAATTTTTAAACAATTTTGAATTAATTATTGCTGATCCTAGTGAACCAGTGCCTCCTATTAATAAAATTCTTTCTTTATTTTTGTTTTTTAAAGAGGCCCCAAACATCAATGATAATTTTATTTTGATTTATTTTCAATTTTTTATAGGCTTTATGTGGTGCACCCACTACAATTATATCTGATTTTTTGATTAAATCATCTTTATTTATATTATTTTTATTTTCGTAATATTCATCACTTTGCAAAGTATAAATATTATTTTTTTTGAGTTTATTTATCAATTTAATTGACAAAGAGTCTCTAATATCATCTGTTTCAGCTTTAAAAGATAAACCCAAAACCCCAACCTTCTTTTTTTTATAATTATTTATTTTTTTAATATTTCTTAAAATTAGTTCCGGAAAGCCCTCGTTAATTTTCATAGCACTTATACCTAAAGAGAATTTATTTTTGTAAAAAGCTGATAGTTGCATTGTATCTTTCAATAAACATGGTCCTGCAGTAAAACCTGAATTTTGTAAATTTAAATTTCTTTCGTAACCCTCTCTCATAATATTTCTTATGTTAGAAAAATCTAAATTGTTCTTCTTACATATCATGTATAACTGGTTAGCTATCGCAAAGTTAATATATCTGTTTGCATTGGAAAATAGTTTTATAAGTTCAGCTTCTTCTATAGTCGTAATAATAATTTTCCTACAAATTTTTTTAAAAATTTTACTTGTTTCTGAAATAGATAATTTATTAGTGCCGGCTATTATTTGAGGAAGTTTAGGAAGTTCAATCAAGGCTTTACTTTGGACAATTCTTTCTGGACAATAAACAACGTTGTTATTTTTTGATTTCAAAATACGAGTTATCTTGTGGATTATCCCCGGATAAACTGAACTTCGAATAACAATAATTTGTTTTTTTTTGATTATCTTTAATAGATGAAAAAATAATGATATAAAGTTTTTAGTATCGGGTTTTAAATTTTTATTTATTGGAGTACCAATACAAATAACTATAAATTTACTATTTATCACACTTTTCAGATTACTACTAAAAGATAAAGCATTTTTTTTTAAACATTTTTTCAAAATTTTTTTGGCGCCTATCTCAAAAAAAGGGGGAGTCCCTGATTTTATTTTATCTAAGTTTTTTTTATCTAAATCAACCAAATTAATTTTATATTTCTTTGATGCGAAAGCTAAACCTAGCGGAAACCCAACATGTCCTGCGCCACCAATTATACTAATAGAGTTATTTATATTTTTATTCATATTGAAGATTTATTATTATTATTATACTTACTAATAGTAAAATGAAAAAGTACTCAAAAATAATTACAAAGTGCCAATTCTCTAAAAAAAAAGATCTTCAGACAGTTTTATCTCTTGGATTTTTACCAGGCGTGAATCAAATGCACAAAATAAATTCTAACCATAATTTTGAGTATTTTTTTCCAACCAATTTAGTTTACTCACCTTCATCAGAATTGTTTCAAATTGATAATATAGTTAATAAAAAAATTTTATTTCCCAAGAATTATCCTTACACCAGCAGCACTACAAAAATTTTGAGGAAAAATTTTGAAAATTTGTATAAAGAAATTAAAGATTTCTATGGTTTAAATATGAGTGATTTAGTAGTCGACATAGGGTCGAATGATGGAAATCTTTTGAAAAGGTTTAAAAATTGTAGGGTTTTAGGTGTTACCCCAGAAAAAATTGGTTATTTGGCTATAAAAAATGGGATACCAACAATTATAGATTACTTTAATAAAAAGGTAGTAAGTAAAATTAAAAAAAAATATGGAAAACCAAAAATTGTAACTGCAACAAACGTTTTTGCTCACATAGATAATATAGATGAATTATTGAAAAATATTTTGAAACTTATAGGAACCGATGGTATTTTTGTGAGTGAGTCACATTACTTTCTTTCTTTAGTTAAAACACTTCAATATGACACAATTTATCATGAGCATTTAAGGTATTATACGGTAAGAAGTCTTAAAAATATTTTCAAAAAATATGGCATGAAAATTATTAAAGTTAAAAAGATAAATACTCATGGAGGGTCGATTAGAGTTTATGCTACAAAAAATAAGAAATACTCCGCAGATAAAACCGTGAACAGAGCACTAATTGAAGAAAAAAAATTTTTATCGAAAAAAAAAATAAAATTATTCTGCAACAAAGTTTTTGAGTCAAAAATAAACTTACTAAATATACTTAGAAAGATAAGGAATAAAAATAATAATATTTATGCTGTTGGAGCTCCATCTAGAGCCACTACTTTAGTTAATTATGTTGGTATAACAAAGGAAATAGTAGATTGTATTTGTGAAGTTAAAGGATCGCACAAAATTAATCATTATCTCCCCGGTACGAGAATACCCATTGTTTCTGAAGAGAAAATTTTTAAAAAAAAACCTAAATATTTGTTATTGTTATCTTGGCATATTTCAAAAGAGTTAATAAGGAATTTAAAAAAGAAGGGATATACTGGAAAATTTATTATACCTTTACCTTATCCAAAAATTGTAAATTAATTTAATTAATGAACAATCATCCAAAAAAAAATACTCCAAATTTTTCAAAAAAATATTTTAATTTGATGATATTAATAGGGTTAATAATAAATGTAGTCTTCTTTTCCCTTACCTTTCAAAATCCATGGATATCTGATGGGTATTCTATGATTTTCGGAACGAAACTTTTTAATTTAATTAATAATCAAAATTTATTTTTTTTCGAGTTTAATGCCTATGGAAATGATAGGTTTTTGCCGCTATTTACTTTTATTGTTCAGTTTATACCAGATAATTATATTATTTGGCATGGTATAGTTGTATTTATTTTTTATTTATCTTCAATTTTTTTATATCTGGTAACGTTAAAATTAACAAATAATTCTAAGATTTCATTATTATCCGTAATTTTATATTCACTAAATTATAGCTTGAATATCAAAATGCTTTCATGGAATATTTTTTTTTCTCATATTTTTAATGGATTTTTAGGCATAACGTCTATTTTTTTTTTTCTTTTATATTTAGAAAACAAAAAAAAAGTAACTTTAATTTTATATTTTTTTAGCTCGATAATTAGCACTCTAATATTTGAAACAGGTTTGGTCTATCCATTAATAACTCTAGCGATAGTTTATTTCTGTAAAAATATAAAAGACATTAGCAGCTTTTTGAAAATTATTATACCAATCTTTTTTTATGTATTCTTCGTATTTTTGAATTCAGGAAAATTTTTACCCATCTTTTTTGAAAGGGCTGATCCTGAACGTTCAAATTATTATTCATCAATTTTTAAAAAAAATGATACTGACGATCTTTATTTTTATAGATCAAACTATGCACCTAGAGATTTCAAAGGTTATTACTTGAGAGCATTCGATAATATTTTAGGTAGTTTGAATATATCATCATTCGAGCATGTTATTAAGTATTATGATAAGCAAAATTTAATAAAAAGATTATTAAAAAAAAACTTTTTAATATTTTCTTTTTTTTCAATATTAATTTTTCTGGTGTTGATATATTTTACCTTAAAAGACACAAAAATTAAAATATTTGACAATTTTTTAAAAAAAATTTCATTAATTTATTTTTTTGTATTTTTTACTTATACGATAGTTTTTTTTAGAAAAGATTTAAATCTTGGTTTGTCATTAATTACCTCTATTTTACTTTCAACAATCATCTACAGATTATATCTTAATAAAAAAAAAATATTAGCAAGCATATTTTTTAGCCTTTTCACTCTATCGAGTATATTATATGCAACAACTAAATTTGAATATTTTTCAAACGAATTTTCCTCAAGAACAGACATGATTAATCATTATAATAGCTATCTATTTAAATCTGAGAATAACATTTTAGATAAAAGTGTGCCTGATTATGATGACTATAAATTTTTCTTTTATTATAAAAATTATGAGGAATATAAAAGTTACCTTAAGAAATATAAGGGTGTTTCTATGAGAGACTTTAGAAAGAAATTTCTTCAAGAAGAATAAAAATAATATATTGACCCATATGGGCCAATAGGTGCAATACATCTACATATAGTAGTTTTTCTATAAGTGACACTTGACTGTTCAAAAGTTGAACCTTATATTGTTCAAAATTTGAACATATGAAAAGCAATCAAGACCATTTTGAAGTCTTAAGAAAAATTGACAAAAACAATAAGGCCTCCCAAAGAAAAATGGCTGAAGAACTAGGATTTAGCTTAGGAAAGTTAAATTACTGTTTAAAAGCACTTCAAAAAAAAGGTTTAGTCAAAATTAAAAACTTTCAAAAAAAGAAAAATAAAATCAGTTATATGCAATATGTTTTAACGCCCAAAGGTATAGCTGTAAGAACTAAGCTTACAATTAACTTTATGAAAAGAAAAATAAAAGAATATGATGAACTCAAAAAAGAGTTATCAAAAGGCAGAGTAGAATAAATGTGGGCAATCTTAAAATTTGATAAAAAAAATCTTTTTTTACTTAAAGAAGATTTAAGGAAAAAATTAGGTAAGGATTTAAAAATTTATATACCTAAATTACGTATACAAAAATTTAAAAATAATAAACTTATTAATAAAGAGGTTACTTTATTAGGAGATTACTTGTTTTGTTTTCATGAAAATCTAAAATTTGATAATACTACCAATAATTTAAAATTTTCCAAAGGTTTAAAATATTTTCTTAGCGGGTTTATTGAGTCACAAAAAGAAATAGAAGATTTTATACATAAATGTAAAAATTCAGAAAATAAAGAGGGATTTTTATCAACAAATTTTTTTGATTTAATTCCCAACGGAAAATATAAATTTTCTACAGGGCCGTTTGCTGATAAAATATTTAAAATAATAAATTTACAAAAAAATAAAATTAGAATTTTAATGGGTAATATAAAAACAACGATAAAAGAAAAAGAATTTTTATTTACTCCAATTTAAATATTGTAAAATTATGAAATTGCGAATTGTAAAATATTATTTTGCAAAGTGCGGAGCATTGGTTAAATGACAAAAATAAAATCTATCGTTACAGGCGGAGCAGGATTTATTGGTAGTAATTTAGTGGACTCACTTATTAAAAAAGGTCACTTTGTAACTGTCATAGACAACTTACGCACTGGAAGATTCAGCAATATTTCACATCACAAAAAAAAAATATCAATTTTATTAATTTAGATATCTCAAAATCAAAAAAATTAAAAAAAATTGTTCAGGGTCACTCTTATATTTTTCATTTAGCTGGCTTAGCAGATATTGTCCCAAGTATTGAGAAACCTAAGGATTATTTTGAGACAAATGTGAATGGAACCTTTAACATGCTTAATGCATGTAAAAACTTAAAAATTAAAAAATTTATTTATGCTGCATCTGCCAGTTGCTACGGCATACCTGAAAAATTTCCCACAAATGAACAAAGTCCTATTGACACAAAATATCCGTATGCTCTTACAAAGTACCTCGGAGAAAAATTAGTTATGCACTGGGCCGAAGTTTATAATATGCCAAATATTTCATTCAGATTTTTTAATGCATATGGCCCTAGATCTAGAACAACAGGGGCGTATGGAGCTGTCTTTGGTGTTTTTCTTGCTCAAAAACTTGCTAATAAACCTTTAACGATTGTAGGTTCTGGAAATCAAACAAGAGATTTTATTCACGTAAGCGATTTAGTAAATGCTATTATATTAGCTGCCAATAAAAAAAATCTTAAAAAAAAGATATTTAATTTAGGAAGTGGCATTGAAACTTCCGTTAACAAAATAGCGAAAATTATCGGTGGGAAAAAAATTTATGTTCCTAAGAGACCTGGGGAACCAGACAGATCTAAAGCAGATATAAAAAATTTAAAAAAGGCTATAAATTGGAAGCCTAAAATCAAAATTGAAGATGGAATAAATGACTTGATAAACAATATCGATCATTGGTCAGACGCTCCTGTTTGGACATCAAAATCAATAAAAGATGCAACAAAGACTTGGTTTAAATTAGTTAAAAATAATTAATGAAAAAAAAAATATTAAATTTATCACAATTAAAAAAACAAACTGATTTTCAAAAAAAAAATGGAAAAAAAATTGTATTATGTCATGGAGTTTTTGATTTACTCCATATTGGGCATATAAAGCATTTTAAAAAGGCGAAGTCACTAGGAAATATCTTAGTAGTAACTTTAACCTCAGATAAATTTGTTAATAAAGGGCCAAACAAACCAACTTTTAACGAAAAACTTAGAGCAGAGTCATTGGCTTCTTTGGAAATTATTGATTATGTATGTATAAATGATTTTAAAACCTCAATTAATATACTTAAAAAGATTCGTCCGAATATTTACTGCAAAGGCGCTGATTACAAAACTTTTAAAAATGATATTACTGGTGAAATAAAAAATGAAATTAAAATAGTAAAAAAATTTAAAGGAAAAGTTATTTTTACTGACGAGATTACCTTCAGTTCAAGTAATTTAATAAATAAATATAGCCAAACATTAAATAATAATCAAAAAAATATTATTGAAAAAATAAAGAAAAAATATAATTTTTTAAAGATTAAACGGTATATAGATAATTTTAAGAAACTTAAAGTTTTAGTTATTGGAGAAACAATAATAGACCAGTATGTATTTTGTGAAGCATTAGGAAAGTCAGGCAAAGAACCAGTTCTTGTGTTGAGAGATTTGAAAACTGAGGAATATTTAGGGGGTGCCGCAGCTCTTGCTGAAAACATATCAAATTTTACAAAAAATGTTTCATTATTAACAATGTTGGGAGAAAAAAAAGAATATCTTAATTTTATAAAGAGGAAGTTATCCAAAAACACTAATTTTCAATATATTTGTAAAAAAGGCTCACCAACAATTTTAAAAAGAAGATTTTTAGACGACATTAATAAAAACAAAGTGCTAGGTGTATACAATCTTAACGACCAGATTTTAGATTTGTATCAAGAAAAGAAACTTTTAAATAAAGTTAAAAATATTATTAAGAAATTTGATTTAGTAATAGTCTCCGATTATGGTCATGGTTTTATTACTAAAAAAGTTGCAGATCTCATTTGTAAAAAATCAAAATATCTTGCTTTAAATGCCCAAGTTAATGCAGCAAATATCGGACATCATAGTATGCGAAACTATAAAAATATTGATTGTGTAATAATTAATGCTACAGAATTAAGACACGAAATGAGAAACAAAGATTCAAAAATTGAAACTTTAATGAAGTCACTAAGTGAGAAATTAAACATAAGTCATTTAATTGTTACAAGAGGATCGCAAGGATCAATATTATTCAATAAAAATATAAAAAAATATTTTTACTCCGATGCATATGCAAAAACAGTTGTAGATAAAATTGGATCGGGGGATACAATGTTATCCTTAGTTTCATTAAGCTTAAGGCATGGTTTAAATTCAGATGTTTCACTCTTGTTGTCCTCTTTAGGAGCAGCGCAGTCTGTTGAGACTATAGGAAATAAACACTCTTTAAATAAACATAAAGTTTTAAGACATTTAGAAAACATACTAAAATAAATGAATATTTTAATTACTGGAGGAGCTGGTTATGTTGGGTCTGAGCTTGTTCCAAGTTTGATAAAAAAAAATCATGAAATTACAGTCCTAGATTTGATGATTTATGGAGAGGAAGTTTTAGAAAAATCACAAAATTTAAAGATTGTTAAAGGTGATATAAGAAATAAAGAATTGCTTAAAAAAATCTTACCTGGTCATGATGTGATTATTCACCTTGCATGTATCTCTAACGATCCGAGTTATGAACTTAATCCCTCTCTTGGTAAAAGCATTAATTTAGATGCTTTTGAACCATTGGTAAAAATTTCCAAAGAAAGCAAAGTTAAAAGGTTTATATATGCATCTTCCTCATCTGTTTATGGCATTAAAAATGAGAAAAATGTTACAGAAGATATGTCTCTGGAACCTTTAACTGATTATTCTAAATTTAAAGGGGAATGTGAAAAGATTCTTTTAAATTATGGAGATAAAAATTTTTGCCCTGTTGTTATTAGACCTGCAACAGTTTGTGGATTTTCAAAGAGGCAAAGATTAGATGTTGTTGTAAATATTTTAACTAATTTGGCATTCCATAAAAGAAGGATTACGGTTTTTGGAGGTGATCAATTGAGACCAAACTTACATATAAAAGATATGATTAGAGCTTACGAACATTTAATTGATTTACCTTCCGAAAAAGTTTTTGGAAAAACTTATAATGTAGGTATTGAAAATCATAAAGTTAAAGAACTCGCTAATTTTGTTAAAGACGAGATTGGTGAAGATATAAAGATTGAAACAAAAAATACTGACGATAATCGTTCGTACCATATTTCATCGGAGAAAATCAAAAACGAACTTAACTTTGAATTTAAATTTTCCATTAAAGACGCAATAAGAGATTTAAAAAAAGCCTTTGAAAAAAAAATTTTAACTAATAGCTTAAATAATGAAAAATACTTTAATCTTAAAAGAATGAAGAATTTAGATTTAAAATAATTTTATGAAAAATTTAAATCACGAAAATTTAGTGGATAAAAACGCATTATTTAATCTTCGCAGTTTAGGTATAGATAAAAAAATTGTGAAAGAACTCTATTTTTTTATGAAAAAATTAAGACTTATTGAAGATGCTATGTCTAATGAATACCATCCAGCAGATGAGATGAGATGCCCGGTTCATTTTTGCACTGGTCAAGAAGTGATACCAGCAGCTCTTCATCAACTTATAAATAAAGATGATTATCTTTTTTCACATCATAGATCTCACGGTTATTATTTAGCTAAAAAATCGCCCCCCGAAAAGTTATTTGCAGAAATTTATGGAAAAAGAACTGGCGCGAACTCTGGATTAGCTGGATCTCAAGATATTTCCTACCCAAGCAAAAACTTCTTTGGTGGGGCTATTTTAGCAGGATCGATCGCAATCGCAGTTGGAACAGCAATGAGTTTAAGTATGGAAAAAAATAATAAAAAAATCGTTATTACTGGATTTGGAGAGGCAGCAACTGATGAAGGAATTTTTTGGGAGAGTTTAAATTATGCTTCATTAAATAAACTTCCGATATTATTCATATGTGAGAATAATAATTACTCTGTTTTTTCTCCACAAAGTAAACGACAAGGAGGAATGTCTTTAAGCGAAAAGGCAAAAAGTTTTGGCGTTAAAAGCAAAAAAATTTTTGGAAATGATATTTTTTTGGCCTACACTGAAATTAAAAAAATTTTTCATCAAGTAAGAAACGGTAAAGGTCCCTTTTTTTTAGAGACTTTAACTTATCGTTTTAATGGGCATGTTGGGCCTTTAAGTGATGATCTTAATGGATATAGAAGTCAAAAAGAAATTAAATTTTGGAAAAAAAATTGTCCTATCAAATTAACGGAAAATTTTCTTGTTGAGAAAAATATTATGACCTCAAAAGAGATAAACTTCTTAAAAAAAAAAATTAACTCAGAAATATCAAATTATTTTAAATTTGCTAAGAACAGCAAATACCCTGAGTTAAAATCTTTTGAGCATTTAAATTATTGTTTTAAAACACCAAAAGTAGATAATCTTTTAGTTGAATTAGAAAAACCAGAGTTTGACGAAAGTCAAAAAACGTTAGAAATAAAAGGATATTAATATTAATAATGAGTAAGACTAATTTAATAAGCTACTCTGAGGCTATTAACCAAGCAACGAAACAAGCTATGGAATTAAGCCAAGATGTTATGGTTATGGGTCAATTAATTGATTACAAGTCAGGAGTATTTGGGACTACAACAGGTTTAGTTGAAAGATTTGGAAAGCAAAGAGTAAGGGATTTTCCTGTAGCTGAAAGTTTAATGACTAGTGCAGCTTTAGGTGCTGCTATAACTGGAAAAAGAGTTCTGCTAGTTCATATTAGAATAGATTTTATGCTTTACTCTTTTGATGCGATTGTCAATTGGATATCCCTATGGAGATTCAAGTCTAACAATGAGTCTCAAGCACCAGTTGTTATAAGAGCAATTGTAGGTAGAGGCTGGGGCCAAGGTCCGCAACACTCCAAGAGCTTTCACTCTTGGTTTGGAAATTTACCCGGAATAAAAGTAGCTCTACCCGCAACTGCATTTGATGCTAAGGGGATATTGCTTGAAAGTATATTTGGAGATGATCCAACAATTATAATCGAACATAGATCTTTATTTAACCTTAAAGATTACGTTCCAAAAGAACCTTACAGAGTTAAATTCGGTAAAGCGGTTATAAGAAAAGCTGGTAAAGATATAACAGTAGTTTCCCTTGGATGCATGTTAATCGAAACTTTAAAAGCTGCTAAAATTCTTGAGAAAGAAAAAATTGAAACTGAAGTAATTGATCCTAGGACGCTAACTCCACTCGATAAGGAAACTATTATCAATTCTGTTAAAAAAACAGGAAGACTAGCAGTTGTTGATCCAGGATGGCAATCATTTGGTGCATCAGCTGAAATAATAACATCAGTAATTGAGAAATGTTCTAATTATTTAAAGAGCTCTCCTATTAGGATAAATTTTCCTGACAGCCACACCCCAATGAGTCAAAATTTAGAGAAACATTATTATATTGATGAACAAAAGATTGTAAAAAAGATAAAAACAATTTTTAAGGATAATTAATGCTTGCAGCTGTATTATTTAAAAGTAAACAAAAATTAAGAATAGAGGAGATTAAAGTTCCTGAAAAACTAGAGTATGGCCAGGTTCTTGTAAAAATATTTTATAGTAGTATTTGTGGAGCACAATTAAATGAAATCGATGCAGCAAAAGGAAAGGATAATTTTTTACCACATTTACTGGGACATGAGGGATCAGGAAAAGTTTTAAAAGTTGGGAAAGGAGTTAAATCTGTTAAACCAGGAGATAAGGTTGTTCTTCATTGGCGTAAAGGAGATGGGATTCAATCTGAAACACCAAGTTACGATCTTAATGGAAAAAAAATTAATGCAGGATGGGTTACTACATTTAACGAAAAAGCCGTTGTTTCAGAAAATAGACTGACCAAAATACCATATTATTTTGATTTAAAAATTGCGCCTTTATTTGGTTGTGCCATCACTACAGCGATGGGAGTGGTAAATAATGATGCTAATGTAAAAATTGGGCAATCAGTTATAATATTTGGTCTTGGAGGTTTAGGGTTGTCTTTAGCAAAAACTTTACAATTAGTTTCAGCTAACCCAATTATTGGTGTAGACAACAAATCTCAAAAATTGAAAATTGCTAAAAAAATTGGTCTGCAACATGTTTTTTTAAATCAAAAAAATATTAATAGAAAAATTAGAAATATAATTAAAAATGATTTTGCTGATGTTGTAATCGACACAACAGGAAACACTAAAGTCATACAACAGTCGTACAACTTAACTGCTTCAAAAGGAAAAACAATTTTATGTGGTGTGCCAAATCATAAAAAAAATGTAAATATTCATACTTTGCCATTACATTTTAATAAAATTTTGAAGGGATCTCACGGAGGGGACTCCAATCCAAGTGAGGATATCCCAAGATTTATTAAATTGATGGAAAAGAAAAAAATTAAATTACATGATTTAATTACCCATGAGTATGATTTTCACGAAATAAACAAAGCTATAAAAGTGTTACGTAGTGGAGTAGCTGGAAGAATTTTAATAAAAATTAGCAGATAAATATGGGAAAAGAAATTAATCTACTTTCAAAATATCCAAAATCTAAGAGAAATTTAGACGAAAGATCAGCTGTAAAAAATGAAAAAATAAGGTCTATAGCTAGAGAATTTGGAAAAGAGTTTTTTGATGGTGACAGAAATTATGGCTATGGAGGCTTTAATTATCATCCAAAATTTTGGCAACCTGTCGTGCCTGATTTTATCGATTATTGGAAACTAAATGAAAGTAAGAGCTTGTTAGATGTTGGGTGTGCTAAGGGGTTTATGCTTTATGATCTCAAAACAAAAATTCCGAATCTTAAAGTTCAAGGTATAGATGTATCAAAGTATGCAATTGAAAACTCTAAGGAAGAAGTGAGAAAATATTTAAGCGTAGCAAACGCAACCAATCTCCCTTTCCCTGACAATTCTTTTGATATTGTAATTTCTATAAATACGATTCACAACCTTGATGAGGAAAATTGTGGAAAGGCGTTAAGAGAAATTTCTAGAGTTTCTAAAAAAAATTCATTCATAACAGTTGATGCTTACAGAAATGAAATTGAAAAAGAACAAATGTTTAAGTGGAATTTAACAGCTAAAACTATTATGTCTGTGGATAAATGGAAAGAATTTTTTAAAAAAAATAATTACGACGGTGATTATTACTGGTTTATTCCCTAAAAAATGAAAAATATTTTAACAGCAAATCAGTTATACAAAAGACAGTTAGATTTTTCAAATTTGGCTTTTGAAAAAGGAAACCTTTTACCTCGACGATACGTATTTGTATTAACTAATTTATGCAATCTTAAATGTACTTTTTGTTTTCAAGAAAGAAAAAGAAGGGAAGATAGGATGCACACTTCAGATTGGATGAAACTTTTATCCCAAATCCCAAAGGACTCGAGAATTACTCTAACCGGAGGTGAACCTCTTGTGTATAAAGATTTTAAAGAAATTTTTATTAAAGCTAATCAAATCGGAGAGACAAATATAGTTACAAACGGTCTGTTACTTGATGATGAAAAAATCAACTTATTACTTAAAGAAAAAAATTTTAAAGTATTAGGAGTTTCTATCGACAACATAGGAAATACAAATAGAGATTTTAAACCAGGCCAGTGGGATAAATTAAAAAACCAACTAAATAATTTTGTTAAAGAAAGAGATAGGATAAATCATTTGTCTGCTCTAGACGTCAAAACTGTTGTCCTAGATGAAAATATTGATGACTTATTTGAAATACATAAATACGTAATGAAGGAACTTAAGGCTGACACTCATAGCATTCAATTGCTTAAAGGCGCCTCCATACAACATTCAGATCTAATGTTTGATTTTCAAAGTATAGATAAAGAATATAAGGCTTATAAGTACGAAAAATTTTCAACCTTTGTTAAGCAATTGAATAAAATAAAATCATTTGATCATGAATATAATTTTAACACTTATCTTCATCCAAGTTTAATTAATTTTAAAGATAAAGAAATTATCAAAGAAGAAGACTTAAAATTTTTAAATAATATTGACCACGATCCTAAAAAATTTTCAACTTGTAAAGCACCTTGGAGCAGTGTTCATATAAATGTTGATGGAAGCTTATTTCCTTGTATGGCAGTTTCGATGGGTAATGTAAAAAATCAAAAACTTAAAGATATAATCTTTTCTGAAAAATTTGAGAAATTTAAATCTATAATTCGTGAGAAAGGTACTATTAACGGGTGCAATAGATGCGGATGGTTAAAAAGAGATTAAATCATTAAATCTATTGCTTTTTTAGTATCTAAAAATTTATATTTATACCTTTTATTATTTTTAACTTTAAATATTTTATCTAATTTTTTTTTTATTATAATCTGTGATTTACTTCGTACTTTTTTTTTTAAGTAATTAATTAAGTAATTTAATTTAATAGGCTTGTTACATTTACAATCTATTTTTTTAAAAGTTCTTTTTTTTTCATTTTTAATTAAAAAATATATCAACTTACTCAAATCATTAATATGAATAAAATTGTTATAAAGTTTATTGTGGTTCCAAATAGTAATTTTTTTATTTTTCTTAAGACTATTTAAAGTGTCACTAATGAAATTTTTAGTACTATTTTTATCTATAATTGCAGGAAGTCTTAAAAAAAAAAGATTATCAATTTTTTTATCTTTAAAAGCTTTATGTAGAAGTTTTTCTGAGGTTCTTTTACTATTAATATAATCAAATTTTCTTTGAGGATACGGAGAGTAATTTAAGTCGATTGTAGAAAAAAAAATTAATTTCTTAATTTTTTTTTTTAAACAAAAATTAATTAGATTTTTAGTCATATCAATATTATTTTTTTTTTTTAATTGCGGCTTTCTTTTAAAGTCGTTAATTCTGTGGTGTGATGCAGCATGAATTACAGTGTGAAAATTTTGTTTAACTTTTATAGTATTTAAAAGATTTATTTTTATTGAATTTTTTTTTTTTATCTTTGTTTTCTTATATATGCTAAACACTTTACATTTTTTAGACAAAAGATATTTTGAAATTTTACTTCCAGAATATCCAGATGCACCTGTAAAAAAAATGTTATTCATCTTTTTAGAAATAAATTAATTACTTAATATTTTCAATTATTTAATATAATATAAAAATTCTTATGATAATAAGCTTATCAGGCAAAAGAGCTCTAGTAACTGGTGGAGGAACTGGTTTAGGGCAGGGCATTGTAAAAGCTCTTGCATCTGCTGGAGCAGAAGTTGCATTCACCTCTAGAAAACAGTCATCTTTATCAAAAACCCTTAAACTTTTAGATGAACCAAAAAAACATTTTCCAATAAAAATAAATGTTAATAAAAAAAACAATATAAAAAAACTACACAAAATTTTAAATAAAAAATTTGGTAAGATCGATATTTTAATAAACAATGTGGGTCATACTTTCAATATAACAGATCCGTTTGCTAATATTAATAATTGGAAGAAAGTTATGGACCTTAACTGCTTCACAGCAATAGAAATGGTCAATGAATTTATAAAAGATATGAAAAAAAAAATTGGGGAAGAATAGTAAATATTACATCAATAGCAGGTATGGAAATAAGCGGTCCATCTACTTACAATATTTCTAAACATGCTTTAACGGCATACACTAAAAGTGTTGGGCGACAATTAGCTATTGAAAAAAGAAATATTGTCATGACAGCAGTTGCTCCAGGTATACTTATGACTCAAGAAGGCAGATGGGGAACAACTTATAAAAGAAATTCAGAACATACAAAAAAATACATTAAACAAAGAACTGCTTTAAAAAGATTTGGCAAAATGGAAGAAATTACTGGAATTATTACTTTTTTATGTTCTGACAAAGCATCCTTTTTTCATAGCACGGTTATTCATGCTGATGGCGGTCAATCTAGAAATTATCAATCAAATTTATAAAAAGCTTAATCTTTATGGTTAATTCATTTTCTAAAAATATTTGTATTTGTTGTAATAAAATTAATTTCAATAAAAAAGATTGTATCAATTTTAAAAAAATGCCTATGACAGAAATTATAAGCTACAAAAAAAATATAAAAAAAAAAATATTTATTGATCAATCGCTTCAATTTTGTACGTCATGTCAACATATGTTTTTAAAAAATATAATTAACACAAAATATTTATATGAAAAAAAAAATTATTTTTTTAATTCAAATAAAAGCTACTCAGCTATTTTTTCTAACACTGAGTTTTTTAATTTTATTAAAAAAAACTTCAAATTAAAATCTATAAATAACGTATTAGAAGTAGGATCAAATGATTTATATTTATTAAAAAAATTTTATAAAAACTCAAAAAATCTTTATGGAATTGACCCAGTAATAAAGAGGGATATTAACTACAAAAAAATTAAAACAATAAAAAAATTTTTTAGTAAAGATATTTTAAAACTTTTACCTAATAAATTAGATTTAATAATTTGTGGACACACTTTAGAACACATAGAAAATCCAAGAAATTTTATTGAAAATTTAATTTTATGTTCAAATAAAAAAACTAGAATATTTCTTCAGTTTCCGGCATTAGAACCTTTAATTTTAAATAGTAGTTTTCATCAAGTGCAACATCAACATATTAATTATTTTTCACTCAAATCAATTAAAAATTTAATAAGACAAAGTGGGGGTGAAGTGATTTCTTATAATTATAACAATCTTCATTACGGAACACTCATGATTTGTTTTAAAAAATCTTATTTAAAAAACAAAAAAAGAGAAAAAATAGAAAATAAAATTACAAATAAAGATTTTATTAATTCTTATAGAAATTATAAAACAAATTTATTATCAAATAAAAAAATAATTGAAAATCATCTTAAAAATAAAAAACCTTTTTATGTCATAGGAGCTGCACCGATGCTTCCGGTATTAAATTTTCATATGGATAATATCGTTAATAAAGCAAGAGCCATTCTTGATGACGACAAAAGGAAGATTGGAAAATATTTTCCATTCATAAAACCAAGAATAAAGTCTTTAAAAAAAGCAAATTTAAAAAATTCAGTTTGCATGATAGGAACTGTTTCTTCATCAATCACAACTAGAAAAATAATTAATATTTTAAAGAAAAAAAAAGCTGAAGCGATAATAGCCCCAACACTAACTTTATAGGTACTAAAATGAAAAATTTAGAAAAAATTAAAAAGAAGAATATTACTACATTGATAAGTTCTATTCATCTCTTTAAAGATTATCATAACCCCAAAAATAAAATTTATAAAATATTAAAACAAAAATTTATTAAATATTTTAATGACGTATTTAAAAAGGGTTATATTAAAATGAAGTTTTTCAATTTTAGTATTTTTTTCCCTTATATTAAAATGGGCACAATAAACTCAACACACTTATTTGGAATAGATGAAATAATTTTATTCAATTACTATTACAAAAATAGACATAAATATAAGAACGCTTGTGATATTGGGGCAAACACAGGTTTACACAGTATAATTATGAAAAAATGTGGTTTTAAAGTGGACGCGTTTGAACCAGATCTTGAGCATTTCAAACTAGCTAAAAACAATTTTTCAAAAAATAAAGTAAAGATTAATCTAGTAAATTCTGCAGTTTCAAATTTTTCTGGTCAAATACAATTTACAAGAATTTTAAATAACACTACAGGGAGTTATATCGGTAATAAAAAAAAAAGTTATGGTCCAGTAAAAAAATACAAAGTAAATGTTATAAATTCTAAAAAATTAAAAAATAAATATGATCTAATTAAAATTGATGCAGAGGGATCAGAGGGTGATATTTTAAAAAACTTTAATAAGAAAGATTTTAGAAACACTGATATTGTTTTGGAAATCTCGACACCAAAAAGTAAAGATAAAATTTGGTCAATTATTAAAAAAAATGGTTTAAATGTTTTCTCTCAGAAAAACTCATGGAGATTGGTTAAAAATAAAGTAGACCTTCCAAGTTCTCATCGAGAAGGATCAGTCATAATCTCAAAAGAATTTATAATTTAAACAATATGATTAACGCTGACTTAAGATTAAAAATTGTAAACATGATTTATAAAGCAAGAGAAGGTCACATACCCAGCTCATTTTCAATCGTTGATATAATAAATTTTCTTTATACTGAGCAAATTAAATTTAATAAGAACAAACCAAAATGGGAGAAAAGAGATTTCTTCCTTCTTAGCAAAGGACATGGTTGTGCAGCTTTATATGTAGTTCTCGAAAAATTTGGAATTTTGAAATCAAGTAATCTTAAAAATTATAGTTCAAAAAGTGGCATTTTAGGCGGCCATCCTGACATGACGGTCGTACCAGGTGTTGAAGCAAGCACAGGTTCTTTAGGTCACGGCTTCCCAACAGCAGTTGGTTTAAGTATGGGATTAAAAATTCAAAAAAAAAGGAATAAGGTTATAACACTTCTTGGCGATGGCGAGTGTCAAGAAGGAACAATTTGGGAAAGCGCAAACATTGCAAATAATCAAAATTTAGGAAACTTGTGTGCTATCGTTGATTGGAACGGCTCTGCTGCACAGTTGCAACCAAAAGATAAACTTGTGGAAAAGTGGAAATCATTCGGATTTAATACTTTTACAGTCAATGGCCATTCAAATATTGAATTAAAAAAAGTATTTAAAAAAATTAGATTTAAACTAAATGGTAAGCCCAATGTTATTCTTGCTAAAACTATAAAAGGAAAAGGTGTAAAATTTATTGAGGGACATGGTGTTTGGCATCATAAAATTCCTAGCCAAAATGAATTGTTAAAAATTGAAAAAATTTTAAAAAATGGTTAAAAAAGTAAGACAATCTTTTGCGGATTTAATGTTGGAAATCGCAAAAACAGACAAAAAACTAGTCGTTGTTGTTGGTGACATTAGTCACGGAATACTAAAGCCGTTCGCAAGTTATTGCCCTGATCGTTATTACAACATAGGAATTTGTGAGCCTAGTACAGTTAACTTAGCTGCTGGTCTTTCAAAATCCGGCTTAAATCCAGTTGTGCATACTATTACCCCTTTCATTACAGAGAGATCTTACGAGCAAATTAAATTAGATTTTGGATATCAGAAATTAGATGTCAATATAATTACTGTTGGAGGAGCTTTTGATTATTCAAAATTAGGTTGCAGCCACCATTGTTATTCCGATGTTTCATTGTTTATGCATTTTAACAAGGCCAAGGTTTTCCTTCCTGGGTCTAATGACGAATTTAATTATTTATTTAAAAACAATTACAAAAAAAAAGGAATAAAATACTTTAGATTACCAGAGCACTCTAACAACTTAAATTTAAAAAAGTCTCAAATGAATAAAGCAGTTCGTCTAGTTAGTGGAAATGATTTAACATTAGTGACAACAGGTCAACAGGTAAATAATGCTCTTAAGGCCATCAATATTTTGAAAAAAAATAGAATTAGTGCGGAATTAATTTACTATCATACTTTAAAACCTTTTGATGAAAAAACATTAATCAAATCAATTAAAAAAACTCGAAAAATGATATCAATAGAGGAACTGTCTCATCATGGCGGCTTATATGCAGAGTGTGTTAAAAATATATTAAGTATTAATAATCTCAAGACCATTCAGATGGCTATAACAGACTTTGTTCATGGATATGGGTCTTACGAAGATTTATGTAATAAGGCCGGTTTAAATGTAAAGAATATTGTAAAAAATGCAAAAAAAATTTTAAAATTATAGAATGAAAATAAAAATTTATCTGATTAATTTACTCCACAATTGTAAAATTAATGTTTCATTATTTTTCTTAAATTTTCTTTTAAAATTTAAAAAAAATTCATCTATTTTAAAAAAACTAAAAGAAATTTTTTCTTCTTTTAAAAGAACTGGATTTTGCAAAATAGAAAAATTTTACACTATAAATGAAATTGAATATTTACAAAATTTACTTGTAAAAGACTTTCCAAATTATCAAAAAATTGAAAACGAGAATATTGACTTAGAAATTAAAGAAGGTATGGTAAAGATAAAACATATTGAAAATTTAAAACCTGAACTGAAAAGATTTTTGAATAGTTTGGAGTTTTTGTTTTTATCAATTTTTTTTTATTTTAAACCAAAAAGATGTGTAAGCATTCTTTCTTTAAGCCAGTCGAATGATAATCAAATACCTGGATTGAAAGGTAAATGTATTGAACCAATAGCAAGCATTCCCCATATTGACAGTTTTAAGCCATTTTTGAAAGGGATTGTATTTCTTGAAGATGTGAATGTTGACAATGGCCCAACAGCTATTTACCCAAAATCTGTTACGAATAAGTTTATGAAAGGATATTTGTCTTTGTACAAAAATAAAGATACCTATTGGTCCAAAGAAAATATCTATGCGTTTTTAGATCAAAATCAAAAAGATGCTCTTAAAAAAGAGTCTAAAATACTTTTAGGAAAAAAAGGAGATCTGGTACTTTTTGACTCAAGAGATATTCATTGGGCCACAGATTTAAAACACGGTTCAAGAAAAGTCCTTCATTTATATTTTTAAAATGCAAAATTATAAAAAAAAAGTAATAATTTTTGGTATCAATTCAATGATTGGAAAAAATATTGCAAATTTTCTGGTAAAAGATGGAGCAGAAGTTTTTGGCACATATAGAAATAAAAATTCAGAAATTAATAAACTTGATAAAAATATCAAAATTTTAAAATGTGATTTGACCAAAATAAATGATTTAAAAAAATTGAGAAAAAAGCTTTTGTCTTTAAAGTTTAAATGGGATTTAATATTTTTCTCAGTGGGAACTACTAAGCCAATAGGTCCTTTTTTTTCAACATCATTTCAAGATTGGGCAAAATCATTCAATACTAATTTTTTATGTCAGATATCCGCTTTACATCAAATATTTAACATTAAAAAAAATGAAAATTCGAGTATCTGTTTTCTGGCAGGTACAGGAACTAACGGCACGATGGATAGCTATTCAGCATATACAATTTCAAAAATTGCATTAATTAAATTTTGTGAGTTGATTTCATCAGAATATCCAAAACTAAAAATTTTTATAATAGGTCCAGGCTTAACTAGAACTAGATCACATTTAGAAACACTCCAAGCAAAGAAAAAAGCAGGAAAAAACTATCTTAAAATAAAGAAATTCTGGAAATCAAAAAAGCAAGGAACACCTTTTAAAAAAATATATGATTGTTTAAACTGGGCTTGGTCCGAGAAAAAAAATATTATTTCAGGAAGGAACTTTTCAGTTGTTTTCGATAAATGGGGAAATAAAAATCTATCGAAATTACTTTTACAAAATAAAGATTATTATAAATTAAGAAGATTAGGTAATAATATTAAAATCAAAAAATAACTTTTTTGCTTTTAAATTACAATAAATTAACTTCAAATATATTCCAATTAAATGAAAAAAATTATTTTTCTAATTAGAAGATACCTTTTTTTAACTTTTAAAATTATTTTATCAATCTTTTTTATACCCATAATAGTTTTAATAAGATTGATAAGTCCATTTAGAGTTATACGATTTGGAAAAATAAGATCTGCTGAATATGGACATTTTTTAGGAGCAACCTATGTTTATTTATTTTTAAAAAAAAAAAATTTTAAATATATTGATTTTTTTTATTTTAATGGGTTTATTTCTAATAATCATTGGGCAAAAATCCTAAAAAAAAAAAATTAAAATTTATAAAATTATAGAACTTTTTTACATTGCAAATTTTTTTATTCCAGGGCACAAAAAACACATATACAATATTGAAGACAAAAATCATGGGAATGAAAAACTATTTGGTGACCATTTAACTCATACTCTAGAAAAAAATAAAAATACTCACTTTAATTTAATTTTAGAGAATGAAAATAAAGTTGAAATTGAAACTTTTTTTAAGAAAAATAATATTAATAAAAATAGTAAATTCATTATTATTTCGTCGAGAGATGAAAATTACAAAAATACTATTAATTTTAGAGGAAAAATGGGCATGAATTTTTCATATCATAATTATATGAATTGTAATATTGACGACTTTATTCCTACAATTAATTACCTCAACAAATTAGGTTTTATAGTTATTAGAATGGGAAAATTTGTAAAAAAAAAAGTTAATTATAAAAACAAACTTTTTATAGATTATGCTGTGTCTCAAAGTAGGTCAGATTTTTTAGATATATGGTTAGCACAAAATTGTCATTTCGCAGTTTGCTCTCCATCTGGCTTTTCAATGCCACTATTTATTTTCAAAAAACCAATTATTTTTGTTAATTGTATTCCTTTTACGACTTTTTTTAGTTTAAAGGGGGTAGATTTTTTTCTGCCCAAAAAAATCAAACATAAAGGTACAACTAAATTTGTATCACTTCAAAATCAAATTAGAAAAAATTATATACTATTTAAACATGCAGATGATTACAAAAAAAATAATTTAGAAGTCGTAGATAATACAAAAGAAGAAATTAAAAATTGTGTAATAGAATATATAGATAAAAAAAATAAAAAATTTTTAAACAAAAAAAAAATAAAATTAAAAAAAAATTTTAATTCATTAGTAAATATTTCTTTAAAAAAAAATGTTAAAGGCAACATATCTACCTCTTTCTTAGAAAATAATAGCAAGTGGTTTTTAAAAAAAGAAATCAATGAACTCAATTAAAGAATTTTTATCTTATATTATAAAATTTACTGGGTATAAGTTTTTTTTAGTTATCCTGCTTACTTCGTTTTTAATAATTTTTCAATTATTGATGATATTCTCTATAGTGCCATTAATTGATTTGACTGTAAAACCTGATTCTCTTAGTAACGTGTCAAACTTTGTTAAAAAATTTTTAGATTTTTTTAATGCTGAACTTAATTTGCTTTCGGCTGGGCTGATATTTTTATTTCTCTCTTTACTAGCTGCAATATTTAAAATCTTAATATCTTACTATATTTTAAAAATAAAATATGAATTTTTAGCCAATATTATCTCTGAAAACATTAGTAATTTCTTGTCAGCAGGATTAAACTTTTATCACCAGATGGAAGCTGGAAAAGTAATCAATACTTTCCAAGCAGAATTAAGTAAAATCGGAAATAGTTTTAATTCACTAGCTAATGTTATAGTGAGTTTTTTACAAGTTTTTTTTATTCTTTTATTACCAATTACTTTATTTCCCAAAGTAACAACTTTATTTATTATCTGTGGAATAATGATTTTTTCTCCAATTTTTTTCTATAAAAAAAAAATTGAAAATTTAGGTAAATTTTATACAGAGAGTGGAAATAAATTTGCGAAATCTGTATTTGAAATTGTATCACTTTTAACTTTAATTGTTAGTTTTGGAAATAAATCTAAGACTTTACACAACACAAAAGAAAATTTTGTCATCCACTCAAATGTAGCTGTTAAATACCTAACGCTTAATGAATTTATATCTACAATTGTTTTTCCTTTAACAATTTTAGCGGTGATTATTTCAGTAATTTTCATGACTGATAATTTAACACGTGTCTCGGAATTAGGATTAGTAATATTTGCTTTTCAAAGAACTATTCAACCAATCGCAACTATTTTAAATGGCAGATTTTCACTTGGAGTTTATTCATCTGCTCTTAATCAAATGGAATCTTTATCATTAAAATCTCTTGAATTTAAACAAAAATCAGGTGAAAAAGAATTTAAAAAATTAAATCAATCAATTATTTGTAAAAATCTAAAGTTCATTCACAAAAATAGAGAAACTCTTTTTAATGATGTCTCTTTTGAATTAAAGAAAAAAAAATTTACTACTATAATTGGCGAATCTGGTTCTGGAAAAACAACTTTAATTAATTTATTATTGGGATTATATCAAAATTATAGCGGCTTAATTATCTACGATAAGGATAATCTTAAAGATCTAAATCTTATTTCTCTAAGAAAAAAAATTGGATATGTACCTCAAGAAAGTAATTTCTTCAATTCATCAATTAAAGAAAATTTACTTTGGTCAAATCCAAAGGCCACTGATGAAGATTTTTTTGATATATTGAAAATGGTTAAATTAGACAATTTAGTTAAAAGCCTACCAGAAAACTTATATACAAACATAGGTCAGATGGGGAATAATATTTCAGGTGGCCAAAAACAGAGATTATCTTTAGCTAGAGCTTTAATAAAAAAGCCTGAAATTTTAGTGCTAGATGAGCCTACAAGTTCTCTAGACGAGCAATCCGAAAATATAATAAAGGAAACTTTAATCAAATTAAAAGACAGAGTCACTATTATATTGATTTCACACAAAAAAAATATGATAGAAATTGCAGACTCAATATATGAAATAAAAAATAAAAGAATTCATAAAATTAAATGAAAAATAAAAAAATATTAGTAACCGGCGCATGCGGATTTATTGGATCTCACTTAACTGAATATTTAGTCTCAAAAGGACATAAAGTTATTGCTTTCGATAAATATAACAGAGACAATCATCATGGCTGGTTAGAAAATTCAAAATTTAAAAAAAATATAGAAATAATACTAGGTGATATCAGAGATTACGACTCTGTTGAAAAATCTATTAAAGGTTGCGAGACCGTATTTCATTTAGCAGCACTATGTGGAATACCTTATTCTTATATCTCACCCTTAGCTTATATAAAAACAAATTTAGAGGGCACCTACAACATTTTAGAAAACTCTAAAAAAAAAAATATAGAAAATATAATTATTACTTCTACAAGTGAAGTTTATGGAAGTGCAAATTATGTACCAATTGATGAGAAGCATCCGATTATTGGTCAGTCTCCTTATTCAGCAAGTAAAATTGCTGCCGATAATCTAGCTGAAAGTTATTATCGATCTTTTAATTTGCCAATAAAAATTTTAAGACCCTTTAATACTTATGGACCAAGACAGTCTTTGAGAGCAATTATCCCTACAATAATCAATCAAATGATAGCAAGTAAAAAAAAGCTTACCTTAGGCAATGTTCATCCAACGAGAGATTTTACATATGTTTCTGATACTGTTGATGCTTTCTATACAATTTTCAAATCAAAAAAAAATATAGGACAAACTTTTAATTTTGGTACCAACAGTGAAATTAGCATTTTTAATCTTTCAAAATTAATTGGAAAAATTTTAAAAAAAAATTTTGAAATTGCAAGTGATAGTAAAAGAAAGAGACCTAGTAAAAGTGAAGTAGATAGATTGAAATGTAACAATAAAAAATTCTTAAAATTAAAAAACAAAAAATTTGTAAAGTTAGAAGAAGGGTTGAAAAAAACAATAAACTTTTATAAATTAAATCAGAAATACTTTATTAATAAAAGAAAAAACTATCACATCTAAATGACCAAAAAAGAGGATCAAAGTAAATTAATTATTCAAATTATAAAAAAAAAAATAAAAAAAATTACGATTGGAAAAAATAAGAATCTTATTGAAAACAACTTGTTGGATTCACTTGGTCTTGCAGAGCTCATATTTGAATTAGAAGAAAAATTAAAAATCAAATTTAAAGAGAAAGACTTGAATATAAAAAATTTCAAAAATATAAACAACATTCTAAAATTAATAAATAAAAAAAAATGAAACCAATTTTAATTTTTGGAGGTGGAGGAACAGCATTAAATGTGATTGATCTATTGTTAAATGAACAAAAGATATTTTATCCAGTTGGATATATTGATATCAAGCGTGGGCCTAAAATACTAAATATTCCTTATTTAGGTAATTATAACACATTTCTTAAACTTAAAAAAAAATACAAAAATCTGCACGCGTTTCCAGCTATTGGATTTAATAATAAAAATGAGTCTCAGCTGAGAAAAAAAATTTTTTTGTTATTAAAAAAAAAAAGGTTTGTTATTCCATCATTAATATCAAATAAAGCTATAATAAGATCTAAAGTAAAAATTTCAGAGGGTGTGTTAATTCAAGCAGGTTCAGTCATCGATACTGGATGCAGTATAGAGAAAAATACCCATATAGGCTTTAACAATGTAATAGGACATAGGGTAAAAATTTCAAGCCACTGTAACATTACAGGATCTGTTAATATCGCTGGAGATTTAAAAATAGATGAAGGTGCCTTTTTAGGTATGAATTCTACAATTAACAAACCTGTAGGTAAGTGGTCAAGAGTATCTGCTGGTACAACTTGTCTTGAAAAAATTCCAAATCATACTCTTGTATACAATTCTCGTCCACAGAAATTAAAAATATCAAGATTAATAAAATAATCTTAGCTTAGTGTATAAACTAAATAAAAACCTAGTTATAAATTTCTATAAAAACTTTTTTCAAATATATAATGTTGAAAATCGAAAAAATATACTAATTGATTTAAAATTTAGTACTTTAATACCTAACTTAACAAAAGGCATCAAAGCAAACAAATATAGATCATCTAACCAAAAAATTTTTTTTTCAGATTGTACCTCATTTACTCTATGGGAAAACATGTATCAAAACTCCAATTTTTTTAAATATAAAAAACCTGAAACTAAATTAATTCATGAGGTGATAGAATTTCTAATTAAAAATAGCTTTTTAAAAAAAAATGGCAGCGTCAAGGTAGAAAATTTTTCACTTGATAAGTTTGATGGTGATTTATACCAATTAATAAACAAGCATAGTATTTTAAACCGAAAAAAAATCAATAATTGGTGGTTTAATCAAAAATTTAAAAAAAATGGATCGCTTAAAGAAACACCTTATAAATTTATTCAAAACAATTTTTTAAAACAATATTTTAGAAAAAATTTTAAAAATAAAAAAATTTTAGAAGTTGGCTGTGGATCTGGTTATTATACTAAAGCTATTTCAAAATATGCAAAAAAAACTGTAGGAATAGACAATGATCAAGAGCTATTAAAAAAAAATAAAAAAAACCAAAAAATAGATATTTGTTTTAAAAATATAGACTTAAATAAAAAAAATTTTATAAGTAAGGTTAAAGAAAAAAATTTTGATTATATTATTATGATCGATTTCTTTTTATTTTTATTTAATAAAAAATATCAAAAAAATTTATTTTTAAATTCAAAGAAAATTTTAAAAAGCTTAAAAACATTATTGACAAAAAATGGAAAAATTTTGATACTAGATCCACATTTTTTTTGGCTTACACCGTTTTTTGGAGATTCAAATTCACCATATGGCATAGTTGATGAGTATAGTAAAAGAAATTTTGGAGTAATTCCTTCTTTAGAACAAACAACAAAATTATTTTATGATTGTGATTTAGTCATCGAAAAAATAACAGAACCAAAACCACTTATAAAAAAAACAAATCAAAATTACAGATTTTTTACTCAATTTCCTCAATGGATATTTTATGAACTTTCAAAAAAAAAATAAGACTTTTATAATAGCTGAGGCTGGCGTAAATCATAACGGTAGCTTTAAACAAGCAAAAAAACTTATAGATATTTCGAAAGAGTCCGGAGCAGACGCAGTTAAATTTCAAACTTATAATGTCAGGGAACATTATAATCCAAAATATGTAAAAAAATCAAAAATAAAATGGGCAAGTAAATTTGTCCTCCAATTTTCTGAAATACTTAAATTAAAAAAATATTGTGAAAAAAAAAAAATTACTTTTTTATCCTCACCTTTCGATCCACAAAGCGCTAAATTTTTAAATAAAATAGGAATGAGTATTTTTAAGATTGCGTCTGCAAATGTTTATAATTTTAATTTACTTAAAACTATTTCATCATTTAAAAAGCCAGTTATAATTTCATCAGGTTATTCAGATATAAATCAATTAAAAAAAATTAAAAAATATTTTAATAAAAAAATGCTTTCAGTCCTTTATTGTATTTCTGAATATCCTACAAAAATTAATTCTATTAATTTAAATGAAATAAAAAACTTAAAAAAAAAACTTAATTGTCAAGTCGGGTACTCAGATCATTATCCAGGCATTGAGTTTGCGGTGCTTGCAAAAGCATATGGTGCAAAAATTATAGAAAAACATATAAAAATATCTGACCGTCATAACTGTCCAGATGAAAAAATATCAGCAGACCCGAAAAATTTCAAACTTATGGTTAATATAATAAGAAATTTAGAGAAAAAAAAACAAAAAGAAAATAATAAAAAAGTCAAATCTGGGAATTTATCTGTCAGTTGATTTAAAAAAAAATGATAAAATTACAATGCAAAAAATTTCATATCTAAAACCTTGGTATAATTTAAATGCTAAAAATTTTTTAAATTTGATAGGAAAAAAAGCAAAGTTAAATTTAAATAAATACGACAAAATAAAATTTTCAAATTTTAAAAAGTGAGAATTATAGATCAATTTCAACTTCTGGGAGTTTCCCATTTAGTTGTACAACCAAACAATATAAAAAAAAGTCTTAAATTTTACAAAGAGGTTGGCTTTAAAATTGAATTTATTGTTAAAGAAAAGATAAAAAAGAAAAAGTTTTTTTTATACAATAGGGTACCAAAAATAGCAGAGGCTTATTTTCTAAAACATAAAAATCTTAATATGGTAAATATTGAGCTAATTTCACATAACATTTTAGACAAAAAAACTATAAATAATTTCAAACTAACAATTAATTCACCATATAATTTAAAAAAAAGGAAAATTTTTAAAGATCCTGACGGAAATAAAATTATATTAAATAGGACGAAAAAGTTTTATCAAGAGCTTTCATTTAAAGTTTTTAATCGAACCAAAGTCATAAATTATTTAAAAAAAAATTATTTACATAAATATAATTCTTATGGAGGTAATAATTTTAATTTTAAATCTTATCTAAATGAAAAATGGTCTTTAAAATTAAAGCTGGAAGAAAATAAAAAAAAACAATTTTTTTATCTAAATAATATTGGTTTAAATTGTATTAGTTTTATATCAGTTTTTAAAAAAAAATTTAAAAGTAAAAATTTGTTTTTAGTAACAAAAAAATATAAAAAAAATAAGAAAAAAAAAGCTTTAATTACTTTTATAAAATCAAATAATTTTTTAATCGAAGAGTTTTTTTGTATAAAGAAAAATAAATGAAACTAAAAAAAAAATTAGTTGAGATATTTAAAAATAATTATAATGAGAAATTAATTTTTGATCTTCAAGAAAATAAAGAATTTACTTATTCTTCGGTTTTGTTAAATATAAATGCAATTTCTAAATTCCTACAAAAATATAATTTAAAGAAAAGAGACAAAGTTGCCGTAATATTGGATAATGATTATTTAACAGCACATATTCATTTAACCTTGTACTTAGATAATTTTATTTGTTTACCGATTAATCCACAGACAAGTAAAAAAAATGTCTCAAGTATAATTAAAGAAAATAAAATAAAATTAATTATTACATCAGAAAGATATGAGAAAATATTAAATAATAATTTTAAAAAAAAAATTGTTAATTTTCTTTCAATTGAAAAAATATATCTTTTAATTAAAAATGATAAATCCAAAATCAATAAAATTGATGCTCTTAAATATTTTGAAAAAAAACTATCAAAAATTAATTTTAACTCAACTCAATTAAAAATATATACTTCTGGTACTACTGGCGCGTCTAAACCTGTAAATCATTCGTATAAAAATTTATATGTAAACGCTAAGTCTTTTATAAATTTTTATAAAATAAAAAACATGAGTACGTTTTGGAACTATTTGCCTATGAGTTACTTAGGAGGCTACTTTAATTTATTATTTATTCCTTTGTATTCTGGAGGAAGGATTATTGTTTCGAAGCCATTTAATTCAATCTTATTGCTGTCATGTGTTAAAATAATAAAAAAATATAAAATCAACTTCTTGTGGTTTACACCTGACATAGCAAACTCTTTTATTGAATTTATTAGAGATAAAAGAGATATTAATTTTATAAAAAATTCAAAAATAACTTTTTTAATTGGTATGGATCATGTATCTCATCAATTAAAGGAGAAATTTAATAATAAATTTAAAAAATATTTATTCGAAAGCTATGGCATATCTGAAACTTTATTTTTAAGTTGTAATAGAAGTAAAAAAATAACTCACGATTCTGGAACTATTCTAAAAGGAACAAAAATAATAATTAAAAAAGAAAACAGAGCAGATAAGTATGGTGAAATTATTGTAAAAAAAAGTCCAATAATCAAGAATGGAACTTTTAATACTGGAGATTTAGGTAATCTTAAAAATGGAAAAATTTATTTCCATTCTAGAAAAAAAGATATATTAATAAAAGGCGGTATAAACATAAGCCCTTTAGAAGTTGAAAATTTATTAAATAATTTTTCTATTATTTCAAAATGTTGTTTACTAGAAACAAAAAACTCTTTAGAACAAAAAAAATTAATTTTAGTTTTTAAAAAATCCTTAAATTATAAAAAAAACGACTATTTGAAGAAAATAAAAAAATATGCATTATTAGTTATTGAGCCAAATAAAAGACCTGATTTTTTTTATGAAATAAATAATTTTCCGCTGACTTCGTCAGGCAAAATAAAAAGAAATATATTGAACATATGGGTAAAAAAATTAAAAATAAATAATGATGTTATTTTTAAAAAATAGGCAAGAAAAAATTTTAAAAAATTTAAAAAAAATTTAAAAATTACTATTGTAGCTGGTAGCGGATATGGTAATAGTTGTAGAGAATTTACAATATTTTCCTTTGGAACCAAAAACTTAAAATAAATTATTGCAGGGATTAATAAGATAAAACATTAATAAATGAAACATAATAATATTAAAACAAAAAATATTTATCAATCTGTAAAAAATATAGTTTTAAGATGTGGTAATTTAAAAAGTAAAGAAAAAGTATTAATCATTTTTGATAAAACCACTGAAAATTTACTTAAGTATTTTATTAAAATAATAAAATTGAAAACAACAAGAATAGATATTTCTCAAATACCAGAAGCAAAAAATGATGGTGTTGAACCACCGTTAAAGACAAAAAAAAAAATGATGATTTCAGACCTTATAATATGCCTAACTAGAAAATCATTAGCCCATACAAATGCACGACAAGTTGCAAATAAACTAGGAGCAAAATACTTAAGCTTAGCAGATTATTCGTTAAAAGTGCTTAAAAATAAAGCTACTCGGGTGAACTTTAAAAATTATTTTAGAGATGCAGAAAAACTAACAAAAATATTAAATAAAGGAAAATTTATAAAAGTATCAACAAAATTAGGAACAAATTTAAAATTTTATATAAAAAACCGTAAAGCTAATTTTGCTCCCGGAATATGTTACAAAAGAGGTTCATTAGCTTCTCCACCTGACTCGGAGGTAAATATTGCTGTAATTGAGGATAAGTCTTATGGTGTAGCAGTAATTGATGGTAGCGTAACTACTCAAAAAATAGGAAAATTAAAAAGTCCAATTATTCTAAAAATTGAGAAAGGTTTTATTACTGACTTTAAAGGAAAAAAAGGAAATGTTTTAAAAAAAATTTTTTTAAAAAATAATAAGAGGGCAAGGATAATTGGAGAATTTGGTATTGGTTTAAACCATAAAGCTAAAATAATTGGAAATATGCTAATTGATGAGGGATCAAGAGGAACTATACACTTGGGAATAGGATCAAACTCAACATTTGGTGGCAGAAACAAAGTAAATTTTCACTTAGATCATGTAATAAAAAAACCTAGCGTTTTTATTGATGATTATAAAATAATCGATAATGGATATATTCTCTGAAAAATATTTTAATAACAGGATCGAACGGATTTTTAGCTTCTCAATTTATAAAAATTGTAAATAAAAAGTTTAGAGTTTTTGGTATAGACTTTAAAAAAAGTTCAAAAAAAAGAGATTATAATCACGATTTCAAGAAAATCAATTTAACATTGGATAAAAACCTTAAATTTTTAAATAAAATTAATTTTGATTATGTTCTTCACACTGCAGCTCAACAACCCTCTTCAAATAAAATTAATGAATATTCATTTTTTAGAAACAATGTTAGTGGTACTTTGAATTTAATTAAAAACTTGAAAAAAGATAAAATAAAAAAGTTAGTTTATTGCTCAAGTTTTAGTGTTTATGATCTCAAAGATAGATCAAAAAATATTAAAGAAACAGATAGCTTAAAGCCTATTAACTTTTATGGTTTAACTAAGAAGATATCAGAAGATATATTAATTTATTATAGTAATATTTTTAAATTTGATTTAATTATTTTAAGGTTTGATGGCATTTATGGAGTTGATCAAAATATGCCAGGTTTTATTAAAAATTGTACAAAAGAACTTATACGAAACAAGAATTTTGAGTTGTATAATTTTGGGATTAATAAAAGAGATCAAGTATACGTAAAAGATGCAGCTAAAGCTATTTTAAACTCTTTTTTATCGAAAGAAAAAAATTCAATAAAAATTTTTAATATTGGAGGAGGTGAACCAATCTCTCAAAAAAATATAGCAAAAATTATAAAAAAAAAACTAAATTCTAAGTCCAAATTATTAATTAAAAAAAATAAAAATAGAGTATTCAAAAGCGATGTCTACTTAAATTTAGATAAAGCAAAAAAAGATCTTAAATATAAACCTAAAAAAATTACTAAAAATTTAGATGATTTTATAAATAAAATTTATGAAAAAAATAAAAAAAAATAAAAAAGAAATACACGTCGCTTATCCTGTATTTAGCAAAAAAGATATAGCTTTTGTTCAAAAAAAAGTACCCATAATCTTAAATGGAAGACTAAGCACTGGGCCATTCACAAAAAAATTTGAAAAAGAATTTAGTAAATTTATTGGAACTAAATATGCTGTTTTTCTAAATAGTTGTACGAGTGCATTAGAAATTTCATTAAGATATTTAAATTTAAAAAAAAATGATGAAGTGATAGTTCCTACACAAAGTTTTATTGCCGATGGTTCTTGCGTTGTGGCAAATAATGCTAAAGTAATTTTTGCAAATATAAATAAAGAAACCTTTTGTTTAGATTTTAATGAAATAAAAAAAAGATACACAAAAAAAACAAAAGCTATCATTTTAGTGCACTTTGGTGGATATATGCCACATGATATAGAAAAAATTAAAAATTTTTGCAAAAAAAGGAAAATTTTTCTTTTGGAAGATTGTTCTCACTCCATTGGATCACAATTTAAATATCTAAAATCTGGCTCCGTTGGAGACTGCGGATGCTTTTCATTCTTTTCAACTAAAACTATCACAACTGGTGAAGGAGGAATGATAACTACAAATAATAAGAAAATTTATGAATTTGCTTTAGCAATGAGAGACAGGGGGAGAAAAATAAATTATCCTTTTGAAATATATGATAAAATTTGGAGAAATTGTAGAGTTCCTGAACTATCAGCTTTAGTTGGTTTATCTCAATTTAGAAATATAAAAAAAATAAATTCACATAGAGCAAAAATTGTTGAAGTCTATAATAATTATTGCAAAAACTCAGACCATTTAGAAACCTTACCTTTAAAAAAAAATAGTAAACTTTCAATCTGGAAACATATTGTTTTAATTAAAAATAATAAAATAAAAAGGGAGATTTTACAAAAAAATTTAAAATTAAATTATAATATAAATATAAATTGGGCCTATTACCCTTTATTACATAGACAACCAATTTTTAAAAAGAATTTTAATTTTAAAAATAATCATTTGAAAAAAACAGAAAACTTATGCAATAAACACTTTCATTTACCTTTGCATATGAATATTTCTTTAAAAGATGCTCATTATGTAATTTCAGCTTTGGATCTATCGATTAAAAAATTACTAAATGAATAGCGTTTTAATTCACCAACCGGAGTATTTACCTTGGAGTAATTTTTTTTTAAAATTGAAGAATGTAAAAAATTATGTGTTTTTAGATAGTGTTCAGTACAATAAAAGAAGTTTTCAAAATAGAAATTTTATAAAGACAAAATTTGGACAAAAATATTTAACAGTTCCAATAAAAAAAAGTCCTCAATCAACAAAAATCATGGATATTCAAATTGATTATAAAAATGATTGGATAAAAAATCATTTAGAAACATTAAAGTTAAATTATAAAAGATCTAAATTTTTTGATAAAATTTTTCCTGAATTTCAAGAAATCTATTACGAAAAGAATTGGAAATTTTTATGTGATCTTAACGTCTCTCTAATAAAATATTTTTTAAAAAAACTCGATTTAAATCTTAAATTTCACTTATCTAGTAGTTTTAATTTAATTGAAAAAAAATCTGATTTAATGTTGAGAATTTGCAAGGAATTAAAAGTAGATACTTATGTAACCGGAACAGGATCTAAGAACTATCTCAATGAAAAAAACTTTGAGAATGAAAAAATAAAATTAATTTATATCCCCCCAAAAGAAATAATTTATGATCAACAATATATGAATTTAGGTTTCACAAAAGAATTGAGTTTTATTGATTATATTTTTAATTGTGGTTTTGAAAAATTTAGAAAGGATTTTCTTTGATAATATGAGAAAAGTTTTATTTATTACAGGAATTAGGTCTGACTTTTACAGTCAAGGCCCCATAATAAAGGCATGTTATAAATCAAAAAAAATTAAACCTATTTTAATAGTAGCTGGGGCACATAATGTGAATTATTATGGAAAAACTATAAATGATATAAAAAATCAAGGTTTTAAAATTGATCACAAAATAAATAATTTAGTTTTTCAAAAAGACAGTACTTTTGATAGAATTGAAACTCTTTCTAGACAATTAAGCGGCCTGATCAAAATTATTAAAAAAGAGAAACCCGACATTATTATATCCCCATTTGATAGAGAAGAGTCAATAACGACTGCGATAGTTGGAGTTTATTTAAATATACCAGTATTTCATTTAGGTTCAGGTGATTTTACGAAATTTAATGTAGATGGAATTGTAAGAGGTGCAGTGGACAAGCTTTCTCATATCCACCTCTGCTCAAATAAAAATAGTATGAACAAATTATTAACTATGGGAGAAAAAAAAAATAGAATATTTACAGTAGGATCTACATCGATAGACAGATACCAAAATATTAAAATGCTTAACAATAATCAACTAAAGAGAAAATTTAAGTTGGATATTAACAAAAATATTATTATTGCAATTTACCATCCGGTTAGTAATCATTTAAAAAGTTCAATGAAAGAATTTAAAAATTTATTATGGGCTTTAGATAAATTTGATAAACCAACAATTATAATTAAATCTAATTCAGATCCAGGTAACAAAGAACTAGAAGAATTATATTATAAATATAAATTCAACAAAAATTCTAGAGTAAAATTTTATAAAAATATTCCAGAATTATACTTTGTAAATTTATTAAAAAACTCAAAATTAATAATAGGAAATTCAAGTATGGGCGTTACCGAGTCTGCATACTTTAATTTGAGATCAATTAATATTGGACTGAGACAAAAAGGCAGAAGTTCAAACAAAAATATAAAATTTATTAATTCTAATAAACAAGAAATATTAAAAACATTAACAAAGTTTTATTTTATGAAACAAAAAAAATTTAAAGATTTGTATAAGAGTAAAAACTCAACTAAAAATATTGTTAATCTTTTGGAGAAGATTAAAATAAACAAAAATTTATTAGATAAAAATAATTAAAATGAAAAAAAAAAATGTATTAGTCGTAGCACCGCATCCTGACGATGAAACTTTAGGTCTAGGAGGAACTCTTTTAAAAATGAGCAAAGACTACAACTTAAATCTCGTTCAAGCTTCTTCTTTTAATTTTGGTAAAGGAAGAGAAAAGTTACAAAAAAAATATGAGAATTTACAAAAAAAAATAGTCAAAATGTATAATTTTAAAAAAGTTTTTAGTTTAGAATTAAAGGCAACTAAATTTGATACCTATGAAAAAAATCACATTATATCAAATTTAAATAATTTTATAAAATTAACTGACACTAATATTGTGTTTTTTCCATGGGAAAATGATATTCATTCCGATCACAGGATAATATCTGAGTGTACCATGGCTTGTTTGAAAAGTTTTAATAACAAAAAAATAAAAAAAGCTTTAATGTATGAAACTCCTTCAGAAACAGATTTTAACTTTAAAAAAAGCTTTTTACCAAATTTTTTTGTTGATATTAGCAAACAAATTAAAAATAAAATTAAAATTTTAAAACTTTATAAGTCTGAGGTAAAAAGCCATCCACATCCAAGAAGCATTAAATCCGTAAAAGCATTGTCCCAAATAAGAGGATCTCAGTCAGGATACAAAAATGCAGAAAGCTTTCACTTGGTATTTGAAAAAGATGAAATATAAAATTTTTGAGCAAGATACATTAGAACTCGCTCTTAAAAAACTGTCAAAATTAAACAATAAAATTTTAATAGTTATTGATATAGAAGAAAATTTTAAAGGGATTTTAACCGATGGAGACATTAGAAGAAGTATAACTTTAAACACTAACTTAAAAAAATCTATAAAAAAAACCTACAATAAAAAACCATATTATATTCTTAATGGTAAAGTAGTTAATGCAAAAAATATAAATAAAGACATTTCAGCTGTTCCTATAATAGATAAGAATTTAAAATTTAAGAAATTTATATTTAAAAAAAAAAAAGAGCAGAAGCATAAAATTTCTAGAAATTCTTTTTTGAATATTCCTGTAGTCATTATGGCTGGAGGAAAGGGAAAACGTTTAAAACCCTTTACTAATTACATTCCCAAACCACTGATACCAATAAATAATAAAACACTTCTTGAAAATATAATTAATTTTTCAGTTAGAAATGGATTAAAAAACTTTTTTATCACAGTAAATTATATGAAAAGTGAAATTATAAAATTTATCAAAATAAATAATTATTTTAAATATTTTAAAATTATTAATGAAAAAAAACCATTAGGAACGGCGGCTTCACTTAGTTTTTTTAAAAATAAAAAATTTAAAAACCTAATTGTAATAAATTGTGATGTTTTATTTGATATCAAAATTAAAGATATACTTAAATTTCATTTCAAGAACAGGTCTTTTATTACAGTAGTAGGTGCTAAAAAAAAATTACAAATTAACTATGGTGTATTAAAATTAAATAGCAACTCAAAGGATATAATAAATATCGATGAGAAACCATCATTTGAAAGTTATGTAAACACAGGTTTTTACATTATTAATAAACTTGCTCTTGAAAATATTAAATTTAATAAAAAATATGATATGAATAATTTAATTACTGACACAATAAAAAAAGGTAAAAAAGTATCCATTTATAAAATCAATAGTAAAAATTGGCTAGACTTTGGAGAATGGGAAAATTTTGGAAAGTTTGAAAAAATTTTCAGTGGAAAGAAATGGGTCAAAAAGTACTAGTAATTGGATATGGTTCAATAGGCATTAAACACTGCAAAGTGTTAAAAAAAATTCCCTTTATTGATGAAATAAAAGTAATAACAAAACAAAAAAAAATACCATACGAAAAAATTTCATTTAATAAACAAGATATACTTAAATACAACCCTGACTATATTATTATTTGCAATCAAACTTTTAAACATTTTAAATCTCTTAAGACTTTAAATGAAATCTTATCAAATAAAAAAATATTGATTGAAAAACCAATTTTTGATCAGATTTATTCTTTTAAGATTAAAAACAAAATTTATGTAAATTATTTGTTAAGAGTTCACCCTTTAATTGAAGAATTAAAAAAAATTATAGATAAAAAAAATTTTAATTTTGTTAACATAATCTGTTTTTCTAATGTAGAAAAATGGAGAAAAAATATTAAGTTTTCGAAATCTTATAGCTCTTCAAAAGAACAAGGAGGTGGAGTAACAAAAGAATTAAGTCACGAATTAGATTTAATGAATTATATTTTTAATGTAAAAAAAATTGTTTTTTCAATGAGAAAAAAAATTTCTAATTTAAAGGGAAATGCAGATGACACCTCGGTTTTAATTGGAAAAACTAAGAATAAGTTTATTTTAATTTCATTAAATTATTCTTCAAAATTAAATTATAGAAAGATAATAGTTTCTGGAGAAAACTATTCTCTTAAATTGGATTTAAAAAAAAATACTTTCAAATATTTTAATGATAAAAAAATTCTATCAAAAAAAATTAAAATTAATTTTTTTGATCTTTTAAAAAAAATGCATCTTTCAATTCTTAATTCAAAAAACTTAGAAAAAATTTGTAATTTTAAACAAGCTATCCAAGTAGTAAAATATTTTAATGCCTAAACTAAAAAAATATAATACTCTTTGTACTATCTGTGCTAGAAAAGGTTCAACAGGAGTAAAAAATAAGGCTTTAAGGATTATAAATAGAAAACCATTAATTTATTATACAATCAACCAGGCAATAAAATCAAAATTGTTTGACAAAATCGTTGTCTCAACTGACTCTAAAATTATTCAAAATATCTCGACTAAGTACGGTGCTGAAAGTTGGTTTCTTCGAAAAAAAAAATTAAGCTCTAAATTTTCTCCAAAAAAACTCACATTAATTGACTTACTCAAAAAGTCAGAGGAAAAATTCGAAAAAAAATTTGAAATAATAGTTGACCTTGATTTGAGTTCACCTTTGAGAACAAAAGATGACTTACGATTATCTCTTAAAAAATTTATCAAAAATAATAATGATATTTTGATAAGCGTTAATAATTGTAGAAAAAATCCCTATTTTAATATGGTAGAATTTAGACATAAAAAGTTATCAATAGTAAAAAAAAAAAATTATAAATTCTTTTCAAGACAACTTGCACCAAAAGTATATGAAATGAATTCTTCTATACATATACGGAAAAGATCAATATTAATGAACAATAAAACACTTAATATGAAATTTTCAAAAAAAAGCGGCATATACATCATGCCCAAAGAAAGATCTATTGATATTGACTCAGAATTTGAATTCAATCTTTTCAAAAAAAGAATAAACAAATAATGACAAAAAATTTCAAAAATCAAAATGTTTTAATAATTGGCGGCCTTGGATTAATTGGAAGTGCAGTAACTGAAAAATTTATATCTGAAGGATCACGAGTTATATGTGTTGATGTTAAAGAAGATAATAGTTATTTAAGAGAATTTAAAAAAAATAAAAAATTCAATTACATAAAATTTGATATTTCAAAAATAAAAGATCTCAATAAATTTTTTAAGATTCTCAATAAATTCAAAACTCCAGATATTTTTGTTAATTGTTCTTATCCAAGAGAAAGAGATTTTGATAAAAGTTATTTTGGAAAACTAAATTACAAAAATTATTCTAAACATATAGATAGTCATTTGAATTCCTATGTATGGATATCAAAAACTATTGCTGAAAAGATGAAAAACTCTAAAATTAGAGGTTCTATAATAAATTTAAGTTCAATTTATGGTATTGTAGCTCAAGATATGTCTTTGTATCATGGTACTAATATAAAAGAAAATCTTACATATTCTGTTATTAAAACTGGAATAATAGGTTCAACTAAACTGATAGCTTCAAAATTTGGTAAATACGGAATAAGAGCAAACTGTATTTGTCCATCAGGAATTGAGAGAAAAGATAAATTTTCAAAAAGAATTTCAAATAAAAATTTTAGAAAAAACTTCCTTCAGAGAGTTCCTCTCAAAAGATTTGCTACAGCGAACGATATTGCAAATGCGGTTATATTTCTATCATCAGATCAAGCAAGCTATATAACTGGCGTATCGCTTCCAGTTGACGGTGGTTGGACCATAATTTAAATTTAAATGTTAAATAAGTTTTCGACGGTAAATTTAAAATTAAGTTTTAATTTTTTAAAAAAAAAAAAAATTTTATTCTTAAATTGTCAAGACATAAAAAATTACTGTAGTTATTATAAAAAAGATTTGATCTTCATAAATTTAAGAGAAGTAAATATTTTTGTTTTGATAAAATCTTTAATACAATTTATTTTTGATAGAAAAAAAAATTTTAAAGAATTATATTTAAATTGTTTGATAAAAAAAATATCACCAGAAATTATTGTTCAGAATGATTTAAACATAATTAATTATAATTTTAAAAATAATTTCCCTAATATTTACCATGTAATTTACCAGTTTGGATTGATAAGAAATAAAAAAAAATATTTATATTTAAAAGAGATCGTAAATTGTGACTTGTTTTTATCATCTTCAAGACAAGATATAAATATTCAAAAAATTTTTTTTAAATCAAAATTTATTCCTTTTGGTTTTGCCCGAAGTAATTTAGTTAAAAAAATTTCAAAAAAAGAAAAAATTATAAGTTTTGTCTCTGAATATTACAGGACAAAGCCTAAAAAAGAAAAAAATTATGAAGCTAAATTACTAAAATCATTAGCCAAGGTTTGTAAATTACGAAATTTAAGTTTATTTATAATTAAAAGATCAAATCGGAAAGATAAAAACTTAGATACCGCTGAAGAAATAAATTATTTTTCTAACATTCTTGGTAATGAATTTAAATATGGTAATAGCAATCCCTATAATGTTGGTGATAGGGCACTTATTAATGTTTCACAAAATTCCAATTTAGGTCTGGAATTTGTCTCTAGGAAGAATAAAACCATTATTTTTTCCTCAAGAGAGTTTATTAAAAAAAAAGGATTTCCATTACATATTAATCAAAAAACTCCTTTTTTCGCTTATTATTCTAAAAATTTTAATCAAATAGAAAAACAAATTTTATATATACTTGATTTAAGCAATAAAAAATTTATTAAAGATTCAAAAAAATACTGTAAAATTGAAAATTATAAATTTTGCAAAAACTTTCCCAAATTTTTACTCAAATTAAAAAAAAAACATGAAAATAGTAGCTATAATTCCCATTAAATCAGTATCGAGAAGAGTAAAAGGTAAGAATTTTAAAAAAATAGCTGGAAAGCCACTTTATAGACACTTACTTGATAAACTTTCCAAATGTAACTTTGATGAAATCTTTATTGATAGCGACAGCAAAGAAATAGAAAATTATTGTAAAAAGAAAAATTACTCTTTTATAAAACGTAAACCTGAACTTTCTAAAGATAATGCAAACGGAAATGATTTATTAAACTATCACGCTAAATTGATAGATGCAGATATCTATTTTCAATTATTTATCACAGCACCACTTCTAAGCATTAAGTCAATAAATCAATGTATCTCGATTTTAAAAAAATCAAAAAATAAAGACTCTATTTTAACAGTTAATAAGATATATTCCTGGTTCTGGTACAATAACAAACCAATAAATTATAATCCAAAAGTTCTACCAAGGAGTCAGGACGCTAGTCCTATAATACAAGAAAGCACAGGGTTGTATGGAATTAAAAAAAAGGTCTTGTTAAAAAAGAAATGTAGGATTGGTGACAAACCTTTCTTTTTTGAGGTCACACAAAAAGAGTCACTAGACTTAGATACAGATGAAGATTTTAAAATATTAAAAAATTATGTCAATTAATCTCTGCATAATTGAAGACAAAGAAGATTTTGAATTAATTACAAAAGAAATTGATCTAGAAAAAAGTTTTTTCCTTCCAGTTAATTTGGAAACCTATTTAGAATGTGTCCAAAATAATTTAAAAGTGATAAATTTTGAAAAATATGTAAAAAATAATTTTCACGAATCTGCTTTATTAGAATCAAAGAGATTTATCGACGAAATAAAATTCATAAACAAAATTGAGTATAGTCTCGAGTCTGAAATAAAAGCTATTTTAAGATTTAGGCTGCATAGTATGATGTTTTTAATTCAACTTATTGAATGTTCAATTAAAGATCTTAAAGTTAAAAATATAGTTATATCAGGATTAATTAAAAATACTCATTTTCTCCACAATAGTAAGTTGTGCACTGAAATAGTTAAAAATTTATATGAAAATATGAGCCAAATAATTTTGCCAATAAATAAAAATAATGAGGAGACTAAAATTCATGAATATCAAGTAAATAATATTCCTAAAAATAATAATCAAAAAATTTTTATGAGCAACTATGGATACAATTTTTCAAAAATCGCTAACAAATTAAAAATAATAAAAAATATAGATTGTTGGGTTCCTTTTTTCAAGGAGGTCTCAATATTAAGAAAAGCTTATTATAAGTTATTTAAAAATATAAATATTATTTCATTTAAAAAAAACCTGAAAAAAGAAATTAAGAAAAAAGAATTTATTTTTCCAATTTCATTTAAATATAACCAATCACATGACTTATCTGATATTCTTAACTTATTTACAAAAAAACTTGAATTTTATTTTAATGACTTAAATCAAAAAATAATTGCAATAAAAGATTTTATTAAAAAAAATAATTATTTTAATTTGACATTGTCAAATATTTCCAGAGGTTTAGACGGAGCAATTTTAGACAAAGATATTTTATTACCTTCAATGTGTATTTCACATGGGATTATTTGCAAAAGTCTAAATAAATATGATGAAATTTATAAGAAAATTATCGCCGAAGGAGTATTTAACGGAGATAGTAAGTACTTTTCTATCCAATCTAAAACAATGAATGACTCATTAAAAACACACCAAATAAAAGGAATTAAAGTAATTACTGGAAACCTAGTTTTTGCAAATAATCGATCAAAAAAAAATAAGAAAAAATATTTTTTATATGCTTCAACAATTAAAGATTTTTCAAATTTACATTTTTTAGGGGTAGAAATGTTTTATGAATATTTCCATTCATTAAAAGATCTTGATAGTATTGCTAAAAAATACAAAGAAAATATTTATGTTAAACCCCATCCATCAATTTCCCCACTTACTTACAAATTAAAAAGAATTTTTAAAAATTTAAAATTTTCAAATGCTAAAATTGATAAATTGCTAGAAAACGCTATTGGTTTAATAAGTTATTCTTCTACATCGATCGAAGATGCTCTAAATTCTCAAATTCCTGTCATTCTTTATGATCCAAAAAAAAGGTATAAACACATTGAAAAAAAAGGATCCAATACTGAAAGTGATCCAATTAACTATATAACTTTAAAAGATGAATTGATAAAAACGATGATGTATTTCAGAGAAAATAGAATATTTAATTTTGATGATTATGTTTACAATATAAGCTTTGAAGAGAGCATTAAAAAACATTTAATACCATTGATAAATTAGTAATGAAAATAATAATTCTTGGAGGAAACG
>MDTG01045191.1_pt1 | contig 45662 bp, 42 predicted proteins | sample 811421 | NCBI WGS metagenome assembly MDTG01 (sample SAMN05326645, study PRJNA326480) | marine metagenome | isolation source: seawater | place: Pacific Ocean: South East | collected 2011 | reverse complement strand
CAGCTAGTTTAAAGCCTAAATTGTAATCTCGTTGACTGCGTTTCTTTTTTGATTCTCCTGAGGTTTTCATAAATAAGTTGATTTTGTGTCAACTTATTTCAGGACGGGACACATTAATAAATTAAAGCCTCGCTTCTAAAAGCGAGGCTTTTTTCATTAGTGATTTTTAACTTATTCTGACTGTTGAGAGTTTGTGCTTGGACTCTTTTAATTCATAGTTGTATTCTTTGCTAGACGACAGATAGAAATAGAACAAAAAGTTATTTGTGAGTCACAAACTAGTCTGATGAGTTAGTTTAATTAAGAATTCTATTAATGAGTTGAGCGAAGCTTTTTCATAAGGTCAGAAGCAAAAACAAAGTCAGCAAGCTCCTTATTGCTGGTGTTGAAAATGTTTTCTTTATTTCCTTCCCAGTATTTTTTACCTTTATATATAAACATTATGTTTTCTCCTATCTCTAATACAGAGTTCATGTCATGTGTTACAACAATAGTCGTAATTTGATATTCAGTAGTTATTTCTTGTATAAGCTGATCAATAATAATAGCTGTTTGCGGATCTAACCCAGAGTTGGGCTCGTCGCAAAAAAGGTATTTTGGGTTTAAAGCTATTGCTCTTGCTATTCCAACTCTTTTTTGCATTCCACCACTTATTTCAGCCGGGTATCTGTCGTTAACACCACTAAGTTGAACCCTGTTTAGACAGAAATCAACTCGTTCCTGCATTTCTTTTTCATTCATTTTGGCATGCATTCGAAGAGGAAACTTTACATTCTCCTCAACAGTTTGTGAGTCAAATAAAGCTCCTCCTTGAAATAGCATTCCAACTTCCTTTCGTATTTCTTTTCTATCTTCAATATCCATTGCTGTGAAGTTTTTTTCATCGAAATACACAGTTCCCTGATCAGGTTCAATAAGGCCAACAGTGCACTTTGTTAGCACGGACTTACCTGATCCACTCGCTCCGATAATAACATTAGTTTTTCCTCTCTCGAATTTAAAACTAATGTCTTCTAGAACTTTAACTCCATTAAAGGATTTCGAAATGTTTTTAAGCTCAATCATTAGATTAAAAGAATTTGAGTAAGCACATAATTCACTACAAGTATAGCTATACTGCTTGCTACCACTCCTTTAGTGCTTGCAGATCCAACTTCAAGAGCACCACCTTTTACATAATATCCATAAAATGAAGGAACAGAGGTAATTATAAATGCAAAGAAAACTGTTTTAATTAGAGCGTAGGTAATGCTAAAGGGTTTAAAGTCATATTGAATTCCGTATATATAAGCTTCAGGACTAATAGTAGATGTAAATAATGCAATAAGGTAGCCTCCAAAAATGCTTATAAACATACTCCATATAATAAGAAATGGGTTAATGATCATAGAAGCAATAATCTTGGGAACAATAATGTACGATGCCGAATTGATTCCCATAATTTCAAGAGCATCAATTTGCTCTGTAACGCGCATCGTACCAATTTCAGATGCAATGTTTGAACCAACTATTCCGGAAAGAATAAGCGCAATAATTGTAGGCGAAAATTCAAGTATAACTGATTGCCGTGCAGTAAAACCAACTGTATAAGCAGGAATTAATGCACTATCTATATTTGAGGCTGTTTGAAGTGTGATTACAGCACCCATAAATACAGAAATAATTGTGATTATACCAAGTGAGCCAAGACCAAGTGAGTCCATCTCATGTATAATTTGCTTTCTATACAAACTTATCTTAGATGGTTTTCTAAAGACTCTACTTAAAAGAATAAAGTATTTCCCAATATTATATAATACTCCCATTTCAAAGGCTAATTTAGTTATTAATTCAAAATTGTAGTTTTAATTTATGAGAAGTTGTTCAGAAAAAATAATTCAAACAAAGGTGTAAATATAGTTTGTCAATCAATAAGAAATTCTTATTTTTGCCATCCCAAAACAAAAAAGAATATCTTAAATATAGTGCGGGGTGGAGCAGTTGGTAGCTCGTCGGGCTCATAACCCGAAGGTCGTAGGTTCGAGTCCTGCCCCCGCTACCTAAGAAAGTCAATCTTTATGATTGACTTTCTCTTTTTTGGTCAATATGATTAAAGTAATCCATCAAAATCTTCAGGGATATTCACGCTAAAAGTTCTCTTGAAGTTTTCATTCTTTAAGTGTGAATATCCGAATCTTATTTTAATTCACACACAACTTTTGATCTTGATCCGTAGAACTTCATAGAAAGTAAAAAAGCTACAAAATATTTTTGTAGCTTTTGGATTTTATGTGGGCGATAATGGATTCGAACCATTGACCCTCCCGACTTATCGTCGGGATGCTCTGAACTTTATATTTTTAAATCAAATAATTATTTAATCAACTTTTCGATCATCGCCCTACTTTTCCAACTTTTGACTGTTCGTTCTCGCTGATAAGCCAATGTTTTAGTAGGGTAAGATTCCGTATAGACAATCTTCCAATCGCTCCATTTTCCGGTGAATCCTTTGTGGTTAGAGTTGTGCTTTCTAAGTCGCTCATTTATATTTTTATCACAATGTCCAATGTAGAATTTATTGGCATTTTCCGAAAACAATATGTAAAAGTAGAACTTCATAGAAAGTAAAAAAGCTACAAAATATTTTTGTAGCTTTTGGATTTTATGTGGGCGATAATGGATTCGAACCATTGACCCCCTGCTTGTAAGGCAGGTGCTCTGAACCAACTGAGCTAATCGCCCCTTGAATTTGGGAGTGCAAATATACATCAATTGTTTATTATGGCAACACTTTTATGAAAAAAATTATAGAATTTCTGCAACAACAAAATTACTTCCCCCTATATAAATAAAATCCTCTGCAGAAGCGGAGTTCAAAGCATTTGAGTACGCATCTTTTACACTGTTATAGGTTTTTCCTTTCAAGCCAACATTGTTTGCCGACTCTAAAAGAAAATTTTTATCCATAGCTCTTGGAATGTCTGCTTGACAAAAGTAATATGTTGCCTCTTTTGGGAATTCTTTTAATAGCTCTTCAATAGACTTTTCCTTTACAAATCCTAATACCATGTGAAGTTTAGAGTACTTTTCTTCAGAAAGTTGCTTTAAAATGTATATAAATCCTTCATGGTTGTGAGCTGTATCAGCAACTACTTTTGGGGAGTTTTTAAGAATTTGCCATCTACCTTGTAAACCAGTTATAGCAGTTACGTTGTTAATACCAAACTCTAATTGAGGAAAGCTTATTTTCCAGCCTAACTTCCTTAACACGAACCAGCTTAATGTTGTAGTATTAATATTTTCCTCTTGATAATACCCTTTTAAGTCAGAATTTAGTTTAAAGTCGTACTCAAAGTCTTCCGCAAAGTAAATTTTGCTTTTGGTTGAATTAGCTTTTTCTTCAAAAACCTTTCTGACAGTTGATGAGTTGCCAATAACTACGGGAGTACTCTCTTTGATGATGCCTGCTTTCTCTTTGGCAATTGAAACTAAATCTGTTCCTAAAAACTCAGTGTGATCCAAACCAATATTTGTTATTACACTTAATTCTGGTTTGATTACATTGGTTGAATCTAATCGACCACCCAAACCGGTTTCTATTATCGCTATGTCAACTTTCTCTTCTTCGAAATGCTTAAAAGCTAAGGCTACCGTCCATTCAAAAAAGGAAGGCTTGATTTTACTAAATTTATCTTCGTAACTCTCAATAAAGCGAATTACTTTTTCCTTAGAAATCATTTTTCCGTTTACCTTAATTCTTTCTTTAAAATCTTTAAGGTGAGGGGAAGTATATAAAGCTGTTTTGTAGCCGGCAGTTTGGAAAATAGCAGCAAGCATGTGCGAAACTGATCCTTTGCCGTTTGTTCCGGCAATGTGAACACTTTTAAACTTATCTTGAGGTTGGTTTAAGATTTTACAAAGTGCGAGTGTATTTGATAAATCCTTTTTAAAAGCTTGTTTTCCCACTCTCTGGTACATGGGTAGTTGCTTAAAAAGGAACTCTAAGGCTTTATCGTAATCCATCAATTTAAGATGAAAATAAATGTCATTTGACCTTTTTGCTCTTCTCTTGCATCTGGGTTTGCATTAAATTTGGTATTAAGTGCTGCTTCTTTAGCAATTTTGTACAATTGAGAACTTGCAGTTGTTGATCCTCTCGCCCCGGGAGTTGCTCGAACTACTTTACCATATTTGTCTACGATAATATCAACAACAACTTTTCCTGCTTCTTGTGAGTTATCCCTAATAATAGGCTTGCCAACCATACTTCTGCCTTCAAGAGAAAATGAGATGCCATCACCAACACCTCCTCCGGTATAGTTTTTACTGTTTTTGTCTCCATCCTGGCTTCCTTGATTACCGGTTTGATCAGTTTCACCGTCGCCTCCACCACTTTCATTTTTGGTGTTTTTCCACTTATTAATGGCTTCGCTCAAGTTTTTGTCGGGTTTAGGTTCCTCTTTTTTTGGTTCAGGGACTTCCTCTACCTTTTCTTTTTTCTTGTCTTCTTGTATAGCAGGTGCTTCTTCAACATCTTGAGTAATTATTTCTTCCTCAACTACCTCTTGAGGAGTTGGCTCCGCTTGCTGTGTTTCAGTGGGTGGAGTAGGAGGAGGTGTGGGATTATTTTGTTCATTGTTGTTTCTTCCCACATCTGAATAGCCAAAGTTGATTGTAATCCCTTCTTCTTCAGGTGGTGGCTCCATATAAGTCATTCCGAAAAAAGCAAAAATAAGGAGTAATCCAATGTGAACTAACACAGTGGTAATAAGTCCTGTTCTTTTATTTTTTTCTGCAATGATATCCACTTCTAAAAGTCTATTTTGGTTTAGTTGCCAATACCATTCTGTATTTATTCCTGCTAGCTATATCCATTACTTTTACCGCTTCCTCAACTGCAATTTGTTTATCAACATGAAGAATAATTGAGTTTTCAGGATTATTGCCCATTTTCTTTTTAATAATTGGCTCTAGAAATTCAAATTCTACTTGCTCTCTATCTACGTAGTACTCTAGGTTTTTAGTAATGGAAACCGAAACCGTTTGTGGTGCTAGCGTTTTACTCGAACTACTGGGTAAAAGTAGTTTTAATGCATTAGGACTAACTAGAGTAGAAGTAAGCATAAAAAAGATTAACAACAAAAATACGATGTCTGTCATTGACGACATATTGAAGTTGGGGCTAACCTTATTTCTCGAACGAATTGCCATAATATTTATTTTGCGGGTTCATTCAAAATATCAAGAAACTCTGTCGTGCGAGCTTCCATTTTAAAAACTACTTTTTCTACTTTAGCAACCAATAAGTTGTAGGCAATAAATGCTACAATACCAACAATCAAACCGGCAACTGTAGTTACCATGGCTGTGTAAATTCCCTCAGATAGCATTTCAACGTCAATATTTCCTCCCGCAGATGCCATTTCATGAAAAGCTAAAATCATTCCAATAACAGTTCCTAAGAAACCAATCATTGGAGCTGCACCGGAAATAGTTGCCAAAGTAGCCAGATTCTTTTCTAGTTTAAACAGCTCAAGTTTGCCTGTGTTTTCGATTGCGGCAGCAATATCGCTTAAAGGTTTGCCTATTCGGTTAACTCCTTTTTCTATCATTCGAGAGATTGGTGTTGGCGTACTTCTGCAAAGTGATCGAGCAGCCTCTAACTTACCATCATGAATAAAGTCTTTTATCTCATTCATAAAGTTTTGATCTTCTTGAGCAGCCTTTTTTATGGTTAGGTATCTTTCAATAAAAATATAAACGGCAATTACTGAAAGAATAAATAGGGTGATCATAATAATAATTCCACCTACGCCACCTGATGTAATAAGTTCTAAAACAGAAAGTGTCTTTTCGGTTGGCGCTTCAGCTTGAGCTAAAGTGTCTGTAGCCGTTTCTGCTACATTGATTTGATTAATAATAAAGTTTGGCACCATGAATATAAAAGTTAAATAACTGCTACTAAATTATAATAAATGCTACTACAAGTTGTCACACAAACGTGAACTTGTGAACAGTATTATGTTAGTTTACATTTATTAGAAAAATAGCGTTGTTTTTCTTTTTAAGCGAAAAGAGCAATGAATAATGCAGCTCCTGAAACATAGCCTATAATGGCTAAAATACTCATGTTTTTTAGGTACCAAATAAAATCGATACGCTCCATTCCCATAACGGCAACTCCAGCTGCAGAACCAATAATTAATGCGCTTCCGCCGGTACCGGCACAATAAGCTAAAAACTCCCAAAAGTTTCCGTCTTGTATGAAATGCTTTGCATATTCCATCTCAGCTGCAGGAATGTTTGACAAGACTTCTATAGGGTACATTCCCATCGCCGCAGCAACTAATGGAACGTTATCAACTATGGCAGATAATAAACCAATGATAATGTTTACAGTGTATATGTTGCCTATCTCTTTATCTAAAAATCCTGCAACAGCAGTTAAGTGTCCGGCAGACTGCAAACTCGAAATCGCAATTAATATTCCCAAGAAGAAAAGGACACTAACAATATCAATTTTTCTCAATACGCCAATCACTGAAAGCTCTGACTTTATTTCATGGTTTTTAGCCCGATGTATTCTTTCAGTTACAATCCATAAAACTCCTAAACCAAACATCATGCCCATGTATGGAGGTAAGTGTGTAACGGTTTTAAAAACCGGGACAAATAGCAAAAGCCCTACACCTAAAAAGAAAATAAGGTTTCTTTCAAAAGGTGTTGTTTCGTTTTTAATGTGTTCTGATTCTTTTACAACAAGCGGACGCTCAATGTTTCCTTTTTGTGTAAAGGTTAGGTAAATTAAAGGAACGAGCATACAAACTAAGCTTGGGAAGAAAAGCTCAACAATAATATTTTGAGCTGTAATTTGTTTGCCAATCCACAGCATAGTAGTGGTAACATCTCCAATTGGCGACCAAGCACCACCGGCATTAGCTGCTATTACTACCATTCCTGCAAAAAACCATCGATCTTTTTTGTTGGCAATTAATTTTCTCAGTAGAGAAATCATTACAATTGAAGTAGTAAGGTTATCAAGTGCAGCTGAAAAGAAGAATGTTAATGTACAAACAATCCAAAGTAACTTTACTTTATTGGTTGTCTTTATTCGGTCAGTGATTACGGCAAATCCTTCATGAGCATCAATTAGTTCCACTATAGTCATAGCGCCAATAAGGAAGAAAATAATCTCAGCGTGATGGGTTAAATGATGCGATAATTCATGAACAATAAATTCTCCATAATTGCCTTCTGAATTGGAGGCTAGGAAGTCTAAATAGCGAACATTATCGGCTAAAATCTCTTCTGCGCCAAAAACATAAGCTGTCCAACCAAGTACAGCAATTAGTAGAGCTGGAGCAGCTTTGTCAATCTTTAAAGGGTGTTCAAAGGCAATCATTAAATAGCCTAAAATAAAGATGACAACCATTAAAGTATACATGGTAGGATGGTATTTAATTAATAATTAGATGATTTTGTTTAATGCTATAGTGAAGACCGTTTTTGCAATTTTTGTTTTTTCTGTTGATTTACTGTGTACTTCTTCGATTGCTTTTTTGATCGTATTTGAAGTATCCTCAAAAATCCCACGATCATCCATTTCAATTTTGTTTTGCATTAAATAGGCAAAAACTCTTGCCATACCGCAGTTTGAAATAAAATCGGGAATTACACTTATTCTATTGTCTGTGTAATCTGCAATGGGGCCAAAGAAAATTTCCGGATCTGCAAAAGGAACATTTGCTCCGGCGGCAATTACTTCCATTCCTGCATTAACCATTCTGTCAACTTGCTCCCTTGTAATAAGTCTTGATGCCGCACAAGGAATAAAAACTTCTGCAGCTAAATCCCAAACTTTTGAGTTTACTTCCTCAAATGATAGCATATTGTCAGTTGCCAACTGATTGCCTTTTTTATTCAGGAAAAGTGCTTTGATTTCTTCGAAAGAAAACCCCTCCTCATTTATTAATCCACCTTCGCGATCAATTATTCCTACAATTTTAGCACCGCTTTGTGCTAAATAATATGCTCCGGCAGAGCCAACATTTCCCCAACCCTGTACAATAACTCTTTTGTCCTTTAGAGAGCCACCATAAATATTGTAATAATGTTTTACGGATTCGGCAACACCATAGCCGGTAATCATATCAGCAACAACATATCTCCTTTGTGGGTCAGGACTGTAGTTCTTGTCTTCAATAACTTTTAAAACACCGTTTCTAAGCTGTCCAATTCGATTGATTTTTTCGGCCTCAGTGGGTTTAAAGTGACCGTTAAAAACTCCTTCTTGTGGATGCCATACACCACATTCTTCAGTAATGGGAATTACTTCGTGAATTTCATCAACATTTAGGTCGCCACCAGTGCCGTAATAGCTTTTTAATAGGGGAGAAACCGCCTTGAACCAGCGCTCCAAAACACCTTTTTTTCTCGGATCATTTGGGTCGAAATTAATACCCGATTTAGCACCGCCTATTGGAGGACCCGAAACGGTAAATTTGATTTCCATGGTTTTGGCAAGTGAGGTAACTTCGTGCTTATCAAGTCCTTTTCTCATCCTTGTGCCACCACCTGCGGCTCCCCCTCTTAAAGAGTTAATAACGACCCAACCTTCTGCTTCAGTTTCTGAGTCTTTCCATTCGAATACAATTTCAGCTTGCTTATTTTCGTAAGTTCTCAGTAAATCCTCCATGTTCAAATTTTGCTCCAAAAGTATCAAAAAGTATTGGCTTCAATCGCCAATGTTAAATTAAAATTAAGGTGTGAAAATGCTTCCGGCGCAAACTGCTTTTTTAGCGCCAGTTACTGAACTTAATGTATTCTTTTTACCTAGAAATCGGTATAGGCCTAGAAAGGCAAAAATCAATGCTTCTTTATAATCGATGACTTCATTAGTGGGAATTTCTATACTAAGTCGATTTTTGAGCTTTTTAATTAAATAGTGATTGTAAGCTCCACCACCACTTACTAATATTGATTCATTTTTGTTTGCTCCTACGCTTTTAATTGAACCTTCTATTTGATTACATAAATGAGTGATAAAAGTGTTTAGTTGATCTTCCGCAGATATGCCGGATGAGTCTAATATGGGAATCATCCATTTAAAAACATCCTCTTTTCCTAAGGATTTCGGACCGCTTTTTTTAAAATAATTTAGACTGTTTAACTGTTGGAGCAAAGATTCATTCGTTTTGCCTTTTGCAGCAATTTCTCCTCCCTTATCGTATTCTTTATTATAGTATTTTTTACTAATGTAATTCAAAACCATATTGGCTGCACTAACGTCAAAAGCAATGCTTTTATCTTTTTCATGAACACTCAAGTTGGCAATTCCTCCTATGTTTAAAAAATGTTTATGTTCGGGAAATAAATATTTTTCACCAAAAGGAACTAAAGGTGCACCTTGTCCGCCAACTGCAATATCTTGCGAGCGAAAATCAACTACTGTAGTAAGCTTAACTTCTTCGCAAATAAAACCTCCGTGGCCAATTTGCAGTGTATAACCATCTTCGGGTTGATGAAAAATGGTATGACCGTGTGAGGAAACTAAGTCAACTTTAAGTTGATGTTTTTTGATAAACTGATTAACTGTTTTGCCTAAATACTTGCCATATTCACAATGAATTTTATTTAACTCTCTTGCTGAGCAGTTTTCGGCTTTTAATAAAATGTTTTCCCAATCTGAAGAATAGACCTTTGTTTCCGCCTCAACAATTTCAAATTTCCATTGTTTATCATAGGTAAACCTACAAGCACAAAGGTCTAATCCGTCTAAAGATGTGCCGGACATTAGTCCAACTACAGTGTATGAATCTTTTTGTTTGTTCAAAGGGGTAATTAGGTTATTTTTGCAAAGTAAAGAAAAGTAAAATTTAAGTCATCCCTCAAGCTTTGAAATAAGTATTGAGTAGACCAAAAACAAAATTTGTACAAATGAATATAGAATTGACAGAAGAGCAAATTGCCGTAAGAGATGCCGCTAGAGATTTTGCTCAAAATGTATTAAACCCTGGAGTAATTGAACGCGACGAAAACCAGACTTTTCCCGCCGAGCAGATTAAACAACTCGGAGAATTAGGTTTTATGGGAATGATGGTTGATCCAAAATATGGTGGCGGTGGAATGGATACCGTTTCTTACGTTTTAGCCATGGAGGAAATCTCAAAAGTAGATGCTTCTACTTCAGTTTGTATGTCAGTAAACAACTCTTTAGTGTGTTGGGGAATTGAGAAATTTGGAACCGAAGAGCAAAAAGAAAAGTATTTAAAACCACTGGCAAGCGGTCAGAAAATTGGTGCATTTTGCCTTTCAGAGCCGGAAGCAGGCTCTGATGCAACTTCACAAAGAACAACTGCAATCGATAAAGGAGATCATTATTTATTGAATGGTACAAAAAATTGGATTACCAACGGTGGTACAGCTTCTTACTATATTGTAATTGCACAAACTGATGTTGAGAAAGGACATAAAGGAATTAATGCATTTATTGTTGAAAAAGAGTGGGACGGTTTTACCGTAGGAGCAAAGGAGAATAAATTGGGAATTCGCGGTTCTGATACACATACTTTAATGTTTACGGATGTAAAAGTGCCTAAAGAAAATAGAATTGGCGAAGATGGCTTTGGATTTAAGTTTGCTATGATGGTTTTATCCGGTGGTAGAATTGGGATTGCTTCTCAAGCGTTGGGAATTGCTTCAGGTGCTATGGAGTTGGCGATTGCTTATTCTAAAGAAAGAAAAGCTTTTGGAAAGGAGATTCACAAGCACCAAGCAATTGCGTTTAAGTTAGCTGATATGGCTACGGAAATTGAAGCAGCTCGTTTGCTTTGCTTAAAAGCGGCCAGCTTGAAAGATCAGGGTAAAAACTTCGATAAAGAATCTGCAATGGCTAAAGTTTTTGCTTCAAGAGTTGCCATGGAAACAACAGTAGAGGCAGTTCAAGTTCATGGAGGTTATGGGTTCGTGAAAGAATACCACGTAGAGCGCTTAATGCGTGATGCAAAAATTACTCAGATTTATGAAGGAACAACAGAAGTTCAAAAAATTGTAATTTCTAGAGCAATCCTTAAGGACTAAGGAGTTTTGAATATATTTTAAAAGAGGCAGCTGAAAAGTTGCCTCTTTTTTTGTGTGAATTAGTCCAATAGTTTTTCCATAGCCATGCCTCGTGATCCTTTTATAAGAATCTGGTGATTGTTGATGTCTTGTTTTGCAAGCCATGCTTTTGCTTCATCAGTTGATTTGAAAAACACAAAGTCAGAATGATTTTTATGATGTTCATAGAAGTTTTTTCCAACAAAGCATGTCTTTTCAAAATCCATTTTTGCCACTTGGTTAATTATTTCGCAATGTTCGTTATAAGCATCTTCGCCTAATTCGAACATATCTCCTAAAATAACTAATTGCGTCGTTTTTTTATTAGACTTAAAGTTTTCTAAGGCAGCGAGCATGCTTGTAGGATTTGCATTGTAGGCATCTAAATAAATTTCACCTTTTTTATTTTTAATAAACTGCGAGCGATTATTCTGACTTTGGTAGCTCTCAAGAGCAGTAGTGATTTTCTCAGAAGGAACTTTAAAGTAGTTGCCAATGCAAGCAGCAGCTAACATATTATAAAAATTGTAACTTCCGTAAAGCTGTGTTTTAGCTTTGCCACTTTCATTTTTATATTGCCATTTAAATTCAATGTTTGGTTTAGCGTTGATTATTTCTCCTATGCAGTTGTTTTCTTTATTTGAGCCATAAGTGATCGCTTTCATTCCTTCAGCTAGCTCAGCAAGCACCTGGTCATCTCCATTTCTAAAAATTAAGCCATTACTTTTCTTTAAAAAGCGATATAATTCAGACTTTCCTTTTTTTATTCCCTCAATCCCCCCAAAACCTTCTAAGTGGGCTTTTCCGATATTAGTAATCAAACCATAATTTGGCTGTGCAATTGAACATAAAAAATCAATTTCTCCTTGATGGTTTGCACCCATCTCAACAATTGCCATTTCATGGCTGCTCTTAATGGATAGGACTGTTAAGGGTACTCCAATGTGGTTGTTGTAGTTTCCTTCGGTTGCATAGCAGTTATAATGACTTTTTAGGACTTGATGAATTAGTTCCTTAGTGGTTGTTTTACCATTGCTGCCGGTGATTCCAATAAAAGGAATATTTAGTTGTTTTCTATGAAATATAGCTAAATCTTGTAAAGCTTTTAAACCATCTTCAACTAACAAACAGTTTTTATTTGTCACATAATTGATATCATCAACAATCGCATAAGCAGCTCCATCTTTTAAAGCTTGTTCTGCAAACTTATTTCCATCAAAACTTTCACCTTTTAATGAAAAATAAAGGCAAGAGGGAATGATTTTCCTACTGTCTTTTGAGATGATAGGATGTTGTTTGTAGATTTTGTATAAGTCTTGAGTTAGTATTTTATCCATTTTTTTTGCTTGAAAAGTGTTGCTAAAATAAAAAAGCCTCGCAATTGCGAGGCTTTTTTGAAATTAATTAATGAACAAATTGTTCTTTATTATTTAATATAGTCCGGTTGGGCTACCTACTCTAATCATAGCGCATCTAAACCCAATTTCACTACTTGACTTATCTTCTTGTAAAAACCTTCTAGTTCCGGGGGTCATCCAATATGCTCTATCGTTCCAAGAGCCACCTTTATAAACTCTAGCCCTGTCGCTAATTAAGGTGCTTGATGCAAAATCATACATTGCATTTGTGCCTCCTTTTTCTTGGTACTCAGGTTCGTTGTCATATTGTAGAGAAGAACGTAAGTCACCATCTTCATAATTGATGACATCAGCTTTTTTATAGTTTCGTCTTTCTGCTAAGTTATCATCTTCAGCATTAACCTCACGGTATTTCATTCGGCCTAAACTATCTTTTTCAGCATAATAGCCTTCTTCATCTTTCACGAGTGTTTTAAATACGTTACCTCTAAAAGGTCTAAAATCATCAGCATCTTGAGGAGTCATTGGACGATAAACATCCATTACCCACTCACTAACATTACCTGCCATATTGTACAAGCCATAATCATTAGGCCAATAAGAATACACTGGAGCGGTAATTTCTGCATTGTCATTTAATTGACCGGCAACTCCCATCATGTCTCCTCTTCCTCTACGGAAATTGGCTAACATTTGACCTAAATATTTGTCGTCTGCATTACGAACACCGTGTCCATTCCAAGGGTAGAATTTACGCTCTACAATTAACTCTCCATAAGAGTTGCCAATTAAACCTAATGCAGCATATTCCCATTCTGCTTCAGTTGGTAATCTGTATTCAGGAAGTAAAATACCATCTTCAACACGAACATTTCTTACATCTTTGTTGGGGTCTAAATCAGGAATACCGTCAATTCGCTTACCACTATTATATTGACCTAATAAATAAGCTTTAGTATTAAAGTTGTCTTCTGCGTATTGATTTGGGTTGTGCTCGAATAAACCTTCTCTAATTAAGATGATTTCATTAACGCGGTCAGTTCTCCATGCGGCATAGTCAGTAGCTTGCAACCAGCTTACGTTTACAACAGGGTAGTCGTTGTATGCAGGATGTCTTAAGTAGTATTCTACATAAGGCTCATTAAAAGCCATTCTGCTTCTCCAGCCAAGTGTATCTGGTAGTGCTTTTCTATATACTTCAGGATAGTCGAGACCAAAAACTCTTTTTGTCCAGTAAAGATATTCTCTATAGTCAATATTTTTTACCTCGGTTTCATCCATGTAAAAAGAAGATACCGTTACGGTACGCTGAACATTGTCCCATTCGTAAAATATATCTTGTTCGGTTCTTCCCATAGTAAAACGTCCACCTTCGATAAGAACAAGTCCGGGACCTGTTTCTTGCTCGATATATGGAACTTTTTCAAATCCACCGTTGTCGGGGTCATTATATGCCCAGCCTGTTGTACTTGAACGTTCTTTGGAGCAAGAGCTTAAAACCAAGACTGCCCCTAAAAGAAGTGATCCGTAAATATTTAATTTATTTTTCATGTGTCAAGTTGTTTTATTAAAGTCACTTGTAACTCCCAAAGTTACATTTAAATGTTTGGTTGTCTTGTTTGTAAATGTTTAACTTATGGTCGTTTCATCACTCATTGAGTTAAAAACTAATTTCCAAAAATAAAGAATTTTCCTTACTAACTAAAAAGATGGGCAACTTATTGTTTCAAATTTAACCTTTTTAGGACGGCAAGGAAAGATAAAGCTTAATGAGATTTCGTGAGAACCTGCTGTTTTATCAGAAAGTACACTTGTTGTCATATCGTAACTGTATCCAATTCTAAAGTCGTCTTGTTCAATTCCCAACATTGCAGTAAATGCGTCACCGATTCTATTCCACAGTCCAAAAACCAAAGGTCCTTTAGAGACATATACTCCTAAGTTTATTTCTTGTGCTTCACCTTGTTGTTGGTAAATAACATTTGGAGACCAAGACATATCTTCATTTCTTAAACCAAATGAAAACTTGCCTCCAAAATGAGCAGTATAACGTCTGGGTAAAATAGATTGATCTATTAATCCCTCGTCTGGAGATGTTAGGTGGTGAATGGCAATGCCAAAATAAGTCTTTTTACTAAAACCCAATAAACCAAAAGAGAAATCAGGGTAGAGAACCTTGTCGGTTTGAATCTGTTCTTGAGATTGGTAAACAAAACCTCTTCGCGCATCAATCATATCACCAAAGCGAAGGTTACTAATGTCTATAGCTTTTTGTACAAATGTTCCTTGAAAGCCGGCTCGTATTGAAAACTTCCTGTTTACTGAAAACTGATAGGAGTACATTAAACTTGCTGAAGTAGTGTTAAGTACACCTTCACCTACTTGATCATGCATTAGCAAGACACCAATTCCGCCACTTAGTGCGTCTACCTGTTGGTCGTAACCGGCATTGTATGTAATAAAGCTATTGTCGATACCTGGCCATTGGTTTCTATAATTGAGACTTAATCTTGGACAGTTTGCTGTTCCTGCAAAAGCGGGGTTAAGATAAAGTCGGTTGGCATAGAATTGGGAGAAAGTCGGGTCTTGACTAAATCCCTCACTATAGCAACATAAAATAAGTATGATGTATAAAAATCGTTTTAACACTTAATAAATTCTTCAGCAACGGTCGCAAATATAAATAAACTTGATTATTATTGGATTGTTATTAATATATATCTGCAAAAACAATATCTACTTTTGTTGTTCGTTTACAAGCTAAGTTGATATAAAACAGGGTCAATATGAAATTAGAAAAAAAAATATTTTTATTGTTATTTCACTTCTTTTTTATGGTTTCCGCCTTTGGGCAAAAAGCCCAATTTAGCGATACTATAAAGTGGGAATCCCCTATTCTATATGGATTAGAGGGTGAAGAAAAGAAGAAGTGCTTGTTTTTTGAAGGGGCGCAATATAATTACTCAATTAATAATTTGCCTTTTTTTTATGAAAAATTAGAAATTTCTCAAGGGGCATTTGCTGAAAATATCAATATTGTTGATTATAAGTCAAGTCGACTTACTTCAGAGGAGGTTTCGCTTATTGATGAAGAAAAAATACCTACTACGATTAAAGTAGAGGTAGAGAATGGGGTGGTGAGAAAACAAAACCATTCTTATCTGTACTTATCTCCGTTTTTTAGGGATGCAGCCGGGAGTGTGTTTAGAATTAATAGTTTTACTATAGAGGTTGAGTATGAAAAAGTGGCATTTAAGAGGAATAAATCGCTTAGCTATGCGAGTCAATCTAAACTAAGCTCTGGTGAATGGTACAAAATTGCAACAACTAAACAGGCAATATATAAACTTAATAGTTCTTTTTTAAAGGAATTGGGTATAGATGTAGAATCAGTTGACCCAAGAAGTATTCGGCTTTTTGGTTATGGCGGAGGAATGTTGCCTGCTGCTAACAGTAAAAAAAGACCTGATGATTTACAAGAAATGGCTATTTATGTGAAAGGTGAAAATGATGGTGTTTTTAATAAGAATGACTATGTTGCTTTTTATGGAGAAGAACAAGTTCAATGGACTTATGACTCTATTAATGCAAGGTTTAATCATAAAAAGCATAATTATTCAGATTCAGTTTATTATTTTATCAATGTAAACGAGACTAACGGTAAACGAATCAATATTGAATCCAGTGCAATAACCCCAAATACACAGGTAAATAGCTTTGATGATTATGCTTATCACGAGAAAGATCAGGTAAACTTTTTAAAGTCTGGTATAATGTGGTTTGGAGAAACATTCGACAATCAAACTGTTCGTGATTTTATGTTCAGCTTTCCTAATGTTGATCAACAAGAGCAAGCATCAGTTAGAGTAGGAGTTGTTGGAAGGTCAGGGAGAGATATAAATAGTGTCTTCACTATTTCTTCAGCCGGAAGCAGCAAGAGCCTAAATGTAGGTTGGGTGATTTTAAATAACTACCAAACTACCTATGCAAATTATGGAAACACTATTTTAAATTTCACTCCAAATAATGATAATGTTCAGATAAGAGTTGCTTATAATAAGCCTCAAGCTGTTGCAAGAGGTTGGTTGGATTATATAAGTGTTAGTGTAAGACGTTCACTTGTCTATGAAAATAATCAACTCTTTTTTAGAGATGTTCGTTCAGTTGGTAATGGAAATGTTAGTCAGTTTAACATTCAATCGATTAGAGATTTGAAGGTGTGGGATTTGACAGATAAGTTTAATATTAAAGAGAAAACAGTAAATAGAAATGGCAATCAATTAATTATAGTGAGTGAAACAGAGGAGTTGAAAGAGTTTGTTGCTTTCAGCCAACTTGACTCTTCTAATGTTTATGCCAAGGGAAGAGTTCCTAATCAAAATTTACATGCAATGTCACAAGCAGATATGTTGATTGTTACTCACCCACTTTTCCTTAGTCAGTCTGAAGAGTTGGCAAACATACACAGAGATGAGGGCTTAAGCGTAAATGTGGTAACCGCTGAACAGATCTATAATGAATTCTCATCGGGTGCGCAAGATCCAATTGCCATTAGAACATTTGCTAAAATGTTTTACGATAGAGCAGCTAATGAAGCTGAAATGCCAAAATACCTATTGATTTTTGGAGATGCTTCTTATGACTTTAAAGATAGGATACGCGGAAATACAAACTTTGTAGTTAGTTTTCAGTCGCCAAATTCTTTGGAGCCGGTTAAGTCTTACGTTTCAGATGACTATATGGCTTTGCTCGATGATGATGAAGGAGAGTGGTTGCTAAGTGGTCAGCGGGATAAAATTGACCTAGGAGTAGGAAGATTTCCGGTAAGAAACTCTACAGAAGCAAATGCTGTATTAAATAAAGTAAAGGCATACTATTCCGCAGGCTCAGCAGGTGAGTGGAGAAACACAATAACATTTGCAGCTGATGATGGAGATAATAATTTGCATATGATTCAGGCAAATAATTTAGCAAACTTAGTGGAGTCCAAAGAGGAAGGGTACGTTTTTAATAAAATATTCTTAGATGCATATCAAAAAGTTTCAACTCCTGCTGGTCAAAGGTGTCCTGATATGAATAGCGCTATTGATAGAGCTGTTTTAAATGGTTCTTTTATCGTGAATTATACGGGGCATGGGGGGGAGACCGGCTGGACTGCAGAGCGTGTTCTTGATATACCTTCAATATTATCTTGGGATAATTTAGATAAACTCTCATTGTTCGTGACAGCTACATGTGAGTTTAGCCGCTTTGATGATCCTTTAAGAACGTCTGCTGGAGAGTTGGTTTTACTAAACCCAAATGGAGGAGGGGTGGCTCTCTTAACAACAACTCGTTTGGTTTATGCCAATCAGAACTACTGGTTAAACTACAGTTTTTATAATCGACTTTTTGAGCGAAATGTCGACGGCGGATATAAACGGCTTGGAGATGTAGCAAGAGAAGTGAAAAATAATAATGCTAGCCAAGATAATACTAGAAATTTTTCACTACTGGGAGATCCTGCTCTCAGGTTGAGAATGCCGGAGTTTGAAGTAGTAACTACTCATATAAATAATAATGATATTAGCCAGCAAGATACTGTTTCTGCGCTTTCAGAGGTTTCAGTAAAAGGATATCTTGTGAATAGCCAGGGCAGTAAGCTGTCGAATTATAATGGGGTTTTATATTCAACTGTATTTGATAAAGCTGTTCAAAAGAAAACTTTAGGGCAAACTAAATCGGCTATGTCATACAGTAATTATGAGTCGAGAATATTTAAGGGGAAAGCTACTGTAAATAATGGGGATTTTGAATTTAAGTTTATTGTTCCAAAGGATATAGCTTATAATTATGGAAACGGGAAATTGACTTATTATTCATCAAGAAATAACCAGTCAGCTAATGGAGAGTTTAAAGAGTTCGTCATCGGTGGTAGTAATGATTCAGCGATTGCCGATAATAATGGACCTGAGATTGAATTATATTTAAATGACCGTTCCTTTGTCTATGGTGGTATTACTAATGATCAGCCTGTTTTATTGGCTGATTTGTCAGATGAACTAGGGTTGAATACGGTTGGAAATGGAATTGGTCACGACATAGTTGCTATTATTGATGAAGATACCGAAAATACAATTGTTTTAAATGATTATTATGAAGCGAATGTAGATGATTATAAAGCCGGAGAAATTCGCTTTCCATTAGATAAGCTGAGTGAAGGTAAACATACCTTAACTCTTAAGGCTTGGGATGTAGCAAACAATTCTTCGCAAAAGTCTATAGAGTTTAATGTAGTTAATGAAAAAGATGTAGAGATCCAGAACTTAGTAAACTACCCAAACCCTTTTACAACTAATACCGAATTTATTTTCCAGCATAATCAACCGGGAATTCCGTTGGATGTAAAATTGGAAATATTTACTGTTTCCGGTAAACTTGTAAAGTCTTTTGATCAAATTATTGTTAATGAAGGATTCTTATCGAGAGATATTCGATGGGATGGAAGAGATGATTTTGGCGACCGTATTGCCAAAGGAGTTTATGTTTACAAGCTGAAAATTCGCTCAGGCAATGGTTCTACTGCCGAAAAAATAGAAAAACTAGTCATTCTGTAAACCATTTTCCCGATAGTAAGTTTATTATATTTGCAATCCTATAAAATAAAAGTGTGATAAAAAAGAAGTATTTAAGCAAAGGATTAGCCTCTTTAGGTATTTTGTTTAGCGGAGTTGTAACAGCTCAGCAAGTAGTTACTCCAAATAACCAGAACACGGCGAGTCAATTGCAGCTCAATACAATTACAACAGCCGTTCCATTTTTAATGATTTCACCTGATTCTCGTTCTGGTGCAATGGGAGATGCAGGTGTAGCTACTTCACCGGATGCTTTTTCAAATCATTGGAATCCTTCTAAATTAGCTTTTATTGAAGATGAGGCGGGGTTTTCTATGAGCTATTCGCCTTGGTTGAGAAATTTGGTTGGTGATATTAGCCTCTCTTATATTTCCGGCTACAAAAGAATTAATCGAATGTCAACCATGGGGGCGTCTTTACGTTACTTCTCTTTGGGAGAAATTACTTTTACTGATGTGAATGGCAACAATATTGGAAATTTTACTCCAAATGAATGGGCATTCGATGTGTCTTATGGAATGCAGCTTTCAGATGAGTTCTCAATTGGAATGGCTTTGCGTTACATTAACTCTAATTTAACTCAAGGGCTAACAGTTAATAATACAGATACTCGTCCGGGCAGATCAGTTGCCGCAGATGTTTCTGCATTTTATCAAAACCCCGATATTGAAATTAGTGATTATGATGCCACTTTTAGAGCAGGGATTGCCATTTCAAACATAGGGGCAAAAATGTCTTATACCGATAATGATCAAAGTGATTTTTTGCCGACAAATCTTCGCTTAGGAGCTTCCTTAGAGCTTGAGCTTGATGAATACAACACCATTATGTTTACAGGTGAAGCAAATAAGTTGCTTGTACCAACACCTCCTGCGTATATGGGAGATAGTTCCGGACAAATTGTTTTTGAAAACGGTGAACCGGTTATTGCTTCCGGGAAAGATCCGGATGTGAGTGTAACCAATGGTATTTTACAGTCATTTTCTGACGCACCGGGAAATGTTACCGGCTTTGATGCTGCAGGAAATGCCATCGTGGAGCCGGGAAGCATCCGAAGAGAGGAATTTAATGAAGTTACTCTTTCAGGAGGAATGGAGTATTGGTATGATAAGCAGTTTGCTGTTCGTATGGGCTACTTTTACGAGAATCCAACGAAAGGGAATCGACAGTATTTTACCATGGGCTTAGGCTTAAAGCTAACCGTTTTATCTCTCGATATTTCATATTTGGTTGGGAATGCTAGACAAAATCCATTGGCTAATACCGTTCGTTTTTCTTTGCAGTTTAATTTCGACGACTTTAAACAGCAGAATCAAGAAGGAAATCTATAATCACTTTAACTTATCGCTTTGAAAATAAGAGTTGGATTTGGCTTTGATGTACATCAATTAGAGGAAGGAAAAGACTTCTTTTTAGGAGGAATAAAAGTGCCTCACACAAAAGGAGCTGTTGGGCATTCAGATGCAGATGTGCTTATTCATACGATTTGTGATGCTTTATTGGGTGCTGCCAATTTACGTGATATTGGGTATCACTTTCCTCCAACTGATGATCAATACAAAGGAATAGATAGCAAAATTCTACTGAAAGAAGTGATGCAGATTATTCGTAGAAATGGTTATGAAGTCTCGAATATTGACTGCACAATAGCACTCCAGTTGCCCAAAATTAACCCACATATTCCTCAAATGAAACAAGTGCTTTGTAGCTGCATGGAAATCGAGGAAGAGGATTTATCAATAAAAGCAACGACTACTGAAAAATTAGGTTTTGAAGGTAGGGAAGAAGGGGTTTCTGCTTATGCTACCGTCTTAATTTACAAAGCATAGATTCAGTCATTTTTTCTTTTTCAATCGCTTTGCTTAACTTTCAAAACTTAATTTTAAATCAATGAAGGAAAAGAGAAACTATAGTTTTGATTATGAAGTTTACGCTTCCCTGAATCAGTTGAGTGTAGCTGATCAAAAGCTGCTCTATGCAGCAGTAGAAGTTTCTAAAGATGCTTATGCACCTTATTCTAATTTTCATGTTGGAGCAGCTGTAGAACTTGAAAATGGCGAAGTTGTTAAAGGAAGTAACCAAGAAAATGGAGCTTATCCCTCCGGTTTGTGTGCTGAGCGAGTCGCCCTATTTGCAGCTTCAGCAAATTTTCCGAATGTGAAAATGAAAACAATTGCTATTTATGCAGAACAATCTGTTGAAGAAGGAGATCAAATTTCACCTTGTGGCTCATGCAGACAAGTTATGAGCGAATACGAATTAAAACAGGATAGTGATTTAAGGGTACTGTTAATGAATGGAAACGGAAAAGTTTGGGAATTGAAATCTTCTCAGCTTTTACTGCCTTTTGCGTTCAAATTCAAAGCGACGAAAAAATAAAAACCCAGCCGATAAAATAATTGTTTTATCATAAATTTGCTCACGGAAAAATTGGCACTATGGCAAAGAAATCAACAACAAAAAAAGAGAGCTCTTCAAAAGAGAAGTCGACATCAAAAAAGTCGAAGTTCAACAAGGAAACTTATTTGAAATGGTATGAATCCATGCTTTTGATGAGAAAGTTTGAAGAGAAAGCAGGACAATTATATATTCAACAGAAAATTAGAGGTTTTTGTCACCTGTACATCGGGCAAGAAGCGTTGGTTGCTGGAGCTGTTTCTGCAACAAAGCCAACCGATAATATGATTACAGCTTATCGTGATCATGCTCATCCAATTGGTTTAGGAATGGATCCTAAGTATGTAATGGCTGAGCTTTATGGAAAAGAAACAGGCTGTAGTAAAGGTAAAGGTGGCTCTATGCATATGTTCGACAACGAAAGAAATTTCTTTGGAGGTCATGGTATAGTTGGCGGACAAATTCCCCTTGGAGCAGGCATTGCTTTTGCCGATAAATATAGAGGTGAAGATAAAGTGACTTTGTGTTATATGGGAGATGGAGCCGTTCGTCAAGGTGCTTTTCACGAAGCTTTGAACATGGCGATGAATTGGAAGCTTCCGGTTATTTTCATCATAGAGAATAACAATTATGCTATGGGAACTTCTGTTGAGCGTGTTTCAAACGTAACAGAATTGCACAATATGGCTGATGGCTATGATATGCCGAATGAGCAGGTAGATGGTATGGCTTGTGAACCGGTTCATGAAGCAATCTCAAGAGCTGTTGAAAGAGCAAGAAAGGGAGAGGGGCCGACTTTATTAGAGATGAGAACATATCGCTATAAAGGTCACTCAATGTCAGATCCTGCAAAATATAGAACAAAAGATGAATTGGAAAAGTACAAGTCTTTAGATCCAATTGATAATGCACTACAGGTGATTAAGAAAAATAAATATGCAACTGAAAAAGAATTAAAGGAAATTCAGGAAAAGGTGAAGAAGCAAGTTGATGAATCTATTCAATTTGCTGAGGAATCGGATTTTCCGGATGCATCGGAGCTTTATAAAGATGTATATGTTCAAGAGGACTATCCTTTTTTGGTTGATTAATCATTAAAAAAAATAAACGCATGGCCCAAATTATAAAAATGCCCAAATTGAGCGACACTATGGAAGAAGGTGTAGTTGCAAAATGGCATAAAAAAGTAGGAGATCAAGTGGAAGATGGCGAGCTGTTGGCTGATATTGAAACAGACAAAGCTACCATGGAATTTGAATCATTTCAATCAGGGGTATTGCTTCATCAAGGAGTAAAAGAGGGAGAGTCCGCTGAGGTGGATAGCATTCTAGCAATTGTTGGAGAGAAAGGTGAAAATATTGATGATTTATTGAGTCAAGCGAAGTCTTCAGATGATAATTCTTCTGAAAAGAAGGAAGAAAAATCCGAAGAAAAGAAAAGCGAACCTTCTGCTGAAAAAGTGAATACAGAAGACGTTAAAGCGAAGATTATTAAAATGCCAAAGCTTAGCGATACCATGAAAGAAGGTACTGTAGCTGCATGGCATAAAAATGAAGGCGATAAAGTTGAGTCGGGTGAAGTTTTAGCGGAAATTGAAACCGACAAAGCAACGATGGAGTTTGAATCTTTTGAAGACGGCGTGGTGCTTTACCATGGTGTAAAAGAAGGAGAGTCAGCTGCTGTAGATTCAATTTTAGCCATTGTTGGTGAAAAAGGTGCTGATTACAAAAAGCTTATTCAGGCTTTTGAGCAAGGAAGTGAAGAGGAAACTGCTTCAGGGGCGAAAGAAGATAAAAAAGAAGCGTCAACTCCAAAATCATCCAGTAATGAAAAGCCAAAGCAAGAAAGAAAGTCTCATTCATCAGCCGATGGTAGAGTAAAAATTTCTCCTTTAGCGCGTAAAATGGCCGATGAAAAGGGAATTGATATTGACCAAGTTGAAGGAAGCGGTGACGGTGGAAGAATTATTAAGAGAGATATCGAAGACTTTAAGCCGAAAGCTTCTTCTGCTTCTGCACAAGCAGTAAGTGGCGTTGCCGAAAGCTACGAAGAGAAGCCGGTAAGTCAAATGCGTAAAACCATTGCGAAGCGCTTAGGTGAAAGTAAATTCTCTGCTCCTCACTTTTACTTAACCATTGATTTAGATATGGATAAAGCCATTGAAGCTAGAAAAGCCATCAATGAGCTACCGGATATTAAAGTTTCATTTAACGATTTAGTTATTAAAGCTTCTGCAGCAGCATTGAAAAAGCATCCTGCGGTTAATTCTGCCTGGTTGGGAGATAAAATACGTAAGAATGATCATGTACACATTGGTGTAGCTGTTGCAGTTGACGAAGGTTTGTTGGTTCCTGTAGTGCGCTTTGCCGATCAAAAACAGCTGTCGCAAATTACTGCTGAGGTAAAGGATTATGCACAAAAAGCTAGAGATAAAAAGTTGCAACCGGAAGATTGGGAAGGAAGTACATTCTCTATTTCAAATTTAGGAATGTTTGGAATTGAAGAGTTTACAGCCATTATTAATCCTCCAAATGCTTGTATATTAGCAGTAGGAGCTATTCGTCAGGAGCCTGTTGTAAAAGATGGAGAGATTAAGGTAGGTAATCGTATGAAAGTTACTTTATCTTGTGATCATCGTGTTGTGGATGGTGCCTTAGGTGCTGAGTTTTTACAAACATTTAAAGCTTATATGGAAAACCCGGTGACTATTTTGGGTTAACCAATAATGAGAATATATTTTTTGAAATCCTGTCGTTTTTGCGGCAGGGTTTTTTAGTTTTATGGTATACATTAAGATCTTGAAAAAACTCTTTAGAAAAATACTAAAACGGCTATTTAAACTACTTTTAGCCATTGTTGTTTTCACCATTTTACAAGTGGTGATATTGGCTTACGTTAATCCGCCGATAACTACTTTTATGATTTATCAGTACTTTACTACTGATATTACTTCAATTCAAAAAGACTGGCACGATATAGAGAATATTAGTCCAAATGCGGCTTTGGCTGTAATTGCTTCAGAAGACCAAAAGTTTTTAGAACATCACGGTTTTGATGTGGAAGCGATACAAACGGCTCTAGAAAGAAATAAAGAAAGTAAGCGAATAAGAGGTGCAAGTACCATTAGTCAGCAGTTAGCTAAGAATTTGTTTTTAATTCCTTCAAAAAACTTTTTGCGAAAAGGTGTTGAAGCCTACTATACTGTTTTGATTGAATTAATCTGGTCAAAAAAGAGAATAATGGAGGTATACTTAAATGTAGTTGAATTGGGCGAAGGCATTTATGGTGTGCCCATGGCATCTCAACAGTTTTTTAAAAAGAGTCCTAAGCAATTGAGTTCAGCTCAGGCTGCCTTAATTGCAACAGCACTTCCCAATCCCAAAATTTATAAACTAAACAAGCCATCTTCCTATATGTATAATCGACAGTTTTGGGTACAAAGGCAAATGCGAAATTTAGGAGGCACTTCAATCATTCAGCATTGGTATGAATAAATTGATTCTGATTTTTTTGCTGTTGATTTCTTTTGGCTTACAAGCTCAAAAAATGAGCTTTTTTAAATTAGGTAGTGCTGAAAGATGGTGGGTAGTAAGTCACATTTTTGTTGCTAAAAAGTCCAAAGAAATTACTCAAAGATCAATTCAGCTAAGCGATAGTGTGGCAAAGGCTGAGAATTTTCCAAATAGACAAAGTGGTGGTGAAAAAGATGCTTTCCGACATGCTTTGTGGATGGCTTTATTAGCGGAAGAGATTGGAGTAAAGAAAGCACTTAAACTGGGAGTTGCGCACGAAAAGAAAAATCGAAAAGATTTTGAAAAGGGTAGAAAAGAGGAAGGTGCCTTACCGGACTCAGTTGCGATAGAAATGGACTTGTATAATAATGCTGTCGGTGCGAAAATTTCGGAGGAATGTACTGCTGACTCAATTTTAATTTGTGTAAAACAGAAACTTTACGCTGGTGAGTTGAGAATTGTAAAAATGAATTTAAAAGGTGAATCATTGAATGAATATGATGAACCTATACCAAGAAAGCTGTGGGAAGGGAATTGGAAAAATGAAAGGCTATTAGTGCCTTCAAATGAATTGCTTAAATCCCAAAACCAAAACTAACTCTCAAAACAGGATTGGTGTATGGCGTGTTATAGGAGTCGTTTATGTTGTAAAGAATTAAGATGCTTCCAAAAGCTCGATCGCTAATCATTGAGCGATAACCTCCGCCGATAAAAATGCTGGTCACATTTGCCCTTTCATTAATGTTTCTCCGATCATCTAAATTGAGCACTTCAACCTCACTGTGTATAATAAACTTCTCCATCAAGTAAAATTGATTGAAAACGTTTCCACCATAAATGTTGGTTCTGTAATAGAAATATGGGTGTTTATCTTCGTAAAACATATAGCGACCACCAATGCCGGCGAGCCAATAATCTTTAACTAAATACCCTACTGTCGGCGAAACTTCAACGAAAGTAATTTCTCCAAATGCAGCTCCAAAACTTCCGCCAAATCTCAGTTTGTCGCTATCAAATCCTCTCTTTTGTGTTTTTGGTTTTTTGGCAAAAGAGTTATCGCTATCCTCTCGAGCTTGACTAAACCCATTTGTAAATAATGTAAAAATCAATAAGAAAAGTAAAAGGAGTCGTATTGCAAAGCAATTAAGCTTCAAATTACTCTTTATTTTCCGACTATAATTCCATTTTTCCATTGATGTAATATCTGTTTTTGTTTAACTCCTTCTGCTTAATTTGGTACAGAATAACTACAGTAGCAATAGTTGTTTTATGTTAAACAGTTGGAGAAAGGAGGTAAGCGCCTCCTTTCTTTTTGAAAAAAAGTAAAATTAAGCAAACATTGTTTTATCTTTCGGCTTGAAATGAGCACAAAAAGAAAGTTATATTGGTTCTCTCAGCTTAGCGGATGGTTTAGCTATGTGGTTTTAATGGCCATATTGAATAAACTAGATGGAGCAAACTTTAGTTTTACTGTTTTCCTTAATTTGTTTACAACCTTTGTTTTAGGCGTAGTTTCATCTCACCTTTACAGAGAGTTAATTTTAAAACTCAACTGGTTAAAACTCAAAATTGTTCAGTTAATTCCTAGGGTTTTTGGTGCTTCAATTCTTTTTGGAGGGCTTTTTATATTCATTCACACATTAGTTTCAGAAATTTTAATTGCCGGCGATCGCTTTAATCTTAATTGGCTGGAAATACTGCAGCTTACTCTGAATTTGGCGGTCATTTTTATGCTCTGGTCTCTGCTGTATTTTTTATATCACTTTATTAGAAACTATCGAAAAGAGGAGATTAAAAACCTGCAGTGGCAAGCATTGCAAAATGAAATTGAGCTGAATAAATTAAAATCGCAATTGAACCCACACTTTATTTTTAACGCTATGAATAGTATTCGAGCTTTAGTGGATGAAAACCCTAAAAAAGCTAAAGATTCGATTACTCGTTTGGCGAATATTTTGAGAAGTTCACTGCGGATGGGAAGAGAAAAAGTAATAAGCTTAGAACAAGAATTGAGTTTAGTGAATGATTATTTAAACCTTGAGAAAACAAGGTATGAAGAACGATTAATGGTTGTTTGTGATATTGAAGAGAAAGCTAAAAATTATACTCTGCCACCTATGCTATTACAGACATTGGTAGAAAATGGCATTAAACACGGAATAAGTAAAATTCCCGAAGGAGGTACTCTACACCTAACGGCTAAAACAGCTGATGAATGTTTGTTTTTAACAATTAAGAATAGCGGGCAATTAGAGGAGGATGAAAGTGAAGAAGTGGGTTTTGGTTTAATCAATACCAAACAACGACTGAATTTGCTTTACGGCTCAAGAGCTAGGTTTAGTATAAAGAACGAAGACAAGAAGAATGTGATTGCAGAAATAGTTATTCCAAACAACATAAATCAAAACGGTTTCGAAAGTGAAAGACCCAAAGAAGCTGTAGTTTAAAATTAAATTTAGCACAAATGAAAGCACTTGTAATTGATGATGAAAGACTTGCTAGAAAAGAGCTAATCAATCTTTTAAATGAACATCAACAGATTGAAGTAATTGGTGAGTGTTCAAATGCTGAAGAAGCAAAAGTAGCGATTGAATCAAAGCAACCGGATTTGATTTTTTTAGATATACAAATGCCCGGGAAAAATGGCTTTGAGCTCTTGGAAGATATCTCTTTTATACCAGAGGTAATATTTACAACGGCCTATGATGAATATGCTCTAAAGGCATTTGAGGTAAATGCTTTTGATTATTTGTTGAAGCCAATTGAAGGGGATCGATTGAAAGAGAGTTTACAAAAGCTTTCTTCGGAATATGAGCGAAAAGACAAACAAGATGTACAAGCAGAAGGTGAGAAAAAGTTAGGTGTAGAAGATCAAGTTTTTGTTAAAGACGGAGATCGTTGTTGGTTTGTGAAGCTGAAAAAGGTGAGTGCTTTTGAGTCTGAAGGGAATTATGTGCGAGTATATTTTGATAAAAACAAGCCTTTAATTTTAAAGTCTTTAAATAGTTTAGAGCAGCGATTGGACGATAAAAAGTTCTTTCGAGCAAACCGCAAATTTATCATCAACTTAGACTGGGTGAAAGACATTGAGAACTGGTTTAATGGTGGACTGCGTGTTACTTTAGAAGATGGTAAACAGATTGAGATCTCTAGAAGGCAAGCTGCCAAACTTAGAGATATGATGAGTCTGTGATTTTTTGTCGAAGATTAACTGTAATTGGTCAAGTGATTTGTAAGCTAAGTATAATAAATTTCAAAAGTCTGTTAAAAATCGTAACCTTTATGCAGGATTGAACAAACAAGAGAAATGCAGCACATAGAAATTGAACCAACATATAAATCTCCCCGAGTAATTTTTAATCCCAAAGAGGCAAAGTTTATGATTGCCGGGAAGTCGGTTTTGGAAAACGTTCAAGAGTTTTATAGTCCGCTTTTAAATTGGATGGATGAGTTTTTGGAAAAGTCGCCGGCTAATGAAGTAGAGTTTACCTTTGATATAGAGTATTATAATCTAGCTTCAACTAAGCGCTTTCTGTTCTTTTTGTTTAAGTTAAAGGATGTTGAAGAAAAAGGTGGACACTTAAAAGTAAATTGGCTATACAGAGAAAAAGATCAAGATATTTTGGAAATGGGACAAGACTTGTCTCAAATGCTTGGCATACCTTTTAATTTCAAAGGATACGAAAAACTGCATAAGAGTGTAAGTCTTAATTAGGCCATTTTTTACGCATTATAAACCCTCGATCAATTACTTTGTTGCTCTCTTTTCGAACCACCATTAGTGCGTTTTTTTTCTGTTGAAAATAGTGTTCTGCTTTTGTTTTTAAACTGTTGAAATCAACTTCTTTTTCTCTAAAATAAGGAAAAATCCAATCTTTTTTTAACGGAACTGCTTCAAAGTAAATGTTCTTGCTTGTTAGATTATCTATGTCTTCATAATTTAGCCACCAAGCTTTTGTGTGACTGTATTTCTCGCTAATGTTGAATGGATAAAATCGAACACCTTTCATCCATATTTTAGGTTGAAAGTTGATTTTTTGAAAATCAGCATCCAACAGATTTTGATGTCGGTTTAACAATCGAGATTGCTGTCCAAGAAGTTTTTCTTTTTTCTTTCTGAGTTGATCGTTAACGTTAGGACCAAGAAAAGTAAGCTGTCCATTCCATTTCACTTTCAAGTAATACTTTAGAGCAAATTCAAGGTGAATGTATTCTTCCTTTATCAGATCTTTTAATAGAAAATCGATTTCACCTATGGTTTTGTTTTCTTTAATTAATTGAATGTTGTTGGCGAGCAATTCAAACTCTTTGCAATTTTTAAAATAGATAATCAGTAAGCTTTCTGCATATTTACCAAGTGGCAGCTTATTGAACTTTGAAAAGTCAGTATCAATTTCTATTTTTTTTGACCACTCAATTAAATCAGAAACAGATTGTTTTTTTTGATGAAAGTAAAATTCACTCGGAAACTCTGCTTGATAAACCTCTTCGCTCCAAAGCAAAGCAATTAAGTCTTGAATTAGAGGTTGATCTATAGCAGCTATTTGTGAAATTTGTTTTTGAAAATTATCTTTTGCCATTTGTGTTAATTCAAAACTCTGAATTTCATTGAATACTTGGAAAGTGAGCTACGTTAATTTTCATGGTTCTTTCATTAAATAATCGCAACTTTGTAGGCTTAAATATAATTAAACAGATGAATAAAAATATACAAATTGCTTTGAACGTAGTTTTTGCCCTAGGAATTGGCTATTTATTTTTTACTCAAAGTCAACAAGGTGAATCAGCAAAAGACATTGAGGAGGTAGTTGAAGAGCAAATGACTGAAGAGGTTGATGAGCCTTTGCAAGTTAGATATGTTAATTCTGACACCATTTGGGGTAATTATCTATTTGTAGATGAAATGCGCGATAATCTTTCAAAAAAGCAAGAAGAGTACCGCAACGATTTGGAGAGAAGACTAAGAGCATTTGAGAAAGAAGTGATGGAGTTTCAACAAAATGCTCCAACTATGAGTCAGTTTGAAGGGCAAGAAAAGCAAAAACAATTGTTAGCCAAAGAGCAGGAGCTAACTCGCTTACAAGAAGACTTGTCTGTTAAGCTCATGGAAATGGAAGACAAAATGAAGCGCGATTTAAGAAAAAGTATTTTATCTTATCTGAAGCGCTACAGAAACGAGAAGGTTGATGTTATTCTCGATTTTTCAACAAGTAGTTCGGTTTTAATGATTGATGATTCATTAAACCTAACTCAGGAAGTACTAAAGGGTCTAAACGAAGAGTACAACCAAAAGAATACAAAGAAGTAATGCTGATTGCTAGAGTAAAAAAAGAGACCAATATTGTTGAGTACGTTTTGTACATGTATCAAATTGAGGATATAATTCGATCTTTTCAATTTGATTTAGAAAAAATTGACCGAGCCATTGTTCAGCAATACGATCAAAATGATAAAGTAAAGGCTGAGATAAAAGCATGGTATGCTGATTTGATTGACAAAATGGAAGTTCAAGGAATTCAAAAGAATGGACACCTTGAAGAGTTAAATGAGATTGTAAATGGCTTAAACGTCTTGCACCGTAGCTTATTAACCACTTTTCAAGATAAAGAATACCAGTCACTTTACGAGCAAGCAGCCAATGTGCTAAATGATTTAAAACAGAAGTCTGACCCCACACTAAAAGCCAATGAAATTGCCGTTTGCATAAATGGCTTATACGGTTTGCTGGTATTGCGTCTCAAAAAACAACCCATTGCAGAAGGTACTAAAATGGCTATGGAGCACATTAGCAAATTGATGGCAAAATTGGCGCATCAATACAACCAGATGAAAATGGGTAAACTGCGATTTCCGGAAGAGTTGAATAATTAGACTACCGTTATTTATTTTTCTATAGCTAGTCTAACATCTTTTCTCTTTAAGACCTTATTTTTTACTTAACTATCAAAAAAGCGCTTTTCTATGCGCTTTTTTTAATTGTTGCTCTCGATTAACTCTCGAGCGCTCCCGAACTTCTATCCTTTACTTTCATAGGAATTTTGAACTGTTGTTTGAAGCTAAAGACTGCAAAGTAGAACTTGTTAAGCTCTTCATTAAATAGATTAAAAATAGGATGAGCCTTTGAAAAGTAACAATTTCTAAGTCGCCTCAAATAACAAATGATGAACCTTCACTTCTTCTGACCGAAGGGAAGTAAAAATGCTGTCAGAAAAGGTGTTTGCTTCATCAACTTCCCAACAGTGCGGCCGCACATAATTCATTCATTTTTTAACCCGACCCGGTTTTTCCGGAACAGGAAAACTATGTCCTAAAGGGGAAGACCGGGTCATAAAATTTTAAGTTATGAAAACTTTTAAAATAAATATAGCCGTATTGTTGTGTTCAGTTATTTTTTTCGCAAGCTGCGAAAAGGAAAGTGTAAAACCAGCAGCTGTTAATCAACAAGACTTCAAAACCCATTCCATAAATAAAAATAAAGATGGTGGAGGTGGTGATGAAGAGAACTGGATTATCATCCGTGGAGTTGTTCAATCTGCTACAACAAGTGATCCTATTAAAGATGCTGAGGTTATCTTATTTGATCAATCTTTAATGAACCCAATTGATACCTTTTATAGTAATACTTTAGGGGAATTTGAATTTGAAAGAGATAGCGGAGACTATGCATTTAAAGTAAGTGCAATAGGTTTTCAGCTCTTACAAAGCAGTGCTTATACTTTTCCGGACAATAACCCTGTAACATTAAATTTAGAGGAAGAATAAATTTTAGTTGCATTATTATAGGAGGGAGTTTTTATCCCTCCTATTTTATTGCTTAGTTGAAAAGATGAGTGTATACTTCACTCCCTCTGTAAAGTCTCGATCTATTTTGGCATCGATTTGTTTGGCTAATTGATTAATGAGGTCAAGCCCGATTGAGCTATTGTTTTCATGAACGATGTTTCCATTACCGTTGTCTTTGATTATCAAGGTAATTTTTTCATTCTCTTTTTTTAGAGAAATGCTTAATTCAGATTTTGCATCTTGGGTTAGACCGTATTTTAAGGCGTTGCTAATAATCTCATTGCATATTAACCCTATTGGCAAAGCTTTCTCCGGCGAAAGCAAGACAGCCTCTATATTCTTTTTTACTTGAATAGCTGTTTTGTCAAATAAAACGACTAAATTTTCAATAATTTCTTGTAAGTAGCTGTGAAGTTGTATGGTATGGCTGTTGTAGTCGCCACTCTGATAAAAATGGAGATGAAGCATTTTAATCACTTCTACTCGGTTGCTACTCTCTTGAATAACTTCTTTAGCTACATTATCTTCAATTTTTCTTTGCTGAAAACTAAGTAATCCGGCTAGTGTTTGTAAGTGATTCTTAATTCTGTGGTGCTGTTCCCGGTTGAGTTGTTTTTCTTTTTCTGCTAACTTTTTTTCTTTACCGAAAAGACGATAATACTTGTAAACTAAAAACAAAGCGAACAAAATAAGAATGATGATAATGACCGTGAAAAACTGCCAAAATTGAATGGAAGCTTCTTGTTGTTTTATCTTTAATTGGTCAATTTCTGCTTTTTGAAAAAGAAGTTTATTTTCTTGTTCTTTCTTTCCTACCTCATATTTAATTTGGAATTCATTAATCGCTTTTTGTTTATCCAGGTTGAGTATTTGTTGGTGTTTTTTAGAATACAGTTTGTAGTATTCCAGTGCTTTAGTTTTATTGCCTATTGAATCGTAAAGCTCATATTGAAATAGATAATTGTTCAATAAAAGATCATTAATTTCAAGATTTTTAGCACTTTCTAAAGCTTTATTAAAATAGGTGATTGCAGTATCCCACTGAGTTTTTAAAAAGTAAGCACGACCTAAAAAATTATCACAATAAGCAACTCCTCTTTCGTTGTTGAATTGTGAGTGCAAATCTATAGCCACCTTAAAGTTTTTAATTGCTCTATCAATGTTGCCTCTTTGAAGTTCAGTTTCACCCAGGTTATAATAAGTGTAGGGTATCGAGCGTTTTACTGTCTTTTTTTTCTCCGGATTTAAATAGCTTTTTTCTAACAAGTTATTTTTTATCGTCAAACTATTTTGAAAGTCGGTGATGGCTTCCTTATAAAATTCCATTTCAAAATAAGTGCTTCCTTTATTGTTTAAATACATCGCTAGTCGAATTGAGTCTTTCCCCTCAATAGCTATTTTACATGCGAGTTCGTGGTAACGGAGAGCAGTTTCAAGATTACCTAAGTCGCCATTTAAGTTACCCAAAACATTATAGGTTTCTGCCAAATCAACTTTCATCTCGTACTCTTCGAAGACATTTAAAGCGTCCAGAAGCAATTCAGTGGCTTTTTCGTATTGCCCAAGTAGTTTATAACTTCTGCCGGTATTGTATAAAGTTTTAGCCAAGAGCGTATCTTTTCCGGCACTTTCATAAGTTTCAATTGCCTTTTGCAAGAAATCAAGACCTCGTACTTTAAAACCTTCTCTAATATCAATTGCCCCCAGATTATTATAGCACATTGCTCTCAGCTCTGCACTGTCCGGATTTTCTTGTATTAACTGTAAATAATAGGTTCGGGCAATATCCGGTTGATTGTTTACTAAGGCAGTATAAGCTTTGTTTTCAAGAACTGAAATACTTGAATCTTTATTGGCTAGTAGATTGAATGTGCTTAATAGTAGCAGATTAATGATAATAAGAAGTCGTTTTCTCATCTTGTTTCGCTAAAAAACTTAAATTGGTCTCGCAATTTACAATACTTATGGCAGCTATACAATTATTAGTAGTTGAGGATGATTTTCTCGCAGCAGAGAATATTTGTGAGCAGATTAAAAAAATAGGGTTCGAAGTTACTGCTGTTGTAGATAACGGAAAAGAGGCCATCCAGCAGGTGATTAAAAATCAGCCTGACCTAGCTATTATGGACATTAGAATTAAAGGTGAAATGGATGGAATAGAAACAGCAGCACAATTAGCCAGTAATTATGATATTCCCATTATTTACTTAACGGACCAGTCCGATAAAGAAACTTATGAACGTGCAAAAGACACTCATCCTCATGCTTTTTTGAGTAAGCCGGTTACAGCGCTTGCGCTACAGAGAAGTATTGAACTTGCCATTATTCATGTTTTTAAGGAGCAAAAAGAAAAGGGTGATGAGCTTTTAAAGGGAGGTAAGGTATTTCATAAACATTTTATGTTAAAGGAAGGGAATAGCTTGTATTCCATCAAACTGGAAGACATCGAGTGGCTCAAAGCAGACGGCTCCTATTGTGAGCTGAAAACAAAAGAAAGTAAGTGGACTATTTCAAGATCGATGGGTACTGTATTGGAAAATTTGCAGCAAACCACATTTTGTAAAAACAATATCATTCGCATTAGTAGATCTGTTTCAGTTAATATAAAAAAGGTGGAATCCATTTCCGGAAATAAAGTCCTCGTTGCCGGAGAAGAATTCACTTTTGGGGATACCTATCGGGATCTACTTTTTGAACACATTCAAACGGTCTAAGCAGATCTGTGCATTAGATAATCTATTTCGGCTTTAAAAAGAAAATACCCCTGTTCAGAAAGAAAAACAGCCGGTTCAGAAAGTTTTTTTGTTGAAGGGAAATAGCCTTCGTTATTTCGGGATGTAATTCAACGTCTATGAAGTATCCCGTATCTGAAATTTCTTTACTTATTGATTTAATGCTGGTGAAGGCTAAGTTACCCAGAGTATATAAAGGCTTAAGGGAACTTTCAGAACGAATAGAAGACGAGCAAGATATTCAGAATAGAACCAAGAAAAAGAATGAGTATCTGTATAATGTTCATAATGAAAAGATTGCAAACGCATTAGTAAGGCAAGAAAAAGAGATAAAAGTAAGTGTAGATTATTTGAACGAATACCTCACCTATTTGGGGTATGAGGATTACCAAAGTTTTAGAGAACAGTATCAGAAAGTAAAAAAACAGCTTGATAAACTCAATTTTAGTGCAAAAGAGTGGCAATTCTTAATTCCTAAGTCAAGTAAAAACAAATTACTGGAAAAGATAGAAAACAGTTTTTATCCCGGTCAGGAACTAAGTTATGGAGTTGAGGATTTTGATGATACTAAAGAGTGGGAGGAACGATTAATCCAAAACCAAGAAGAAACTGCTTTCGTCTGGTTTATTCCTCCCGCCTTTTTTAAAAGTAAATCGCTTTACAAAACCTTAGAAAACAATCGCGAAAACAGCACGATACTTGTTTGGTTGACCGATAAACTTTCTGAAATCAATCATTTTAAACAAATTGTTGATGTAGACAAACAATTGTTCTTAGATGAGTTAAGAGATGACCTGTGTTTATTGATTCAATTGCTAATTGCTCTTGAAAGAAAGTCCGAAAAAAAGAAGAAGAGCAAAACTAAACAGCAATTCAATAAGACCATTATTAAAAATGAGGTAGGGCACAATCAGGGCTTTGTGATTGGGCAATTGAAGTCAAAGCATGCTCCTCAGATTCAGAATCATTATTACGGAACTCAAAGCCAGGATGATGAAAATTGATAAACTCAAGACAAAGTACACTAAAATTATTACCCATATTGTTAATCATCCTTTGGGAAATGTAGATTATAAGTGGGCAATTGTTGTATATGGAATAATAGTTATTTTTATTTCTACGGTTACTTTTTTGCTTGAGTGTCCATCCGGTGAACAATCAGCAGTTTTAAGAGCTGCCATTGCCATTGCAGTTACCGCTTTATTTGCATCAATATTTAGCAAGTGGAATGAAGGTAGGATGGGAATTAAATTAGCACTGCTACTTTTTTTGTTTTTATCAGTTTATCTCGCAAACCCAATTTCTACAACTAAAACAGATCACTGCAATTTCTACGCTCATGTCAATGGCAAAGTCTTCTTAGGCGATGACCCATTGAGTAATGCGACTGTTAGTCTGCCTCAAAATAACTTTCAAACACTGAGTAATCATTCCGGAGAATTTTTGCTTCGTTGGGAAAATAGGGAAGAAATAGACTCTTTGTTGGTTGCCATACAATCAAAAAAGATTGATACTTCATTCTATTGGCAAATTAAGCAGACAACTATGGAAGTTCATCTTGAGGATACTTTAATTCCAATGAGTAAAAAAATAATTGCCAACTTAGTGGAGAGCAGGACTCAGCAGTTTGAGGAAGAAATGCAGGGAAATTATTTAAAATGGGAGATGAAAGATCCCATTTCTATGGATGAATTGATACGGTTATTCCGTCCTTTTGAACTCAAAGACACTTATTACCGCAATGAATTTCGATACAAGGGAATTGAAACAGAATTGGAGTTCAGAAAGAATCTTTTAGCTGCCGGTATAACAGCCGCTGAGGAGCTCAATCCTTATCGAAAGCATCAATTTGATAGTTGCGATATCTATTTAATAAAAAGCAACACTTTTCCAAACTATCAACTAGAATACGTAATGGTGAACCGTAAGCCAATCAATTTTAAAATAAATCAGCCACGATACCATGCTGAAAATCATTATTCCGCCAATATTTCCTTTGAAGAAAATATTCGGAGTATTCGACTAAAGCTGGAGTGTTCGGCTCAAACCGAAGGTTATAAGGTAAGGCAAATGGAATTTTATGGCTTTTTACCAATGGAAGAGTATGAATTTAAGTTCAAAAATGGAGAATGGCTAATAATAGCTGCTAATCAAGTATCATGAAGAGAAAGTTTACAGTAATAATTATATTAATTTTATCTCTAGAGGCTTGCTTTATAGAGCGGAACACTTCTGAGCAGAAAGAAACGACTAGTCCTCACCTTCGTTTTGAAGCGAATCCAATTGACAACTTTGTTATTTATGAAGGTTTTGTGGTGGCTTTTAGCAAAGAGCAAAGAGTACCGAACTATACCATTCATCGCATTACACCGGAGCAGTTGCAGGAGAACAACGGAGTTAGAGCCCAACGGAGCGATTATTTTAAAGTAGACGAAAGAGTCAGGGAATATTCGGCTCAACGATCGGATTATTACAAAAGCGGCTATGATCGTGGGCATTATGTGCCTGCCGGAGACTTTGTTTACAGCCAAGAACTCAAAGATGAGACCTTTACCTATTCCAATGTTTCTCCGCAGTTCAAAGAATTGAACCGCTATGGATGGAAATACTTGGAAGCTGCCATTCGGAAAAGGGTGTTGCAGTGTAACTGTCCGGCTTATGTAGTTACCGGAAGTTTATTCGAGGCAGGCCATAAAACCATTGGCGAGAACCAAGTGGGCGTGCCGGATCAGCTTTACAAAGTTGCCTTCTATCCGGATTCCATGAGTATGTATGCTTTCCGCATGAATAATTCCATGGAGGAGTACAGTGGAAGTTTGCAAGACTATCAGCTTACTGTAGATGAGTTGGAAGCACTCAGTAAGGAAGATTTTTTTGAAAAACTCAAGGATGAAGATGAAAGTCGATTAGAAAGTGAAATTCAAATGATTGAAGTATGAAAAGACAGCTGTTTTTAGATCCATTTTTAATGATTAAAAATCAACTTGTAGTAGTGGCTGTTTCCCTTTTTGTTTTTTTCGCTTGTGATTCGGCTAGGGAAGAAGCGACGACTAAGCTTAATGCAACTGTCAGCATAAAAGGAACTCAGTTGGTAATTATAAATAAGGACAGTTTCGACTATGCTAATACACAACTTAAAATCAATGATAACTATGTTTTAAAAGGATTTACATTCGAGTCCGGGAAATCCTACAGAGTTGGAATGAGGCAGTTTGAAGACGATGAAGGGGATCGCTATGATGTGATGGAAAAGCCTCAATCACTTTCAATTTGGTGTGACTTGAAGGACAGTAAAAAGGGGGCGTACCATGCTGAGTGGTAAACTTTATACATCAACATTAAAAGGAATAGGCTTACAGTGGATAAGAGAAAAAAATATCAGAATTTATTTTCATCAGAGTACCGGGCTGCTCGGGTGAGGACTAGTAATTAAAAAGGGATGAGAAGGAAACCAAATACAAGCAAAGAAGGAAACAGATGGTCAGAAAAAACAATAAAGACGGTTTGGAGCATGGGTGGACTTGTTTCCGGGCATTCCCCAGAAGTTTGGCGCTTAGATGTTTGTGGAAAGCGAATGAAATGGGCTGAACACGGGAATCGTTTGTCTAATTACGGTTGGGAAATCGACCACATTGTTCCGGTTTCAAAAGGCGGAGGAGACGGCTTGGAAAATCTGCAGCCACTGCATTGGAAAAATAATTCAGCCAAAGGGGATCAGTTGAAGTGGGAGTGTTCGGAATGAAAAATATTTAGAGAGTTGTTTTAACTTAATTTGTTGAAATTGAATGCTAAAAATTATATATAATGATTTTTTTAATTAGTTTAGAGGGCGGTAAATAAGCGAAATAAAAAAAAGAAGGCGAGTTACCCCGCCTTAAATGTTTTCACAACGGAATAATCCTTATTGTGAATCGCTTTCAAATTGTTTTGTAAATATAGAAAAAATATAACAAATGGCAAGTAAAAGAATTTTAGGATTGGATTTGGGAACTAACTCAATTGGATGGGCATTGGTAGAAGAGGATTTAAGTAACAGTGAAAAGTCAAAAATTGTAAAACTTGGTGTAAGGGTTAATCCATTGACCGTAGATGAAAAAATAAATTTTGAAAAAGGTCGTCCATTATCTACAAATGCTGACCGAACTTTAAAACGAAGCGCAAGAAGAAATTTACAGCGTTACAAGTTGAGAAGACAAAATCTCATTGAAATTTTAAAGCAAAATAAAATAATTGACGATAATACTATTTTGGCAGAATCTGGTAAAGGAACAACCCACGAAACCTTACATTCAAGAGCAAAGGCTGCAAAAGAGAAAATAGCTTTAGATGACTTAGCAAAAGTTTTTTTAGCTATTAATAAGAAAAGAGGGTATAAAAGTAGCCGAAAAGTAAGTAGCGAGGATGAAGGGCAAGCTATTGATGGGATGTATGTAGCAAAAAAGCTTTATGAAGAAAATTTAACACCGGGACAGTACGTGTTGAATTTATTAAATGAAAATAAAAAATACATTCCTGATTTTTACCGTTCAGACTTACAAATGGAGTTTAAGAGTGTTTGGGATGTACAAAAAGTGTTCTATCCAATAATTTTGACAGAAGACCTGTTTAGTAAGCTACAAGAGAAAAATAAGACGCAAACATGGGCTATTTGCAAAGAGCCGTTTAAGATTGAAGGAATAAAGCAACAGGGTACATCAAAGGAAAAAAGAAAGGAACGTTATCAGTGGCGTGCTGATGGATTATCCGAAAAGTTAGATTTAGAGCATTTGGCAATTGTGTTGCAAGAAATTAACAATGACCTTAATAAATCCAGTGGTTACCTTGGAGCTATCTCTGATAGGAGCAAGGAACTATTTTTTAATAAAGAAACAGTTGGAGAAAACTTATACAAGCAAATTTTAAAAAGTCCTCATACATCTTTAAAAAATCAAGTGTTTTATCGACAGGATTACCTTGATGAATTTGAACAAATATGGGACACACAAAGTAAATATTATCCTCAACTGACTGAAAACTTAAAGGAAGAGATTCGTGATGTTGTTATCTTTTATCAACGTAAACTTAAATCTCAAAAATCTCTGATTAGCTTTTGTCAATTTGAAAGTTGGGAGCAAGATTTTGTAGAAAAAGAAACAGGTAAATCTAAAACTAGAATTGTTGGTCGTAAAGTAATTCCAAAGTCCTCTCCATTATTTCAGGAGTTTAAAGTTTGGCAAAACCTAAATAGTTTAGAATTTAGAAATTCTGATAAGAACGAAAAGATTGAGTTCATTGAGCTTGAAGATGAAATAAAACAAGTTGTTTTTAATGAATTGAACCTACGAGGTGATTTAAAACCAAACGAAGTTTTAAAATTATTGTCCAATTATATTTCTATTGGTAAGGTGTCTCAATGGAAATGTAATTTTGAGAAAATTGAGGGCAATAGAACCAACCAAGCTTTATATAATGTTTATCAACTTATTGCAGATAATGAAGGATATGGTATTGATTGGGCAAAAAAATCTGCGCGAGAAATAAATGAAGAGTTAAAAGCAGTTTTCCCTGAAATAGGGGTAGACGCTTCAATTTTAAGCTTTGATGCTGAGGACGATAATTTTGATGGACAATCGAGTTATCAGTTGTGGCATCTTCTATATTCTGCAGAGGAAGATTATAAAATAAGCGAAGAGGATAAAATACTGTATGGTAACTCAAGCGTTGCCTTGAAGAGAAAGTTGCATACAAAATATGGATTCAAACCACAATATGCTTCAATGTTAGCTAATGTTTCTTTGCAACAAGACTATGGGAACTTATCAACTAAAGCAATCCGAAAAATTATTCCTTATCTAAAAGAAGGTAGCATTTATTCAAGAGCTTGTGCTTTGGCAGGCTATAATCACTCTAACAGTTTAACATCAGAGGAACAAGCTAAAAGAGCACTAAAACCAAAGCTTGATTTACTTAAAAAGAATAGTTTAAGAAATCCGGTAGTTGAAAAAATTTTAAATCAAATGGTAAATGTTGTCAATCAAGTTATTGATGCTTATGGCAAGCCGGATGAAATAAGAATAGAGTTAGCGCGAGAGCTAAAGAAGTCAGCTAAAGAACGCTCAGAAATGACAAAAGGAATAGCTGATGCAACTAAACGTAATGAAGATTTTAAAAAGAAAATACAGAAAGATTTTGGTATCATAAATCCTACCAAAAATGATGTAATTAGATATAGGTTATGGAAGGAACTTGAACCAAGGGGTTACAAAGATATTTTTACCAATACTCAGATAAAAAGTAAGGACTTGTTCAGTAAAAACATAGATATTGAACATATTATTCCGAAAGCATTGTTATTTGATGACTCTTTTTCAAACAAAACCTTAGCCTATAGAAAGGATAACCTCAAAAAGGCAAATCGTACTGCTTACGACTTTGTTTCCCAAGATTATAATAAAGATATAGAAGGGTTCGAACTAAGAGTAAAGGACTTATTAAAGAACGGAAGCATAACGCGAGCGAAGCACAATAAACTATTAATGTCTCAAAGTGAATTGCCTGATGGTTTTATTGAACGTGATTTAAGAAATAGCCAATACATCGCTAAAAAGGCAAAATATATGCTTTTTGAAGTATTTAGAAAAGTAGTTTCAACAACAGGTAGCATTACAGATAAACTTCGTGAAGATTGGGATTTAATAAATGTCATGAAAGAGCTAAATATGCCAAAGTATAAATCGTTGGGATTGACTGAGGTAAAAAGGCGTTGGGATAGTGGACAAGAAAAAGAGAAAGAAGTAGAGGTTATTAAAGACTGGAGTAAACGTAATGACCATCGCCATCATGCAATGGATGCTTTAACAGTGGCTTTTACTACGCATAATCATATACAATATTTAAACTATTTGAATGCTAGAAAGGATGAAAGTCATGCCATCTATTCTAATATAATTGCGATTGAAAAGAAGATTACGAAAAGTAAAAACGGAAAACGAACGTTTACTGCTCCAATGAAAAACTTTAGGGTTGAAGCTAAATCACATATAGAGTCAATTTTAGTCTCTTTTAAAAACAAGAATAAAGTAGTTACAAACAACATTAATAAAACTAAAAGTAGAGGGCACAAATTCAATAAAAAAGTGCAGTTAACACCAAGAGGACAATTACACAATGAAACAGTTTATGGTAAAATAAAATTACCTCAGAATAAACCTACTAAAATCAGTAAACGATTTACTTTGGATGAAGCTAAGCAGATTATTGATAAACAAAAAAGAGAATTGATATTATCACATTTGGCAAAACACGATAATATACCGGAATTGGCTTTTGATTCGAAGAAACTAAAAAAAGAACCGCTAATCTTTAATGATGAGCCTTTAAAAGAAGTTTTATGTTTTGAAGATGTTTTTACAATTCGAAAAGAAATCTCTTCTGACAATTTTAGTAATGAAAAGCAACTAGATAAAGTTGTAGATAATCAGGTTAGGAGTATTCTGAAAAGTAGAGTGGTAGAGTTTAACGGCAATTTTAAAGAAGCTTTTTCAGATCTGGATGAAAATCCAATTTGGTTAAACAAAGAAAAAGGTATTTCGATAAAACGAACTACAATTAGAGGAGTGAGTAATGCAGAACCATTGCATACAGCCAAAGACCATTTTGGTAATAATAGGATCGATAAAGATCAAAATGTAATTCCATCCGATTATGTTAGCACTGGGAATAATCACCATGTAGCCATATATAAAGATAAAATAGGAAAGCTGCAGGAAAAGGTAGTGTCTTTCTTTGAAGCAGTTGAAAGAGTAAATCAAAAATTGCCAATAATTGATAAAAACTACAATAAACATCTTGGTTGGGAATTTCAGTTTACCATGAAACAAAACGAAATGTTTGTTTTCCCTAACGAGGAACAAGGGTTTGAACCAACAGAAATTGATTTATTCGATAAGAAAAACCAAAAAGAGATAAGTTTTAATCTTTTTAGAATACAAAAGATAGGTGAAAAGGATTATTGGTTTAGACATCATTTGGAAACAACGATAACCAATAATTTAGAGTTCACATATAAAAGATTACGAAACCCAAATGCACTTGCAGGAGTTATAAAGGTGAGAATAAATCACATTGGTAATATCGTTCATGTTGGAGAGTATTAATGGGAACCTCAAACTCTGCCAAAGTTCCAAACTTTGGCAGAGTTCAATTATAGTTTAGCAGTAAGTAAAAAATTTGCAAACTTTTTTAGTTCTTATACGCAAGCCTTCAATAAAGTACATCAGCGAAAAGGGACACTTTTTATGAAGCCATTCAAGCGCAAAAGAATATCAGATGAGAAATATTTACGAAAGTTGATACACTATATTCATTATAACCCGGTAGAATCGGGCTTAGTAGAGAAAGTTCAGGATTGGAAATACTCTTCCTATCAAGCCTTAGTGTCAGTCTCTGAAACTAAATTGGATAGAGATGAAGTGTTACAAATATTTGAAAATAAGTCCAATTTTATTTTTTGTCATCAAACTCCTCCTTCTATGAGTGGAATTGAAGTATAGATGAGACCTTGAAGGTTTTTTATAAGATAAATTAAAAGCCATGATTAAGAGAACTTTGTATTTTGGAAGTGCAGCCTACTTATCAGTAAAAAATGAGCAATTAATCGTTAACTATCCTGAAGATAAGGAGACAAAAAGTTTACCCATAGAAGATATTGGAATCCTTTTCTTAGACCATTACCAGTTAACCATTACTCAGCCATTATTAAGCAATTTATTGGATAACAATGTAGCTGTAATTTCTTGCAATGAAAGACATCTTCCGCACGGTATGTTCTTAAACTTGGATGGACATTATACTCAGCAAGCTCATTTAAGTGCACAAATTGAAGCTACAGAAGCGGTAAAAGATCGTTTGTGGAAACAAGTTATTCAGCATAAGATTTCCAATCAAGCAAGCCTTTTAGCAGATTGTGAGATTGAAAATACCAACATGCAATATTGGGCAAAACAAGTTAAAAACGGAGACCCTGAAAATATGGAAGCCAGAGCTGCTGCGAATTATTGGCGGAAGTTGTTTGATGTTGAATTTGTTCGTGGTCGTTATGATGATTTACCCAACAGTTTATTAAACTATGGTTATGCGATATTAAGAGCTGTGGTAGCACGTGGACTAGTTGGTTCGGGTTTGCATCCATCTTTAGGTATTCATCATCACAATAAATACAATGCTTATTGTTTAGCTGATGATCTAATGGAAGCTTATCGACCTTTCGTAGATCGATTGGTCTTACAAGTATTAGAAGAAGATGGGGGAGCAGGTGAGGAATTAAATATGGGGCATAAAAAGCAATTGCTTCAAATACCAACTTTAGATGTTATGATTCGAAACAAAAGAAGCCCTTTAATGATAGCTGTTCAACAAAGTACTTCATCTTTAGCGGCATGCTTTTTGAAAGAGAGCAAGTCACTAAAATTACCGACATGGCTTCATTAAGCAGTCGCTTTAATCAATACCGCATTATGTGGGTACTTGTATTTTTTGACTTACCAACCGAAACTAAAACCGATACAAAAAACTATCGAAAGTTTGTAAAGGGTTTGGAGCAAGATGGCTTCGATCGGTTTCAATGGTCTATTTTTATGCGGCACTGTCCGAGCATGGACAATGCTAATGTACATATTAAAAGAGTAAAAAGTATGTTGCCGCCTAAAGGGCATGTTTGTATTTTACATTTAACCGATAAGCAATTTGGGATGATGGAAGTTTTCTTATCTCGAAAGAAGGAAGATACCCCCGAAATTCATCAACAATTGGAACTTTTTTAAAAGTTAAAAGAGACCTTCAAGGTTTTTAAAACCTCGAAGGTCTTACTGCGGACTTCAGCAGAAAAGCTTGTCTTTTTTTCTAGAAAAGGGATAAAAGAACTGTAAAATGAATAATTGCTTAAAAATGTAAGAGAAAAGTTTGAGCTTAAATAACACAAAAACAGCCCCCTATTTAGAGGGCTGTTGTGCTAAATTACAATTTGAAAGCGATTCACAACTCCTTCATGTATCTTTACCTTTCTACTCATGTTGTGCTAAATTACAATTTGAAAGCGATTCACAACTTAGCATCTGCAGTATTGTCTACATTACCCGTTGTGCTAAATTACAATTTGAAAGCGATTCACAACGTAGATTAACGTAGTCCCTTTTTTCATTGCGTTGTGCTAAATTACAATTTGAAAGCGATTCACAACACTTCCAAAATTCTTAAAGGACAGACTTATGTTGTGCTAAATTACAATTTGAAAGCGATTCACAACATGTAAGCTGTCGTCTGCTCCTCTATGTTTGTTGTGCTAAATTACAATTTGAAAGCGATTCACAACTTCTTTGAGGGAACGGACGACTTAGGCAAAGTTGTGCTAAATTACAATTTGAAAGCGATTCACAACACTTTTGGCTACCTTGAATCAATAGGACATGTTGTGCTAAATTACAATTTGAAAGCGATTCACAACCGATGCAAGAAGGTTGTTAGAAAGAAATAAGTTGTGCTAAATTACAATTTGAAAGCGATTCACAACGTCTAGCTTTTCATCATTGCTTTGGCGGCCGTTGTGCTAAATTACAATTTGAAAGCGATTCACAACTAATTCTGCGGGATAATATCCTAGAGAGGTGTTGTGCTAAATTACAATTTGAAAGCGATTCACAACAAATATTAACGGAAACCTAAATACCGCAACGTTGTGCTAAATTACAATTTGAAAGCGATTCACAACCTGAGTTCTTTGGTAGCAGCTATCTTAATAGTTGTGCTAAATTACAATTTGAAAGCGATTCACAACAAAAAAGTTTAGTTATGTCAGACATTGTTGGTTGTGCTAAATTACAATTTGAAAGCGATTCACAACCTGAGTACTCCACTCTTGGGTAGTTATGTGTTGTGCTAAATTACAATTTGAAAGCGATTCACAACCCCACTCCTTCAAATACTGAGCTAGTGTAAGTTGTGCTAAATTACAATTTGAAAGCGATTCACAACTAAACATCTCATCGTTGTCATCTAGTCCCAGTTGTGCTAAATTACAATTTGAAAGCGATTCACAACTATGAAACATATTTTACCTGTTGGAATGAAGTTGTGCTAAATTACAATTTGAAAGCGATTCACAACTAAAAAGTGGTCAAAAGCCAACCAATCAACGTTGTGCTAAATTACAATTTG